>Ga0066710_100006138_pt1 | contig 11147 bp, 14 predicted proteins | sample GraSoiAngelo_159_FD_79666 | JGI IMG/M metagenome (GOLD analysis project Ga0066710, IMG submission 79666) | Grasslands soil microbial communities from the Angelo Coastal Reserve, California, USA - 14_1009_16_40cm | ecosystem: Environmental > Terrestrial > Soil > Grasslands | place: USA...
GCTGGCAGTCTGGTGGCTCCGGCTGGGGATTGGCATTGAACGAATCAAGCCCGGCCATCCCCAGCAAAACGGCCGCCATGAACGCATGCATCTTACGCTGAAGAAAGAAGCCACCAAGCCGGCGTATAGGGTACGCATGCCAAGAAGTAATATGCCTAGCCCTTACGCATGTGGTAATCTTCCTTTGTGAAGCGGAGTGAAATAGCGAAGTATTTCGCCAAGTTCGGGAAACGGGGCGGCAAGGCGCGCGCCAAGAAACTCACAGCGGTGCAGCGTAAGGAAAGCGCCCGGAAGGCGGCTCAGGCTCGCTGGGCCAAGGTCAAGAAAATGGGAATCGCGAACCTCGACCGGCGAGGCCCTTATGGGTAAGGGTTGGTATTGGAAAAGTTGGCACCTGATGCCAATCGGCAAGACAAGGCAGATCTCCGAGGAGGGGATATGACCGTCAAGCGTCTGTTCAGTGGCGCAAGGTTCATCGGCGAGGCGGAGGGTGAGAGACGTACCTACTACGTCTTTCAGGGGGAGAGTGGCTATCTAGTGGCCACTCCTCAGTCGGCCAGAAACTATTCCGTCACGCTTGTCCAGAATGATGTTCCAGATGTAATCAGTCGCAAATTCAAGGGCAAGCAGTTGACGGTTAGTATGTTGAAATCGAAACGAAACCGATCAGGTATGTTTCGAGACTACTTTGATCGCCTGAATGCACTCTATGTCATGGTCGCCTTGGGACGCGCGAGGAAACTCAAGAAAAAGCTGGGCAAAGCCATGCTGTTCAGAGTGAAGTGACTCAGGTATCGGCGCGATGCCTTCCAGCAAGCTGGTCGATACCCGCACGCCCAGAACACTAGCGTTTAGCATGGATCAAAAATCAATCGAACGATTCAAGCGGAAGCTACAGGTTCGCCACGAGCTGCAGTCGGGCGTAGCACAAACTCAGCAGAATTTGCGCGCTGCCCAAACCGACTACGGCAAGGACGAGGGTGATCGCGCGAACACTTCGCTGGCGCGAGAAATAGACCTGGCACAAAAATCTCGTGATAGAGCGCTGCTGGCTCTAGTGGATGTTGCATTGAAACGGATCAGCGAAGGCACATTTGGCAATTGTCTCAACTGTGGGCAGGAGATTAACACCAAACGCCTAGAAGCGCTTCCATGGGTTCGGTGTTGCATTACATGTCAGGAACTGATTGACGACGCAGGTTAAACCTTACCGCACCCCTTGGGCTAATTCCTATTCCCAGATTTATCAGGGACACACATTAAAAAGGACGGCATTTTTCGGGGTCTGGCGGCTTAGGTCCGACGTAATCCTTGTGGTATCCGTGCGGACATTTACCGTTGATGCGGAAGTTATCCCTCACCGCGGCCGAGGAACTACTGGAAATCATCATGCGACGCTACGAGCGCGCCAGCACCATGATCACTTCGAACCGACCCGTAGATGACTGGGGGAAACTGCTGGGCGACAGTGCAGCCGTAACCGCCATGCTCGATCCCTCCTGCATCACGGGCATGTACTGAAATGCGGTCCACGCAGTTAGCGCACAAAAACAGGCTTGCCACCACAGCAGGCGGCAGGATAGAACAAACTTAGTCTTGGACGCTTCCAAAGTATGGCCGGTTTTGAACTGATCATGTATGGCCGCTTTTCAGGTGATCACTGAGGCTCAGTAGTTCTTCAGCACTCCTACTATATTTCGCCTTTTGTTCGCCATAAGGACGCCTGCGATTCCGTGCCCTACGTCACAGGAGGGGTACTCTGGAAATACGTTATGTACTGTATCGAACTTGACCGGGTTGTGTGAGAAGCTAAAAACGTTGTCGCGCGCACGTTGCACGTCAAAAGACCCGCCGACGACATTTTGGGAGATCAAACGCTACGCTTCCCTCTGAACGGGGGAAGCGTAGCCCTCGTTAAACTAAATGAGAACCAGATACACCTAATTAACTTTGGTGCAGTTTCCTCGCTCTTCCGGGATGCGCCCATGGCGGACGATTGGCGTAAATTCGCCGCTGCCGCAGTCAACGAGAAGGACTCTGCAAAAATCCGTGTACTCGTCGAAAAGCTGATCGAGGGGCTGTCAGAAGAACAGCAGCGAGTCCGACGCGAAATCGAGAACCGGCTAGAGCACCGCGTCCGGGTCATGGAAAAGAAAGGTTTGGACCCCTCCATCCCGTACTAGGGGCGTACATATGCGGTTAAAGAAATCCGATCCGATACCACCAATCGACGCAGCAACCGTTCCCGAGGCTTCTACGCTGAACGAAAGCGATGACTTCCACGTACCCTGGCTACGTCTGGCTGACTTTTTCCTAAGCCCAACACCAACTGCGAACGACATCGCTGTAATAGAAGCCTTGGCTCGCAAGGAACAAGAGGCCATCAAACGGCGTATTCGGCGCACCGCCGAACAGGTCAAGCGGCAAAGCAAGTCCAAGCAATAAAGACTCAGGCGTCCCAGCGCCCGATTTATTCGCCTTTTCTTTCCCGAGCCCGATGTACTTCCGACATACCCTATGCAGGGTATCGAAGAACTAATTCTTGTGTGCCATCCTTGCGGTAATGGCCCTGGCTGGGGACGGAGAAGTAATGCCCGTTAACGCACCCGAGCCGCCTCCAGGGACATTACTCGCCCAGGTCCGATGTCCCAAGGGACACCCGCAATGGGTAATCACGTCCCATCATGATCCAATCGGAGTGGGGCACCTTATCTGCCCCAAATGCGGGCTTCGGTTCACTCTCATCATGCCGCGTGTCATGCCGCAGTCCCGGAAAACTATGACGCCAAGGCTGGCGGCCCGCAGAGTTAAGAAAGTCGGGTAAGCGGGCATCTCCTCCTGACACGGTAGAATCCAAGCATCCGACAATTCGGAAGAGTACGGACGCGCGAAGACTGCCCGCCGAAGATCCCCTATCCTCCGGCGGGCAGTCTTTTTGCCAAGCTAGCGTGAAAGCTGTTAAGGCGGACAAAAGCAATGAATTTTCTTGCTATAGCGCCGCACGTGAAAGTAGAAGCCGTAGGCGGAATCAAGTACACCCGCCTCCGGGAAGTACAGTGCCCAAGCTGCCAAACGCCGTTCTACCTTTGGTCACCCACGCTTAAACTTAACGCTAGCGAAGTTAAAGCCCAAGCCGACTGGCTCGTTAAATACCTGACTCGGACTTGCAATAAGAGGGGGCACGCAGACCTGATTATTATGCCGAATCAACCACGACGCTAGCGCCGCGTCGTTATAACGAAAGTGGTAGACATTCCCGACAAAAAAGGATAATTTTTCGGTGCAGAGGAGTTTGTATGAGCCCTCTCCCGCCTCCCGGTTCCAACCCCTTAGAAAATACAAACTGGCGAGACCTTTACCGAACCGCCCTTCTTGAATTGGACCCAACAAAGTTGTGCCAACGGGTTGCGGAAGCGGAAAGCGCCGTGACTGCAAGAGTAAACGAATTGTTTCAGGGCGGGGACGGTAATTGTGAAGAGAGCGAGGATTTGAATGATGCACTGCACGCTCTACGTGCTCTCAGCAGCACGTTGAAGTTCAGCACGTCGCATGACGTTGGGAACGACGAGGACATGAAAGTTGCATGAACTGAAAATTACAACTGCGATCTCCAAGGATGAGCACGCCAGTCATGGTAAGACGAGCGAATATTACATTCAACTCGCCGATAAATTGCTTCGCACGTGGCCGGAGCGAAAAGCCTAATTTGTTTTCTGTAAATGCGGCAATCCGAGTGAGCGCTTCGAGTTTGAATCTCAGAACCCCGCAAAGATGTTATGACTCGGTTTTCGACCGAACACGTACCTGCTCAACTGCTACGCGAAGGCAAAGTAATTTACAACGTAACGCTCGACCTGATAGTAGTTGGCGGACCCTCGCCTGCCCCCCGCAGTATTGTGAGAATGGACTTAGTGCAAGGCACCGTTGTAGAGAAGGGCTACTACGGTTTGCGGTTCGATTTCGACGACAGGCAGACGGAAGATACGGTTTACGTAAAAGGGACAGCGCTGATGCACCGCGTCTCATCGTAAAACTTCCCAATCGAGGCTTACAACCTGCCCGGCAGGAGTGCATTACGAGCGTAACCTGTTAGCTGAGGCGCACGGAAGATAGCATTTGTTCGTGCCAGGGAAGTCAAAACTGGATTGGTGGTTCATGGGGTCGATTCTTCTTCTGGGTCTTTCCATTGTTGGCCTCGCCTACGTTTTTTGGGAGAGCTACTCCGCAACTACGAGATGAAAAGATGAAACGCATTATGTCTCGCCTGGTCCGTCTATTTTTTCGGCGTGCGACTCGCGCTGAGGTGATTTCATTTCCTCGCGCTAGTCGGTTTCCCCGAAGCTGCAGGCAATGATAATTAAAGAAGACTGACAGGCGATGAACGATTCCTCTTCCGCCATGCCCAAAACAAACCCCCTCGAACTGAGCCCAATAAGTTGCTTAGTTGCACTGTCGCCTGAAGCCGAAAAGACCGCCAAAAAAACACTTGTTTCTTTGGGAATCAATCCGGTGACTTCAGGGTCAATGTGTAACGGCGAAGTTTCGTAAGGTCGGCCTTACGACGAGAACATCTGCGTCAGATGAGTGATGCGCAGCAATTCCAGCACGCCTGGTGTCATGTTGGCGAGTTCAAGGGTGCATAGCCCTTGGTTGATTGCGGACGTCTTGAGGCCAACCAGCGCTCCGAGGCCCGCGCTATCCAGATGTTTTACATCGCCAAGGTCGATGATGATGCGACCGCCAAGAAGGATGAGGGGCCTCACCATTTCTTTTATTTCACACGCGGTGTTACTGACCAGCTCGCCATGACACTTGATTGTCGTCACTTGATTGCCGTTTTCCTCTTCATCTTTCAACTTTTCAAGTTCACAGTGGAACGAACCATCTCGTGCCATAGCTCCGCCGTCTCCTTTAGCAAGAGTCGAGACCTGCTCCCTACCGCACTGCGTCATCAATTCCGCGATCTTACACGATGGTTGATGAAAACAGCGATTTCACCTACGACACGGTTGCGTTTTAGGTCAAAAGTAAGCCGATTCACGTCCTAATCCGTTGACTAGCGTGTTTCGTGCTCCTAAGATTACGTGGCCCGCCCATGATTGGCGAAACCATCTCGCATTACCGCATTCTTGAGAAGATTGGCGGCGGAGGCATGGGCGTGGTGTATAAGGCCGAAGATGTTCGCCTCGACCGGTTCGTAGCACTTAAGTTTCTCCCCCCAGATGTCTCCAACGATCCTCAATATCTCGAGCGCTTTCGGCGTGAAGCGAAAGCTGCCTCGGCATTGAACCATCCCAATATCTGCACCATTCATGACATCGGCGAAGAAAAGGGGCAGGCATTTATCGCCATGGAGTTTCTGGATGGCAAAACCCTCAAGCACCTGATCATCGGTCGTCCGACGGAGCTGGAGCGGATACTTGAAATCAGCATCGATGTCGCCGATGCTCTCGATGCGGCGCACACCAAAGGCATCATCCATCGTGACATAAAACCAGCGAACATCTTTGTCACCGAACGTGGCCATGCCAAGGTTCTTGATTTCGGACTGGCCAAGGTAGTGGCTCGCAAACCGGAACCGGTGGGCGTGGAGGCGAGCGCGACCGCAATAGGCGACGAACACCTTACCAGTCCCGGCAGCGCACTGGGCACAGTCGCCTACATGTCGCCCGAGCAGGCACTGGGCAAAGAACTTGACCCCCGTACCGATCTCTTCTCCTTTGGTGTGGTGCTCTACGAGATGGCAACCGGCATCTTGCCCTTTCGCGGCGATACTTCAGCAGCTATCTTCAACGCGACTCTCAACAAAGCACCGATGACGCCGGTGCGGCTCAATCCCGATCTGCCGGAACAATTGGAACGGATCATTAACAAGGCGTTAGAGAAGGACCGCAAGCTGCGTTACCAGCACGCCGCCGACATGCGTGCCGATCTCGAACGTCTGAAGCGCGATACGGGAACAGGCCACTCGGCGCTTTCGTCTGAACTTGAAGAGGAAGAATTGGGAGCTGCCGCTTCAGGGGCCACTGGCAAGCGTTCGCTCGGTGGGCGTCAAGTAGCGTCGCCAGCTATAGGTCTGCCACTCAAGGTATCTTCAGCTCGCCGCCGGAAGACGATGCTGGTGCCAGCGCTCATTCTGGCCGCCGGTTTGCTCGCGGGCGGCCTGTTCTGGCGCTCCCGAAGGACGGCGGGACTTACTGAGAAGGACACAATCGTTGTCGCCGATTTCGCCAATACTACGGGCGATTCTGTATTTGATACCACCTTGAAGCAGGCGGTGGCGGTTGATCTTGAACAGTCGCCCTTCCTGAACGTTCTTTCCGACAACAAGGTGAATGACACTTTGCGCTTAATGGGGCGCTCTCCCAGCGATCGTGTGACCCAGGAGGCGGCTCGGGAGATATGCCTTCGGGCTGGAAGTAAGGCGCTGCTGGCGGGCTCAATTGCAACTTTTGGCAGCCACTACGTAATCGGTCTTAAAGCCACCGGCTGTAGAACGGGCGACTCACTAGGTAGCACGGAAGCGGAGGCGGAGAGCCGGGAGAAAGTATTGCAGGCGCTTGGCGAGGCGACCAAGACATTGCGCGGAAAGTTAGGTGAGTCGCTGGCTTCAATCCAGAAGTTCGACAAGCCGTTGCAGCAGGCTACTACGCCATCCCTTGAAGCTCTGCAGGCCTTTAGCGAGGCGCAGAGGATGTCGTACGAGAAAGGCGATGCTGCTGCGCTTCCTTTTCTTAGGCAAGCCATTGAACTCGATCCGAATTTTGCTAGGGCCTACGCTGCGCTGGCAGTTCGGTATGGGAATCTTAATCAAGCGAACCTTGCCATGGAAAACGTTAAGAAAGCCTATGAGTTGCGAGAGCGGGTCAGCGAGAGGGAAAAGTACTACATCTCAGCCCAGTACTATATTTATTTCACCGGGGAGATTGAGAAGGGCAACCAGCAGTATCAGCTTTGGGTACAGAGCTATCCCAGCGACGAGGTCCCACACGTAAACCTTGGAAATGACTACGGGGGTGGTTGGACAGTACGAGAAGGCCGCCGCCGAAGCGCGCGAGGCCCTGCATTATGAAGGTAATGACGTTACTCCTTATGCCAACCTCGCCCAGGATTACCTCGCTTTGAATCGCCTGGATGAGGCGAAGGCGACGCTTGCAGAAGCGTTGCGCAAACTGGACGATCCGTTCCTACACCTCTACACGTACTATCTCGCGTATCTTCAGAACGACGAAGCAGCCATGAAGCAGCAGTTCGGCTGGATGAGTGGCAAACCTGGAGCAGAAGATGTGGTGTTCTCCGCACAGTCTGACACCGAAGCTTTTCATGGCCGGTTACAAAAGGCTCGCGAGTTCTCCCGCCGAGCGGTGGATTCGGCGGACCGTAACAATGCCAGAGAAACGGCGGCGGTGTGGCAGGTCAATGCAGCCCTTCGCGAAGCGGAGTTTGGCAATCCAGCTCAAGCCCGTCAGGCAGCTGATGCGGCTCTCCATTTAGCTCCCGGCCGCGATGTACAGGTGCTAGCCGCTCTGGCTTTGGCGCAAGCTGGTGAAATTCCCCAGGTGCAAAGGCTGCTGGACAAGCTGAACAGCGATTTCCCGCTAAACACAATCTTGCAGAATTACTGGCTCCCGACTATTCGCGCAGAACTTGAAGTGAGGCGAGGCAATGCAGCCAAAGCGATCGAGGGCCTGCAAGCGGCCAGTGCTTATGAGCTGGGACAGGCACCCCCGCTCATGCCGGCCTCGATGTATCCGGTTTACGTGCGTGGGCAGGTGTATCTCAAAGTAGGCCAAGGGCAGCAGGCGGCAGCGGAGTTCCAAAAAATCGTCGACCATCCTGGTGTGGTGCTGAACTTTCCGCTCGGCGCCTTGGCCCACCTGGGTCTCGGACGAGCTTACGCACTGGCCGGTGACAAAGTAAAGGCTAGGCGTGCTTACCAGGATTTTCTCGCTCTCTGGAGAGACGCCGATGCCGACATCCCTATCCTGAAACAAGCCAACGCGGACTACAAGCAGCTGGAGTAAGACGTAAGCCTAGAGAGACTCAACAAGCTTATGTTATTTCGCGGCTTCGCTAGCCGCTACAAGCCCTGAGGTTGATTTTGCCGATGGATACCTGGGCTTCTCTCTGAAATGCGTCACGCCGCGCCTGCAAATGCGTCATTCGGCCTATTCCATTCGGCGCGCTCATGGTGTAGTCGGCTGGTTCTCCATCTGACGCCGGAGCATTCGGAAGATGGGCAAGTTAGGTAGGCCGGTGCCGCGCTGTTCGTGAACGCGCTTCAGCACCATATCGACGGCCCGGTGAGTAAGTTCATTGTGGGCCTCCACTTTTACGCACTGATTTGGTCCTGCTGCAGCAGTTCTTTGAGTTCCCGTGCGGGTTCAAGGATCATGAAGCTCTGGGTTTCCTCATTCCACTCGCCCGAGTGCTGGCGACGGTACATGCGGAAGGTGTCGCCATGTCTCTCTACCCTGACGGGGAAGGGCATCTCAGGCAGTTGTCGATTCCATGCCGCCTCGCAGCCAGCGAGCAGCACTTGACCTGACAATAGCCTGACCAGTGCGTTCCGCCACTTCACATCTTTCGAGGGAAGTTCACCATTCCACCCAGCCCTTCCCATCGCGGCTTGCAATATCTCAGCCAGCCTATCGTTTGGCTCTTTGTCCCACTGCAATGCCTCGCTATAGCCGCCAGGTTCATGCTCTAGGCGCTCGCCGTGTTGGTAAACTGCGGTGGCTTTTACTTCACGGGATACTTGCTCTGTCTCCAGGCCACAAAGGAATAGCCGGGCGAAGGACGCGATCTGCAAAGCGTCCTGGTCATATTGCGATCTGCGCGGTTTAGAACGTTCCGAATGGTCCAGAAGCACTCGGGCTGCAGCTCGTGATTGTGTCGAGCCTAAAGGGAAGTCGGCTGGGGAGATTCCTGTAGCGGCCTGCGCTAAACGAATCCTATTGTGATTGCTAGAGTTATCTTTCATTCTTTCCTCGTTGACTGTTGGTTTCTGTTGCGCCCACAACCGACGTAAACCACGTTGGCAGTTCGCCCTTGGAGGCGTAGCGGCCCATCTCGTCTTCGGTCATTCGCGCGAACATGTCGTTTAGGTCAATGGTTTCGCGACGGTCGATCCATTGACCGCTTCCATTTAATTTCGAGTAGGTAGCGACGGCGGAGACCACCGCATTGGCGTTCACTTCCACGTCACCGGCTCGCTCGATAATCCGCTCCAGGGCGAATCTGACATTGTGGCGGCGAGGTTCGAGCAGATCAAACGCTCGGGCATGGCGATAGATGGAATCGCGGCAAACTTTGAAGGTCTCAGCAATCTTGTCCGGGCTCTTCCAGGTCAAAAACTCCTGTTCGATTTCTTCCCGCTGGGCATGCCTGCAGACAGAGCACTGGGACTCGTGCCGACCCTTGTTGACCTGGGGCGGCGTGTTCTTCTGTTTTTTGTCAGCGGCTTTTGCCATATCTGTTCCTGGCCTCGCTAGTGTCGTGAGCCTTCTACGTCACCGTGAAAACGAATGGTTTTCTTTGAGTCTTAACTCCGGCTGCGGCTTCCAAAATGCGCGAGCGCTGATTCACATACATGAACGAGAAGGGATTTACGTACAGGTCCCGGATGTCACTTGCGGTGAGCGCACGCCCTTTCCAGGCCAGTAAGTGGTCCCATACGGCGCTCGTACTAACGGAAAGAATGTTTCCGCCTGCATCGCTGCGCTGGGGATTTTGCGGATTGTTCTGGCTCGATGACATGGCGAGTGGTACGCCGTCCTGGTAGAACTGATAACTCGATAGCGTTTTCCAGTCGGCAATTCCGTCATAGACAAAAGCGTACTGGTGCCACTTACCGTCGTTGTTGAATGTGCCAATCGGAGTGAATCGCCCGCCGTTCGTCGAAAACAAACTAATTTGCAAACCGCCGGCGTTGGTATTGACTTGCCACACGATTGTGCTCTGGTCGGACTGGTATTTTGTCCAGAAATTTGTAATTCCGTTGAGACTGAGCGCCCAGAACAGCAGCGTGGTCGGTGTGCCGCTCTGGAGTAGTCCATCAAAAAACGAATGGGAGTTGATGGTCGGGTCATTGTTAACTGCGCTGCTTTGCATGCCCGTTCCCCAGTAGCCCGGTCTCCAGGCAGGATTGCTGAGAGTCCCATCGACCACGGGGAATACCGAATTTTTAAGGATCTTGCCTGCGCCCTCATTGCAGAGAAGACACAAAACCATCTGGCGAACGAGTGGATGGCCCCCATTGATCGGTGTGCCGACTACCGGCTTCCAGCGTGGCGGCCTACGAGTGCTTCCAAAGATGCTCATGCATTACTCCTCTGACTCAATGAAATTTGTGTTGATCCGCTCATGCCGGCAGTCCTCCCGCCCAGTCGCAGAGGTTCAATCCGAAATTCCAGAACACACTCCTAGCCACACGCTCCAGTAATTCCGCATCTTCGGGAGTGATCAGGGCAGCCAGCTGGTTCGCTTCTTGGTCGGTCTGTGCGCTGACACTTGCCCAAACGATCAATCCGAGGTCGGGCCGTTCAGCGTCCAGCAGTTCAACGACCCTGAAACTGGCCTGGATGAAAGCAGAGTTGGGAACTGAGGTGCTCATGAAATGATGATTCACGCACCCACCTTCAAAGGAACGGCACCTAGGTTTTTGAGGCAAACTCCGGCAGCCGTTCGCAGAAAATTGGAACGTTTTGGAACGTGATTGGGGTTTTGCGGGAAGTTAAGTGATTGAAGACATGGTGGCCAGGGACGGAGTTGAACCGCCGACGCCAGCCTTTTCAGGTCTACGTTATGCTGTAGTCTCAACAACTTAAGTGACTCCAGTGGCCGCCGAAGTACTTGAGAAGACGTGAGAGACATGCGAATCGTGGGTTGAAATCGTGGGTTCAAAGCCGGATCGGAAAAGCCCTCGTCTCGTGGTGACGGGAGCCTTGACCTCTCCGGATTCACCTCCAGAGACTGTCAGAATCTCCTTAGCCTACAGCGGAAGAGATTAGGTGCTCGCCCACTTGGCAGCAGTCTTATCACTGAATGTCGCAAGCCGCGCGACGCTGATTGCAGCGACCGTACTTGTAGACATCGGAGAGGGTCGACAGGCGTCGTAATGTGTACTACCGATGGGAGCGATCTCC
>Ga0066710_100006139_pt1 | contig 11147 bp, 11 predicted proteins | sample GraSoiAngelo_159_FD_79666 | JGI IMG/M metagenome (GOLD analysis project Ga0066710, IMG submission 79666) | Grasslands soil microbial communities from the Angelo Coastal Reserve, California, USA - 14_1009_16_40cm | ecosystem: Environmental > Terrestrial > Soil > Grasslands | place: USA...
GACAACTGCTCCATCATGGACAATTCGTCGCCAACCCAGAGCCCCTGAATGATCTTGTTCGGCTCAGTCAAAGGATTATGCGACATGACTTCGTTGATAAGGCGCTTTTGATTCTCACAGACTCTTGGCGATTTTTTCGGGCTCGGCAACCAATGGCAAGCCGTCCGGCGTGGCGGTCTTGAACCCGGCGTTTGCATGAAAGGACGGCTGTCGACTGAGGATCGATTTCAGCCGCGCCAGGACAAGATCGAAGTGATGAAGTGGCGACAGAAATGCGAGCGCGATAATGATCAAGGCGGAGCTGACGAGCTGTAAAGCGCTGGGTCGGTTTTGATGAAAGAGCGCGGCCAAAATGTACGCCGCGGTCACGCCTGACAACATGCTGGTGCCACAATGCACGGGCACACAAAAAGTATTCTCGCGCCGGTCCAGGAAAATCAGCGTGGTGCAAATACAGAGGCCTGCATAAAATAATCCAACCAGCAACGCCGGTCCCGCGGCGTCGCTGGCGAGGAAGCTCGTGAAACCGGTTCGGAATCCCGCCATTTGATTACCCACGCCGATTACAGCCAGCGCGCCCAGGGCCAGGAGTAGTAGCGGAGAGGCAATCATTTGCTCTTCGACGAAGTAGCGCCGGGTGGCATACTTATCGTCTGTTTTTGCCAGGCTGGTCATGAAATGAAACTTGAAAAAGTACGCGGTGAGGTACGCCCCGACGTCGAGCATCAGGCCGGCCGTCATTTTGTAGTTGCCCGCATCTGCCAATACGACCACCACCGCCATCAGACTCATCCACATCGCCACCCAGGAAAACCAGCGCACTCGTCGCCTGCGAACCATGTCAACCAGCGGCGCCAGGATGAGTACGCCACCACGCAACAAAGCGAGCACCAGCAGAATTGAAACGCCTTCGAAAGCGAAAGCCAGAGTCGTCGTTCCGATTATCGTCGCCATGCACAGGCCGGAGAGAAACGTCGCCCGGCGCGGAACGGGCAAGCTTAGGCCGAAGAGCTGGCGATGGCCGGCGTATTTCCACCACCGCATCGCCGTGATGAAGCCGAGCATCCCGACAACTGTGGCCATCACTGAAACCGGCAGCATCACCGTGCCCGGAATCGATCTGGGCAAACCGGGCAGGAGGCCATTGGAGAGCGCCTTGGTCAACCCGCTATAGGGCGCGTAGAAAAGATAGTATCCGAGTCCGAGCGCCCAAATTCCCAGGCTATGTTTGCGCTGCGCGATCGACACTTGCGCCTCCTTGCTAAGCGCCGCGGGCTAAGGTTTGTAAAAAGACGGATCGTGAGTAAGCCCGAGAACGGATTTCCCGATCATCGACAGGATGTGATCGTCGTTGTCATGACGAACGTAAAAGGACAAATCGCGATAGACGCGCTCAATCGCGCTGGGGCGATTAAGACAGCGCGCACCGCAGGCTCGAATACAGTGCTTGAGCGTGTCTTCCGCCAGATGCTCGGCGACATGACGCGCGCGGCTGCCGGCAATTTGCGCCTCTTCGTATTTTCCGGTCTCCCACAACCGCGCGACGTGTCTGAGCCATAAATGACCCGTCTCGACATTCACGGACATTTGCCCGATGTGATGTTGCACGTATGGGTCTTCGGTTTTTTTCTGGGTGGTTATGTAGTCCAGAGCAAATTCGTAAGCTGCTTCGGCCGCGCCCATGAAGGTCGCTGCGTAATGCGGAATAAAGCAAGTCTGCCAGCCCTCCTTTATATATTGGCCGGGATAGCCGATCAGATTTTCCTCGGGAATAAACGTGCCGCGAAAGTTGACCAGATAGCTGACCGTAGCGCGCATCCCGATAGGGTCCCACCACGAACCGTCGATTTGCACAGTGGGATCGGAAAGATCGCAAGCCATCAGCAGTTGCGTGTCCAGAGACGCGTTTGTGTGGCGAACTCCGCCCGGGCCGGCCGTGTTGACCAGAAGGATTGCCCAATCTGCGCCGCCCGCGCTGGTGGCGAATACCTTATTGCCTTCGACAAGAAATCCGCCGTCGACGCTTTGCACGGTAGTGCCGAAGCGAACCATCTCGCCTGGCGCACGCGCCTGCGGCTCGCCGCTCCAGGCAACCCATTTGTGGCCCTTCTCAACCACACCTTCAAACCAGCGAGACTTTTGCTCCGCGCTTGCCATTCCATCCAGTAGGACCAGCGAATTCACATGACCTTCCCAACAGCGGGCCAGCGACATATCGGCCTTGGCGATCTCTTTCGTCATCATCCACAAAGTGAGAACGTCGCCGCGATAAGGACCAAGCCCCAGTCCACCGTATTCTCTGGGAACTACGGGCGCGTGTAATCCGGCGCGAAACAGATCGTCAAAGTCTTCGGCGGGAAAAGTCGCAGTGAGATCGTATTGAGCCGCTCGCGGCGCGAACTTCTCTCGTGCCAGCGTCCTCATGCGATGGATCAAGTGTTGCCGATCGCTTTCGAGTTCCAGTTCTGTCGCCATGTGGTGATCGATAGCTATCATCTCAGCCTCAACCATTAAGTGGCAATCATTCCCGCTGCCGCATGGCGACCAGCATCCGCCGGCGCCGACAACAGCTTGGCAGCAGATTCTCGACGATCGAGAGTGGCGCGAGCGAGCGGGGCTGACATTCTCTTTCCAGTCATTATCTGAAACTGCCGCAGAACTTGAGTTAGCAAAACATCGCGGCCATCGATAATCACTCGTCCATTTCCGCTGACGCCAGCAACCAGCGGCGTTGGTGTCGCTCCGTAAACCAGATCAATTACTGTCGCGTCTTTTTCCAGCTTCTCGATTTCGACCGGCGTCTGACCATCATTACGACCCACCGGTGTCGCATTTACCACGATGTCATACCCGGTTGGATCAAAGTTCTTCAGCGGAATGTAAGGAAGCCCGAGAAGTCTTGACGCGTGTTCACCGCGTTCCGGGCCGCGGTTTACCAACGTGACTTCCGCCTTCTCTTCGACCAGGGCGGCGGCAATCGCGCGCCCGGCGCCGCCGCAACCGATCACGGCAGCACGCCGATGGTCCATGGCCACGCCAAACTCGGCTCTGGCAGCGAACGCGACGTTGGGATCAGTAGTGTCGGCCTGCCAGCCGTTCTGATCACAAACCAGCAGATTTGCCGATCCCGCGCGCCGCGCAATCGCGCTGACTTTAGCGGCGACGCCCAATGCCGCTTCTTTGTGAGGCGAAGCGACAGTCAAACCGCCCAACCTGATTCCGAGCGAATCCAAAGAATTATTTTCTACCATCGCGGTCCAAAAATCGGCGAACGACTCCACATGAAACGGAAGGAAAAGCGCGCGCAGGCCCATAGCCCGGTAAGCGGCGTTGTGTAATCGAGGCGATAGCGAATGCGCCACCGGATCGCCGGCGATTCCGTAGATCTCACTGATTGACGTCTGCGCGGGCAAGCCGTAATCCACCATGAGCTGTTGCATGGTTGGCTCTGCGGCGGCGCCTTCAAATGATCCGAAAACAAGCGGCGAGCCGAATGTAGGTGAGATCAAACGGTTCCAGGACCCCACTCGTCCAGTTGAATATGCGATGACCTCGGAAGCCGCTAAAGACTTCAAAAACAGAAGTGGCGTCAGTGCGTCATGCGGCGCGTACGCCTCAGTCGTTAGCTTATAAAAGCGCGCTTCCGTTCGAGAAAGTTTTTCCCATCTTGAATTCAAGTCTGCGAGTCCGGCCGTTTGACCATGCCACGAAATCAATCGCTTGTGAGGAGGAATCGTCGAAAGCAATTCAGGTGAAAGATCGCGCTCTGCTTCCAAATTGATCAGGTCATAATCGCGCGCCGCCGCTAACAGAAAGTGACGCCGCTCCATCGCTGAGCACTCCGCATTTCCGCCTTCGGCACGGCTCCGGAGCGAATAAATCAGGCGGCCGCCAAACTGACTACGCAACCAATCAACGGACACACTACGAATCTGATCGGCCCTTACTTCCAGCCATTCAACCGCGCCGGGAAGACCCTCGAGAGTCTCAGCGTGAGATGCATCAAGCAGAGTAGCGACTAAGCTGGTTTTCACCATAGGGGTTCAACCGAAGGTTGCCCGGTTAAGTCCTCAAACTGAAGAGAACGGGAGATCAAATAGTTGAGCGCAGGGAGCATACCGCCATTGCAAATTATCTGTCAATGATTATGACGGCCTGATAAGAACCGGCCAGGCCGAGGGTTTGATTCGAGCGACAACAGTGCTGGGTATGCTGAGGGATTTCTCAATCTACTGCTTGGCAACAGTCGCTAATTCGTGAATACTTGGTTGAGAAAAGGAGTTCACAAAATGAATAGATTAGTCCGGCTGGGTATGGCCGCACTGCTGTTATTGACTATGCTCTCAATCGCGCAGGCGCAGGAGCGAAAGCTGAAGCGCGCGCAACTGCCTGCGGCCGTAGAGAAGACTGTGGCCGAGCAGAGCCAGGGAGCAACGATAGTTGGATTTGCTACCGAGGTCGAGAATGGCCGACGGCTTTACGAAGCTGAACTCAAGGTCAACGGTCTCGGTAAAGATATCTTGATGGACAAAAACGGCAACATTGTCGAAGTAGAAGCGGAGGTGCCGATGGATTCGCTGCCGTCGGCCGTACAGGAAGGTCTGAAGAAAGTCGCCGGCACGAGAACCATCGTCAAGGTCGAATCGCTGACGAAAAATGGGACGCTGGTCGCTTATGAAGCCGTGGTTAAAGCTGGAGCGAAGCGTTCTGAAATTCAGGTCGGACCTAACGGCGAAAAACTGGCTAAGAAACAATAGTCTTCATAGTCGATCGAGTGTTTGCAGCACGGCGTTCGGGTCGAGGAGATTTGGTAGCAACGCGTCAGGCTCATGCTCGCGCAGAACATCCGCTGAGTGAACGCGGCCGGTGGCTACCGAGACGACTCGCGCGCCAAAGTGCCGAGCGCAGGCGATATCATTCGGCGTGTCGCCTATTACGATGAACTGCTCCGCATGGAGCTCGGTTCCAAGATGATCGTTGATGCGTTGTGCTGCAATTGCCGGAAGGTCGCGCCGGTCGAAAGAATCGTTGCCGAATGCCCCCGGCAAAGTGAAGAAGTCCGCCAGTCCGGTAATCTCTATTTTTAATTGCGCCGCTGGTTCGATGTTGCCGGTAAGTAGCGCCGAGAGATAGCGCGGCTGCTCATGAAGCGTCTCCAGAGTCTCGCGCGCGCCGGGCATCGCTTCAATAATCTGATTGCCATTGCCGCACGCACGTTTCATTTCGTCAATGTAACAAAGCTGCAGCTCGTCCATGCGCTCCCTGATGTGCTCGCGCGTGATACCCTCACCTCTCAACGCCTCTTCCACGATTTGCAAATCCGTCATGCCAGAGACGACCAGGCCCGGCAGGCAACCGGACGTGCCAAAGACTTTCTCCAGCATTGGCACGGTGTAGTCTTTGAAAGCGCCGAAGCGCCGGCCACGCACCAGCGTGCCGTCAAGATCCCAGAGGAGGATGCGCATAAGAGAGCTTTGAACTAATTGAGACTTAGAAGCCATTTTCCATTTGTCATTCGCTCAGCCCATTTCGTGTTACTTCGTGGATCGTTTGCTTTGGTGACGGCTGAATGACGATCCACGAAATAACACGAACGGTACGGAGGAGAATCCGAACAGCAAGTGAAGAATGGAAAATGCTTTTGATGAACCCAAATGTATCCATTGCTGTTACTCGATCACCGCCAGCACGTCTCCGGCGTTGACGGTTATCCCGGCCGAGACGTTAAGCGTTACTACCGTTCCGGCCATTGGAGATTTCATCTCGTTCTGCATCTTCATAGCTTCGACTACGACGATGCCGGCTCCTGCTTCGACCTGGTCGCCAAGCTCGACCAGCACGCGCACCACTTTCCCGGGCATGGGCGCGACGATGCGCGCGGCTTTGTCTGCCTGCGTGGCCGCGCCGCCGGCGCCCCGCAGGCATTTCGGATCGGTGAGCGTGATTCCATAACTCTGCGTGCCAACTGTAACCATGACGGGGTGGCCGGATTCCGGGCGACCCTCGATGCGGCAATCAAAAATCTTTCCCTCACTGACAATCACATAGCCGTTACCAGACTCGCGTACATCCAGCTCGTAGTGTTTGGCGTCGAGTTTGGCGCTAACTGACGCGCCGGAATCGCGCAGCTCTATCTCTGCTTCATAACCTGCGACTGCAGCACTTAATCTCATCGGGGGCCTCTGCGAAATGCTCGTCGATCACTGGCGCGATTGAGGGCGGCAACTCGTCCCGACAGCTTCCACTTGCTTTGCTCTAGTGGTTTATGATCTTGCGATCTATGTTGCGCCCGCGCATAAGCTAACGCGGCCGCGATCATCGCGATGTCCCGATCTGTTCGCGCTTCCGGCTCAATGCGGGCAGGGCGCCCGCGTTCCCTTCGCTGGTTGAACCGCGAAATGAATCCAGTATCCAGACGCCCGGCGATGAACTCATCGTCGCGCACAATCTCTCGGAAAAAAGGCAGCGTGGTCTTGATTCCGCTCAAGGCGTATTCATCGAGCGCCCGTCGCAGACGATCGATCGCCTGCTCGCGATCGCGGCCCCAGGCGGTTAGTTTGGAAAGCAACGGGTCGTAATGGATTGAAACCTCGTCGCCGTTTGCGACCCCGGAGTCGTCGCGAATTCCGGGACCGCCAGGCAATCGCAGGAAGGTGATCCTGCCCGGCGAGGGGAAAAAATTGTTCTCGGGATCTTCGGCGTAAACGCGGCATTCGATCGCGTGACCGTGCCAACGAATATCTTCCTGAGTAAATGAGAGCCTGGCCCCGGCCGCCACATTGATTTGCTCGCGCACCAGGTCGATGCCGGTAACCAACTCTGTCACCGGATGCTCGACCTGCAAACGCGTGTTCATCTCGAGAAAATAAAAGTCGCCAGTCGCGTCTGAGAACAGAAACTCGACGGTGCCGGCGCCGACGTAATTCACCGCTTCCGCGATCCGAATCGCCGCCGCGCCCATGCGCCGTCGCAGTTCGGGGTCATCGATTGGCGACGGGCATTCTTCGATCACCTTCTGATGACGGCGTTGAATCGAACACTCGCGCTCGCCCAGATGCACAACGTTTCGGTGCGAGTCAGAGAAGATCTGAATCTCGATATGCCGCGGCCGTTCGACCACCTTCTCCAGGTAGATATCGGCGAGGCCAAAGGAAGCCACGGCTTCGGATTGCGCAGTTTCAAAAGCCGAAGCCAGGTCGGTTTCCGCGGCCACCTGCCTCATACCCTTGCCGCCACCACCGGCCGCGGCCTTTAACATCACCGGATAACCAAAACTGGCGGCCACCGTCAGCTCTTCGTCAACGCTTTTCAAGGATTCCGTGGTGCCGGGGACGACCGGAACGCGCGCCTGGATCGCGGCCCGGCGCGCGCTGGTTTTCGAACCCATTACTTCCATCGCCTCCGGCGGTGGCCCAATAAAGACCAGGCCCGCTTCATTGACAGCGCGGGCAAACGCCGCGCGTTCAGCGAGAAACCCGTAGCCCGGATGAATCGCTTCGGCGCGCGCCTGCTTAGCGGCGTCGATGATCGCCGCTGAGTTCAGATAACTGTGCGCGGACGGCGCCGGTCCAACGCAAAAGGCTTCGTCCGCCATGCGCACATGCAGCGCCCCCGCATCGGCTTCTGAAAAAACCGCGACCGGCGAGACGCCAAGGTCACGGCAGGCGCGTATGACTCGGACGGCAATTTCTCCGCGGTTAGCGATTAGAATTTTCCGGAACATAGCAAGGCAGTGACGAGTTGCAAGTGATTAGTGACAAGCCAGAATACGGATCTTCCTGTGACTTGTCACTCGTCACTTGGCACGGCTCTTAAACCACCACAGAATTTGCCGGCCGATGCGGATCATATCTGAGCGGAACCGTGGCGCCGGGAAGGTAATCATGTTGGCGCTGAAGCTGCGCGGCATCCAGGCTTTGGAAAGACTGATAATCGACGCCACCGATCGTGTAGCTGTAAGAAAGCATCAAGTTGCCTTCGCTGTCCGGGTCAGTCCCCAAAACTGTAGCTTCACCGAGGCGCCCGGCCCGGAGCAGCAACGCGCGCCGCGCGATTTCAGGATCTTCTTTGGAACGACGGAAGCGGGCCAGGAACGGCATGGCTCTTATCGCCCGCCTGAGTGAGAAGAGACAGCTGGCGGTGACAACACGGAAGCTTTTTTGATGAGGCCATCTTCCATTTCAAAATCGTCGTCGCTGCTAAACAGGCGATGCTCACTCGGCAGGCGCAACTTATAATTGGTGAATGACAGCCCAGGCGAATCAGCATTGGTTGTGGTTGCCGCGTCGCGCAGCGCGCCTCCGCGGGGCACGACTGGCTTTACTTTAGTAGAAGCGAGAGTAGCAGTTGGCTGGTAACTGGTGGCATCGACATGATTCAACGCCTCAGCAATTGAGCCATCCTGATCGGGCAGAATGCTTTTGTCGCCCAATTCCTTAAGATCAGTTGGATAGCCGCCCTTTAGCTCGCGGTATTGAAGCAGGGCGCGATGAAGAGTATAGCCGCGGGCATTAACGGCGGCGTCAATTGCATATTGACGTTGGCGCAAACGTTCGGGGATCGTGACGCCAATCAACGCGGCGATTGAAATGGTGACGATTGCCGAGGTGGTAAATCCGGCGCGTGCCAGGCTTAGCCCGCCGAAGCGATCCTGCGATCTCCTAATGCTTCCCATCAGGCGCCGGCCGCTCCAAAGAATGCTCGCGGCCAGCGGTAGCGCAAACCACTTAAGGCGCCAGGCTGCTGTTTCGCTTGCGGTGACGAGCTTCGAAGTTTGTAACAGAACTGTCCACAAGTAGACGGAGGCGGGCTTGAACTCGATTAAGACGGCGATTACCGAACCAAGAAACGCCGCAAACATCAACGCGCCGCTCGCGGCTACGCCCACGGCCCGGCCGTAAGACCGCAGCTCATATTCGGCTTTTGCCAATGGAGGCCCGACCGCGCGTCCGCCACACGAAGGGCAGCCACGGCAAAGATCGCCATATATGTTTGAGCCGCAAGAGGGGCAGATCGTCAAGACTTGTTTACCTCGGAGAAAAAAAAGCGCGGATTAACTTAGAACTGAGCTGACCCGTTCGTCAAGAGATAAAGTGTTAACAAAACTTTGCCGACAACTTTTGCCGAGCAATCTAGCCCGGCTTGTGGGCCAGGGTCGGCTCTCGCCTTAGATCCGCGCCCGTGTTTTGATTCGCCGTTTTAGCGTTCGCTGCCTGGCTTATCTCAGTTTTGGTTACTTCGCGCCAGGTGTGATACATGCGATGAGCGAAGGTCCAATACGAACCGATTGCCAACACCCACAAAACCGCCGGCATGCGATTGGCAAAGAAGTTGTGCGAGCCGGACCGCGTCGAAAGCGCGCCGATAATGAAAAGCACCACGCGCTCAGGGCGTCGCAGAAATCCCACGTCGCACTTCGGAATCATGCTCTCGGCGCGGGCGCTGGCATAACTAACCATCACCGAGCCCATCATTCCGGCGCCGGCCAGGAAAACATTCAACGTCGAATGAAATTCTGTGTCGCGCGCATAGAAAACCATCAGGCCGACGAACACCACCATGTCGGACAAACGGTCGAGCGATGAATCGAGAAATCCACCAAAGCTGGTAACCCGGCCGGACAGGCGCGCTACCTGCCCGTCCAACATGTCAAAGAGATTCGCGACGATTAAAACGATGCCCGCCCAGAAGAATCTTCCGTATCCGAACAACAGGCCTGAGCCGACGTTAATAGCTACGCCGATAATCGTCAGAATGTTCGGGCTGATGTGCCCGTGCGCCAGCCAGCGCACCATGGCGTCAATAATTCGTTGGCCGGCCCGGCCGATGCTTGCTCCAAACATTCCTGCTCCGGATTAGAGGTTCAAAAGGGGATTGCCTTCGAAACTAAGGAAACTTCAGAAAGGATCATAGGAACGGGACAATCAGGTGTCAAGATGAACTGGCCGCGGGTAGTGACCTATTTTGAGGTGGCACGCGCATCTTGCGCGTGGATTCACGGGCGGGACGCCCGCGCCACATTTTCAAATTAGGTAACTACCGGCGGCGAGCAGTTGGTGACCGGCAATGAGGTCACTACACGTGCGCAAGCGGCAGGTCAAAGAATTCAACGCACAACGGGATTCACTACCAGCGCATAAGCGGGTGGGTTGCGCCGTCTTCGCGACTGCGCGGCCAACTAGCGAGTTGCCAGCTCGGATAGCCTGACGGCGAATTTGCTTTTCAAACGCTCCAGTATCCTGGCTTCGCTTAGTGCTTTCTGTTTCTCATTCAAGTGTACGTAAGTTACACCGAGGTCGTAATGTCCTTCGGGCAGCGAAGGTTGAGCGGCAATGGCTTTCTTATAAGCTTCAGCCGCTTCCGCGTAGCGTCCCTGCACGAAATAGACGTAACCGAGACCAAAATATGCGCGCACTTCTTTAGGATCATAGAAGGCCGCAAACCTAAAAGCATCCGCGGCTTCCTGGTAACGCGGCGGGGACGCCGAGCGCGCCGACTCAGCTTGCTGCAAAGCGCGCTCGACCCGCGTATCGGTAGATCTCGTAAACGCAGTCATCGACCCGGACGAGTGCTGCTCGGGACTCTGCTCCCTTGGATAAGGGTTTTTGAGGCCGTACTCCCGCGCCTCGCTCGTGCGGCCCTGTGCGAACAAGTTACTCGCGCCCAGGACCAGAATCAGCGTGACCATTACCAGCGCCATTCGTAAACACCAGAAAGATGTTAATTTCATCATCATCTTTACCTCCTCATGGACCTCCTACCTGGTAAACCTACTGCGGTATTCGGTTGAGACCAGGAATGACTTGACCATTTCGGCCTGGATATAGTTGCCGTGGAACTGGTCCAGCTTCCCAAGCCAGTAGTTGTAACCATCGAAGTTGGTATCGATGCCACGGTTCGGATCCCTTTGCAGGTATCCGTAGTACTGCATCAACACAAACGCGCCATTGAATTCCTTTTGTGTCAGCGTCGAGTTCTCCGCCACCCGCCGCAGCACCCGGGCTCTGGCCGCCACATTCGACGTATCCGCTGCCCCGCCGAACTCAGCCAGCGCCGCCGCGCGTTCGCTGTCAGTGGGCGCCACCTGCGCGTTGGCGAACAGCTGGTCCACAAACGCACCCGGCGTCAGCGTCGTCGCATAGGCGGAA
>Ga0066710_100006140_pt1 | contig 11145 bp, 7 predicted proteins | sample GraSoiAngelo_159_FD_79666 | JGI IMG/M metagenome (GOLD analysis project Ga0066710, IMG submission 79666) | Grasslands soil microbial communities from the Angelo Coastal Reserve, California, USA - 14_1009_16_40cm | ecosystem: Environmental > Terrestrial > Soil > Grasslands | place: USA...
ACCAAGCGGCTTCAGTTCCTGGTGGACACGTGCGTGAACGATCCGCAGATCAAGTGCGGCAAGCACCCACCACCTGGGCCCTAGATCAGCGTCAACGAACGCAGAGGCTTCGTGGCGTCGTCGGTCAGATGGGCTTGTCGGTGAGGTCGTCGAAGCTGAGCACGAACGGCACGTCGGTGGCCCACGGCATGGTCCGCAGGCCGGGGTCACCGGCGCCGGTCAGGGGGTTGGTCGAGTCCAGGTAGGAGAACTGCCAGGTGGGGGGCTCGCTCGACCCGTCCTTCCATGCCCGGGCCTTCAACCGGACGCTGGCGCCCTCGTTGACGAACTGGGCCCGCAGCCAGTACCAGGTGCCGGAGGCGGCGATCTTCCCCAGGCTGGCCTCGGTCCCCACGATCGTCTCGGAGCCCCCGACCCTCTTGGTGGCGTTGATCCGCACCGAGCCGTCCCACACCAGCCCCGCCCCGATCGTGTAGAAGGACTTGGCCGTGGGGTCGTAGCGCCCCACCGCCTGGGCGATCACCCGCATTGTGCTGGGAGCTCGGTCCACCGAGAACCGCACCAGGACCTCCTGGTCGGTGAGGGGTGCTCCCAGGTAGGCCATCCGGGGGCTGTTGGTGGTAGGCAGGTTCATGGTTCCCACCGACCCGTTCACGGCGTAGTCGGAGGCCGGCCCGCCCACCGTGGTCCACGCCTGGCCGGAGCTGGCCGTCCCCCACCCGTTGGCCACGCTGCGGGTGAAGTTGTCGGTGGCGACGGGCGAGTGGCCGCCGTCCGCCAGTGCGTCGAGTACCAGTTGACCCCACGGCTTCAGGGTGTCGTCGGCGTTGATGAACCCCTGCGCCCCACCGCCGTCGACGGTCCACGTCAGGCCCAAGCTGTTCACCGCGGCCAGCACGGTGGCGAAGTAGACGGTGACCCCCGGATCGACATCCGAATCCCCCATCTCGCCGACCCACATGGGAATGTCCCCGAGGAAGCTCCTTCGCACTTGAAGGAAGTTCACATGGCCGAATACGGTTCCGAGGTACGCAGTGTCGCCCGTCACGTGGTTGGCGAGGACCCCGGAGACCTCTCCATAGTCAGCGGACTGGTTGTTCATGTTCATCCCGGATCCCCACCGGGCCCCGTGGTAGTCATGCACGTCGAGGGCCACGTTGCCGAGCGCGTTCCACCCCGAGAGGTCCGCCATGGGCAGTCCCATCGCGTCCCCCGAGCGGGTGGTGAACGTGATCACCCGCGCCGGGTCGATGTTCCGGGCCATCTTGGCCAGTGAGAGCTGCCAATCGAGGACCATCTGGGTGGTCGTGTGCGAGTTGTCCAACGTGCCGATCTGAGGCTCGTTCATGAGCTCGTAGCCGACGATGCCGTCCTCCCCGTCGATCTGGCGGACCATATAGCCGAACATGTCGCGGTAGAACTGCTGGCGCAACGAGTCGCTCCAGAAGTCCGTTTGCGCCTGGAGCTTCCCATCGTCCGTCTCCGGATACGTCACCCCATGCGAGTTGTAGCCTGCCTGGTAGAGCCACCCGGGGAAGCCGAAGTACGGGCACGACTCGTCGCCCTCGTCGACGCCGCACTTGTGGCTGCTGACCATCACGTAGAGCCCGCTCTGCTGCGCCCAGGCAATGGACTGGACCACCTCGTCCACGTAGGACGCGTCGTACGTGTGGGTCCAGGTTCCGTCGCGGTTCTTCACCGGTGGATCGGGTTCCAGGAACGCCCATTGCACGCGCATCCGGACGAAGTTCGCGCCCCATGAGGCGAAGCGCTGGAAATCCGCCAGGCTCTGACCACCAACCGTCACCTTGATCCCTCGAAGCAGGATCGGCTTCCCTCCGAGCCAGAAACTGCCGTCATGGGCCGTGACCTGGCCCGTCGCCGGAGCCTGGCGGCCGCCCATGGACCCGTTGACCCCCCGGCCGGCCGCGAGCTGCGCCGAGCCCTCTCCTCGGGCCGCGCTGGATGGCAGGCCGGCCGCGACGAGGAGCACGACCAGGGCGAACGAAGCCCGGAGTCCCCTCATCGAGCGTCTCCTGCTCTCCGGTGCTCGCACGCGGTCATCTCTCGCATCTCTCCGCTAGGTAACGGTGAACGTGGCTGTTGGAGTGAGCCCGAGCTGCGACTCGGTGAGCTTGACGGGGACGGGGCCCGGGCTGTGGTTCGGGACGGTGAAGATCGTGTCGATCGAGCCGCTCGCGTCGGCCGTCGCTTGCTTCACCTCGCTGCTCCCGAAGAGGACGTGGATCACCTCGCCGGGGACCCAGCCCGGGCCCGAGGTGACCTCGACCTTCGTGCCAGGTGGTCCCGATGTCGGCGAGATGTTGACGAACGCCGGCAGGTCGATCTTCTCGGTATCGGTGGCGTTGGAGGTAACTCCGGTGGCCGTGACAGCGTGGTTGTTGCCGAAGTACATGTCCAGGACCAACGTGGAAATCACGGATCCGGTGGCGTCCGCGGTGTATGTCTTGGCCGTCGGGCCTCCGTCGAACTTGATGTTGATCTTCTCGGAGGCCCCGAACCCGGTGATCACGATGGGAACGCTCTGCTGGGGCTCGGCCGTGTCCGGAATGGTCATGCGGGAGATCACCGAGAAGGGCGCCGCGGCCATGCCGGACTGGGCGACGCCGACGACGTTCCCTCCGTCCACCGGCTCGGGAGGTGAGATAAGGGCAACGGCGACCGAGCCGGTCGGGTCGGCGGTCGCCGAGACTGGGGCCCCGCCGGGGAAGGAGACCGCCACGGTCTCACCCGGGACGTACCCCATGCCCGAGAACGTCGTCGAGTCTCCTGCCGCCAGGCTCTTGGGGTTGATGGAGGCGACCGGAGTCACCTTGACGGGGCCCCTTCCGACGATGCCGCTGGTACGTCCGACGCCGAAGAACGTGTGGGCCCCTCCGGGGAACGGGGCAGGAACCGGAACCTGCGTGTACGGCAGGGCCCCGTTCGCATCGGCCACGGTCGTGGCGAGGACGGTGCTCCCGGGGGAGTCCGCCTCGATGTCCACCTTCTCTCCAGGCGTGTACCCTCCTCCCCTGATCCCCACCGAGCCTCCCGGGACCACATCGGAGCTTGCCTGGAGGTTCCATTGGATCGTTCGCGTCACCGACGTGGCGGGGGCTCCGGACATGCCCACCTCGTCGACGGGAGTCACGATGACCTGCACCGTGTCACCGGCAGTGAAGTGGTCCGGGGTCAGCGTGGGTTGATCGACTCCGCCCACCTCGGAGTCATCGACCAACCACTGATAATGCAGCGTCACCTGGTCTCCGTCCGGATCCGACACCCCGTTCGCGGTGGCGGTCATGGTGCTCGTCACGTAGGCGGCCGCGGGGGTGAGATCGACCGACTTGACGATGGGCGGGCGATCGATGACCGTGACCACGTTCGACGAGACCCAGTCGCTCGACTTCCCCAACCTGTCCGTGACCTGGACTTTCGCCTGCACCTTGTCGCCGTGCCGGTACGGACCCGGCTCGAGCTTCTTGTCCTGCGCTCCCTGAACGAGCGTGTCGTTCACGTACCACTGATAGGTGTAGGTGATGGTCCCGTAACCTCCGCTCTGGTTCCCCGTGGTGAGCGTGATCGCCTGCGACTGGTCCGGATCGGTCGGAGCGAGGGTGACGGAGTCGATCTGAGGCGGGACTTCCCGGAAGAACCACGCATCGAAGTAGGCGTTCTTGCCACGGTTGGCGCTGTCGACGCCGGCGCCCAACATGAGAGCGTCTTCGGTCGGGTGCCAGAGGATGAGCGCGTCCAACCGTGCGTCCGGCCAGCCTTGATTCTGCTGGGATCCGGGAACCTGGACCCACTGCCCGTCCATGAGGACCCACAGCTCCTGGCTGGCCGGTCCCGGGCCCAGCCCCCCGAAGATCGTTGGGCCCCCGAGCTGCGGATCGTAGGCGACGTTGAACCGTTCCTTCGGCCCGATGAGGTCGATGGGAGGCCCGGGGGACCAGTTCGCGCCGTCGAAGTACCAGGTGTCTGTTCCCCCGTTCCCGCCGGCCACGAAGACCTCCTGCAGCACCGGGTCGTACGTCATGCCGAAGAACACCCTGGCGCTCATGCCCTGGGGCGGGCTCGGCCCCCTCGACCATTGCGCCCCGTCGAAGAGCCAGGTCTCCCGGTACGGGACGGCTCCGGAGCCGCCGAACAGGACGATCTTGTGGATGGCGTCGTCGTAGACCATCCGCGCGCCGACCCGCCCGGTCAGCCCCTGAGGCGAGGCCGGGCCCGGTGACCAGCCCGTTCCGTCCCAGAGCCAGGTGTCGTTGGGCAACGGCCAATCCGGGCCCCCGCCTCCGAACAGAACCATCTTCCCGATGTCCGGGTCGAACGCCATGGCCGCTCCTCCACGCGCGGTGAGCCCGGTGGGGGCGGCCGGGCCCTTCTTCCACTGGCCGCCCGCGTACAGCCACGTCTGGCTGTTCCATTTCTCCGTCTCGGTCTTGGGCGACCCACCGAACAGCACGACCTGATCGAGCGGAGGGAAGTAGGCGTACGAGACGTCCCAGCCTCCGGGGTATCCGGCGGGGATTGTGGCGCCAATTGACCATCCAACTGGGCGTGGACCGGCGCCAGTGCTTGCGGTCGGCACAAAGAGTGACAGAACTGCTGCTAGAGACAGGCCAAGCTCAGTGCCCCATACGAGGAGGACCGACCAACTGAAGCGGACCCGTCGCCTCATTTCCGGCGGTATCGGCGGTAGACCGACATGACAGAAGCGGATTCCTAGCAAATCCCGCGCCGGAGGGGAAGGTCAATTCGAAGGTTGTAGTCCTCGGCGCCGGCCCGCTCGGAAGGCCCGGCGATGGCCTACCCCCCCGTTCGGGTCGCCGGTCCTCCCCCGCCGTTCGGCCAATCCGCGATGCCCGAAAGGCGGTTGACGTCCTGGCCATTCTCCGGGACACTGGCCGTCTTCGGATGAAGGGCTCAACTGGCGTGTTCGTGCGCCGCATCCTGCTCGTAGTGTTCTTGATGGGTGTCATCTCGGCACTCAGCGTCGGCCACGAGCCGGTGTCCGGCGTGCCCGCGAGCAGCCCGATCCAGCACGTCGTGATCCTCTTCCAGGAAAACCACTCCTTCGACAACGTGCTTGGTTACCTGTGTGTCCAAGACAACCGGTGCGACGGGGTAACCAGCGGCAAGACGCACGATGGGCAGACCATCCCGCTGTCCGCAGCCCGCGACATCCCCCCTTCGATCGCGCTCAACCCCGCTGCACAGCAGAAGGCCGTCAATGGCGGGGGCATGAATGGCTGGGACAAGGTGCAGGGCTGCAGGCCTAAGAACAACTACGCCTGTTACACGCAATTCCTCACGCCGAGGCAGGGAAACGACGGGTCGATACCCAATCTCACCGCCCTCGCCAGAGCCTTCGCCATCTCAGATCGGACCTTCGAGAACGATTTCGTGGCGAGCTGGGTCGCCCACCTGGGGCTGGTCGCGGCCACGCACGACGGGTTCACCGGCTACAACCCGTACACCCCGCCCGGCAATCCGAAGGCGAGCGGATGGGGGTGCGACAGCTTCAAGGACGCCCAGTGGAAATCGCCGTTGGGAAGCGTCATAGACGTGCCGGCGTGCGTACCGCGTCCGGACGGGACCGGCGCATACCGACCCACGCCCGTCTCGTGGGTTCCGACCATCATGGACCGGATGGACCAGGGAGGGCTGCCCTGGCGGATCTACGGGCAGCCTGGAGGGCAATCGGGAGGCAGCGCCTACACGGTCACGATCTGCCCCTCGTTCGCGGTATGCCTGAACGGGCCCCAGCACAACAACGTGGTCGTGACCGACCAGATCTACACGGACATCAAGAATGGTGACCTCCCGTCGCTCTCACTGGTCCTCCCCAAGCTGCAGGAGTCCCAGCACAACAAGTACTCGATGCTGGAGGGAGACAACTACATCGGTCGTGTCGTGTCGGCCATCATGAATGGGCCTCCGGATCAATGGAACTCGACGGCCATCTTCATCACCTATGACGACTGCGGCTGCTTCTACGATCACGTCGCTCCGCCGGCCGGGTTGGGGATCCGGGTTCCCATGGTCATCGTGAGCCCCTACGCGAAGGCGGGCTTCACCGATTCGAACGTGGCGTCCTTCGCTTCGCTCATGGCGTTCGTCGAGAACACCTACGGCCTTCCACCGCTGTCGACCTGGGATGCCGGGGCGTACGACTACAGCCAGAGCTTCAACTTCTCCCAGAAGCCGCTCGAGCCGGTGGCCTTGCATTCCCGACCGCTGCCCCGGTGGGAGGAGGAGTGGCTGCGTGAGCACCCCGGGCCGTCGGTGATCGACTCCGGACGGTAGGGGAACAAAGCCGCTTTCAGGGCCCGGGCTGCGCCGGACTCGGGACGTACCCGAACCGCCAGAGGAGCGGGAGCGTCATCGCCGTCACCTCGATCCGCGTCCTCCCGGGCAGGGCCGTCCTCCAATCGTCCTGCCGCAACGTGATCTCACCCTGCTTGAACCTCATGCGGTTGGCCCAGACCGTGTGGCTCGGGCCGAGCGTCACCTTGCCGTCATTGAGGAAGGGCAGGTCGCTTCTCCGGACGGCAGCGAACTCGATCACGGCCTCGAGGACCCGACGGGGGTTCGCCAGGAGATCCTCATACCGCAGCCGCATGTACGGCCGGGTCGGTCCCGACATGAGCGGGGGGAGGGCGTTGGTGAAGAGCCAGTGGAGCGACGAGGCGATCGGGGTCTTGCGCACCTCGCCGGCCCGTCCGGACTTCCCCGAACGGTCCTCTCCCCTCCGGCGCTTGGGACGCAGGAAGGAGAAGGCAACCCCCCGGCTGTCCCGGACGAGGTGCACCACCCGCACCTCGGCCCCGGGGATCTTCGAGAGCAGCAGCGCGTGCGAGGGACTCTTGGACCAGTCCACGATGGCCTCGGCCCCGGAGACCCCCTCGATGCCCCGGTACAGCCGCCCGAGCAGGCCGACGTACTCGCGGACCTCATCCTTGAACCTGGGCGAACCTGCCCCCGTCACCAGCAGGGGAATCGACGTCGGCCGGTCCAGCTTCTCTCGCAGGGCGAGCGTCCTGGTGAGGTCGAGACCATCCCACCCCCCGAAGGCCTCGGTCCCCACCCGGGTCCAGAACGGGCATGCCGAGAAGTCGGCGTGGCATCCACACGGCACGTCCTGGAGACAGCCCCTCGACCAGATCTGGCGCATCTCGCCAACGCTGGCGAAGCCGGGAAGCTCGCCGAGCATGCGGCCGAGCAGCGTGCCTCCGTTGCGGCTGGACCCCGCGATGTAGAGGATCTTCATGTCTGCAGGTGCGGGCGCGAGGGAGCGCCCCAACGAGGCTCGCCAATATCCCATAGCGTCGATGCGGTGGCAATCGGCCGGGTGGCTCTTCGTCCGAACGCCCTATTCCGGGGCATAGTGCCGCCCTGTAGACTCTCTCCCCCCATGAAGGTCAAGATCCTGTGCACCCTCGGCCCCGCCTCGCTGAACCCTGCGGTGATCGAGGCGCTGGACGAGCGCGGCGTCGACCTGTTTCGCATCAATCTCTCCCACACCTCGCTCGCCGCCCTCGAGGACAACATCCGGACCGTCCGGGCCAGCTCGACGATCCCGATCTGCGTCGACACCGAGGGAGCCCAGGTTCGCTGCGGGGTCATGAGCGCGGACGCCGTCCTGGAGGAAGGGCGGGAGATCACCCTGATCGCCGAACTGGTCGTCGGGACGTCCGCGGAGCTGTCCCTGTGGCCGCCGTCCACCTTCGAAACCCTCCAGGTGGGCAGCGTGGTCAGCATCGACTTCGACGGAGCCCTGCTCCGCGTGGTCGGCGTCCGCCCGGGAGGCGTGACCGCGGTGGTCACCAGCGGGGGGCGAGTCCGCTCCAACAAGGCGGTCACCATCCAGCCACCGCCGGCCCTTCCCCCGCTCACGGACAAGGATCGGGCAGCCATCGAGGTGGGCGAACGGCACGGGATCGCCCACTACGCGCTCTCGTTCGCCTCGGGGGCCCCGGACGTGCGCTCGATCCGAGAGCTCTGCCCCTCGGGGTCGCACATCATGGCCAAGATCGAGAGTCGAACCGGGGTCCGGAACATGGACGGGATCATCGAGGCGGCCGACTCCATCATCATCGACCGGGGCGACCTGTCCAGGGAGGTACCCCTGGAGCACGTGCCCTTCTACCAGAAGGCCATCGTCCGGCGGGCCAACCGGTGGAGCCGGCCGATCTACGTGGCCACCAACCTGCTCGAGTCCATGGTGACGAATCGCCGGCCGACCATCGCGGAGGCCAATGACATCGCCAATACACTCATCGACGGGGTGCACGGTCTGGTCCTGGCCGCGGAGACGTCGGTCGGGATCGACCCGGTCGGGTCGGTCGACATGATCCTGCGGTCCGTCCGCGCCTTCGAGCAGGCCCAGGAGAGCAACCTCCTGGAGGAGGACCGGGCTCGTTCCGACGTGATCGCCTAGGACGGGCCGCCCCGCCCGTATCCGTACCGCGCCATGAGATCGCCGGTCCGGTCGAAGAAGAGGTCCCGGAGCTCGGCGTCCAGGTACCGCGCCCAATCTCCGGTTGCCCCGCGGCGGAACGTCGGACTCCGGCTGGAGAAGAGCTGCCCGGCGATGGAGTCGATCAGGCCATCCCCCGCGGGGAGCCGCAGGTGGGTGAAGAGAGAACGGAGGGCCGCCGCCTGGCGTTCGGCGCTGCCTCCTCCGGGCGGCCCCACCAGGTCCTCGAAGCGCGCGACCAACCCGCCGGCGTCGAGCCAGCCGGCGAACCGCTCCAGCCGAAACGCCATCGACGGGAGGTTGATCGCGGGGTCGCCCTCGATGACGAGCACGATGCGGTCCCTGAGCTCCGGCCGGCTCGTCAGCGTGTCATGGAAGGGATTCCGTTTGCTCCTGGTGATGTTGAAAACGTGCGCCAGGAGGATGTCTCGCGGGTCCCGGATCATGAAGACGAGGGGAACCCCGACATCCCGCAATCGTCCGGCGTAGGCGGGCTCGAAGAGCAGATGAGACATCACCACCTGGCCCGGCTTCATCCGCCGGAGGATCCCCTCCAGCCCCTCCCAGCGATCCATGTTCTTCCGGAGCACGGTGGGGATGAGCGTCCGGTAGAGCCGGGGATGCAGGCACAGGGCGCGCTCCAGGAGGTGCGTCCCCGCCTTCGGGATGCTCACGCAGAAGACCCGTGGCTCGGCCTTGTTCCGAAATCGCAGCGGGATCTTGCCCGGGGAGAGCCCGAACCGCTGCAGGGTCCACCAGTTGCGGGCAAGTGACTCCTTGAGTCGCCCCAATGGAGGCCCGTCCTTCGCCAGGCTGCTCCGACCCACCGTGCCCCGTCCCTTCCCGTCGAGCTCGCCTTCCCCTCGGCGCGAGCGGGACGGCACTCTACCAGCTGCCGGGTGGGCCAAAGGGCCAGTTCAGGGCGGCGAGGCCGGGGCTCCAGGCCCCCCGGAGCCCAAAGCACGAAACACTCACGTTCGGACCCGACAGCCGTAACAGGACACCCCATGGGTCCGCTATCCTTGTGCCTCCGAACGGCAGGTCGCGGCGAGGCGCTCATAGATCACACCGGGGGGTTCATTGGGCTTGGCCCGGAAGAACACGAACAAGAGGGCTATCGACGGCCGGCGAGGCCTCGAGCATTGGAATGCGGCCGCCCTGCTCGCCGCCGGCGGCGGGGCAGCCAACCGCTTCGGTGGCCGGAGCGCCGCCTTCCCGCTGGCCGCGGCCGGCGCAGGGCTGCTGGTCATCCTCACCACGCTCCCCTGGCGGGTGCTCTTCGTCTTGCTGGCGCTTGCCGCGACCGTCAACCGGTACCGCTTCGGGGTAGGCTCGACGGCCACCCTCCAGGTCGCCCACATCATCCTCGTGCCATTCGCCCTACGGGTCTTCCTGATGACCACGGAGGACACCCGCAACCGGTGGCGCTGGGCCGAGTGGGCCATCCTCGCCTTCTTCGGCGTCAACGTGGCGAGCAGCGTCCTCTTCGCGGTGAACCGCACCCAGAGCATCCTGACCGCGGGGCTGCTGGGTCTGGCCATCATGGCCTACCTGGCCACGTACACGGGGCTGGGGACGCGCTTCCGGCTGATCTTCGCGTGCCGGACGGTCCTGGTGATGGCGACGGCGGCCGCCGCGTTGGGACTGCTGTCGCTGGTCGGGTTCTTCCTGTTGCACAGCCACTTCGGGATCAGCCGCACCGACAAGGCCGGGCCTTCCGTGGCCGGCGTGGCGTACGAACACAACATCTTCGGCTCCTTCGCCGCGGCCGCCGCCGTGGCGTTCCTCGTGCTGCTGCGGGAACGCAACCCGCTGTTCTCTCGCCGTTTCTGCGTGGTGGGGTTCTGGATCTGCTTCCTGGCCATGCTGGCCAGCCTCACCAGGAGCGCGTGGATCGGCTTCGCCATCGCGGCGGTGGCGGCCGTGTGGCTCCATGGACCCCGGCTCCGGCGGATGAGCCGGGTGCCCCAGATCGCGATGACCTCGCTCGCGGTGGGGGCGCTGGTCGTGGCACTGTTGGCCTTCGCCGGCTCCACGGCCGGCACCATCCTGAAAAACGGTGTCGGCTCGACGATCACCCAGATCGTCAACTTCGGCAGCGGCACCGGGGCGGACCGGGTCTCGGAGTGGCGGCTCGCCCTGCAGGATCTGCCCAAGGACCCGCTGATCGGACTCGGCACGAACTCGTACGGCCAGCGTCACCTCGCCCCGAAGAAGTCGCCCAAGCTGCCGCTGGCACAGCGGGTTGCCTACCTAGGGAACCTGTACGTCCGAACCCTCTACGACACCGGGATCCTCGGCTTCCTCCTGCTCCTGACCTTCGTGGTGGCCATCCTCTGGCCCGGGCTGGCCCTCCGGAGGGCGCCGGGGGACCTCGCCCCCGTGGCCAGGGCGTTCGTCTTCGGCTACGTGGTCCTGGCCATCGCCTTCGCCGGAACGGATGCTTCCTGGCAGGCCTGGCCATGGATCTTCATCGGGGTGGCCAGGGCCGCCAGCTCCCTGGCGCGGCGGCAGCTGGTGGAGTCGCTGGTGCAGCGGCGGGCACCCACAGGCGGGCTCCGTTTGGCGCCGCTGGCCCGAGTGGGCAGCCCGCCCCTGGTGGGGGCGTAGGGCGGTGTCGGTGACCAGCGAGCGACGCGCGAGCCCGGCTCGGAGCC
>Ga0066710_100006141_pt1 | contig 11144 bp, 10 predicted proteins | sample GraSoiAngelo_159_FD_79666 | JGI IMG/M metagenome (GOLD analysis project Ga0066710, IMG submission 79666) | Grasslands soil microbial communities from the Angelo Coastal Reserve, California, USA - 14_1009_16_40cm | ecosystem: Environmental > Terrestrial > Soil > Grasslands | place: USA...
CATCGCGATAAGGAGATAACCGATCTCGACAAACAAGGTGCGGTGGCACGCCTGCGTTTCCTAAACCGTGGGTGGAGGGAAATTCTTCCCGACGATCAGGTTCGTGATTTGGCGACGCAGTTGTTGGATAAGCATTCCTTGCGGGCGGCCGATAGCCTGCAACTTGCCGCGTCCTTGATCTGGTGCGAACAGCGTCCGTCCAGGAGGAGCTTCATCTGCGGGGACCTGCGATTGGCCAAGGCCGCAGAGTTAGCTGGATTCTCAGTTCTCGAACTTTCAAGCGTTGTTCCCTGAACGAAATATCACGCCTTGTCTTTAGCACTTCCTGCTCAGACCTTCCGGCAGGAGATGGCTCTTCCATGCTGTGGTCTGGGATGTGTCGATGACAACGTCGAGTTGTGTTCTTCAACCGGCGATCTAGTCGGACGATACCCTTGCGAGATCGTCAGCGGCTAGTGAAATAACCGCCCGTGCTCTTCAGAGAACCTGTATTCCTAGCCGCGGGACCAACGACCTCTACACTGATAAGGGCGAGGTCGGTGGTTCAAGTCCACCCAGGCCGACCATTCCTAGTCGCTCAGTCAGCATCCATACTTCTACTAAAATCGGATCGCTTCTCTTGCTTCCTTGAAACCTGCACTAGGGAGTCGAAGGTTTTGGCGGAGCCGCAGGCGGAGGAGGCGGCGGCGCGAATTTGGCGTCGTCCACAGGAACGTTTTGCTGAACGTGCTCGACCTGGATCGTGAATCGGTTGCCAGGCCGCGCCAGGGTCCAACGGAACGGCAACTTCACGCCATTCGCATCGCGATAGTCCGCATAGTCGATCCGGGTTGGGTTGCGTCCGAGAGGAGTTTCAGCGTACCGCACGAGGCGCAGCAGCAAGCCGGATTCCTTGTCCAAGAGCAAACGGAGCGGTGGTTGGCCCTCGGTGCGTCCGACAACCATGTAAGTATCATGACCATCGATTTTTCCACCCGAATCGACGCTGAATTTCTGGTAGAGCGTCTTCAGGTGTGCCGGCAAGTAAAGATCCGCATCGATGCGTGCGGCGTCATTTTCCGCGGCCGACATCGTATGTACACGGCCGGGAACACCGAGCCATCCCTGTTTACCATCGAACGCTGTGACGCTGTCCCCTCCCTGGAGATGCATGATCGAGACGCGCTTATCCGGAGCCTTCGAATAAACATCGACGGCAAAATGCTGGCCGCCGAATGCGGTGAGCGTTCCCTTTTGCACGCGGCTCGTGATTTTCTGGAGCGCATCGGCACCGCCGACGGCGGCAAGATATTTATCGAGAAGCTGGTCCGCAGCCGGCAACGAGGCTTTCGCCTCGCTGGGTTTTTTCACTTCGTCGGCTGCCGACCGTGGTTCTTCGTCAGTGATAACGGGTGTGGCCACAGGATCCGACGAACCGCGGTGGCAAGAGTAGCAGGTCACCTCGCGGTGGCCCTCGAAGTTGTCTCTATTGATCGCCATCATCATGTTGATCATCTTGCGCGCGGTAACTTTTGGCTTTTTGTCGTCCTTTTCGTTCGCATGTGCGACGTGGCAGAACTCACATTCGACGCCAAGGGAAGCAGCAATGAACTGCATCGAGGGGATCACCTGATCGGCCGGGATTCCCTTTAGAGCTTGAATATTCTTGAACTCTTCTTCCGCGAGTTTGGGTCCCGCCGGGGCCGCCGGCGCGTTCGGTGCACTTGGTTCGCTGGACTGCGCCCATGCCCCCGCAATCGCAAGCAAGAGGCTCAGTGATGTTCCGCATACTGCAAACCGGAGATTCTGACGATTCTTATGCATCGAATTAATCCTCGTAGGTGATGTGACCAGAGTGCGCGTTGCGCAGTTACAAATCTCCTGAGTCCTCTGAAATGGAATACAAGATCAGGCGCTGATTTCGCCGCGCTTCGCGAGCCCCGTGATGCGGTCACCGGCGCGGAAGGCGAGCGCTTGGATGGTCATGGTGGGCTGCCCGCGGCCGGAAGTTACTAGGCTGCTGCCATCGCAAAGAAAAAGATTCTTGACGTCATGGGTGCGGTGGTCCGAATTGATCACCGACGTCTTCGGGTCGTTTCCCATGCGGCAGCTCCCGAGAAGATGCACGGCGAACTGCTGCTCCCCCACCGGGAAACTCCACTTTTTTTGTGCACCGGCGGCGTCAAAAAGTTCGTGAGCACGCGCGAACATCCAATTTCCGAGCTTCAAATCGTCAGGATGATCCTTGTAGGTCAGGCGGAGCGCAGGCAGGCCCCAGGCATCCTTCAGATCGGGATCGAGCGAGAAGCTGTTGTTCTCCAGAGGCAGGGATGTGCCATGGCAGAAGATCTCCATGGTGCGGTTGAAATCGTGCGCGAGAGCGGCCTTGAAATCTTTTCCCCACCGTGGCGTCCCGGGGGGCAGACCGCCGAAAGCAAAACTAATAGGCGTGAAATCGAAGCGCGCATCAAGGCCGCCTCCGCCATAGAATCCAACTTTCTGTGGATCGAGTTCGTAAAAATCGTGCAGCACGCGGCTGACGGCGAAGCCCTTGTAGTCGTTGAGTGGATGCTCGAACTGACCGGTGACAACGCCGCCGCTGTTGAGCATCAGATATTTTCCGACGATGCCGCTGGAGTTCGCAAGACCATTGGGAAATTGTTTGTTCGCGGAGAGCAATAGCAGGCGCGGAGTCTCCGCACCGTTCGCACAAACGACAACAGCCTTGGCACTCTGCAGATGCGTATTGCGCTTCTCATCGAAGTAAACGGCTCCGGTCGCCCGGCCATTAGCGTCCGTCTCGATGCGATGCACGTAAGAGTTAGGACGAATTTCGCACCGGCCGGTGCGCTCTGCCATTCGAATGGCGGTGGCAAGCGAACTGGATTTGGCGCTGACTTCGCAACCGAACCCCAGACAGAAGCCGCAATTAACGCAAGCGCTTCGTCCCGCACGGGCTTGAGAAAGGATTGCCATGGGCGCCGGGAAAGGATGCCAGCCGAGCTTCCGCGCGGCGCGCTCGAAAATCACGCCCGAAGACTTCACCGGCAGTGGCGGCATCGGATAAGGCTTCGAACGCGGAGGATCAAAGGGGCTGGCGCCCGCAAGGCCGGAAACCCCAATTTCCCATTCCACTTTCGTGTAGTACGGTTCCAGATCGGCGTAGGTGATCGGCCAATCCATAAAACCGGTGCCCGCAATCGGACCGATCTTGCTGCGCTCGATAAAATCGATTTCGTGAAAACGCCAGAAATTCGCCGTGAAGTGCACGCTGGTCCCGCCGACGCATCGCCCATAAACCAGCGCGCGTTGCGGCTTGGCTTTTTCGTCCGGCGTCTTGCGGAATGTATTCGGTTGCAGCTTCGGATGGTTGGTCAGCTTGTCCTGGGCGAGGATTTCGATTTCGTTGTGATTAAAGTCCGCTTCCGTCAGGTAAGGGCCCTGCTCCAGCACAACGACGCGAAAGCCGTTGGTCGAAAGCTCCTTGGCGAGTATCCCGCCCGCCGCGCCGGAGCCGATGATGACAAAGTCCACTTCGTCGGAAGTCTTGTAACGAGGCTGGTGGACCGTCATTTCTTCTCCGCTTCCTTCGCTGCGGGTTGCCAGCCGGGATAGTCTTTGTCGTAGTACCCGAACGGGGCCTGAAACATATGTTCACGCTCGCGGCCAATGACTTTCCATCCGATGCCATCGTGGTTGCCGCCGTAATCGGGGTCGATCAGGAATCCGGCGATTGTGTGCTGGCGGAGCGTCTCAAAAAAATTCTGCGCACCCGGCCGCGCCCGGAATGCCCGCCGGGGTGAATCGGACCTTTCGTCGAAGGAATGCAAAACCGCGTCCTGCTGTTCAGCCGCCAAGCCGGAGAATTTGGAGACGCTCGGGAACATCTCGCTCACTCTCGCCTGCAATTCAGGCAGACCCTCGCGGTACGTCTTTTGGTCTTCGACGCCAAAGCTGGCCAGGCCACGATCGATGAAATAAACAACGCCGGCTTCGCGTGCCCCCGGAGTTTCGTCTGTCGGAATAATGCGCGTGGCGATGGCCTCGATCTCCGTGGCCTCCTCTGGATTGAAGAATTCAAATTTTGGCGGCGTCTGCGCCTTCGCAGCGTTGTGCGCGTGCGTTGCAGCAGACAGAATTGCGAGCCAATTCGCGGAAACCCACGTGGCGCTGAGACCCGTTCCTGCTCGCAGTAGAAAATCGCGTCGATTGAGCTCGTTCATCGTGTTTTGTCGTATATTCTCAGACTTCCCGACTGTAGGATGAAGCCGATTCTCCGTCAAGAGCAATACAGGCCCAATACAGGCATGTGCGCGACTTAGATTTTCTATCAAACTCGGCTTGGCTTGAAGGAACGTTGGCAGGCCGCGCCTGCTGTTGTACGATGCGCGGCATTCGGAATCCTCTTTCGATTTCGCGAATCCGCCGTGATTCTGAGACACTATTAGGCGCTTATGGCTACGTTAACGGGGGCAATTGGAACCGGCAGCAAATGGCTGCTTGACAAAATAGTTGGGGCGATTGCCGCCACAGGAATCAATCCCAACCTCCTGACATTCCTCGGACTGGTTGTGAATTTTGGCGCGGCAGCTTTCTTTGCCGTTGGCAGTTTCTTCACTGGCGCACTGATCATTTTCTTTGCCGGTTTCCTGGACATGTTGGATGGGCAAGTGGCGCGGCGGCAGAACCGCGTCACGGCCTTCGGCGCATTCTACGATTCCACGCTTGACCGCTATGCGGACATGGCCCTCTACATGGGCCTCTTGGTCTACTACTCCGTGAGCGGCCGGACACCCTACGTTGTCCTCGCCGCGGTCGCTACCGCTGGCTCCGTGATGGTGAGTTACGCTCGCGCCCGTGCCGAGTCCCTCATTCTCTTGTGTAAGGTCGGCTTTATGGAGCGCCCTGAGCGCATTGTGCTGCTCATCATCGGTGGGATCTTCAATCGCATGGGGCCGGTTCTCTGGGTAATTGCCGTTGTTTCCACGCTCACCGTCATCCACCGCATCTATTACACCTGGCAGGAAACCCGCGCTGGCCGCGTCCTCCCCGGGATCAGGCTCTCGCTTTAGGCTACATCTCTTTTTAACTCTCCTCGCAGCTTCCCTTTTCCCAACCCTTTCAACCGCCCTCATCCGCCCCGACAGGAGCAACTGCTCGAACATTAGCGAAAGCCCTGCTGGTGCTTGGAATTCTGGGCGTCATATCTTTCTCTCGCGATTTGAATTCTTTCCCTATTTTGCCCCGCCCAGTCTCCCAACTGGCTAATCGGGATCAGCAGACTGCGCCCCAGCCTCGTCAATTCGTACTCAACGCGTGGAGGAATGGTTGGAAACACCGTTCTGGTGATCAGACCATCTCGCTCCAGCCCTTTCAAGGTGAGCGTGAGCATCCGCTGCGATATGCCTTCGATCGTGCGCCGTAACTCGCTAAAGCGTTTCTTGCCGTCGCCCAGCAGCGCCACAACGAGCACACTCCACTTATCTCCAACGCGATTCAGGACCTCGCGTACTGCCGGGCATTTCTGGGGAACATGCTTGTGACTCGGTGACATCGATGTGCCCTCTTGCGCTTTCTGCAGTTCCCATCTTACTCTAGGTTACAGAAGAGAACCTACTAAAAAGAGAGAACCAAAAATGCACAACCCATCCGAAACGCCAAGCCTCACCGCAGTCAAAACTCCAATCTCGGAGGACGCCCTCGATCAGCTATTCCGCGAAGCCCGGACGCATTCGGCGTGGCTCCCCGACCCTGTGCCCGTCGAACTTCTCCGCATGGCTTACGAATTGGCGCGGCTTGGGCCCACCAGTGCGAATGCCTCGCCTGGGAGGTTCGTTTTTCTAACCACGCCAGGCGCCAAGGCCCGCCTCCGGCCGGCTCTGGCTCCCCTCAACGTCGAAAAAACGATGGCCGCTCCCGTTACGGTCATCATCGCTTGGGACACGGAATTCCACGAGAATCTACCCAGGCTCTTTCCGCATGCTGATATGCGCTCCTATTTTGTCGGCAACCACGCCCTGATTAACGAGACCGCCTTCCGCAATAGTTCCCTGCAAGCCGCCTACTTCATCCTGGCCGCACGCGCTTTGGGATTGGATTGCGGACCGATGTCTGGCTTCGACGCAGACAAACTCAATGCGGAATTCTTTCCTGACGGCAAGTGGAAAGTCAATCTTCTCTGCAACCTCGGCTATGGAGACCAAAGCAAGCTCTTCCCGCGTAATCCTCGCCTGGAGTTTGAGGAAGCCTCTGTGGTCCTATAGATCGAAGCTCAATCTAAGTCCGTAAGCACGCTTGCGTGGCCCATTTTGAATGAGTGCTCGGCTACTAGGAATGTACGGTGCACCGCTTCGCCGCCATTCTCCTTCCCAGCCTGCCCTCGCCGCTAACTACGAATCCGTGGCCCAACCGTCCGCCGCATCGGGGCTTCCCGCCACGCTTCTTCCCTATTCCCAATGCTCTTTGAAATCAGAGCTATCTCTTTTCTTTTGATATCCTTGCGCACTCTTTTGTTTTCAGTCGATTCCAAACTCTTTGCGCAAAACACTCGGGGAGGGGGTACCCCTCGACACAATTATTCGCCGGAAGGTCATTACCGAACGGGCTGTTGGGCCCGATCGTTGGCAGAGGGAAGGATTTCTTGCGCTCGCCTCAAGGCTCCCTCGATTGGTGCTGCGATGATTGCGCGAACGCGTTCGCGCAGTGCCGGCACGTCTTCTTTGGTGAGTCCCTTGGTTTCGATGGCATCGTGCAGATGAACCGTAATTTTGGCCGGCCAGAGCATCCAGTGGCCAGTCCGGTGATGCTGAAAGGACCCCACCAGACTTACGGGCACGATCGGAATCCCGAGCTGTTGCGCGACCCGGAAGCCACCCTCTTGAAATTGATCCACTCGCCCGTCGCGCGTGCGCTTCGCTTCGGGAAAAATGATGAGGCTGGTGCCGCCGTTGATGGCGTCCTGCGTGAGGCGCCACATGCGCTTCAAATCGGATGGCCGCCGGACATCCGGAACGGGGACGTTGCCAAAGCGCTTCATCAGCCAGCCGTACGCGGGAATCTTGAAGTGCGATTCGAGCTCCCAGCCGCGGACAAATTGCGGGATGGCGCAATAAAGCATGAAGGGATCAAAGAGATTCACGTGATTGACGAAAAAAAAGCACGTCCGGCTGGCGTCAAAGCCTGTGGAACGGATGACCTCAACTTGTGCACCCGACAAAAAAGCGATGCGGCGGCAGAAGGTGCGCTGCAACCAATCGTGTTTGTGGGGATCGAGAAAAATCCCCAGGAACACCAGCAACGGCGCAGCGATAAAAAAATGCAGGCCGCTGAGGATCCAAAGAATGGCGCTGCGGATCGCAAGCCCGGCCTTTCTCATATGAAGATGTCCACGGCAGCGGGAAGAATGTCGAGTGCGCGGCACTCCAGTGTCGCAACTTCCCCGTCAATCATGACATCAACCGGTGCGGCTTCTTTGAATTCAACGTGGCGCACCGCGCGGTGCGAAGCGAGCGGATGTTTGATATGAGAGCCGTCGTAAAGGCGCGGCAATGTGCGCAGCAACCCCAGCCGGCCGATCGGGCCCCAGCGGACAAATTCAATGAGCCCGTCAGTAGCATCCGCGTGCGGCGCGATGAGCATTGTGCCGCCCGTGTACTTGCTGTTGTTGAACGTCAGAAAAAGAGCGCGCCGCTCGTCCCACTCCGCGTCGTCATCGCAGCGCAAAGCCAAAGAGCGCCGTCGCAACTGTACCACGCGCACGAAAACACCGAGCAAATAACCGAAATCGCCAAAGGGCTTGAACATGCGATTGGTCAGCGCGGCGACATCTGCCGTAAAGCCGACGCTCAGAAGATTGAAGGAGTAGATCTCACCGGCGGCGTGTGTCAGCCGCAAAAGATCGACGGTGCGAGTGCGGCCATCAAGAAGCGCCTGCACCGAAGCTGCGCCTCCGTCCATTGCAAAATCGCGCAAGAAAGAATTGCCGGTACCAAGCGGCAGGAATCCCAGTGCGATGCGCTGGACAGCGGTGCGTCCCACAAACACACCGTTAAGGATTTCGTGAGCGGTGCCATCTCCACCGACGGCAAGAAAGCGCCGGTAGCCTTGGTCATAGGCCTCTCGCGCTAGTTGCACCGCGTGGCCCGGACCTGCCGAAGCAATAACATCGACCTTCAGCCCTTTCGCCCGCAATCGCGCGAGAGCAGGCCCCGCGAGTTTCGCGGAGCGGCCGCCACCGGCGGCGGGGTTGACGATGGCGAAGAAACGATCCATTTGAAACGCGAACGAATCCGAAATGCTAACTTCCGATCCACACAATCATTTCCAAATCGGCTTCACAAGGCCAGAATCGCAGCCGCGCTGTCCAGCTTCGCGAGACGTTCTGCCAGTACATTGCGTCTGATCTTGAGAGAAGCCGTCCGGGGAAAGTCCTCGTCCAGCAGAACGACCCCGTGGATGCGCTTGTAGTTTAGCAGGCGATTGTTGCGCGCGTTGATGTCCATCCGGAGTTTCTCGCCGTACTGCTGCCCCGGCTCGAGATGGAGCACCAACACAAGTTTTTCGCCAACCATCGAACGTTTCGGCCAAATGTAGTTGGCGGCGAAAACACAAAATTCTTTTACCGGGAGGCTCTCGAAAACTGCCTCGACATCCTCGGGATAAATGTTCTTTCCTTCTTCGGTGACGATCATGTTCTTTTTGCGGCCCGTGAGCTGCAAGTGGCCCGTCTCATCGAAGCGGCCAAGGTCGCCGGTCAGGAGCCAACCGTCAACGATGGTTTCCGCGGTGAGTTCAGGCTCATTCAAGTAGCCTGCCATGACGGTCTTGCTGCGAACAGTAACTTCGCCAACGCCGTCGGCAGAAGGATTCACGATGCGCACTTCCATCCCGGGCAGCGGCTTGCCAACCGTGTCCGCGCGAAATGGTTTCAAATCGTTGACCGTGATTGCGGTGCCGGCTTCGGTGAGTCCGTATCCGTTAGCGACAGGAATTCCGAGATCGTAGAAGAATTGCAGTGTCTGAGGTTCGCTGAAAGCGCCACCGACGATGACGGCGCGAAGTTCTCCGCCAAACGCTTCATGGACTTGCTTGAGCAGACGCTGGCTGATCCCAAGACGCGGCCGCCTCCTGGTGAGCGCCTTGTTAATTCGAACGAGCGCGTTGAAAACTTTACGTTTGCCCGGTGCCAACGCGTCGAAGTGCGCTTGCAAACCCTTCTGCAAATTTTTCAAAACGAGCGGAACGAGACTCACATAAGTGATTTTGTATTTCGGAAAAGCTTCGCGCACGTATTCCGGACGCATCGTGCGCAAATGCACGACCGTCGCGCCGCACGTGAACGGCCCGAAAAATCCGACCATGAAATCGATGGCGTGATTCGTCGGCAAAATACTGAGGTAGCGCGCACCCGGCCAGAACGGATAGATCGACGTGAGCGCGATGCACTGCTCCAGATAGTTTTCATGCGTCATCATACAGCCTTTCGGTCGGCCGCCTGTTCCGGAGGAATAGACAATGCAGGCCGTATCGCTGCGTTTGCGCGCGATGAAAACAGGCTCACCCGTGCCGCAAAATTCTTCCCAGCGTTGCGCGCCGGAGAGATCGGCGTTTGCGGGGGCTTCGGTGACCAGTACGGTTCGAACGTTTGCTGCGGCGGCGCGACCGGCAGCCGCGCTGAGTTGCCGCCAGATCGGATATTCCGTGATCAGCACCGTAGCGCCCGAATGCTTGAGGAGTTGCCATTGCTCGTCCGGCGTCAGTTTGTAATCCAGAGGAACGAGAACGCCGCCGGCGAAAAAGATGGCGCAGGCCGAGATCAGCCACTTCGACTGATTCGTCATGATGATGCTGGCGCGAGCGCCAGCCGAGAAGCCGCCGGCCTGCAAAGCTTTCGAAAGCGAATGCGCGCGTTCCTTGAAGTCGCGGTAAGTCAGGCGCTCTTTTTCGCGCTCGCGGTCCGCTTCGATCAGGCACACTTGGTTCGAATACTGATCCAGCGCATCTCGCAGCGCTTCACCGATGGATTGATATTGGGAAAGGTCCAGCATTACAGGCGGGACTGAATCCGTTCAGCTAGGGTCTTGAAGTCGCTGACGCCCTGAACCTCGTAGTCGGGCAGCTCGATCCCGAAATGATTTTCGAGGCGCGAAAGCATTTCTAAAGTCCGTAAGCTGTCGATGCCAAGTTTCTTGAAGAAATCATCTCCGGGCGCGAGTGATCCCGCGGGGAGTTGAAAATGCTTCGCCGCAAGGTCGAGGACTTCCTGGGTGGTCTGTTCTAGTGTTCGCATGGAAGGGTCAATTTATCATCCCTGTGCCAAGAAGGAAAATTCACCGAGTCGCAATCGCCGAGACTACGGCAGATAGGGCATGGGACCAGAGTCTTCGACAAATTTCTTCAGGGCAGCCATGACAGCGGGGCGCGTAAAGAGTTCGCAGAAAAGATCGATTTCGCGGCGCAGCTCATCGTGCAGGATCGGCTTGATGAATTTCTTGGCGGCTGCACACGTCACGGCGTCGTACTTGGTGATTTGCGCAGCGGTCGAGCGGGCGATGCGGAGGGCTTCGCCTTCACCGGCGAGTTGCGCCACCATGCCGACGGCTTGTGCGCGAGTGGCGTTAACGGTTCGCCCGGTGAAAAGCAAATCCCTGACGAAAGCATTTCCAAGATCGCGTTTCAAGCGCGGGATACCGCCGAAACCGGGGATGAATCCCAGGCGCAGTTCGGGAAACGCAAAACGCGCCATTTTGTCGGCGATGATCATGTCGCAGGCCAGGGCGAGTTCAAGTCCTCCGCCAAGACAGGCCCCGTGAACAGCAGCAACGGTAACAAAAGGCGCGGCATCGACAGCGTTCAGAACGGCGTGAATGCGTTCGAGAAAGGCGCGCACGCCTGCGGAGCGATCCTTCGCAGGAACTGCCGCCGCGGTTGCGTACAGTTCTCGTAAGTCCCCACCGGCAGAAAAAATGGATTTGCGCGCGCTGGCAATGATGCAGACGGAAGTCTCCGGCGCGAGCGATTCGAATGCGGCAACGAATTTTTCCAGCTCCGCGAGCATGGCTGTGCCAATTTCGTTGGCTGGCGCATGATCGAGTGTCAGCTCGATTATGCCTTCGCGCCATTCCCAACGCAGCGTTTTACCGGCGAATGTCTTCATGCATGCTGCC
>Ga0066710_100006142_pt1 | contig 11144 bp, 9 predicted proteins | sample GraSoiAngelo_159_FD_79666 | JGI IMG/M metagenome (GOLD analysis project Ga0066710, IMG submission 79666) | Grasslands soil microbial communities from the Angelo Coastal Reserve, California, USA - 14_1009_16_40cm | ecosystem: Environmental > Terrestrial > Soil > Grasslands | place: USA...
GCCCTCGGCCGGCCGGGTGAAGCAGAACTGCAACCGAAGGGGAACGGCCTCGACGCGCACCGGACCTTGCTCGTCGAACATGACCAGGAACAGCAGCCCCAGGTCGTTGCGCATCAGCGGGTCCACGGCGTAATCGTCCAGGAAGTCGCCGAGATCGAACAGGACCCGCCCTGCCACTCCGTGGAAGACGTGCGCGGAGTGTCCGGCGACCAGGGTCGCCCCGGAGTCGAGGAGCTCGGCCGCGGCCCGGCGCACGTGCGGCACCGGGGCGGCCGTCATGTTCGGCCCCCAGTGAGGGGCCACCAGGACTGCGTCTGCCGAGGCGGAGGCCTCCTCGATCGCCGACCTGACCCATGGGGCCGTTTCCCGGGACAGATCCGCGTACGCCACGCCTGGACGATCCGGGCCAGCGGCGAAGTCTTCGGGGTGATCCGTGATCCCCACCAGGGCCAGGCGCCATCCATTGGCCTGGAGGATCGCCGGCTGTCTGGCCCGATCCGACGCGGGTCCCGCTCCCACCCAGGCGATCCCCGCGGCCTCGAGATGCCGGAAGGTGTCGAGAAGCGCCTCTTCCCCGAAATCGAGCGCATGGTTGTTGGCGAGGGTGACGCAGTCCACGCCCAGATGGACCAGCGTCTCGACGGCCGCCGGGGGAGCGCGGAAGAAAAAGGGCTTGCCGGGCCGGGCCCAAGGGTCGCCTCGCGCGGAGATGCAGCATTCCAGGTTCAACACGAATAGGTCCGCCGCTCGGGTCAGCTCGGCCACGGCGGGGTGGACCAGTGACTCGGGGGAAGCCGTCGCGAGGCGCTCCGCGACGCCCCTCCCCAGCATGGTGTCCCCTGCCAGGGCCACCGTGACGCTCATCCTGCCGGGCCCCGCTCCCTTGGCTCCCTGCTATTCGATCCGGACTCCCGCCCGTTCGAGCTCATCCAGCGCCCGGTCACCGTCGCCTGGCTCAAGGTCGACGGCCCGGCACCCCTCCCGGATGACCGTGGCCGCGAATCCCTTCGCCGTCGCGTCGAGCGCCGTGGCCCTCACGCAATAGTCCGTGGCCAGGCCGAGCAGCACCACGCGTTCGACTCCCCGCGCCCGCAGCGCCGGCTCGAGCGCCGTGCCCTGCTCGTCCCCCGTGGTCGGATCTCGAACGGTGAACCCCGAATAGCCATCTTCTCCGCCGCTCCCCTTGCGGACGACCTGCCCGGCCACCTGGAGCTCGGGATGGAACTCCGCTCCCCACGTGCCCATGACGCAGTGAACCGGCCAGATCCCTCCATCCTTCTGGAAATGGGGCGTGGTCTCCGGGTGCCAGTCCTGCGTGTACACGACCATGGCCCCGGCGCCGAGGGCCCGTCCGACCTCCCCGTTCGCCACGGCCACGACCTCCTCGCCGCCATTCACGTACAGGCTTCCCTTCGGGTCGGCAAAGTCGTTCTGCACGTCGGTGACGATCAAGGCGACCCGGGGGTCATAGTCGGCCATGTCGGTCCTTCCCTCGTTCCAGATCCTGCCTCGGGGTGGGGGTTCGCTTCACGTCGCCACTCCCGTCAGATGTCCGACGAACCAGCCGGTGGCCCAGTGCGAGACGACCTCCAGCGCCCCGGGCTCCTCGAACAGGTGCCCGGCGCCCGGCACGACGATGACGTCCTTCTCGCCGGCGAGGCGCGACAAGGCCTGGCGGTTCAGCTCCAGCACGGTGGCGTCCTCGCCTCCTACGATCAGGAGCGTTGGCGCGGTGACCAGCTCGAGCCGGTCCCCCGCGAGGTCGGGACGACCCCCTCGCGAAACGATCGCCGCCACCCGGGAGTCAGGCTCGGCGGCGGCCCACAGGGCCGCCGCCGCTCCCGTGCTCGCCCCGAAGTACCCGACGGGCATCACGCCTACCTCCGGCTCGTGGCGCAGCCAGCGCGTCGCGGCGAGGAGCCGCCCGGCCAGGAGCTCGATGTCGAAGACCTTGGACCGATCGGCCGCCTCGCGAGGAGTGAGCAGATCGAACAACAGGGTGGACAGGCCGGCCTCGACGATCGTCCCGGCGACCCTCCGGTTCCGCGGCGAGAGCCGGCTGCTCCCGCTGCCGTGGGCGAAGACAACCGCGCCCTTCGGTGCATCGGGGATGGTCAGGTCGCCGGGGAGCCGAACCTCGCCGGCGGGCACCTCGACGTCTCTCGTCCGGCTCCGCACACGCTCAATCTTGCCCCACGCGATCTCCGCGTATCCTCACCACTCGTGCGCCTGTACGACCGTGCTTCGCAAGGGCTTCGCCAGGTCACGCTCGAGCCTCGGATGTCGGTGTACGTGTGCGGGATCACCCCGTACGACTCCGCCCACCTGGGGCACGCGTTCACCTACGTCCACTTCGACGTCCTGGTCCGGTACCTCCGTCACCTGGGCGCCGAGGTCGTGCACGCCCAGAACATCACTGACGTCGACGACGACATCCTGCGCGTGTCCAGGGAACGAGGGGTCGACTTCCAGGAGCTGGCGCGGCGGGAGGTGGCTTCCTACGAACGGGCCATGCGGGCCCTCCGGGTGGCGCCTCCCAACCATTCGCCCCGCGCCACCGAGTTCGTCCCGCATATGGTCGAGGAGGTGGAGGCCCTCCTCGACGCCGGGCACGCCTACGAGCGCACGGGCACGGTCTACTTCAGCGTCGCCACCGACCCCGGCTACGGCAGGCTGTCCGGCGTCGGCCGGGACGAGATGCTGAAGCTCGCCGCGGAACGGGGCGGTCATCCCGAGGATCCGCACAAGGGCGATGCGCTCGATTTCGTCCTGTGGCAGGCCTGGCAGCCGGGAGAGCCGTGGTGGGAGAGCCCGTGGGGGCGAGGACGGCCGGGCTGGCATATCGAATGCTCCACGATGTCCCGCCGCCTGCTGGGGCAGCCCGTCGACGTCCACGGCGGGGGCTCGGACCTGATCTTCCCGCACCACGAGTCCGAGCTGGCCCAGGCAGAAGGCGTGCCGGGCCCGAGGCCGTTCGTGCGGCACTGGGTGCACACGGGGACCGTGTATATGGCCGGGGAGAAGATGAGCAAGTCCCTGGGCAACCTGGCTTTCGTCGACGACGTGATCCAGCGACACCATCCCTTGCGGCTGCGAGAGTTCATCCTCCGCCGGCACTATCGCCAGGACTGGGGCTTCGACGAGGGGGAGCTCGCCGAGCCCTTCTCCCAGCCCGGCCGGGGACCCGACGATCGGGACGACTTCTACCGGGCGCTCGACGAGGACCTCGATACCCCCGAGGCTCTTCGGGTCCTCGACCGGGCGGCGTTGGCCGGCGACTCGAAGGGAAAGGCGCTGTGGGAAGAGGGCCGAGCGCTGCTCGGGCTGGACCCGTAGGGGCGGCGCGCCAACTCCCTACATGGTCGGAGTGAACGTGGGTGTGAGCGACCCGGTCGGTGAGGGGGTGGGGGATGGCGATGGCGACGGAGGGGTTGGGACGAGCTCCCCGAACTCCTGCTCGACCAGGTGTCTCCGGACGGTCAGGCTCCCCGACACTGGAGACTGATCGATCTGGTCGTAGGCCACCAGCTGCGGCGGGGAGGTCCTGGAGAAGTACAGGACCTCGGCGGACAGGGGGACCCCTCCGGCCTCGGTGAACACGTTCGCCCCGGCCCCGCCCGTGGAGCCCACCCGGAGGAACAACGTCCCGTTCTCCACGCGGGCACCGGGCTGGTGGAAGTGGCCCGAGACCACGAGCGGGACGTATCCGGCAGCCGCCTCGGCCATCCGGTCATCGTGCACGGCGACGATGTCGGGTGGCCGCGAGAGCACCGACACCTGGGCGAGGATGCGCGGGCCCACGGCTCGGACCTGTTCCGCGATCCGCGCGTCGTCCACCGCGGCCAGCTTGTTCGGGGTGAACACGGGATCACCCAGTCCGTAGACGGTGAGCCCGTCGACCCGCTTGGTCCTGCCGTCCAGCACCACCACGCCCGGGATCCGCTCCATGTCGGCCTGCAACGCGAGCGAGTCGTGGTTTCCCCGCACATAGACGTAGGGAATCCGGAACGAGGCGACCTGGGAAAGGACCAGCGAGTTCTCCACGGGCGTGCCGAAGCTGGTCAGGTCACCCGTGTCGAGCACGAAGTCCACGTCGAAGGACCGGGCGACCTCCTGGGCGAAGCTCACGCCGAGGGGCGACAGGTGGATGTCGGAGATGTGCAGCACCCTGATCTCCTCCACGCCCGGCTGAGGCACGTCCTGGATCGACGTGTAGACGCCGATGGCACCCGTGACCACTCGGGACAGCTCGGCGCGAACATCGTCCAGCCGGTCGATGGCGGTCTGGGCCGGGCCGATCAGCTTCGGCGCCAGCGCCAGGGAGCCGGAGAAGCTCGGGGTGAGCAGCGCCTGGGAGTCGTAGGTCCGCCAGGCGATCGTCTCGCTCAACCCCACCGCCAGCGTGGCCACGACCACGGCGGCAACGACCTTTCGCCACGCCGCGCGGAACACGATCAGGCCGAGGATCAGCGCTCCGGCCACCGCCACGGCGGTCAGTCGGAGGGCGAAGGGGACGACCTGTCTCCTGGCATCGGCCTGGACCCGGTCGACCAGCGAATCGATGCCCTGCTTCCGCACGGTCTCCCCGAGCTCACCGAGCTTGACCCCCTGGACGGTGGCCGTGAACCGGAGCGGCCCCAGGTGCGTGTCGGCGGTCAGGTGGCCGAACGGAAGAAGGGAGATGACCGTGACCCCTCGCCCCAGTCGAGAGGTCAGCTGGACCTGGAACGGCCCCATCGCCACCGTCCGGTTGCCCCACAAGGACATGCCGGCAATCGCCCCGGCGATCCCGATCACGATGGGAACGGCGAAGCGGATGATGCGGCGGGCGATCGGGCGCATGGGTTTCAAGTCTGCGGAAGCTATCGGTCGCTCAGTGCCGTGCGTTGACCGATGAGGTCAGTCAGGTCTGGGGGATCGGTCTCCCCTGTCGATCATACTGATCGATGCGCAGCGGACGGGCCGCTCGCAGGATTTCCACGGCCCTGCCGGCCATGGCCGGATGGTCGCAATGCGCGGCGACCACCACGCCCTCCTCCCTCTGGGCCTCCGTCATGGAGCCGGCCGCCCCACCCCACACGGCCCCGATCACGACGCCGGCCACCGCCGCCACGACCGTTGCGGTCACCACCATCGCGGTTGACGCGCCGAGGACGAGGGTGATGACCAATCCGAGGGCCGCGCCAACGACCGCGATCACGCCGGCCAGGAGGACCACTCTGGTGAAGACCCGGCCGGCGACCTCGGCGTCACGGCCCCTTGCCGGGACCCGCAGGGCCGGTTCGACACCGCCCTTGGGAGGGTCGTCGGTCATCGTCCTGCTCTGGATGGTGACCCGGCCCTCCGCCAGCCCGGCCGCCCGGAGGCTTCTCGCCGCCTCCTGCGCGGCCGGCAGGGCCGCGAACACGGCCATGACGTTGAACGGAGCCAGGTCGATCTCCTCCGGGGGAATGACCTCGCTCCACCGCCATCGACCCTCATCGGATGACAATTCGGATCTCCTCCTCGATCTGCTGGTACCCGGCTGCCTCGACCACGAAACGAGCCGGTTTTCCATCCGGGCTTCCGGGAAGCACTTAGGGGAGACAGATAGAAAGGAGGACCCGGTGCCACAGGAAGCCTGGAGTACGAAGCGAGAGCGCCAATACGAGCACATCAAGCGGGGGCTCGAGGAGCGGGGACGAAGCAAGGACGAGGCCGAGGAGATCGCGGCGCGGACGGTGAACAAGGAGCGGGCCCGGTCGGGCGAGGCCAGGGGGCGATCGCCATCCTCGGTGCGGGACATCTCCTCGGGCCGGAGGGGCGGGCTGAGGTCACACCGCGGCTCCGGCGGGCGAACCCGCGACCAGCTCTACAGCGAGGCCAAGGATCTCGCGATCAAGGGCCGGTCGAAGATGAGCAAGGCACAGCTCCAGGCCGCGGTCAACCGCAAGAGCGGCCGCCGCTCGGCCTGATCGCCCGGGTCCTCGCCCCCTCGATCACTCCGGCGGGTGGCTACCTGACAGGGCCGCCGCCGCGGCGATGTGGGACAGGTGGGTGAGGCCCTGAGGGAAGTTGCCGAGCATCTCCCCCGCGGCGGGGTCCAGCTCCTCGGAGAACAACCCCAGGTCGTTCCCCGCCGAGACGGCCCGGTCGAATACCTCGCGGGCTTCGTCCCACCTCCCCTGGCGGGCCAGGCACTCGGCCAGCCAGAACGAGGCCGGAAGGAACACGCCCTCGGATGGACCGCCCGCCGGGGGCCGGAAGCGCATCAGGAGCCCGTCCCTGGATAGCCCGTCGCTGACCGCGTCGGTGGTCCGCACCATGCGCGGGTCTCCGTAGTCGACGAAGCCGACCGTCGGCAGCAGCAGGAGGCTCGCGTCCATCGCCCTCCCGCCGAACGCCCGTACGAACACGCCGCGGCGCCGGTCGTAGCCCTGGCTCTCGAGGGCCCGGCGGATCTCGTCCCGGGTCTTCGTCCACCGGCCCATCGGCGCCCGCCTGGCGCACTCCCGGGACAGCCGGATCCCCCGGTCGAGCGCCACCCAGCACATCGCCTTGGACAGGACGAAGTGCTGCGGCCGGCCCCTCGTTTCCCAGATGCCCCGGTCCGGACGGCACCAATCCCGCGCCGCCGCCTCCACCAGGTCCACCAGGAACCGCCAGTAATCGTCATCGGGCGAATGGCCCCGCTCATGCCATCGCCAGGAAAGCTCGAGCAGGTGCCCGTAGACATCCAGCTGCCGCTGGGTCGCCGCGGCGTTGCCGATCCGAACGGGCCTCGATCCGCGATACCCCGGGAGATCGTCCAGCTCGCTCTCCCCGATCCGCCGCTCGCCCCCGACGCCGTACGCGATCTGGAGGTCCTCGGCGTGGCCTGCCGCGCTGCGCTCGACGAACCGCCGGAACCCGTCCGCCTCGGCCTCGCACCCCAGCTGGGCGAGCGAGCGGACGGCGAAGCTCGAGTCGCGGATCCAGCTGAACCGGTAATCCCAGTTCGCCTGGCCTCCGATGACCTCGGGAAGGGACGTGGTCGGGGCCGCCACCATCGCGCCCGTGGGCGCGTGGATGAGTGACTTCAGCACCATGGCCGAGCGCGCCGCCGCCGCGCCGTACGGACCTTCGAGCTTGGCCCTGGAGGACCATCGGCGCCACCACCGGATGGTCTCCTCGAGCCGGCCGTCGAGCTCCTCCGGCCCATCGGGAGTCGGCGGCGCCGGGTCGAGCCGCTCGGGTCGGACGAAGTGCAGGGACAGCCGCACCCGCTGGCCCTCCCGCACCGACACCCGGAACTGGAGGTCGTGATCCCGGCCGGGTTGGATGTCGGCGTCCGTCACGATCAGGAGCCCGTCGTTCCCGCCGATCGCGCTGAAGAAACGCTCGCCGTGCTTGCGGATCCACGGCCGGACCTCGGCGTAGTCGAAGCGAGGCCGGATCACCGCCTCCAGCTCCATCTCTCCACGGGTCCCTTCAACCACCCGCAGGATCTGGCGATGGGGATCCTCGGCCCCGCCCTTTCGCATGGTGAAGCAGTCGGTGAGGCGGGCCTCTCCGCCTCCCGACCGGAAGGTCGTCTCCAGGACCATGGTTCCATCGAGGTAGCGGCGCGACGATCGATACCCGCGAGCTGTCGGTGCGACGGAGCAATGGCCGCCTCGTTCCCGGTCCAGCAAGCGACCGAAACAGCTCCCCGAGTCGAACCGTGGGAGGCAGCACCAATCGATCGAGCCGTCCGAAGAGACCAGCGCCGCCGTGTGGCAGTCGCCGATCAGCGCGTAGTCGCCGATGGGCCGGTATCGGTCGGCCGAACGTCCCGCCGGGGTCGACCTCCCGGCTCGCCCTCTGGACACGTCGCGCGAAGGCTACCGTCGGGCCCGGCCGGCCGCGATCGCGGCCACGGCGCCGGCGAGACCAGCAGCCACCAGCGCCCTGCGATGCATCGTTGCCCACAGCTGGAAGCTCCGGCCATGAGCCCGGTCGTCGAAGTCCCCGTGGGCACCCCAGTCTCCCTCGACGGGTTCCCACAGGTTGGCCGGACGATCCGGGCTCTCCGGACGGTCGGTCAGCTGGGAGCGGTAGCCCCATCGGCCGAGATAGCGGTCGAGGGCCCTGGGGAAGATCCGGTTGGCGATCAGGGTGGCCACGGTGCTTCCTCCCACCCACATCTCGGAACGGCGCCGCCGAGCCGCCCACAGGATGGCCTCGGCGGCAACCTCCGGTTGGTAGATGGGCGGAACGGGCTTCGGCTTCCTCGGCAACCGGGACAGGACCCAATCGAACTGGGGGGTGTTCATGGCAGGCAGCTGGACCATGGCCAGGTGCACGTTGGTCTTGTCGTGGAGAAGCTCGGCGCGGAGAGACTCGGTGAACCCCTGGATGCCGTGCTTGGCCCCGCAGTAGGCCGACTGGAGCGGGATGCCCCGATAGGCCAGTGCCGAGCCGACCTGCACGATGGCGCCCCGGTCGCGCGGCAACATCCGGCGCAGGGCCGCCATCGTGCCGTGCACCACGCCGAGATAGGTCACCTCGGTGACCCGGCGGAACTCATCGATGGAAACCTCCTTGAACGGCGCGAAGATCGAGGTCATCGCGTTGTTGACCCAGACGTCGATGGGCCCGAACGTCGCCTCGACGTCCTCCGCCGCCTGCTCCACGGCCGCGGCGTCCGCCACATCGACCGGCAGGAGGAGCGCCCGGCCCCCCTCCGCCTCGACCTCCTTCCCCGCGGCTTCGAGGCCCTCCCGGCCCCGGGCGATCAGGGCGACGCTGGCGCGGTCTCGAGCGAAGGCCCGCACCACTGCCCGCCCGACGCCCGCCGACGCCCCCGTCACCACCACCACTTCGGATCCGTTCGTGCCGCTCATCCCGTCCTCCCTCGCCTGAATCGCTCGGCGTCTGCTCGCTTCAGCTCGAGTCCCAGCCCCGGCCTGGACAGATCGGGGCGCAGCACCCCACCCACGGGATCGAGGACCCCGTCGAAGAGGAGGCGATCCACTCTCGCGTGGTCATGGAAGTACTCGAGGTGTCGCAGGTTCGGCGGCACGCAGGCGATGTGCGCGTGCAGCGACTGGGCGGTGTGGCCCGATATCTGGACCCCGTGGGCGGCGGCGACGGCCGCCGCTCGCAGCCACTCTGTGATCCCTGCGCACCTCGAAGCGTCGACCTGGAGGCAGTCGACCGCTCCCGCCGAGAGCATCCGCTCGAAGTAGTACAGGTCGTAGCCGTATTCACCGGCAGCCACGTCGATGTCCATTGCCTCCCGAATCTCGTGGAGACCCTCGAGGTCGTCGGAGGAGACGGGCTCCTCGAACCAGCCCACCCCATCCGACGCGAAGGTCCGGGCCAGGCGAACCGCTTGCTTGCGCGTGTACGCGCCGTTCGCGTCCACGAAGAGCTCGGCCCGGTCGCCGATCACCTTGCGGGCCAGAGCGACCCGTTCCAGGTCCCGCTCCTCGCGGCTGCCCCATGCCTCGCCAATCTTGATCTTGACGCGGGGGATCCCATCCTCGTGCACCCATCCATCGAGCTGTTCGGTCAAACGACGGTCCGAGTACGAGGTGAATCCGCCGCTCCCGTATACGGGAACGTCCGCGCGGACCATGCCCAGGACTCGAGCCAAAGGTTGCTCGAGCAATCGTGCCTTCAAGTCCCACAGCGCCGAGTCGACGGCGGCCACGGCCATGGACGCCACGCCAGGCCGGCCGGCGTTCCGTATCGACCTGATCATGGCCTCCCACGACCCGGGGACGTCGAGGGGGTCCCGCCCCACGACCTCGCTGGAAAGCTTCTCGTCGATCAGCGTGGCGCACGCAGCGGGACCGTATGTGAACCCCACCCCCGACTGCCCTTCCGCGCCGGCCTCGACCACGACCACCGTGGTCGAATCCCAGGTGAGCGTGCCGTCCGACTCCGGTTCCTCGGTCGGGATCGTGTAGGCGGAGACTTCCAGGGACTGGATGGTCACGACACGGCCTCCTGTCGCAGGGCCATCCCGATGACCTCGGCCAGGTGCATGGCACGGCGGCCGGTGCCGTGCTCGATCTGGGTGCGACAGCTGAACCCGTCGGCCAGCACCAGTGCCTCCAGAGGCGCCTGGCGCAAGGCGGGGAACAGGACGCGCTCGCCGGCCTTCATCGACACGTCGTACTTCTCCCCAGCTTCGAATCCGAAACTGCCGGCCAGTCCGCAGCAGCCCGAGTCGAGGATCTTCGCGTCGAGGCCCATCCTCTCCATCACGGCCTGCTCGGCGCCCAGGCCCATGACCGCCCGATGATGGCAGTGACCCTGGACGATCGCCTGGCGATGGAGCGTCGGCGGGGTCCAGCCCCGCTGCTGGAGGAATTCCGACAGGAGCACCGCCTGCCTCGACAGCCGTTCGGCGTCCTCGTCCTTCGGGAGCAGGTTCGGCAGCTCGTCCCGGAACACCGCCAAGCAGGAAGGTTCCATCCCGATCACCGGCACCCCTGCCCGGATCGGCTCCCTGAGGACCTTGAGAACCGCGCGGAGCCATCGCCCGGCGGTGTCCAGCATCCCGTAGTCGTACAGCGGCCTGCCGCAGCACAGGACCCGGCTGGGAAGACGGACCTGGTACCCCGCTGCCTCCAATACCTCGACCGTCGCCCGGCCGACCTCGGGGTGGAAGTAGTTGACGAACGTGTCGGGCCACAGCAGGACCGGGGGACTCCCCGGCCTCGACCGGGAGCCCCGCCGCCGATACCACGTTCGAAAGGTCTGCCGGGCAAAGCTGGGAGCGTCTCGTTGCGGGGCGAGGCCGCCGGCCCGCTTGACCAACCCGGCCAGCCCCGGGGCGTGGGTGACGAAGTTGGCCGCGCGGGGAAGACGAGAGGCCGGCCTGGCCCACCACCCGATCAAGCCCATCGCGTACGCCACTCGCGGCCTCGGCTTCCCCTCGTAGTAGTGGGACAGGAACTCGGCTTTGTACGTGGCCATGTCCACCCCCACGGGGCACTCCGCCTTGCAGCCCTTGCACGACAGACAGAGGTCGAGCGCATCGAGGACCTCCTCGCTCCTCCACAAGTCGATCTCGGTTCCGCGCATCATCTCGAAGAGGATCCGGGAGCGTCCCCGGGTGCTGTGCTCCTCTTCCCGGGTGACCATGAAGCTCGGGCACATCGTGCCCCCGGCCATGCGCCGGCACTTCCCCA
>Ga0066710_100006143_pt1 | contig 11143 bp, 17 predicted proteins | sample GraSoiAngelo_159_FD_79666 | JGI IMG/M metagenome (GOLD analysis project Ga0066710, IMG submission 79666) | Grasslands soil microbial communities from the Angelo Coastal Reserve, California, USA - 14_1009_16_40cm | ecosystem: Environmental > Terrestrial > Soil > Grasslands | place: USA...
ATTAACAGGTTGAGTTGAAATGAAAAGAGTAGTTAAAGTAGAGCCAAAAATAAAGCCAATTATGATTGAGTATAGGACTTTATTCATATCTATTTCTGACCTGCTGGAGTCCAATAGCTAAAGTAGATATGACAGTTTATAGTGTAAGTGTGACTTACATTGGGCCAAGTATAAGTCTCATTATTAGAAGCGACGAAAGTTCCCCAAATCCCCTGAACAATTGTAATTTGGGTGCAAGAATGACTGAAGTATAGTGTGACCATCGGTTGTGGCATGGCCGAGAGAAGGGTATAGTATTTAGTTGCCAAGTTATTCTTAATATCATTAGGATTATCATAAACGGTAAAGGGAGGAACTATACTTGGTATAAAAGTTGTATCGTTGGGGCTGTAAGTTATACCGTTTTCATTGTTTAGTTTAACAGTTAGTTGTTTTATTGTTCTTCTGTATCCATCTGATATATTTAAATAATAAATATTCTTAACGCTTCTAAATTCAGTAGGCTCAGATTTATTGGTATCTGACTTAGTATAAATAGACCAATAAGTTCCATCACTAGTCTTACAGTGGTTGTTTCCGACTTGAATAACACACTGAGTAAAGTCAGAATAAACTTTTCCATTTATCACAGAAAATGGCTGTGAAGGGTGAGGGCCACGGTTAAGTGTAGAAATAATGAAACCTCCACTTATTAATACTACAACAATAAGGAGAAAGGATAAAGTTGCTTTTAAAGAAAATTCTTTATTTCCTGACTTCATATCTATACTCTCTTTGTTTACCTATATAAATCTTAGGGTATAAATGGAATTATTTAGACCCATTTCCGTTAGCCCAATATGGCTTTGCTGATGTGTAGATGTAGGCACATATAGCTGCTGCAATAACACAGACAATTGCAAGAGAGAAATTCTTTTCTATGTTATAGGCTCCATAAACTGCAAGAGGAATTTCAACTGCATTTGCCAGTGAAACATATACACGCCTCCAGTTAATTTTCATTTATATTACCTGTATAGAATTCCATCTAATTTACTATCTAGTCTATCAAACATTTGGTCAAATTCGTTTGGTATGTTAAGAGCATAGAAGAAGGCATGAACTAATTCGTGGAAGACTAGGAAGATTTTAGTTGACAGTTTCAAGTCATTCGTAATTTCAATCAAGTAATTATTATGGCAAAAAGACCAGACTTTTTCTCCATCTAGTTCTAGTTCTTGATTTACGAATTTAATAGATGGCAATTTAGGCGATTCCAGGCGGGGGATGCTTACTATCAGCAGTTTTCTGGTGAAGAATATGTTTCTTGGCCTCTTCATTTACCATATTAATTGATTCTAAGACCATTTGGGCCTCTTCTTCATCAAAACTATTACCAACCATGTGAATTATGGAACCAGCCTTTATGACTAAACTCATAACAACTGAGATAGCTGGAATTTGATTGGTATAGCTTTCAGTAAGTTTGTTTAAGTCCTCCATAACCTTTATACCTATTTCAGCTAATTCATTATTGGATACAACCTTTCTAGTTTGTGGCTCTGTAGTTATTGGAGTTTCATCAGAGTCTTGATTTTCGCTCATTTTCTTTATTCTCTCTTCTTACCTATATAAATCTTTAGTTATAAATGGATTTATTAATCAAGTTTTATTACCTTTAAAATGATATTCAAAACAAAATTCCAGAAAGATGTAATACCAATAGCTATACTTTCAGCATAAATAACATAAATGCCCAAGTCTACGTTGAGAAAATAAAGAATGACTAAATTTATACCTGCTCCTGTTAGTCCTGCCAGAGCAAAGCGGGTATACTTAGAAAGAAAGTTCTTTAGCAATTTTATGCAGTATCTACCCAAAGATATAGCCAAGCTATCTCAATAAAAGGCGAACTTATGAGTATAATTAAACTCAGAAAAGGATAGGACAAAATATATATAAAAGATAAAGGAAATAGAATAAGAATAGGTAGAAAGAAACTAACAAATCTACTGGCAGCAAGCAATTTTCCCATATTTATAGCAACCAGACTATTATAGCAGTTACTACTATCATAGCAATTCCTAGAAGCCCCATAACTGCCACCATCTTAAACCCCACTTTTTGATATTCTTTATCTGAACTAATAGGCTTGATTTTGGTTTGAGGACTTCGCTTATTGGCTCTAAGTCTTCGTCCATATCTGACTATTCGTCTAGCTATTTCATCTTGTTCGATGTGTGATTCCATATCTGTTTCGCCTGATATAACCTTACCACAAAGCTGGCAGATTTGTGCTGTGACTAGAGCGTTCATGCCTCTAAAAAGATAATTAAAGATTGTCATTAATTTCTTCACCTATGTTCAATAGAAGCCCATATACTATTTAAGGCTGAAATAGCTTCACAATTAATAGGATAAATTTTTGACCCTTTACGTTCTATCTCCATAAGAGTCTTAATTGCTTTCATGGCTTGTGCTTCAGCACTTTGAAGTCGTTTGGTCATTCTAGCATTCCTATAAAGTTTTAAATCGGGCCAATTCGATTCTGTCATATTTTTATCCTTATCTGTTTACCTATATAAGTCTTAGGGTATAATTGCAATTACAATTACATTTTTCCCTGCAAGCCGAATGTCGTGTATCTAGACATTCCCAACAAATACCAAGATTTGTTACTGATTGGGACAAGGATAATGTGCTCTAGTATGACTATATTTAACTCCACATTTGGAGCATCTATCAAGCGGATTGGGTGATTTAGAACCCCAATAATAATGAGTTGGATGAACTGACTTATCAGAATCAGTATAGCATAAGCCTTTTTCATCAATATTTTCCTTTGGCTCTAATTCTCCACACTTTATACACTTCGCCCAAGTAAGCTGACGTAATCTTTGTATCAAGGGTTTCGCTTGAGTATCATAGGCTTCTTCTAAGGAAAAGTTTTTAGACTGATAGGCAACAGTAGCTAGTTCATTTAATCGTTTTATTTGAGATTGAAGATTTTCTATTTCATTATCCAAAATTTGTCACCCTAATGAGTTCAAAATTTGTTATGGTAATAATAGAAATAGAGCAACAAAGAATCCTCCAACTATAATGAAATCCCAAATTGTCAATTCTTGTCCTTTTCGTTCTTGAAAACAGTTTGTCATATCAATGTATGGTATATGGAGGATACCAAGGTTCTAGGGGTCGGCGCGGATAATGATAATATGCCATCATACGTTCTAACTCGATTACTCGTCTCTCTAATTTATCTAATCGTTTTTCTAATTCAGATTTTGGCATTTAGAATTCTACTTCTCCTTTGAAACTTCTCACATTCACAATAGTCATATGCACAAGCTAAGAGCTTATCGTCTCTAGTCAGGTGTGAAAGTAGGGTGTGACCACAGATACAATATTTAGCCATATCAATTCTTGTCCTTTTAGTCTCTGAATGCGTATAAGTCGAATGCGTCTTCAAGTCCATTATCATAACCTTCTCTATAGCCTTTATCATAGGCAGCTTTTAAGTCTGATTTTGTAATTTCTGGCATAATTAGGTTATTCCTCCAGTCTTCTTAACATAGACTTTAGAAAGACGTTGAATTTTGTGAAGTCTTTTTGCAATTTGACGTAAATTATTATATAAATCTTCGTTTGGTGATACATCTTCTACATGGCGAAGCAAATTGTAGAGTATTTGAAGCATGATTCTAGGCTCTGTCTCATCTTCAGGTTTTGCAATTGGGGCTTTCATTATCTGTTCTTACCTAAACCTACTACTTAAGTCTTAAGGTATAAATGGAATGACAAGATTTGTCCTATTGAAACCCAACCAGAATCTCTTTAATGGCCTCGTCTATCCGTTCCCAATTTATGTGAAGGAATGACTTAGCCGTCGTTCCATCTGAATTAGTAAATCCCCAATTCCAAACAATATCCTTACGTTCTTTCTTGGGTATCTTAGTCATACAAAATAGGTGTGCCCATATCTTAGTCGGATAATCTGAAATTTGCACACGCCAATCACCCTTACGAAGTATTAAACGACAATAATAGCATTTAGTCGGTAAAGGCTTGTGGGTTCTAACGTCATAGTATCCGCTTGTCTTCATATCTTTAGGAGTAAGGGAGATTAGAGTCATATCTATTTGCTCACTTGCTTATTGACGATGCTAAGGAGCTTTAGCATAGAGTATTTTGCTTCATGTCCATCTTTAAAGCGAGGAAGAATTCTGAATTCTAGTGTTTCTTGCTCCTCAAAAAGACTTAGAAGATTTATCATTCTATATCGGTTATTATATTCAGTAAAATAATTATGAGTATGTCTTAAAAGACTAGATTTCCATGTAGACTTACAATATCGATTATTAAGTCTGGTAAGATATTTTTTATCTTTGAATGCCGAACGATAATCTTTTTCAAATTCCTTCCACGTTTTTTCTAATCTGAATGTCTCTACTATCATGTCTTTACTTTTTCCCTTGAATCTCACATTAACGTGATTTCCACAAGTATAATTTTGACGGAACCCTCCACTTTTAAAGAGTTTGTTAACAAATTCGAAGAGTAAAGGTAATTTATCTTTTGTTGTCCATGCCAAAATTTCTTTATGATTAGTATTATCGTCATAATCTCCTATTTCATTATTTCTAATTTTGTGAATAGGGCAAAAGAATTTTACACTTACAGAACCATCATCGTCAATGTCAATATGAAGTAATCTTCGATATTTTTCAATAATAGGAAATACACAATCGTCACAATAGCCACCTTCTAGTTCTATTCCTACACTTTTTATTTGGCTAAGTCTCTCTAGATTCATATTCTTAGACTCCAGTTTTCAAGAAGGTCATTAGATGAAAAGTTTCCATAACTTTTCTAAGCTCCTCTTCTTGAACGATTATTCCTATACATCTCTCACAGTCTCGGTAATTCCATGTCTCAGTATGTTGCGTCATTTCTTAGCCACTACTCGGATGGAATCTTGGCAACATGGACATTTCTCAGAGTCACTAAGAACCCATTTCTCAGGTAAGGGAAAATCACAGGTCGGACACAATGGCATATTTGACTTTTGTTTTTGCTCCTCTAGCAAAAGCCATATTGGTAATTCTAATCCCATTTATCTCAAAATCTCTTCTGGAATAGTAAGACGTTGGCCTGTAGTTCTGCTTATCCAGTTAATCATGGCCTTGGCATATCGTCCAGTGTCGTAAAGGCTCGGGGCCGTATTTACTTCTAGTATGTAAGGCTTAGACTTAACCATGATTAAATCGACGGCTCCAAAATCCAAACCCAAGGCTTTCATAGCCAAATTAGCTTGTGTTACCATAGCTTCGAAATGGGGTGTATCTTCTCTGTCTTCCTTAGAGATATATTCAAAAACCCACCCGTTTTCATGGTTCCAAATTAAAGGATTTGCATTAGCTTCAGGCTTTTTCTGAGCCAATCCAATACATTTTCCCGACATCATATGGAATCGGAATTCAGCATCCTTGTTTAGAAGTTGAGTATAATACCCACTTCTTTTATTTCGTGGAAGGAAATCGGTTGGTTTAAGGCACAGAATGTCTTTACCTTGTGTATGGTGTAATTTTCTCCTAAGTATCTTACACTTCAATTCCTTAGCCTTAGCCTTAGCTTCTTGCCAGCTTGTCCATAAAATAGGAGTATTAACATTTGAGGCTATCATTTTTTGGTGTGCATTTCTCTTATTAAGATTCTCGTTGATAATACCTCCTTGATTCAGAATAGCTTTGGCTCTTTCATCCATTTGTATTGACCTATCAGTTCCCCATCTTATTACTAGATATTCGCCCCTTGGTGTTTCACACGGATTTCGCAGGAATTCTATATTATTAGCCTTTAGAATAGTCTGAAGTTTTTCAGCTATTCGTTCTGGGGTTTGAGATTTGCTATAACCATAGTCTAGGAAGATAACTTTCATTAGTTATCGTGATACCTCGCATAATGTCCTATTACTGTGTCTATATTACTATCATCGTCTTCTTCTACGTCCATCCAGACGTTGCAAATACTACATCTTTCTCTCTCACTGTCAGATAATTCTATATTTAGACGAATATGTGTTGCTTCGCGTTCTTCATCTAATTGGTGATTTCCGATTGAAGGAATAGCATCAATACCGAATGGCATTCCTTGGTGTCTTCGTGTTATATGTGCTCTTAAGTGAGCCATATTTACTTCAGCTATCATCCAGCTAGGACAATATGGACACCTAGGAAGACCCCTAGCATGGAAACTATGCATTCTAGTATTATGTGCTTGTAATCGTTCTGGAGTTTCAAATTCTCTGTCACAAGTTTCACAATAAGCGAGTTCTTGGTCTTCCTCGCTCTCTGCATTTTCTTCAGATTCCAAAGTTTCAGATTCAGAGGTATATCTATGTCCATAACTGACCCGAGGTTCTCGGGTTGGAATGGTCGGAGTATCAGTGTGCCTATATTCATAGAAGACTGTGAGACATAAGGGATTTCCTCCACAATTACAGTGTCTTCCGTTCCAAAATTTACAATCGTGGTTGAAACACTGGCATCTATGACGCAGATTAGCCGACTTAATTCTTCCATATAATTCTGAAGCATCTATTTCTAGCATAGGGTCATTTCTATTAAGTCTATCAAGAAGTATTCTCCTTTCGCGCTCTAGGTCTTTCAAATTACAGTCTGGGTCAATCAAGGGAGGTCGATGAATTTTACCTCCTCTAGTCCTTGCTCGTCTTCCTTGCTCCTCACAGAGTTTACAAACCCAATAACTCGGCCCCATATTTGCTTCTGAAAACATACAGGAACCAAAACGTAAATTGCATGAGCCACAAGAATAGTTTTGTTCGGCTGTATGATTTATTTCTCCTAATGGTTCTTGATGCACAAAATCTCCTATAAAGACAGTTTGTATTGGCATATCTAGATTCTTCCTTCCCTTACTGCTCTCATCCAATATCTTACATGAGAATTATAAGAGTCGAGGTCAAAACTTCTTAACTCATTATTATCAGCATTATGGACAATAATATAAGGAGTATTTTTAAGAAGCATCGTGGCTCTTTTATTATCTCCCCTATTAAATAGAGAATCTAAAGTTCTAAGTTGACAATCTGGGGTTAACAATTTGAAGCTTGTTAGAGTCATAGTCTTTTGTCTAGGCACGAGATATTACCTCTCTTAAATCAGGCTCGAAACTAGGTGATAGACTTAGAAAAGTTTCCTCTGTTTCAAGCAGTAAGGGAATTCCATATACTGTCTTTATTGACAAGGGTTTAAGCTGAATCTGAGTATCTTTTGATAAATCTGTTTCTGTCACTGTGACTATTGGCATAGAATCTCTTACCCGAGTAGTCGATTTGGCTTTTTCTGCTCCACAATAGGTGCAATTTTTCATACCTTCTTCGATTATTACTCCGCATGAGCATTTTCCATCTTCCTCTGACTTAGACTTTTTCTCATCTTCCTTGTTAAATTTTTCCTCTTCCTTCTGAAGTCTTTTCTTTTCCTTGTCTACTACAGTATCATATTGAGTTCCTAAACTCGCACAAATATCCGCAATAAGTGCCCTTACATCGTCCTTACCTGAGTAACCTATAGTCTTAACATTATTGGATAAAGTGATACTTATCTCGTCTTCAGTCTCTTCACTAAGAGCATTCTCTATTCGAATTGTGCATCCTTTTATTACTATGTCACCCCATTTATCTATGTAGAGTTTACTCGTGCTAATCTTCTTCCTTTTCTCTCTAAGCGCCTTCTCAACCTTACCGAAATTATCTGTTAGTGCCAATTCTATTTCCTCTATTTACTAGTATACTTAGGCGTATAGGCTTTTTTGCCGAATTCCATAACAGTAATAAATGCATTTACATTCCTGTTACAAGATTTGTAATTCTTAGCCATAAATTCCATCAACCTGATTTCTGCCAAAATGCTTCTCCATCGTATAAGGCTCCTCTATAGCGGATTTGCTGATATGATTTTGCTCGTCGTAATAACGATAACCTTCTATCCAGTGGGGTCGGCAAATTAAAGGATTAGGCATACCAAATGGGTCACATAAACAATTTTCAACATAAGGAAATTGACCCTTATTGGTGATTTTTGGAAGGGAATCACTATCACTTTTAGGATTAGAGAGAGTTATTTCAGTTTCAAGATGAATCTTCATATTTGCGAAGATTGATTCTCGAAGATAGCCACAACTCGAACACCTCGGGTCAGTTGTATTGTAAGGAACGAATTCGTGGGGTCTTATGGCTGCTTCAGAGGAATCTTCAGACTTAGAATGAATCGTGTTTAATACTGTATTCTTACAAACAGCACATTTCGAAGATATGCCTCCATGTTTACCTTTTCCCGCTATGAATTCATGGGAATTTTCTGAATGCTTACCTTGTGATTGTGACCAATCACATAAGGCGCATAGTCCATTATTATCCTTAGTGTCAGCTTTAGCTTTATATGCGTGAGGCTTATGGATTGTCAGCATAGAAAACTGACTCTTACAAGTAGTGCATTTTCCTTTTCCATCTAGGGTATTAGGCGTGAATTCGTGAAGTTCCTTAGTTTCAACCGTTCCATATCCTTCGTAATCGGCTCCACTATTATCATAATCCGTTCCAAAAACCGATTTTCCCTTTTGCCTATAGTAGTAAGTTACTCCTTGCTGATAAACTCCACAAGAGTTTGAAATCTTTTCCTTCTTCATATGCCAAATATCACTGATAACCTCATAAGTGGTTCCGTGACCTGTGACAATATCACCCTCTTTTAGTTCTAGCATTTTTACACCATTAGCCTTAGATTTTTCCTTATCTAGAAAATCCATATCCGAGCATAGAATGACTAATCCCTGAGATTCTACTACACATAAGTCGGTAGAGCAAAAGCCAATCCAGTCGTCAGTGACTATGTTATAGAAAATGAGATTTCCATAACCCTTGATTTTGTTGTCTTTTACGAGCTTACTAAATTCAGTGGCTAAGTCCTTAAGATTTTTGCCAGTAAACTCCATCGTGGCCCATAGATGAATGAAAGTTTCACTGTCTATACCAGTAGTAAAGGCGTGAGTCTTCTTTAGCTCCTCTGTAATTCCATCGTCTCGAATCGTTCCATTATGAGTCATTAGCCAATTCTGACTAAATTTCTCCTTGAAATGATTACAAATAAAGGGGTGAGTTCCATCTCCTCCAGTTCCATATCTGAAATGAATAAGCATTCGGTCATAAGTGTTAGCTATTTTACCCATGTCTTTAGTTTGATATACCCTTGAAAGATGTAAAGGCATTTCATTTTCTTTTTGAGGAAAGTCTCGCCAGAAAATTCCTACTCCATCGTCATTTTTCTGACCCCATGCTTGATACATGGCTGTCTCGAAATCGCCCAAGGCCATATCATTACTAACTACTAATGCCATGCGACACATTTTTAGTCTAGGCTCCTATGACCATCGTTTTTAGTTCTGGGTCAAACTTAACATTCTTGATATGACTTAGGGCTGTCTCAATTTCTTCAGGTCTAACGCCCATAGCCTTAGACACTAGGGCCACCCACCCCGAATTACTTTCAGCCTTGATATTTGTCGTTGCAATTAGACGCTTAATAGGCAAAACCGACTTAGGCATTTTTGGCATTATGGTAAGAACGTGAGCCGTTCTATCTCTTACAGGCTTGTTTATCAAATGACTTATGGCTGTCCTTTCTAACTCGCTAAGGAAGGGAGATAATTCCATTAGAAATTCCTTGGCTTGTTTGATTATTGCCTCTTCTTGCTCAGGAGTTATTTTCCTAGAGACAACCGAATTAATCAGATTTCTTGTTATAATCCAGTCGTCTTTATTGACTTCTACCGACATTAGGCCAAATTGGGCTAATTGCGCTCCTCTTAGTATCAAGGCGCGAGTTAAGGCTCTAACTCCTATGATTTGTTCCATATCCATAGAAGCATCTGAAGCTCTAATCTCTAAGTCGAAATTGCTAACTAGGTCAGACTCTATATCTGAATGCTCGAAGGACATTCCGCCCTTATGAGAGCATTTCTTAACTAATTGTGCCCATTTAGGGCTAAATGGAGTCACCTTCCAGTGATTGAAATCAGAATAATGTTTCGGGTGATTTCTTATATAGCCATTATCACGAGAGAAATTCCCAAACATAAAAGCCCACGATGGATAATAATATCGGAAAAGCTGCCATGCATTTTGTATGACAACTTTTGGAATCGGGCGCACATTATTCACAATCATAGCGTGACTATGAAGACTGTCGAATTGAGTTGCTTTAAAGAATTTCTTCATCTTTTCCAGAGGGAAATTTTGAGCGAAGTCTTCACTAGGAAGATTATTACCGTAAATTATGAATTCTTTTCCATCAATCGAAGAATCATTTTCAATCGCCCTAATGTAATTCTTAGGAAGATGCTTCCAACAACCTTGGTAATGTCCATCGTCTTCTCTAGTGCTGCCAGTTCCACAAACAGGACACGCCCCTAAATCGTGATAGCCCGTAGTAGGAACGCCAAAAGTTCTTGAAACTGCTGAATCATTTCCATCAAACTTATTCATTAAGTCACCTGTTGATTCAATCCAGTCTAATTCTAGCTCTAAGCCTACTGATAGATTTCGATTAAAGTATTCTGTTAAGTCTTCTTCAGTGGCGTATTTAGTGTTGAAATTCCACTTAGGCTTAACGGAATCGAAAAGCTGTTTTTCTGTCTCTGTTATGTCTTCTTGAACAGGAGGAATCTCAATCATTTTAAAGGCAAATTTTATTGGTTGAAGGGTTCCAGAATAAACATAAAGTATTTGGTCAGACGATTGTATGCATTCATAGGCCCGACGACAAATATCATTCGCTGTATGTCCGTGTGACCCTTCATCTTGGGTGTGACTGGCAGTAGAACCTATAGGAAAATTACATGAAGGACAAGGATAATTTGATATTCTGTTTGAGTATTCGACTGATAGCTCAATCACTAAGTCCTCGGGTGTTATGGGGTCTTCTTCTATTACACAGACTGAAGTTGGAAAAGGCATAATTCTAAGATTCTCCTTGGGTTATATTTGCCTTTTTGCCGAAATCCATAAAATTCCAATCTCCTAATAATATTGGGAATAATTCTCTAAGTCCTTCTTCCTTTGCTCGAAAAGAGCTAAAGCCTC
>Ga0066710_100006144_pt1 | contig 11143 bp, 10 predicted proteins | sample GraSoiAngelo_159_FD_79666 | JGI IMG/M metagenome (GOLD analysis project Ga0066710, IMG submission 79666) | Grasslands soil microbial communities from the Angelo Coastal Reserve, California, USA - 14_1009_16_40cm | ecosystem: Environmental > Terrestrial > Soil > Grasslands | place: USA...
CCCACACGATGGGCGGCGAGGTCTCCGGCAACATCGACGAGTCGATCCGCCACGCCGTAACGAAGTTCGCGCACGTGCACTTTCCGGCGTCGCAGGGCGCAGCCGAACGGATCATCCGCATGGGCGAGCAGCCGGAGGCCGTGCACATGGTCGGCTGTCCGCGGATGGATCTCGTCGCCGAGGTGCTCGCACGAGGCGGCGACGGGCTCAGCGACCTGTTCAGGTTCGGTGTCGGCGGCAGCTTCGATCTCGACCGGCCCTGTCTCCTCATCTCACAGCATCCGGTGACGACCGAGTACGGGGACGGCGAACGGCAGATCACCGAGACGCTGACGGCGATCCAAGAGGTCGACCTGCCGGCGATCGTGCTCTGGCCGAACGCGGACGCAGGCGCCGAGCACATCGCCCGCGGGATCCGCAAGTTCCGCGAGCACGAGGACGACTCACGGCTCCACTTCTTCAAGAACCTGCCGACGGACGACTACATCAAGCTGATGCGGAAGACGGCGTGCATCGTCGGCAACTCGAGCTCCGCGATCCGCGAAGGCTCGTTCATCGGCATGCCCGCGGTGAACATCGGCCCCCGGCAAGAGGGTCGCGACCGCGGCTCGAACGTGGTCGACGTCGAGTACGACCGCGGCCAGGTGGCTTCTGCGATCCGCGCGCAGGTCGAGCACGGCTCCTACGAACATGAGCCGATCTACGGCGAGGGCAGGGCGGGCGAGCGGATTGCGTCGATCCTCGCCGAGCGGCCGCTGTCGATTGCCAAGCGTATGACCTTCTGATGGAGGTGCTTGCGCTCGTCCCCGCCCGCGGCGGCTCGAAGGGGATCCTGCGCAAGAACCTCGTGTCGCTCGCAGGGAAGCCGCTACTGCACTGGACGCTCGACGCGGCGCGCGCGGCTGAGAGCGTGACGCGGGTCGTCGTCACGACGGACGATGGCGAGATCGCAGCGGCTGTGCGCGACGCGGAGGTCCTGCGCCGACCACCCGAGCTCGCTGCCGACGACACGCCGATGCTGCCGGTCATCCGTCACGCGCTGGAAACGTTTCCGTGCGACGTTCTCGTCCTCCTCCAGCCGACCTCGCCGCTGCGGCGGGCAAGGGACGTGGACGCCGCGGTCCACCAGCTACTCGAGTCGGGCGCGGACACCGTGGTCAGCGTCGTGCCGGTCCCGCACCGGTACCTGCCGGAGTCCCTGATGGAGCTGCACGGCGACCGGCTGGTTGCGCGAGCCGAGCCGGTGGCCCGGCAGGCGCAGTCGACGCTCTACGCGCGCAACGGTCCCGCGGTGCTCGCGTTGCGTCCCGGCCGCCTCGGGGACTCGCTCTACGGCGGCGATGTCCGCGCCTACGTGATGGAAGGGCGCGAGTCACTCGACATCGACACGCCCTTCGACCTCGAACTCGCGGAGGCGCTCCTTGCGCGGCGCTAGCGCGCTCGCCCGCGCGATCCTTCGCGCCGACCCACGCACGCTCGGCGGACGGGCGCGTCTGAAGGCGCTGATCTTGCTGCGAAGCCTCCTCGTTCGCATCGGTGATCCGTTGCTGATGTGGCGCGTGGGCGACATCGATCTCGTGCTGCCGCTGTCGCACGAGCTGCCGTTCTACCGCCACGACCATCCGCTCTACGACCGCGCCGTCGGTGTCATTGCCGCCGAAGTCGGCGGTCCCGTGGTCGACGTCGGCGCGAACGTTGGCGACACCGCCGCCGAGATGCGCGCACGTACCGACGTCCCCATCCTGTGCGTCGAAGGCGACGACCGCTTCTTCGCGCTGCTCGCACGCAACGCGGCGCAGCTCGAGCCTATCGAGCTCGAGCACGCGTTCGTCGAAACGCCGGCTCGCGGCCGCATCGAGCGCGGCGCAGGGACGGCGCGTGTGGTCGAGGGCGGCGGCCCGATCCGCGCGAAGCCTCTGCGGCGGATCCTCGACGAGCATCCGCGGTTTGCGCGGCCGGCGCTCCTGAAGCTCGACACCGACGGCTTCGACGTCCCGATCCTCCTCGCGAACCTCGATCTGCTCGCGCGGACGAGACCGGTGCTGTTCTTCGAGTACGACCCCTACCTCGGCGCCACCCCCGACGTATTCGAACGGCTGCGCGAGATCGGCTACCGTCGGCTCGACGTGTACGAGAACACCGGCGAGCACGTTCGCAGCCTCGAGCTTCCCGGCGACATCCACGGCGAGTACGTCGGTCACCGCGGAGCGCGCTACGCGGACGTCTGCATCCGTCCTTGACCAGCCTCGACAAAGAGACAGGTCGAGACCGCTACTTCGCGGCGAAGGAGCGCGAGCTCGAAGAACTGCTCGATCCGGAGACCGGAATGGTGAGCGCGCGATTCTCCCGAGCTATCGCCTGCCCTCTCTGCGAGGGTCCACGGCACACCGTCCTGTTCGTCAAGCGCGGCTACCCGATCGTGCGCTGCGACGAGTGTGCGCTCGTCTTCGCGAACCCGCAGATCGACGAGTCGCTGATCCTCGAGGAGTACCGGGCCGACGGGCCGCGCGCGAATGACCTTTGGGTGGACGTGCTTCTGTCGGACCGGCAGCTCGAGCTCGACCGCGAGAAATTCGAAGAGATCCTTGACGAGCTCGAGCCCTACCGCGGCGCCGGCAGGCTCCTGGACGTCCGCACCTCGATCGGCCTGTTCCTGCGGCTCGCGCTGGACCGCGGCTGGGACGCCGTCGGCAACGAGTTCGGCGGGCGCGCGCGAAAGGTCGCACGAGAGCGCTTCGGTCTCGACGTGAGCGCCGCTCCGCTCGACGAGCTGGGGCTCGACCGGGGGAGCTTCGACGTGGTGGCGTTGAACTCCGTGCTCGAGCACGTCAACGAGCCGCGGCGAATGCTTGCCGAGATCGCGGACCTGCTGAAGCCGGGAGGAGCTGTCTTCATCGTCGTCCCGAACGTCGACTCGCTCGCCTGTCGGGTGCTGCACGAGCGGACGGCGACGTTCGACGGCCGGAATCACCTCATCTACTTCTCGCGGCGGACGCTCGCACGCATGCTCGACGTCGAGGGCTTCGACACGGTCGAGGTGCACACACGCGTCGCCTCGCTCGAGCCCGTGCTCGAGCATCTCGTCTACCGCGAGCCGTACACGGGCGGAGTCCCCGAGGACGATTGCCTCGTTGGCGTCGTGCGCGACCGGCGCGACCAGGTCGAGGACCTGCTGGAGCGGCTCGATCTCGGCTACAAGCTCCACTGCCTCGCGAGGAAGCGAACCTAGGCCCAGGCTAGAGTTGAGTCATGGCCGTCGCCTACCGCGACAGCTCGGACATCCACGTCATCCGACCGGCTGCGCACTGGGTCGACCTCGGCGCGGGCGAGCTCTGGCGCGGCCGGGAGCTCCTGTACTTCCTGACCGTGCGCGACCTGAAGGTGCGCTACAAGCAGACGTTCCTCGGGATCGTCTGGGCCGTCCTGCAGCCGGTCATGTACATGATCGTCTTCACGCTCTTCTTCGGACGCCTCGTCGGCCTCTATTCGCCTTCGCAGAAGTACGCGCTGCTCACGCTCACGGGCTCGGTGATCTGGCTGTTCTTCGCGAACTCGGTGACGCTGTCGTCATCGAGCCTCGTCGGGAGCTCGAACCTGATCACGAAGGTCTACTTCCCGCGGCTGTTGAGCGCCTCGTCGCCGGTCTTCGCGGGACTCGTCGATCTCGCGCTGTCGTCGGGCGTGATGCTCGTGATCATGGCCGGCTACGACACGTTTCCGACCTGGCGGATGGTCGTCGCTGTTCCGTTTCTCCTGCTCGCGATCGGCGCGGCGCTCGGCGTCGGTGCCTGGCTCGCCGCGCTGAACGTGAAGTACCGCGATGTCCGCTTCGCGGTGCCGTTCCTCCTGCAGCTCTGGCTCTTCGCGAGCTCGGTCTTCTACACGTTCGCGGCGCTGCACCTGCACAACCCTTGGAGGACCGTCTACTGGCTGAACCCGATGGCCGCCGTAGTCGAAGGGTGGCGCTGGGCGTGGTTGGGCGGTCCGCACCCGACCTACGCCGAGGTCGGGCTGGGCACGCTCGGGGGTGCCGTCGCCCTCGTCGCGGGCATCGTCTACTTCCGGCGCAAGGAGCGTGAGTTCGCTGACATCGTCTGATGCGGCCATCGAGGTGCGCGACCTCGCGAAGCGCTACCGCCTCGGCCAGGCCGAGGTCCTCCACGGCAGCCTTCGCGATGCCGTAGCCGACGCGGCGGCGCGCGCGCTGCACCTCGCGCGAGGCCGCCGCCCGCCGAAGCGTGAGGCGATCTGGGCCCTCGACCACGTCACCTTCGACGTCGGCCGGGGCGAGGTGCTCGGCATCGTCGGACGCAACGGCGCCGGCAAGACGACACTCTTGAAGATCCTCTCCCGCATCACCGAGCCGACGCACGGCGAGGCGCGCATCCGGGGCCGCGTCGGCTCGCTGCTCGAGGTCGGCACCGGGTTCCACGGGGACCTCACGGGCCGCGAGAACATCTTCCTCAACGGCGCCATCCTCGGCATGCGGCGACGCGAGATCCAGGCCAAGTTCGACGAGATCGTTGCGTTTGCGGACGTCGAGCGGTTCATCGACACGCCGGTCAAGCGGTACTCGAGCGGCATGTACCTGCGGCTCGCCTTCGCCGTCGCGGCGCATCTCGAGCCGGAGATCTTGATCGTCGACGAGGTACTCGCCGTCGGCGACGCGGCCTTCCAGCGGAAGTGTCTCGGGAAGATGAGCGAGGCCAGCGGCGAGGGGCGCACCGTGCTGCTCGTGAGCCACAACATGAGCGCGATCATGCAGCTTGCGAAGAAGTGCCTCTGGCTCGACTCCGGCAAGGTTCGAGCGCTCGGCGCGCCGAACGAGATCGTGACGGCCTACTTGAGCGAGGGACACGTTTCGGAGCAACCAGGCTTCGCCGACCTCCGCGGGCCTGCGATTCGAGTCGGCGTCCCGAAACAGACGCAGAAGGAGATCCTGTTCGAGTCCGTGCGGCTGCTCGACGTCGGCGAGCGAACGTCGGGCGTCTTCTTCGAAGGCGAGCCGATGCGCATCGAGCTCGGCCTGCGGTCGAACGTGCGCGCGAGTCGGCTCGAGGTGCTCTGCAAGTTCAGCACGCTCGAGGGGACGCTCGTGTTCACGCTCGCCTCCGGGGCGATGGAAGTAGACATCGAGCCCGGCGCTTTCGCGCTTCCGGTCGAGATCCCACGACTGCCACTGCGGCGCGGGAACTACCTGATAGATCTCTACATGCTCACGAGCCTCCCGCAGGACGACATTCGCGGCGCCGTCGAGTTCGAGGTCGCAGGTCCTCAAGGCGTGGTCACAGATCCACGCCGCGTACGCGACTACCTCGGCGTGGTCGACGTCGAGCAGTCGTGGGGCCTACCGGAGCGTGTGGGCGAGTCTTCGCCCGCCACCATCACCGGCTAGCCGCCCGCGCCCAGGCGATCGTGCGGCGCATGCCGTCCTCGAACGACGTCCGCGCGCGCCAACCCGTCGACTTGAGCGCGGACACGTCGGCGCCCGAGCGGCGCAGGTCGCCTTGCTGCGCCGGCGCGCGCTCGACCTGATGGGTGTCTGCCGACACGCCGAATCCGGCCAGCACCGCGTCGGCCAGCTCGGCGATCGGCGTCTCGCGGCCGCTGCCGACGTTGTAGACACGGCTGCGCGAACCGCGGTCGTCAAGGAGCCGCAGCCACGCGTCGACGACGTCTGCGACGTAGACGAAGTCCCGTGTCTGCCGTCCGTCCGAATGGATCGTGATCGGGTCCCCGCGTAACAGGTTGCCCATGAAGATCGCGAGTACGCCCTGGTAGGGATTGTCGAGCCGCTGGCGTTCGCCGTAGACGTTGAACATCCGCAGCGAGGTGACGGCGAGGTCGACGTCCGTCCGCGCGCCCGCGACGTGGACGTAGCGCTCTGCCGCGTACTTCGTCACGCCGTAGTACGACACCGGGCGGCACGGCGCGGTCTCGGGCGTGGGGACGGCCTCTGGCTCGCCGTACACCGTCATCGAGCTCGCATGGACGAGCCGCGGGACACGATGTTCGATGCATGCCGTGATTACGTTCAACGTCCCGGTGACGTTCGTACGCAGGTCGCGCTCCGGGTGCGCAAAGGACTGCGCAATGCTCGCCTGGCCGGCAACGTTGAGCACCGCCTCGAAGCGGCGTCGTTGGAACGCCTGCTCGAGCGAAGGCGCATCGGCGACGTCAGCCTCGACGAGCTCGGCCTCGGCGGGGACGTGCTCCCTCGATCCGTTGCTCAGGTCGTCGACGACGACGACGTCGTCGCCACGCCCCACGAGCGCGTCGACGAGATGGCTCCCGATGAAGCCGGCCCCGCCTGTCACGAGGTATGAGCTCACCGAGCGCGCGACGCCGCGGCCGGTGCGCCGCGCGCGCCGGCAATCCGCTCGAGCGTCTCGGCGATGCGCCCGACGGAGACGGCGGGGTGGAACGACTCAGCGTAGGTTTCACGCGCGCGCTCTCCGAGCTCCGCGCGCAACCCGGCGTCACCGAGCGCACGCAGGAGCTCGTGCGCGAGGCCGCGTGGGTCGTGTGCGACGAGCGCGTTCCGCTCGTGCGCGAGCTCCGGAATCCCGAGCGTGTTGGAGCGGTGGGTCACCACACACGAGCCGTAGGAGAAGGCTGTGATGATGCGGACGCGCACGCCCAGCGTGATCGAGTTGGGGACCAGCAGCACGTGCGCCGAGCGCAACTCCGTGCTCACGTCCTCGACGTGACCGAGCAAGCGGATCGAGGGGCGGTCGAGCAGTCGCCGCAGCCTGGGCGGAGGCTCGTATCCACCGGCGAGCCGGACCTCGAAGCCGTCCTCGCCGAGCTCCTCCTCGAGGAGAGGCAGGACGCCGCGCGCGAACAGCTCCAGCCCCTCGAGCGTCACGGCTCCCTTCAGGTGCCCGATCAGCAGGATGCGAGGACGCTCGGCCTCGTCGCGCCAGACCGGCCCTGGATCGGGCACGGGAGTCCGGAGATAGGCGCAGCCCGGGACGCCGGACGTGCGCAGCCAGGCGGCGTGGTGCGCCGCGAACGCGCCGCACGCCGCGCACTCGTGCAGCATCTCGACGAGCAGCCGCGGCTGCCGCCGCACCTGAGCCTGGAGCCGCAACCCGTGACGCAACGAGCGCGGATCGGGAAGCGCGCGGCGAAAGTGGTAGAGCGCCGAGAGGTGGGGTGGGTCGCCGACCGCTGCGAAGCGGGGGATCGTCACATCGCGGCTCGCCGCCAGCGATTCGAAGTGGTAGACGAACGCGGCGTCGGCGCCGAGCCCATCCACTGCGTCGCTCATCGCGGCGCGGTCCAGGAGTGTTGGGTAGAGCGTCTCCTCGGGAGGATCGACGACGCGGCTGAGTCGTGCCGACGGACTGTGCGGCAGCCTCTCGAACACCGACGCTGCACGCGACGGCAGGCGGACGAGCTCCGCGCCCCGCGCCCGGACGAGCGCGTCGCGATCGACGTTGTCTGCCGGCGCATCCTCGTCCACGAGCACGACGACGCCGACGTCATGCCCAAGCTCGAGCAGCTGCGTCATCACCGTCCAGGCGGTTACCGCGCCGCCTCCCGTTGCCGGATTCGGCGGAACTCCGGCGACGAGCATCGCGATGTTCACGACCGCACGTCCGCCGGCGCGGGCGATGCGTCGACGAACGACGTGAACACGTCGTCGAGCGAGACCTCGATCTCCCAGTCGGGGTAGTCCTCGCGGAAGCGGCGAAGGTCGCTGATGTAACAGATGTGGTCGCCTCGTCGCGGCTCCGGGACGTATTCGCTCTCGAGCCTCCGGCCGAAGAGCTCTTCGAAGCGGGCGATCGCCTCCAGCATCGAGACGCTGTTCGCGCGCCCGCCGCCGAGGTTGTAGACGGCTCCCTTCGACGGCCGTTCGGCGAACGCCATGATCGCGGTGCAGACGTCGTGCGAATGGATGTTGTCGCGGACCTGCTTGCCCTTGTACCCGTAGATCCGATACGGGATCTCGTCACGCACCGCCCGCGCGAGATACGCGAGGAAACCGTGCAGTTCCGCGCCCGAATGGTTAGGCCCTGTCAGGCAACCCCCGCGGAAGCAGACGGTCGGCATCCCGAAATATCGGCCGTACTCCTGCACGAGCACGTCGGCCGCGAGCTTCGACGCGCCGAACAGGCTGTGCGTCGTCGCGTCGATCCGCATCGTCTCGTCGATGCCCTCGTAGTCGTCCGGGCTCGCATAGTCCCAGCGTGTCTCCAGTTCCACGAGCGGCAGCTCGTTCGGCGCGTCACCGTAGACCTTGTTCGTGGAAAGGAAGACGAACGGCGCGTCCGCGGCGCTCGAGCGCGCCGCCTCGAGCAGGTTCAGCGTCGCCAGAGCGTTGACCTCGAAGTCGTCGAACGGACGGCTGGCGGCGAGGTCGTGCGAGGGCTGGGCGGCGCAGTGGACGACCAGTTGGGGTCGCACCTCGGCGACGATTGCGGCAATCCCGGCGCGGTCGCGAACGTCGAGGTCGTGATGCTCGAACCGCCGCGCTTCGGCCCGAAGCCGCTGGAGGTTCCACGTCGTATCTCCGTGCTCCCCGAAGAAGTCGCGTCGCATGTTGTTGTCGACGCCGTGAACGTCCCACCCCCTGGCGTCGAGGAACGACACCATCTCCGAGCCGATCAAGCCGCTCGAACCCGTGACGACTGCGTTCCGCGAGGGCATCTCCGCACCGGAGCCTAGCCTGCGGATCCGCCGGTAGGCTTCCGCCCCGGATGAGCGTCACCGCCCCGATCCGCCGCCGACTGGCCGGCCGCGCGCCGCGGCTGGACGACTTCGTGCAGCAGAAGGCATGGCGTCTGCGCAACCGGTCGCGTTCCTACGACGCGGGCGCGGTGCCGACGAGCGTCCGGCCACTCGTCGAACGGCTCCGCCGCGACGGCGTCGTCATCACGGACGCCGACACGGTCTTCGGCGACCGTGCGCTGTACGACAAAGCCGCCGCCAGAGCCGACGAGCTGTATCGCGCGCCGCGCGCGGAGGCGGACGCCGAGGCCGGGAGCAAGGGGACGTTTCTGACGAAGCTCGCAACGGGTTCGTATGACTTCGGCGATCCGTTCGTGCAGCTGGCTATCCATCCGAATGCCCTCGCGGTCGCGAACGGGTATCTACGTCTTCGCAGTCACCTGCGGGCTCTCGACGTGTGGTTGACGAAGCCCACGGAGGGTCCCGCGATCCAGACCCAACTCTGGCACCGGGACGGCGACGACGTGATGAATGTGAAGATGTTCGTCTACTTCACGGACGTGCGACCCGCGGCCGGGCCGCTTCGCTACTCGCCCGGCACACACCCCCTCGGCGGGCGGAGGCAGCTGCCGGGGCGCGACGAGCAGGCGCGCTCAGACGACGCGCAGATGCGCGAGGTCGTCCCAGAAGCGGATTGGATCCTCTGCGAGGGACCGCCGGGAACTGTCGTGTTCGCCGACACGTGCGGCTATCACAAGCAGCAGAAGCCCGAGACCGACGAGCGCCTCCTGCTCGTCTCCCACTACGTTTCGGGCACGCCGTTCGTGCCGCCTGCGCTCGAGTTGCGGAATGTGGACGCCGCGACCCTCAGCGAGGATCAGCACTACGCGGTCCTCGACCGGCCGCGCGTCTAGCCAGTTCCAGCACTCCCTCAGCCCACGCTTCGGGCGTTAGCGCCTCGACACGCGTCCGGGCGCGCTCGCCGGCCGCCCGTCGCAGCGTCGGGTCGTCAGCGAGGCGGCGCAGGGCGGCGGCCAGCGCGACCGCGTCGCCTGCCGGAACGCGGAGGTCTTCGTCGACGAGCTCGTACGCGGCGCCCGCGGCGTTCGTCGACACGAGCGCGAGTCCCGCTGAGGCGGCCTCGTTCAAGACCATGCCCCACTGCTCGGAGAGCGACGGCAGCACGAACACGTCTGCCGACGCGTACAGCTCGGGGAGCCTGTCACGCGAGACTGGGCCGAGGAAGCGCACCCGCTCCGGCGCCCGAGCTCGCAGCGCCCGTGCCTCGGTGCCGTCGCCTGCGAGCACGAGCTCTCCCGGAACGCCCGCGAATGCGTCGAGCAGGACGTCGAGACCCTTCTCCGGATCGAGGCGGCCGACGTACAGGAACCTGCACGTACCGCCGTCATGCTTCGGGGCCGCGCGGAAGAACGCGTTGTCGACGGCGTTCGGCGCCTCGACGACACGCTCGGCGGGCACTCCGAGAGAGCGCGCGTACTCCGCCGAGGCGCGGCCGGGGACGAAGGCGCCGGCGGCGGCGCGAACGAGCGCGCGCTTCGCGAGTTCCAGCGGCAATGCGTCCGAGCGCGCGTCGCGCTCGGTCGACTCGATCCAGACGAGCAGCGGCGTGCGGGTCGTCTTGCAGTAGGCGAGCGCCTGCCAGAAGGCCGGTTGATTCCAGCCGCCGACGCCGACGGCATCGGGTCGGAACGCGCGCAGCTCGTGCCAGACGCCGCGGTTGAGCACCGTCCACCTCCCACCGGCGTGCAGCCCGTGTCCTCTCAGAAAGCGATGCTCGAACCTCCACTCGTCGCGGTGCAGGTCATAGTGAGCGCGCCGGGGATCGGCTCTGGCGAGGAAGAGCGCGCGAAAACTGCTTCGCTTCGCGAGCGCGTTGAAGAGCGGGATCCGGAACGGCGCGGGGATCTCCGTCAGCAGGGCGATCTTCACTTCAGCGTCGATGCGACGAGACGCTTCGCGACCCACGGTTGGCGGACGAGCAGCGTCGGGTCGAGACGCAGGGCCCGCAGCAGCTCGACCCGCGATTCGTGCTGCCGTCCGAGGACGGCGTGGCTGCGCGCGAGCATCAGCAGGAAGTTCCGCCGCGCGAGCCGCGCGTCCGGCAGTTGGAGCCGTTCGTCGATCAGCCGCAGGTGCTTCTCCGCCGTCTGGATCTGGCCCTGCGTCAGCTCGTACGTCGTCATCTGGCCTTCGTGCAACCGGTAACGGGCGACCGGCCGGCCTTCGAGGAACACGATCTTCCACTCGAGCGCAAGCCGCAGGTACAGGTCGTAGTCGTCCAGCAACAGGGCCGGGTCGTACATCCCGACGCCGCGGATCGCTTCGACCCGCGCGGTCAGCGCCGAGCTGAAGCAGCGGCAGTCGAATGCGTAGCCGGCATACGTGACGGCCTTTCGATGGGCCGCCGCCAACAGCTCGCGGTGACGTGCCGTTTCGCCCGTAA
>Ga0066710_100006145_pt1 | contig 11143 bp, 7 predicted proteins | sample GraSoiAngelo_159_FD_79666 | JGI IMG/M metagenome (GOLD analysis project Ga0066710, IMG submission 79666) | Grasslands soil microbial communities from the Angelo Coastal Reserve, California, USA - 14_1009_16_40cm | ecosystem: Environmental > Terrestrial > Soil > Grasslands | place: USA...
CCGAGCATCGGCCCGATGCCGAGCACGCCCGGGAACGGGGCGCCCTCGACGCGATCCGGCAGCTCCAGGGCCCACGCGCCGGCGGCGAGTCCCGCAAGCGTCCACGGCATCGCGGTGCCGAGCCACGCCTGATCGGTCATGCCCGGGCGGCCGGGCTCGGCCCACCACGCGGGAATGTCCAGCAGCCCCGACGCGATCAGGTCGAACGCGCCCGTCGCCGGGGCCTGCGCGCGCGCGGCCGGCGCCGCGAGCGTCACAGCGACAATCGCGGCCGGTAGGATTCCAGCACGCCGACCAGCGGAACCCCCAGCGTGCCGAACAGCGCCGCGTTGGTTCCCATGTGCCATAGCGCGAACGGTATCCCTCCGATCATCGTGGCGCGCAGTTGTCCGAACAGCACGCCGGTGGCGAGGTTTGTGAGCGCGTCGTAGACCGCGGTGAGCGCGACACCCAGCCCCACCAGCACCGCGGCGCGCACCATGGCGCGCGCCCGACCCAGCCCCAGCCGTGCCGCGACACCGCCCGCCGCTCCGGCCAGCGCCTCGCCCGCCACCTGCGCCAGCGTCACGAGCGGATGAGCCGCGCCATAGGGATTGAGCAGGGAGTAGATGGACATGGTGACCATGCCCACGAGCGAGCCGTCGCGGGCGCCGAGCAGCACTCCCGAGACGAACACCACGAGTGTGAGGACTTCGAAGTTGGGAATCGTCTCCGCGTAGACGCCGGTGAGGCCGAGCGCCGCCATCAGGGCGGCATAGGACAGCCGGCGCATCGAGATGGGCGGAGTGGCGATGGTCTGGATCTCCGAGGGACGGGTGGGTGGGAGCAGGCGCGCGGAGATTAGGGCGGCACGGCGGGGGCGTCAAAGCGCCGCCGCGCGTCACGGAGCACTAGTCATCCGGGCACCCCGGCCGCATCCTTCAGGCGCTGCAGCGCGCTCGCCGGCACCGGGAGCTCGCCGACGTCCGCGCCGCGCTGCGGGCCGTGAAAATCGGAGCCGCCGGTCTCGAGCAGCCCGTAGCGCGCCGCCAGCGCGCGCAGCCGGCGCACGGCGACCGGGCCGTGCTGGGGATGCCAGATCTCGATCCCGCGCAGCCCGAGGTCGGCGATGCGCTCCAGCCGCGACTCCTCGATCCCGAGCCCCGGATGCGCGATCACGGCGACGCCGCCGGCGTCGTGAATCAAGTCGATGGCCTCGCCGGCATCGAACGCAGGACGCATCACGAACGCCTGGCCCGCGGGTCCCAGGTAGCGCTTGAATGCTTCGTCCACGTGCGCGACGTGCCCGGCTTGAACGAGCGCTTCCGCCACGTGCGGGCGCCCGACCACGCCCGGACCGGCGAGTTCCAGCACGCGCTCCGGGTCGATCGAAAGGCCCAGCGCCGCCAGCCGCGCGATCATCGCCATGGCGCGCTCGACCCGCTCCTCCCGGAACCGCGTGAGCCGGCTCGCGAGCCGCTCGTCCGCGGGATCGACGTAATAGCCGAGAATGTGGATCTCGGCGCCGTCGAACGTGCAGGAGATCTCGATGCCGGGCACGACCTCGATCGCTTGCGCCGCGGCCTCGCGCGCCCGCTCCAGGGCTTCCATGGAATCGTGGTCGGTGATCGACAGCGCGGACAGGCCCCGCTCGATCGCGCGCGTCACCAGGGCTTCGGGGGTCAGCACGCCGTCGCTGTACAGCGTGTGAGTGTGCAGGTCGACGCGGCGTCCGCCCGGGCGGGGCGGCCGGAACATCACTCGTGCTCCAGGGTCCTGCGCAGGGCGCGAATCTTCATCGCGGCGTCGGGATAGCTCGGTTGCGAGGAGTACACGCGTTCGAACTGCGCCAGCGCATCGTCCAGGCGTCCGGCGGCCTCGAGCGCGAGCCCCAGCTCGAACCGCAGGTTGAGCGCAGATTCCCCGGCCAGCGACGGCTCGTCGAGCACGTTGCGGAATTCGGTCGCCGCCTCCTCGAACCGCCCGTGGTCCATGAGGCAGCGGCCGATCAGCTCGCTCGCGGTGACCTTGAGCGAAGGGTCCTCGGCCGCGGCGCGCAGCGATTCGATCGCCTGATCGACCAAGCCCATCTCGAGGTAGCTCACGCCCAGAGCATAATGGCTGTGGGCGTCTCCCGAAACCTGCTGCTGCACCTCGCGCCGGAAGGTCTCGAGTAGCTCGCCGAGCTCGATGTTCACTTCGTCGCCCTGGCCGTGCTTCACCTCGATCTTGCCCGGCTCCTCGGTCGCGGCAGCCGCGGCGAACTCGACGCCGCGCGCCGGCTGCGGGGATGCCTGCGCCGATGGAGCGGCAGCGGTTCGCGGCGCGCCGGACGGGCGCCCCGCCGCGGCGGGTCGGGGCGCAGGACCCGGTCCCAGGTCCCCAAGGCGCGCCGTCGCGGCCGCGCTCGACGGGTCGAGCGCGAGCGCGCGCTCGAACCACTCGCGCGCCGGCGACGCGTCGCCGCGGGCCAGAGCCTCCTCCCCCAGATCCACGGCCACCCGCGACGCCTCTTCGCGATCGCCGCGGCGGCGGCAGTTGTCGATCCACAGCATCAGCGCCGGGCGCACCGGCGGCAGATACGCGCGCAGCGCGCGATACACCCGGGCCGCGCCTTCCAAGTCCGAGGCCGCGTCGTACGCTTGCGCCACCCGCACCAGCATCTGCACCGCGGCATCGCGAGCGCCGGCGCAGTACTGCTCGTGCGCCTGCTCGACGAGCGCCTGGATCTCGGGGACGTTCACCGCGTCCTGCGCCAGGCTCCAGAACAACCCGCCGGCCTCGGCGTCGCTCTGGCCCGAAGCTCCGTCGAAGCGAAGGCCGGGCCGCTCGGCGCGCGGCCGGTCCGCCGGGTCCGGCTCCTCGCCGAGCGCGGTGCCGCCGGTGCTGCTCGCGGGCGCGCCGAACGCGTACTCGGAGATCCCCTCGATCGCGGCCTCGAGCCCGTCCGCTTCGGCATCGCTCGAAGACAATGGCTCGGCCACTCCGAGCCCGGATCCGGCGTCGCTCGCCCTGGCGTCCGCGAGCGGGTTCAACATCACGATGGATTCCAGCGCCGGCGGCGCCACGCCGGGGCCCGCCGCCACTCCGGCGCCCCCGGCAGCGAGGGCCGGGGCCCGAGCGCCGGGCACCTGGAGCCGGGGCGGCCCTGAGGTCTTGGACTTCGGTCCGCCGAGATCGTTGCCCGCCACCTCGAGCGAGCGGGTGGCCTTGAGCGGTCCCTCGCCCGCGATCGACTCGGCCGCGGCGGGGACCGGCGGTGGGGCGGGACGCCCGTGGGCCGCGTGCGAACCGAGCTGCCCCAGCCGCGAGCGGCAGCGATTCGCATCCGCGATCTGACCCAGCCGCTCGTGGTTCTCGATCGCCTCCTTGAGCGCCGCGACCGCCTCCTCCTGCTCGCCGCTCGAGAGATGCAGCTCGGCCAGCCGCTCGAGCGCCTGGACGTTCTCCTTGCCGCACTCGAATGCGAGGCGGAACGATTTCGCGGCTTCCCGGGGATCGCCGGCACGGAGCGCGTACTCCGCGTGCTGGACGTAGTACAGCGCCGACTCGGTCGTGAGCCCGTCGCGCTGGTGCAGGTGACCCAGCCGCCGGAACACCTGGCTGGGCGCGAGACCCAGTCGCGCCATCTTCTTGCACACCGCAATGCCGTTCTTGTAGAGCCCGGCCAGCTCGTAGCCGTCGATGGCGATCAGGTAGCGGTGCGCCGCCCCCGCGGAGTCGCCTTTCTTGAACAGGAGATCGGCGATGACGACGGAATGGTAGGGTTCGTTTTCCTCGGCGCGCGCGAGCTTTTCGTACTCTTCCAACGCGGCATCAACGTCGCCGCCCTGGACGAATCGCTGCGCCCGGCGTTTGATCTCGATGGCTTTTTCCAAGTCTGCCGGCTCCGGGGGGATGCACGCGACGGGCAAGAAACGGAGGCGATCATGCGTCCATCACCGCATGCACCGCCTCACTGCAGCTCCGGGCTGCCGCAACCAGCGCCTGTTCCAGGCGCGGTAACGCTTTCTCGATATCGTTCTTATCGGCTCCGGCGGGGAGGCTCTTCAGGTTGATCTTCACGTTGAGGAGGGCACCTTCCCCCGCCGCGACCGCCAGTCTGCTCGCGACCCCGGCATCGGTCGCGGCGGCCGGGTTCCCGCTCCGGGCAGCCTCGGCGGCGAGCTCCGCCACTTCAACGCAAGCTTCTGCAGTTCTTAGTGGTACGCGTGTTGCTTCCAGCTCCGCTAGAGCCACGGCCCGGTCCCGGGCCGCAACCAGGTCTTGCATTCCGCCCGGTAGCCGGCGCGCCCGCAGCACTCCCTCGAACGCCTCGCTGTCCTGGCGGGCCAGCCGGACCAGTTCCGCGCGCAGCCCCTGGGCGCGCTGCTTCAGCCGGGAGAACTCGGCCTCCACCCCGGCATGCTTCTTCTTCCCGAGCGTGAGGTTCGCGACCATGACTGCGAGCGCGCTCGCGATCGCCCCCGCCATCGCCGCCACCGTTCCGCCGCCCGGCGTCGGCGTACCTTCCGCCACCGCGTCCATGAACCCGTCGAGCGAGGTGGCACCGGTGAGCGGCGGGCGGCGCAGCCTGAGCTCCAGCACCTGATCGCGCCGGAACTCTTCGAGCTGCAGCGTGTGCTCCGCCGCGTCGAGCAACGCCGCCTCCGGAACCAGGCCCACGACTTCGCATCCCGACAGCATCACCCCGTGGCGGCCCGCTTCCGACCGCACCAGCGCCAGCACCCGGTGGATCGGCGTGGCCTCGGTGTCGACGAGGTTCATGCTGACCTGCGCGCGGCGCCCGTTCTCGATGGAGAACCCGAGCGCGCGAACGTTCTTGAGGCCACCGTTCCTCTCGCGGATCGCGGCGGCCACCGCCTTCGCCACGCGCACGTCGCCGGTCGCGAGGTTGGCGTTGAACGCGACGAGGAACCGCCGCGCGCCCACGGCGGTGGCGCCGGCGGTGGAGTGGATCCGCGGCGGACCGAAGTCGGGCGCGCGCGCCGGGTCCTTGCCAATCGCCTCGCGCAGGCCCTCGAACTGCCCGCGCCGCACGTCGGCCAGGCTCACGCGATCGGGCCGGGTCGCAGCCGCCTCGTACAGGAACACCGGGATCCCGAGCTCCGAGCCGATGCGCGCGCCCGTCGCCCGCGCTAGCGCCGCGCAGTCGTCCAGCGCGCGCCCTTCCACCGGCACGAACGGCACGACGTCGGTCGCGCCCATGCGCGGATGCTGGCCGGCGTGATGATTGAGGTCGATCAGCTCCGCCGCGCGCTGCACCGCCCGGAACGCCGCCTCCGCCACCGGCTCCGGCTCACCCGCGAACGTCACGACCGAGCGGTTGTGGTCGGCGTCCATCTCGCTGTCGAGGAACTGCACGCCCGTAACCCCGGTGATGGTGCGCACCAACTCGTCCACCACCTCGCGCCGCCGGCCCTCGGAGAAGTTGGGGACGCATTCGACGAGGCGGGTCATGGCCACACGCGGCGTTCCACGCTCGGCAGCGCCAAGTCGGCGCCGCGCACGAACACGCAGTCCGGCCGCACCGCGGGCATCCAGTACGGCAGCTCCTCGAGCGTCTCGCACTCCCACATCACCGCGTCGCCGGAAGCGCCGGGATTGAGATGCCCCACCTCGCCTTCCACGCCGAGCGCCTTCGCCGCGTTCCAGGTGACGGCCAGCAGCGTCTCCTCCGCGGTGAAGCCGCACATCCGCGCCGCGATCGCGGCGCACTCCAGGAGCGACTGCGCCGCCGACGTGCCGGGATTGAAATCCGTGGCGATCGCGAACCGCGCCCCGCTCTCGCGCAACATCTCGGCGCGCGGCAGCGGCAGGCGCAGCGTCAGCGCCGCCGCCGGCAACAGCACGCCGACCGTGTCCGCCGCGGCCAGCGCGCGCCAGTCCTCGTCCGTCGCGCACTCCAGATGGTCCGCGGACCGCGCGCCCAGCTCAGCCGCGAGCCGGGCTCCGCCGTTGCGCTCGAACTGGTCGGCGTGCAGCTTCACGTCCAGTCCGAGCTGCTTCGCCGCGCCCAGCACCGTCCGGCATTCCTCCACCGAGAACGCCGTGGCGTCGCAGAACGCGTCGATGGCCGAGGCCAGGTCGCGGCGCCGGATGTCGGGGAGCGTTTCCGTCACCAGTACCTCGAGCAGCTGCTTGCGCCGCTCGCGGTACTCGTCGGGCACCGCGTGCAGCAGCAGCGCGGTGCGGACGACGCGCAGCGGGACGCGATGCATCGCCGAGCGCACGAGGTCGAGCAGCCGGAGCTCGGCGGACGGCGTGAGACCGTACCCGGTCTTCACCTCCACCGTCGTGCAGCCGCTCGCCCGCCAGCGCTCCAGCCGGTTCGCGAGGTTCTTCTCCAGCACTTCTGGGCGCTCCGCCGCCGTGGCGCGCACCGTGGAGCGGATGCCGCCGCCCTCGCTCGCGATCGCGGAGTAGTCGGCGCCGCGCTGCAGCCGCTCGTGCTCCATTGCCCGGTGGCCGGCGAAGATCATGTGCGTGTGCGCGTCCACGAGCCCGGGCGTCACGAGCCGCCCGTTCGCGTTGAGCGGGCGCGCCTCGGAGTGGCGGCGCAGCAGCTCCGACGCCGGGCCGATCTCCTGCACGCGCCCGTCGCGGAACACCACGGCGCCCTTGGGATACCGCGTCACCCGCGTCCCGCCGGCATCCGCGGTGACGACCTCAGACGTGTTGTGGATGATGAGGTAGGCGGTGCGGCCCGCCACCACCTTCCCCGCGGCATCGCGCGCCGGGTGCACCGTCATGGCGGTTCCTCCATGGAAATGCCGGGCAGCTTCATGTGCGTCGCCCGCGCCTGGGCGATGGCTTCGGGGTAGCCGGCATCGGCGTGGCGCATCACGCCGGTGCCGGGATCGTTCGTGAGCACCCGCAAGAGCCGCGCGTCGGCGTCGCGGCTGCCGTCGCACACCACGACCATCCCGGCGTGAATCGAGTTGCCGATGCCGACACCGCCCCCGTGATGGACGCTCACCCACGACGCGCCGGAAGCCACGTTCAGCAGCGCATTCAGGATCGGCCAGTCGGCGATCGCGTCGCTGCCGTCCCGCATCGCCTCCGTCTCCCGCCACGGCGAGGCCACCGAGCCCGCGTCGAGGTGGTCGCGGCCGATCACGATCGGGGCCTTGAGCGCACCCTCGCGCACCATGCCATTGAAGCGCAATCCGAGCCGGGCGCGCTCGCCGTAGCCCAGCCAGCAGATGCGCGCCGGCAACCCCTGGAACTTCACGTGCTTCTGGGCGAGCGGGATCCAGCGGTGGAGCCGCGCGTCGTGCGGAAACTCCTCCAGCGCCGCCCGGTCGGTGAGCAGGATGTCGTCGGGATCGCCCGACAGCGCGGCCCAGCGGAACGGCCCCTTGCCCAGGCAGAACAGCGGGCGGAGGAACTCCGGCACGAAGCCGGGATAGGCGAACGCCTGGGCGCGGGGAAGCCCGCCCTGCTCCGCCTCGCCGCGCAGGTTGTTGCCGTAGTCGAACACCACGGCTCCCCGCGCCTGCATCGCGAGCAGCGCCCGCACGTGATCCGCCATCGACGCGCGAGCGCGCCGCACGTACTCCCGCGGATCCGAGGCGCGCAACGCCGCGGCCTGCTCCAGCGTCACCCCCGTGGGCACGTAGCCGTCGAGCGGATCGTGCGCCGAGGTCTGGTCGGTGGCCGCGTCCGGTACCACGCCGCGCGCCACGAGCTCGGGATGCACCGCCGCCGCGTTGCCGACGAGCCCGACGCTCAGCGGGCGGCGGGCGTCGACCGCCTCGCGACACCAGGCCAGCGCCTCGTCGAGCGAGCGCGTCATGCGATCGCAGTAGCCCGACTCCACGCGCCGCCGGACGCGCGCCTCGTCCACTTCGACCGCCAGGCACACGCCGCCGTTCATCGTGATCGCGAGCGGCTGGGCGCCGCCCATGCCGCCGAGCCCGGCGGTGACGACGAGGCGCCCGGCGAGCGAGCCTTCGAAGTGCCGGTCGGCGCACTCCGCGAACGTCTCGAACGTGCCCTGCACGATGCCCTGGGAGCCGATGTAGATCCACGAGCCCGCCGTCATCTGCCCGAACATGATGAGGCCCTTGCCCTCCAGCTCCCAGAACTGCTCCCACGTCGCCCACCGCGGCACGAGCAGCGAGTTCGCGATCAGGACGCGCGGCGCCAGGGCGTGCGTGCGGAAGATCCCCACCGGCTTGCCGGACTGGACGAGCAGCGTTTCGTCCGACTCCAGGCCGCGCAGGCACTGGACGATGCGGTCGAACGCTTCCCAGGAGCGCGCCGCCTTGCCGGTGCCGCCGTAGACGACGAGGTCGTGCGGGCGCTCGGCGACCTCGGGATCCAGGTTGTTCATCAGCATGCGCAGCGCGGCCTCCTGGACCCAGCCCTTGCACGAGCAGGTGGACCCGCGCGGGGCGCGCACCACGCGGGCGCCGGAGGCCGCGAGCGCGCTCATGCCTTGAGTACCTCCTCCGCGAGCCGCTCCGGAGCGCGCGACAGCACCCAGGCCGCCAGGTTCTCGCACGCATCGCCGAACGGACGGTCGCCGTCCGGCGCCGGCACCAGCCGGCGCACCGCGCCGTAGAGCATCTCCGATCCTTCGCCCGCCGTGAGCGGGCGGCGGAACTCCAGCGCCCGGCACGCGCACAGAAGCTCGAGCGCCACCACTTTCGCCACGTGGCTCACCACGGTGCGGGCCTGGCGGGCGGCGGCGGGCGCCATGCTCACGTGGTCCTCGATGCCGCCGCCGGTGGGGATCGTGTCCACGCTCGCCGGATGCGAGAGCACCTTGTTCTCGGACACGAGCGCCGCCGCGGTGTACTGCGCCAGCATGTAGCCCGACTCGAGCCCCGGCGTGGTGGCCAGCACCGCCGGCAGCTTCGAGTCCCCCGCGTTCACGAGCCGGTCGATGCGGCGCTCGCTCATGTTCCCGATCGCGCTGGCGGCGATCTTGAGGTAGTCGGCCGCCATCGCGACGGGCTGCGCGTGAAACAGCCCGGCCGATACCACCTCGCCGCGCTCCGCGAACACGACCGGGTTGTCGTTCACCGAGTCGAACTCGATCTGCAACTGGCGCTCGACGTGCTCGATCGCGTCCCACGCCGCGCCCATCACCTGCGGCACGCAGCGTGAGCTGTACGCGTCCTGCACGCGGTCGCAGCCGGCGTGCGATTCGACGAGCGCGCTGCCGAGCGCGTAGGCGCGCAGCCGGCGCGCGCTCTCCTGGGCGCCGGGATACGGCCGCAGCTCCTGCACGTCGGCGCGGGCCGGCACGAACGAGCCGAGCAGCACCTCGGTCGTGAGCGCCGCGGCACCGACCGCGGCCTCCCACACCCGGCGCGCCTCCGAGCACGCCAGCGCCGCGTTCGCGGTGGAGAGCTGGGTGCCGTTGATGAGCGCGAGGCCCTCCTTGGCCTCCAGCGTGAGCGGCTGGAGCCCGGCGCCGCGCAACGCCAGCGAGGCGGGCATCCGGCTCGGACCCAGCCACGCCTCGCCCTCGCCCATCAGCACCGAGGCCAGATGGGCGAGCGGCTGGAGGTCGCCCGAGGCGCCGACCGACCCCTGCAGCGGCACCACCGGCACGACGTCACGCTCGAGCAGCGCGAGTAGCCCGTCCACAATGTCCGGCCGGCACCCTGAGCTGCCGTGGGCGAGCGACGCCGCGCGCAGCAGCAGCATGGCGCGCACGGTGTCGCGCGGCGCTTCGGGACCCACGCCGGCGGAATGCGAGCGCAGCAGATTGAGCTGCAGCGCGCGCACCTGGTCCGAGGGAATGTGCCGGTCCTTGAGCTCGCCGAACCCGGTCGTGACCCCGTACACGACGCGGCCTTCCGCCACCGCGCGCTCCACCACGGAGCGGCTGCGGCGCATGCGGGCCCGCGCCTGATCGGCGAGTCGGACGGAGACCTCCCCCGCCACGACCTGCATCACGTCGGTCAAGGTGAGCGGGCGGCTCCCCAGCTCGATCACGTCGCCTCCGTTACGACTGAACCTCGTTCAGAAACCGGGCGGCGTCCGCGGCCAGCGAAGCGGCGTCGCGCCGCGCCTCGGGCGTTCCGGCCAGCGCCCCGAGAAACGGCCGCCGGTAGGAGGCCCGCTCGAGCCGCGGGTCGCACACGACGAGCACCCCGCGGTCGTTGGCCCGGCGAATCAGCCGGCCAACGCCCTGGCGAAACCGCAGCACCGCCTCGGGCACGGCGTCGTCGCGAAACGGATCGCGACCCCGGTCCCGCAGCCGCTCGGCGCGCGCCTCCACCCACGGCTCGTCGGGCACCGAGAACGGCAGCTTCGCCACCACCAGGATTTCCAGCGCGCCGCCCGGAAAGTCGACACCTTCCCACAGGCTCTGGACGCCGAGCAAGATCGCGCCCCGCGCCGCGCGGAACCGGTCGCTCAGCACGCTCGCGCTGCCGTCCCACTCCTGCGCCAGCAGCAACGCGCCTTCCGGCAGCCGCTCGAACAGGCGGAGCCGCGCGCGGCGCAGCCGCTCGTGGGACGTGAACAGCACCAGCATGTTGCGCGGGGTCGCGCGATGGAGTTCGGCCACCACGCTCGCCACCGCCGCCGCCTCGTCGCTGGCTGCGTCCAGCACGTAGGTCTTCATCTGCCGCTCCAGCGCGAACGGCGAGGGGTGGATCACCGCCTCGTAGGGCACGCCCCACGTCTCGCCCAGTCCCAGCCGGCCGGCGACGAATTCCGTGTCGCCCGCGGCCGACAGCGTGGCCGAGGTCAGCACCGTGGCCGGCGAGCGATCGAACACGAGCGACCGCGCATGCGCGCCCACCTCGATCGGCGCTCCGTGCAGCTCGACGCCGCGGCGCGTGCCGGCCGAGCGCCAGTACACCCAGTCGCGTCGCGAGGGGTCGCCCAGCTCCTGGAGGTCGGAGCCCAGGAGCGCCCAGCGCGCGCCGAGCCGCTCCAGCTCGGCCTTGAGCTCGTCCGCCGCAGCGCCCGGTGCCGCGCCTTCGATCTCGAGTCCCAGGCGATTGAGCGACTGCGCGAACGCGGCGCAATGGCCGAGCACGCGCTCGAGCAGCTCGAGGTCGGGCCCCACGAGCTCGGCCGCCGAGCGGTAGCGCTCGCGCGATCCGTACAGCTCGTGCCGCGACTCGCGCGGCTCCAGCAACCGGAACAGCGCGTCGGCGGCGTCCCGCGTCTCCGCGGCGCGGCCGACCAGCGC
>Ga0066710_100006146_pt1 | contig 11143 bp, 17 predicted proteins | sample GraSoiAngelo_159_FD_79666 | JGI IMG/M metagenome (GOLD analysis project Ga0066710, IMG submission 79666) | Grasslands soil microbial communities from the Angelo Coastal Reserve, California, USA - 14_1009_16_40cm | ecosystem: Environmental > Terrestrial > Soil > Grasslands | place: USA...
ACAGGGGTCGAGGGCTGAGAATGTTTTGGGGAAGGTCAGCCAGTTCTTGATTCGTTTGGCCTCGGCAACTGGCAGTGGGAAGAAACCTAGTTTCGTTTGTCCGTGGGGACGCATAGTGAACCGCCTTGAAATCTGGAAGATTCAAACCGAGCGGAGGGCACATTCAAGGGAAGTTACAGGAGGTGACAACAACGTGGACTGATTGTTCGCCAGGTAGATTTAGTTATGTCCAGGGAGTCGAGATGGTTTTCACGGTCGCCTCGAAATCAGACCCATTGCGCGTCACGAGAGTTAGCCCGTGGACCTCTGCCGTAGCGGCGATAAATGCGTCTCGAGGCTCTATCGGGCGACCAACCGATTCACTCCTGGCCACAAGCTTGCCGCACGCATCGGCAATCCCGACGTCTACCGATAGAATTCGCTCTTCAAACCGCAAACTCAGGTCTTTTCGTAGCCATCTTTCTAGAAGATCACGACGCTTGCCGGTAGCCAGCCGTTCAATCCCATATCGCAGTTCGGTGATTGTGACGACACTTAGAAAAGTACTGTCTTCGTCCACCGCAGCAAGCCAGGCCAGCACGCCTGCATTGGGCCGGGCCTTCATCGGCTCGGATATCACATTCGTGTCCAGCAGGTACTTCATAGGTCAAGCTTGCGCAGACGCACTGGTAGACGCTTGAGCTTAAGCCCAGCACCGCGCAGCGGGGATGAGATCAGAAACTCCGCCAGGTTGCCCTTGCGCTCCGTCTTCTGGTTCCACTCTTCGGCCGCAACCACCACGGCGGTCGTGCGCCCATGCTTGGTGATCCTTTGCGGGCCCTCTGATTTTGCTTTGTCTATCAACTCGCTGAATTTCGCCTTCGCCTCCGCGACGGTCCACATTTGGGTGCTCATATTGCGCCTCCCGCCCAAAACACCAATTATGGTCATAATAGTCATTATTAGCGACAAACACAAGAAGCCTGGTTTGTTTGCTCCTGCTTAAGACCTGGAATTCAGGAGGTCGAAGGTCCAGCAGAGCCCGTTGTCCACAACTCATTTGTGCTTACCACGGCGCCAGCGCTTAAAGTCTTTGATGATCTCCTCTTCCGAAATCCCTTCTGCTGCAAGGGCATCCTGCAATCGGGAAGCGGCTTCTTTAAGTGCCGCCCGCTCTGCATCCGAGCGTCGACGACGCGCAGGAATGTAGTAGCCCACCGTGTCACCATGGCGGGTAATGGCGACGGCCTGCTCCGTTTCCAACAGATAGGTGGCGAGTTTCTCGCGGAATTCTCGAATCCCGACTTTGACAGTTCCCATGGTTAGCCTCTCCAACAAGGGTACGCTTGTGTACGCAATTATATCTAAACTCATTTCTGCGGGTAATCTCCTCAGCGGCTCGCAGGCAATAGTATTGCCCGTGAAACAGGATGGCTGCGCCCTTTAACCGAATAGCGGAAAAGTCAGTTGGGCCGGCTTTGAGGATTTTCAGCCGCGAACCTTACGGCGTTTTTCGGCCGGAATCGCCACAACTTTGCCGTTACTCCAAATGTGGAGCGGCAGTTTCAACCGGGCATGCTCGGCGACGACTTCTTCAACCGCCTCTTTGAATGCCATTTCGGCCCGCTTCTCTAACGGTAATCTCAGAACTCTTTTGGGAACTTTTTTCACTGATCACCAAGTGTCCAGCCTCTATCTTACCCGATCCCCAGAGCCTCACTCTTTTGCAGCCCCGAGCAAACAGCTATCGCCGACTTGTCCGACCAATTTAGAAACGGGTTCCGCGCAGACTCACGAAATATTCTGATGAGCCTCCGAATGAGCCCTCGGCGACGGTAGAGTTCGTCCACCAGACGATGCAGCCCGTCTCGATCTCCTTCGTACCATTCTTCCGGAATGTCAGCTGCACATCGCCAGATGGCCTCTGAATCCATCTCTTCTCCCTTGGTCAGCACTGGTTCAAACGCCTCCCATCCCGTCACTCCTTGGTATACGCAATTGGTCGCGTACACACCTCGTAAGGGATAGTCGGGAAACGTCCACTCGCCGGCATTGAAGCAGTAGCCTTGGTCAATGAATGTTGCGGTGTATCGCCTGCTTCTCGGTGTTTTGTGATGGAAGACCGCCTGCCGACCATCGGCATTGCAAGTCCACTTGTCGAGCACCAAAACGCGGGCAAACTCCCCAACATTGACCACCCGCTCCAGCAAACCCTGTGGCAGGTAGTCCAACAATCGACCAGCAATCTGGCGCCCCACATACAACGAGCCCAGTTGTTTGCCGCTTTGGCACGGAATGCTGTGCCCGGCCAACTCGATTCTCAGGTCCCCCGTATGCTCGATCAGCCATTCAGATACTTCGAGGACCTCTACTCGCGGCATGGGCAGGCCAAGCGCCAAACCCAACCGTGTCGCCAACAATTCGTTGGCAAGCACTCGTATGTGTTGGGGGTTGTTCTGGAACTTGGTGACGTACCAGTTCCCGTCAGATGCTCGTAGCAAGTGTGATTGCGACCCACCCCGAAGCGGACGCAAATGCTGGATTGCGGAGATGCAAGGGCTCACAAGCACCTCCTGTCTTCGTTGTTGGGATATTTAGGAATTCACTGGTGAGGAAAGAACGAAGAGAGTGCTGAGCAGGAATTAGGAAATGTTTTGGTATTCCTTCAGCTTGCGGTAGAGCGTCGTCTTGCCGATGCCGAGCAACTTCGCCGCCATCAACTTGTCGCCGCCAAGTGCCTCAATCGCTCCCACGATGGCTTGCTTCTCCAAGTCTGCAATTCGCATGATCCTTGTCTCTGACGATCCTTCGCTGGATCGCGCCCTAGCACCTGTGATCGAAGTCGGAAGATCAGTGGTGTGAATCACCGGCCCGGAACTCATGGCACAGCATCGTTCAATGCAGTTTTCCAGTTCGCGCACATTTCCCGGGCGCCGCCAGCGCCCGGCAAGTTCAGATCAAGAAGGACAACATCGATGGCTTGAGAATCAACGAGCCAAAACGCCTGCTCGGGAGATCCCGTTGCAGTAGTGCGATATCCGAGAGCAGCCGCGGCTTCTTTGCAGGCTTCGCGCACGAAGCGGTCGCTGTCGACGATGAGCAGATGGAGCGGCACAGGGCCCTCGATGACGACGGGTTGAATTGGAATGGGTGAAGAGAGCGTAGTTGGGACTATTGCGGCGTTCATTGAAGAAACACCTCCTTTGATTTGGGTATGCAGATCTTGGGATTTCCACCGGAATTGGTGAGAGAGAGTGCGATGCTCGAAAGTAATGCGGGGAAAAGCTAGTGCACCGATGCTTTAATAACGGAACTAGCCTCGTAGCCCTTTCGTCGACACTGGAGCTAATGACGTTTGCGTAGTTCCTACTTCATGGCTGCGAAGCCGCAAACGATCAAATATTCAACCTGGAATTCGTTTAAGAGCTGTAGCAGTTTTCTGTAGTGTGGGTTTTCTGCCATGGCTGAGTTCTTCAGCCAACTCCACCAATTCCCAGGCAGCAGCAAAGATAGCTTCATCTCCCTGCTCCTGCCAAAACTCGATGTCGAACGAACGGTCGGCGAACTCATTCATTACCAGTCGTGTTTTCCATGCCGAACTTTCGGGACTGCTCATTTAGCCCTCTAAATCAGTTCGTAAGCCTCTGCTCCGGTGCCGCACTCCACGGAGTCGCCTAGCTACCCTGTGAAGAGTTGTTCTGCTCTCATGTCCGTGAGCAGGTTCCAATGAACCGCGGCGGGCGAACGATGCTTTCGTGCCCAAGCCCTCTCAGCTTCTGTCATTGAGTCACGACAGAGCGTGTCCTCCTTGGACAGCCGGGAGATCTCTAGTATCTCCAATTGGTGTCGGAGCTTCGATGCACGCTCGCTGGTGTTCTTGCTTGGCCAATTCCGCCGCCAAGGAAACGATGAAACCCAACCGGTTCTGGGGACGAGTCAACTTGGCCTTCTCAACCAACCCAACTCCAGTCGATTTCTACATAGTTCCATACCACCCATGGCTAGCCTTCGACAATCCGGGAATCGAGGTCTGGCTCGTTTACCGATCTGAGCAGCAACTCTCCTGGATCTGCTGTGGTCAACCCCTTGACATAAGAAAAGCCCGGATAGCCCAGTGCCCCAAGATCCGCAGCATATTCCTGCTGATTCATCGATCTACCTCAAACGTACCTGGCAGTTCAGCAGGGGAAGGCACAGCCTAGCCAATATCCGACACGGAGAGCGCCCGAAAGCCATTAGACAGTGGAAAGCTCTTGGAAGTGCGGCAGACCACGGCGCCACTGGCGATCCGCGACTTGCCAACCACATTGCGAACGAATTCCAGGTTCACTGTATCTGCAACAGTCGGTACTTCGTTCCACTTCCCTTCAAACAGTTCCAGTTTCCCGGCTGCATCGACCACGAAATCCACTTCTCGCGTGCGGTCTCGCCAGAAGAACAAGCCCCCTACGCGTCCCATCCGACGTTCTCTTGCTCGCAATTGAGCACAGACGAACGTTTCCCAGACTGCGCCCGCTGCCGGTGCCTGACGGAGATCGTCTGCCGTCCTGATGTTCAGCAACGCACACAGCACGCCAGTGTCCGCCAGATAGAGTTTCGGACTCTTCACGATGGACTTGGTGCGGTTTGAGAACCATGGCTCAAGCAGAACGACCTGTCCGGATGCCTCCAGCACGTACAGCCAATGGTTGGCGGTGCCAGGGGAGATACCCACATCCCGCGCCAGATCCGCCTTGTTCAACAGATTTGCCGAGCGAAGAGCGCACGCGCGCAGAAAGCGTTCGAAATCACGCAGGCTCCCAACGTTGGCTAACGAACGTACATCGCGTTCGAGATACGTGGCGAGATACGAGTTGTAAAACGCGACGTGATCAATATCGGGATCTGCGTGCAGTTCCGGAAAGCCGCCTCGCACAATGGCCTCTTCTGGCGTCGTCTTCGGCAAGGCAGCTTGGATCTCTGCCAGGGAAAGCGTCTCCAACTCCACGATGTCTGCTCGTCCGGCCAGTGATTCAGACACACTCTTCATCAAGGTAAACTTCTGTGAGCCGGTGAGAAGAAATTGGCCATGTCGGTTCCGGCTGGCATCCACTGCAACCTTAAGGTATCGAAACAAGCCTGGCGCGTACTGCACTTCGTCGATGATGACTGGCCCCGGATACTCGCGAAGGAAGCTTTCTGGTTCCTTTTCCGCTTGCTCGGCTTCGGTCGGAAGATCCAACGACACGAACTGATACTCTGGGAATAGCCGTCGAAATGTGGAGGTCTTTCCAGTCTGGCGGGCGCCCGTTAGCACAACAACGGGACGGGTCCGGGCAGACCGCTGCAAGCGGGGTTCAAGATCACGGGTAATCCACATATGCTAAATATCCAATACGATTGTATATTTTGCAAAACTCACTTTCCATCTCTCTAACATCAATAGAAATAGCAACTTGCGTCGCCACTTCTCCCGGCGATCACATTTTCGCCGCTCGTTCAATTTCCAGCACAATTTTCTTGAGGTTGTCCAAACTGTCGAGTTGATGGAGCGAGTTGAGTTGCAGGGACCGAATGGGCACCAGGGTTTCGGGGCCAACTCTGTCCAAGGCTGCCTCCAGCCGTCGCAAGCCCCGCTCCGCAGACTGCATCTGAGCTAAGACTCGGCTGAGCACGTCGGCATCGCGAATCTCGGATGGATTCCAGGCTTTGGCAACGCTTTTCAAGATTCCCCGGTACAAGCGTCTGCCTAACGGCTCAGCCATCGCCTCAATCTGACAAACAAGGGCGCTTGTATCCTCGACACTTTCATCCCACTCCGCCTCCGCAGCGTTTCCTCGGTGATCTGCAGATGAAGACGGCTTCGCTGGTTTCGGGTTCGCTTCCTGCCCAGGTCTCAAACCCTGTCGCCAGCCCTGCGGTGTCGCCCAGCCGAACAGCCGGGGAGTGCTCTTCGGTCGTTTGCGTTCATCGAGATCAACCCACACCCCGCTGAAGTTGTACAAGTACCGACCTAAGCCAAAACATGCTGAGGCCCGCTTAAAGGCTTGTGCTTCTGCGGCCGTTAGCGCGTTTTCATTGTCAGCGAACTCCTCGCCAGTTGCGGAGTGTGAACCCACACCGAAGATTGCCAATTCACAGGTGACCAGAACTTTAGCAACGACCTTCTTATCCTTGGCACGTTCGAAGTTCGCACTTGTATTGACCGTGTATTTTCTCGTCCAGCCAGCGGGAGTAACGAGCGTATTGAGACGGTCGGCGTACGCTCTAGCGTTTGCGTACGGCACTACTTGCCCTCGCTGTTCTCCTTTGGCGGTGTTGGTGACGCGCCAATCGATAGATGACTCATCAAACGGTGTCTCTAGCTCAGATACGAGTTGCTTGATCTTCTCTGGGGGAAAGCGCGAGGCTGCCGGCTGAATCTGCAAATCAGGAACCAACGAGGACGGATTCGCAGCCGAAACCTCGCGCGGATCTGCACGTCCATTTGCACCACTCATGGCAGCCCTCCTGGAGTGAAATGAAAGAGATGAAATGAAAGGAAGGAAATGCTGCGCCCATCGACACCGCAGAAGGGATCTAAGAGGCTGGTCTAACCTCGACTCAGTATCTCTTGGCATCTTCGGTCTAGCAGTTGGGCCAACACCTCTGCATCGTTTGCCGCATCCACAGGGTCGCGATCTAAAGCAGAACTGAGAGCACCTTTCAACCAAAAGGAAGCTGCCGGATCTGCTAGAACTTGCTCGATTTCAGCCAGCTTGGCCACAATGTCGCCATTCAGGGCAAGACTTCCTCGGTTCCCACAGCGGCGGCGCCCCTATTCGTAACCGCGCCCGGCTGAAGTAAATGGGAATGTCGGCATCCAACACAACTGACCGCCACCGTGATGCGCACAACAGCATCCTCGAACGATGCTGGAAGGCTCGCTGGTTCTCCACTGCGACTCAGGAACAAAGGACGAACGGTGCCGCAGAACCCAGAGTCTTTGCCATGCAGATCCATCTCCAGGGTCCCGCGTCTGCCGTAGAACAAGATGGAATTCTGCAATGTGGGTCGTCTCGCCCCTTCGATCGCCGCCAACTGATGCTGCGTAATGAGCAGGTCGTAGGTGTGCCGGACTCTCACCATTTGTAGCCGCACCAGCTTCGGTGACACGACGACCGCGTGAACGCCGTTGACCGCAATACTGTCGACACGCTGCAACCAAGAAATCGGATGTCCAGTCTCATCCACAAAGCTGCAATATCCCCCGAGATCAGCCACCGCGCCGCCTGACTCCACACCGCGCAGCACGTACCTTCCCGCCAAATGCTGATGCTCGATCGAGACTGAGGGCTGGCAATAGATTCCCCCAGTCTTCAGGCTCTTCAAGGTCATCGCCGGCAAGCGCAATCCGCGCAGCGCCAGAATTTGGTTGTGGCTCATGACTTTCGTCTGAAGTTGTGCTTGGTTGCTCATACTCAGCTCGCAATTCTGGTTCGGATCGGACAGCCTACGGCCGCCCGGATCATCTCCCTGGTGCAACCTGCCCAGCACTTGTATTTGCGCGGATCAGCGATACAGATGGCTAGGTTATCGCCGCTTCGGTCTCGCCCCTGCTGTGCGCATGATGGACATTTGGTCCAGTAATTCCCTGAACGGCGTCGGACCGGTCCGACGTGATCGAGGATGCGAAACTCGAGACGGTTGGGATCATAGGGTGGCAGAACCGCTTTTGATCTGGGCTGAAATTCTGCTGGCATCGTCAGCCCTGCCACGAAGCGCGTTATCTCTTCTTCCGTGATCTTTCTGAGACTGCTGAGGTATTCAAGCTGGGCTTCCAGGCGGTAATCGGCGCTATAGAACCAGAAGCGTCTCCGAACGGCACGGTGGATACCCAATGGCCCACGAATCGCGTTGCCGAACACAAGAATCCAACAAATTTTCATCGGATTGTTCTGCTCCTCAATGCGGTGGACAATGTCCCGCTGTCTTCCGCAAATTGATGCTGGTAACTCTCTCTGATTCGAGATACATAGGCGACGACCTCGCGGTTCCGGTACAGAAGTCCGCGGTGGCTGATGACTTCTTCGCCAGCCAGATACGCCGCTGTGGCCAGTCTCATGTCGCCTGAGAACTTGCGTATAAGCCACGCCAAGTAACGGACTCCACCAGATACGTTTTCGCTGATATTGCAGCGATCGCGGACTCCCAGTCGAGCGGCCGTCAGGGGCATCAACTGCATGAGGCCGGCCGCACCTTTCGGAGAGACCGGACAGGGACGCCAACTCGATTCCTGCTCAACGATCGCGCGGACAAACCTCACCGGCACGTTGTAGTGCCGGGCATAGGCGGTAACGTAGTATTCGCCTTCGAGCCTGGCCGCAGTTGGCTGAGATTGGGCTAGGCCATTCAGAACGCCACCGACCAACAGAGCCAAACACAAGCATCCGTTCATACAACACTCCTGAGTGTCTCTTGCGTGTGCTGCTGCGCGTCATAAACCAGACTGGCGAAACCGTCGCGCAGAAGCAGCTTCTTCCTGTCAGCCTCTGTCTTCGCCAGAAGAGGCAACAGCATGTCCCGCATGTCTGGGGTCACGCGTTCCTCGCCCAGAACCTTCAGTGCAAGTGCCAAATCCAAGATTTCCGAGACGGAGGGCGGCTTTTCCAAGCTCCATCCCCGAAGCGCCTTGGCCAATCCTGCTAGGCCGGCATGGAACTCCCGGCTGGCACTTGGTGTTTTCAAAGCAACAATCTCAGCTTCACGTTCGGCTGACGGGTGTTCCACGCGGAGATAGAAACTGCGGCGACGAAGAGGATCCCCGATGCGCCGTTCCTCGTTGGAGGTGAGGACTACAAATGGAATGCTATCGGCCTTGACGGTGCCGAGCTTCGGAATGCTCAGCCGCCACACGCTGAGCAGTTCAAGCAGCACGGCTTCAAATGCCTGGTCGACTTTGTCGAGCTCGTCAATCAGCAGGACACAGGGCTCCTTGTATTCCAAAGCGCGGAGCAGTGGTCCAGCAACAAAGAATTGCCTGGCATGCAGTTCAGTTTGAAGAGAATCCCATTCGACGGTGGTGGATTTGGATTTGAGTTCGACGCAGAGACGCTGCAGGGACTCGTCAAACTTTCCGATGGCCACGTCCTCATTGATTCCCTGATAACACTGCAGGCGCTCTACAGTGCTGCCGGCAGCGTCAGCAATTGCATAGGCCAACTGAGTCTTGCCGCTCCCAGCCGGGCCTTCCAACAGGACCGGTTTGTGAAGACAGGCCGCCAGATAAATCGTCGTGGTGTCGACAGGATTAGAAATATACCCGGTGGCGCGAAGTCGTCGTCTGAGTTCCTGCAATGAAGGGAACATGTCCATCCTTCTGCCCCCATGGCTCGTCGTGAGGTGTCAAGAACCTAAGCCGACTCGAAATCTCGGTCAACTTGGCCGTTCTTTGTCCAGATTTTTGACCGAAGGAAGCCGTTCAGGTACAAGCCAGGAGTTATTTTGCCGCGGCCGAAAGGGCACCGAGTTCGGCCGAGCCGAAGAGAGCACCGAGGTGAAAGATGGCGGGCAACGACACACACGCGATTACAGTAGCGGCCTTTGAGCCGCTGCTGGGCTTGAGAGAAGCGGCTGATCTGCTTGGGGTGCACTGGAAAACTTTGGAGATATTTGCTCGCCAGGGGCAGATACCGGCTACGAAAGTCGGGAAAAGGTGGCGTTTTCGTGCAAGTGTGCTCGATCACTGGCTGGCCGATCGCCTCGCTCCCCAACGTCCTAAAGGCATGGTTGCGCAGGATGTTAAACTCGATCCACAACCACGCCGCGCTAGCTAGACAGGAGCAATTCCTTGAGGTTTACGCGGCAGCGCTTTCAACGTGGCAGCCTGCGACGAGTCAGGCGGTCACAAAATCAGTGGGCGTGGGAATATCGCTACAAAGATCCGACGACCCAACGACAACAATCCATGTACTTGAGCTGCGAACGATTTCCCACTCAATCCGCGGTCGAGCGGCACCTAGAGGCGTTCGTGCTCAAACTTAATTCTGACAGCCCCGAACTGGCAGTTCGAAACCCGACGTTTGGAGCATTAATCGATCGCTATATCGAGGACGAACGGCTTCTCGAAATCAAGAAGCTCCGTCCTGGAGAACAGTGCGATAACGAGTTGAGCTACGGAACCGTGGGCGGTTATCTGAGCGTGCTCAAAGGCATTCGCGAAAGATGGGGAGCCATTCGCCTGGATCGCGTGAAGCCTGTGGCGGTTCAGGAGTGGCTCAAAGCGATGGACGCAGCTCCAAAAACCAAAGGACACGTGAAGGCTCTCATGCACCGTCTGTTCGAAAAGGCGATGCTGTGGGAGATGGTCGAGGTGCAGCGGAACCCGATGCAGCTGGTCGAAATCAAAGGCATCAGTAAGCGGCTGAAAAAGCCTTTGATTCTGACCGTTGGCCAATATTTTCTGGTGCTCGAACTCCTGCCTCAGCCCTACCGCACAATGGCGATTGTCGCTCAGTGCTTAGGACTGCGGGCAGAGGAGGTGCTGGCCCTGCATTGGTCGGACGTGGACTTCGGACGGCTGACCGTCCACGTTTCGAAAGCCGTAGTCCATGGCCGGATCAAGACAGTGAAGACCGAATATTCCGAAGACGAACTGCCACTCGATCCGGATTTTGCCACGGTGCTCCTCCAGTGGAAAGCGCGTGCGCCAGCTTCGGCGCTCATGTTTCCCAGTCACATCACCGGCCGTTATTTTCACGCGAGTCCCATTCAGCAGGACTACATCCGTCCAGCGGGATGCTGTTTGGTGGCTTGCCCAACATGTTCCGCCGAAATCGGGCGCTGGTGCCAGGATGAAAACGGAAAGCGGGTGGGGCTGCATGACGAGCGTTGGGAGGCGGCTGGCAGGTTTGGAAACCTGGGGTGGCATTCGTTCCGCCACACCTACCGGTCCTGGCTGGACGCGACCGGAGCTCCTTTGGGGGTGCAGCAGAAGCTCATGCGGCACGCTCAGATCTCGACCACAATGAATGTCTACGGCAATGCGCTGATGGAGTCCAAGCGTGATGCCAACAGCAGGGTAGCTAAACTGGCCCTGGGGCAGGGTTTATATCCGCAGCACACGCAGCCAAAAGCCACGGTCAACTGAGATTTCTCTTAAACTGGGTTATTTTGGGTTGGCAGACCTTGTAAGTGGTTGCGGGGG
>Ga0066710_100006147_pt1 | contig 11142 bp, 11 predicted proteins | sample GraSoiAngelo_159_FD_79666 | JGI IMG/M metagenome (GOLD analysis project Ga0066710, IMG submission 79666) | Grasslands soil microbial communities from the Angelo Coastal Reserve, California, USA - 14_1009_16_40cm | ecosystem: Environmental > Terrestrial > Soil > Grasslands | place: USA...
GAGGTCGCGACCTACGGCGAAGTGGCAGAAGAAGCGGGCCACCCGGGGGCTGCCCGGGCCGTCGGTAACATCCTGGCCCGAAGCGACGGCCTCCCCTGGTGGCGGGTGGTCACCAGCACGGGACGGTTCGTGCCCGGCCACGAGGGCGAGCAGGCTCGCCGGCTCCGCGCCGAAGGCGTACCGGCGGACCGCCGCGGCGTTCGCCTGCCGCGGGGCCGGAACAGGAGGCGCCTCGGGACTCGCTGAGCTAGGTTCCATCCCATGACGCCGGTCGGAGATGGCGAGCTCGAGCGAGTCGTCGACATGGCGCGCGCCCTTCGCGCAGGAAAGGTCTCCTCGAGAGAGCTGATAGAACGGGCTCTGGCCCGCGCGGAGGCCTGGCAGCCGGCGTCCAACGCCTTCTCCCAACTCTGGCCGGAACAGGCCCTGGACGAGGCCCGGCGCGTCGACGCGATCGACCGAGGCGAACGGCCGCCCTTGGCCGGTATCCCGATCGCGGTGAAGGACCTGTTCGACGTGGCCGCGCGGGAGACTACCGGGTGCTGCGCCGCCTACCGTGGCAGCATCGCCGGTCGCGACGCGCCGACCATCGAGCGTGTCCGCCAGGCCGGCCTGGTGATGATCGGGAAGACCAACCAGCACGAGCTCGCGGCCGGCGCCACCAACGTGGTCTCGGCGTGCGGGCGGGCGGGGAACCCCTGGAACCCGGACCGGATCACGGGCGGTTCGAGCGGTGGGTCGGCCGCGGCCGTGGCCGCCGGCGTGGTGCCGTGGTCCCTGGGGTCGGACACGGGGGGCTCGATCCGGATCCCCGCCGCCATGTGCGGGGCGTTCGGCCTGAAGCCGACCACGGGCGCCATCCCCATCGATGGGTTGTTGCCGCACTCGCCGTCCCTGGACTGTCCGGGCCCGATCGCCGGCACCGCGGGCGAGACGTGGCGCCTGTACCGGTTGCTCCTGGGTGGCTTGGATGGGTCGGGTGATGACCACGATGAACCCGAGCTGCGTCGAGAGCGCCGGCTCAGGCTGGGCGTTCCAGGGGACGGCTACTTCCGGGACTCTACCGACGCCGAGACCCAGCGCGTTCTCCAGGAGACCACCGCCGTCTTCGAGGCGGCCGGCGCCCCCGTGGAAGCCATCCCCGGGACGGGGATCGAAGATGCCCGGCACGTCTGGGCCCGGGTGGCGTACCCGGAGCTGCACGAGGCTCATCCCCAGCTTCAAGAGCGCCGCGAGCTGGTGGATCCGACGGTCCTGGCTCTGCTCGACTTCGGCGAGCGGGTCACTCCCGAGGAGCGGGCCGCGGCGAGTCGCCGGAGCGCCGAGATCGCGCGGTGGTTCCGGGAGCGGCTCGAAGGCTTCGACGCGCTGGTCGTGCCCACCACGCCGACACCAGCCCCGCCCGCGAGCGAGTTCATCGTGCCGCCCGGCGCGGCCTCTCCTGCCCTGGCCGATCGTCCGGGGCCCGGGTGGCTGACGTGCTCCGTCAACCTTGCGGGGCTCCCCGCGATCAACCTGCCGGCGGGTCGTTCAGCCGAGGGGCTTCCGATCGGGGTCTCGCTGGTCGGGGCCAGCGGCGCCGAGCCCACGTTGATCGAATTGGCGACGCTGTGGGAGGAAGCTTCCGGCTACCGGCCAGAGATCCCGGCCGCTCCGTAAGGTCGTCCGCAGAAGAGCTGGCGGTGGGATTCGAGACCTAGCAATTACAGGTCCGCCGACAGGCGATCAACTGAACCTCGTTGGGGATGTACCGTCATTTGTGTTCTTAAGGTGTCAGCCGCATTTGGGGGCCACACACCGGCGACCATCGGATTACGGTAGCGAGCCGCTAAGGGCAGCCCGTAAGGAAGTCCTCATGAACCACCGACGATGGTGGGAGCCCGTCTCTTCTAGCACGCCGGCCCGAGACGGGCACAAGCGCGGCAGGGCAACGGCCAGTGCCCGCGGGCGGCGCTTACTGATCGCGTTGGCCGCCGTCATGTTGCTGTCGACTGTCATCTACTCCTACACGACGACCATGCTCAAGCCCTCCAGCCTGCCGCTTGGCGTGCGCACCGTAGAGTGGATCAGAGCCCACCACGGCAATTGGTTCGCCGATGAGGCGGAGCATTTCTGGTACTCCTGGCATGCTCCGAAGAGGGGCGGCCCCCAGCTGGAGAGCCCCCCTAGGCTCGGCCTCGCCCCTGCGATGACTCCCTCACTGAAAGCCGGGCGGACCGCGATGGCTCGGCCGCCCGCCATCAAGCCGGTGTTCCCTCGCCCCCTGCCCGGCGAAGGGATCTGGAAGCGCGCGGGCCCCCTTGTCGACGGGGCATCACCCGTGCTGATCACAACGTTTCGTACCGAACTCGACTACCCGGAAGTCGTCGCCTACGTCGCCTGGTTCGATCACACGCGAACCGCCCTCGCCTGGTACCCGGGTCGGTACGAGCCCCCGAATGCGCCCGTGCGCGGCCCAATGATGGTTCCCCAAGACCAGCGGTGGCGGCTTCTGGCGACGTTCAACGGCGCGTTCACATACGCCGCCGGTCTCAACGGCTCGTCGGTCAACGGACGTACCAACGAGCCGCTCAGGGATGGCCTGGCAACGTTGATCGGCTACCGTGACGGACGGGTCAACGTCACGACCTGGACGGGCGGGCGCAACGCCGGGCCCCAGATTGCCTTCGCCCGGCAGAGCCTGCGTCTCATCATCGACCGCGGACGACTCAACCCGGCACTGGACACCAGCGACAAGTGGGGATATACGCTGGGGGGCAAGGTCCGCGTCTGGCGCACCGGCGTCGGTATCGACCGTCGCGGCAACCTGATCTACGCTGCCGCCAACTACCAGACGGTGATCACGTTGGCACAGATCCTCCAGCGAGTCGGCGCCGTTCGAGCCATGCAGTTCGACATCAACCCCGAGTGGCCAACCCTGATCACCTATAGCCACCGGGGCGGCCTCGGCCTCGTGAAGGTCCTTCCCAACTACCAGCAGCCCGCAGCCCGGTACCTCGTCCCCGACGACCGCGACTTCTTCGCCGTCTACAAACGACTCGTGGGCCCGGTCACAGTGCCATTCAACTAATCCGTCGGCATGCTCCCTGCCCAGGTGACGCTCTGCGACGTCTGGTGACGCGATAGACACACTGACCTGCCCGCTTACAGCCCAGACTCCTCTGCGGCCCTAGCCGTCTGACGGTCCGTGACACCCTCCGACGTTCAGCGCGTGAGCATCCGTGAGCAGATGTGAGCATGGGAGAATCAGGCTCGTGGAGAGGCGTGGCACTGGAACCTGAAAGTCGAAGGCGCTCACGGCTGCGCCTGGCCATGGGAGGGGGGGAAATCATGGCGACCGGCGTGGTCAAGTGGTTCAACGCCCGAAAGCGGTACGGCTTCATCTCCCAAGAGGATGGCCCTGACGTGTTCGTGCATGCCAACGAGGTCGTCGGGGCCTCTGCCCTGATGGAGGGCCAACGGGTCGAGTTCGACGTCACGCAGGGCGCGAAGGGCCCCCAGGCCGCGAACGTCAGGCTCATCGGGTAGAGGGTTCGCACCCGGCCCTGCGCTTCCCACGCCCAGCCCGGCGGGTCACCAGGAGTATGGTGAGCGCGGGGAGGACGAGTGGTTCGAGCGTACGTCTTTATCCAGACCCGGGTTGGCATGGGTCCGCAGGTGGCGAGAGAGGTGGGAGGAATCCCGGGTGTCCTCTCCTCCGAGGGCGTCACCGGCCCCTATGACGTCATCGCTCGTGCCGAGGCCGCGACCCTAGACGATCTCGGCAGGCTGGTGGGAACCGCGATTCACGCCGTAGACGGCATCACCCGCACCATCACGTGCATCCGGACTCACTCCTCGTGAGGGATCAGCGGCACATGCAGGCACGAGGGGTGTGAGTGGTGGATGAGTGTTGGACCAGGCTCCCCATGCTGAACACTACCGACCCGCGGTTTCTAGCCGCGCTCTTCCACATAGCCCCGGAGCCTCTGAGCTCTAGAAGGGTGGCGGAGCTTGGAGAGGGTCTTCGCCTCGATCTGCCGGATCCGCTCACGGGTGATCCCGAACTCCCGCCCGACCTCCTCGAGGGTCCGAGGCCGCCCGTCGGAGAGGCCGAACCGGAGCTCGACGATCCGCCTCTCCCGATCCGACAAGGTCTGGAGGACCGAGACCACATCTTCCTGCATCATGCCGAAACAAGCGGCTTCGAGCGGAGCGATGGCTCCGTCGTCCTCGATGAATTCTCCGAGCGCTGCGTCGTCCTCCTCGCCGACCGGGGTCTCCAAGGACAGGGGGTTCCGGGAAACCGACAGGACCTGTTCGACCTTCTCCGCAGACAGGCCGACACGCCGGCCGACTTCCTCCGGGATGGGCTCCCTGCCGAGCGTCTGCACCAGCTCCCGTTGAGCCCGGCTCACCTTGTGGATGTACTCGGTGACGTGCACCGGGATCCGGATGACCCGGGACTGGTCGGCGATGGCTCGGCTGATGGCTTGGCGGATCCACCAGGTGGCGTATGTCGAGAACTTGTACCCCCGCGTGTAGTCGAACTTCTCCACCGCCCGGATCAAGCCCAGGTTTCCCTCCTGGGTCATGTCCAGGAAGGCCATGCCGCGGGGGGCGTAACGCTTGGCAATTGAGACCACCAGACGGAGGTTGGCCTCGATCAGCTTCCGCTTGGCCACGCCAGCGTCGCGCTCCACGCGGACGAGGAAGTCGACGACTTCTACCCGCTGCTTCGGCCGGTAGGGCCGCCGGACCGCCTCTCGCCCGATCCCCTCCAGGTGGAGCCGGTTCTCCGGATCAACCTGGTGCTCTCGGATGCGGATCACCGAGTCCACCACCCGCCCGAGTCGTCTGAGGTCAAGCCTCTCCGAGGAGGGGGGGGAGGCCAGCAGCTCTCCGGCAAGACCCCCCGCCTCGATGCGCATGGCCAGATCGACCTCTTGCGCGGCGGTCAGGAGCGGGACCCGGCCGATCTGTTTGAGGTACATCCGGACGGGGTCAGAGGCTGGACTCTTGAGCAGCTCCTCTCGACGGCGGAGAGAGCCGTCGGTCTCGACCCCACTCTCCTGGTCCTCCCCCCGGACGTCGATGACCTCGATGCCTTCGTCCGCGAGGATCCGCTGCACGTATGCGAGGAGCTCCTCGATCCGCTCGGGGGCGACCTGCATTTCGGTCAGGCCATCGAGCACATCCTCCGAGGTGACGAACCCTCGCTCACGGCCCCTGGCCGCGAGCGCCTCCGTCGCTTCGTCCCTGGCTTCGTCGAAGTTGAGGCCGTCGACTGGCAGCGGCTCGGGAGAGGCATCGGAGGCGAGCTCCGTGGGGGCGAAACCTGCGGGGTTCCCCATGAGTCTCACCAGTGTCCCATTACTGAGGCATCGGCCGGGCCTCACCTGCTGAACGAGGTGTAGCGAGCCTCCCGAGCACCGTGTCAGACCTACTGCATGACAATGGGAGACCGCCGCCGCGCAGACGTTCAGGACGATACTGGAAGCCCGCGCGGTGTCCACCAAGCGGGCCCCCCGGGCTAGGTTGAGGGGGTAGGGGAGGTGTGACTTCCCTTGAGGTCAACTGAGGTATTGCCGTCTGACTCCCCTCACCAGAATCTGCCGAAGGCCCGCTCGATACAAGGGCGGGGCCAGGATCCGGACGAGCTGGAAGACGGCAAGGGATCGGGGGACGGACACCTCGGGCGCGATGCCGTCTTCTACTGCCCGAACGATCACATGCGCAACGCGCTCCGGCCGCATGACCAGGCGGCGCGGCATCCCACGCTGTGGGAAGCCTTCGGTCTGCACCAAGCCGGGGTTCACCGCGGTGACCAGAACGCGCGGAGCGAGCTCCGTATGCAATGACTCCGAGAACGCGATGACCGCGTGTTTGGTCGCCGAGTAGACGGCGCTCCCGGGGACGGCGAACCTCCCTGCCAAAGATGCCACGTTGACCACGTGACCCCCGGACTCAACGAGGGGGGGCAGGAAGACCTTTGTTGCCATGACGATCGCCGTGAAGTTGGTGCGGATCAGGCTGACCAGGTAGCCCAAGTCGACGTCCCGGAACGGCCCCCCTCCAGGGATACCCGCGTTGTTCACGAGGACGTCCACCCGACCGAATGTGGTGAGCGCCTGGTCCCGGAGCGCCTCGAGCTCCGTCAGCTCGGTCACGTCGCACCGCTGGACCACAGCGGTGCCTCCTCTCACCCGGATCGCGCGTGCCAGCGCTTCCAGCCGTTCCTCTCGGCGAGCCGCCAGCACCATCCGGGAACCGCGCCGAGCAAAGAGGTCGGCTGTGACCCATCCGATGCCGGCTGATGCGCCGGTCACGACCACGACCGCCCCGCGAAGCTCTTTCCTCGGCACCGCGCCACACTACACAGGGCCACAGCACGAGCGGAGGCCGGTCGCAGGGAGAGTTGCTGAGTTGGCCTGGTTTGGGTGAGGGTGCCCTGTGTACCAGCGTAGGGTCGCCCCCGCAACAGTCGAGAAGGGGCACTGGATGACGCTGGATCAGCGGGTCCAGCGCCCCAGCCGCTCCCGTGAGCTGCCCGACGTCTCGGGGCGAGGGGCCCGGTTCTCAACGAGCTCAGCGCATCTGCGGCCGCCCACGTACCCTTTCGCACGGGTGTAGGAAGGGGCCGACTTGACTCCGAATCCGCGCGAAGGGGGTGTCTGGTGGGCCGTGGGCCGGGCGACGGTCGGGACCCTCGTTAAGACGGCGTTCCGGCTCCGGGTAGCGGGCGCCGGGAACGTCCCTGAGAGCGGCGGCGCGCTCCTCGCGTACAACCACATCAGCGTGCTCGACGCCCTGTTCGTCGCCCTCCCCATCATCGAGCGGGGGAGGGCCGTTCACTTCTTCGTCTTGAGCGAAGACTTCGAGCGGCCGATCGTGGGCTGGGGCCTGCGAAAGACCGGCCAGATCCCGATCCGCCGCGGGTTCGGTGACTGGTCGGCGATCGAGACCAGCGCGGGCGTGCTCAAGGGGGGGATGCTCGCGGGGATCGCCCCGGAGGGAACCATCGGCGAGGGCGCGGAGCTCTTGCCGGGGCAGAAGGGAGCCGCCCGGATCGCATTGATGGGAGGTGCCCCCGTGATCCCAGTGGGCCTGTGGGGCACCCAGCGCCGCTGGCCGAAGTCGGGGCTGAGCCTTTCCCTGCCCGTGCGGCCGACTGTCGCGGTCTTCTACGGAGAGCCGATCCACACCGAAGGCGACCCGAAGCGCAGGCCCGACGTCCAGGCGCTCACCGACCGGATCATGGAAGACATCGCCGGGCTCGTGGCACAGGCGCGCCGCGGCTCCCAGCCGGCCCCGCACAGCTCTCCGGGGCAGGGCGCGGAGGGGCGGCCCACTTCGTAGCCCATCTCAGTCGCCCTTGCCAAAGCTCGCAACGCCTCATCGTTGTGGCCCGGAGCCAGTCTGAAGGACGGCCCGCCGCGAATCGTTTGGTGGCCCCGATGGACGCCGGGGAAGGCCCCCCGATCGTGAGCAAATGTGAGCAGAAGAGGGTCTTGGCCAGCACTAAGGAGAGACCTTCGAAGGGGATTAGGGCCGCTGACCTGCGATTTTGGGGAGCGAGCGAGCTGGCGGTGGGATTCGAACCCACGACCTAGCGATTACAAGTCGCTTGCGCTACCGGACTGCGCCACGCCAGCCGGGCCATCGTAGCAGCGACCCAGCTGGAGACCCGCCCACCCAGACCGGCGAAGAGCGTAGCCGAACAGGGCCACAGCCAGGGCCGCCGATGCGTTCAGCGACGCCGTCCGCCCGGGCATCGGGATGGCCACCAGGAGATCGCAGGCCTCCCGGGTCAGCCTGGACAATCCGACGTCCTCTGCCCCCACGACCAGGGCCAGCGGACGGGGAGGCGGCGCGGCATCGTGGATGTCATGGGACGCGCTCTGGTCCAGGCCGGCCACGAAATATCCGCGCTCCTGGAGCCGCTCCACGGCCCGAGGGATGTTCGCCACGCGGGCCACCGGCAGGTGAAGGAGCGCTCCGGCCGAGGCCCGAACCGCCGCCGGCGTGACCGGTGCCGCCCGCCGCTTCCGGATCACCAGCAAGGATGCTCCGGCCGCCTCCGCCGACCGCGCGCACGCCCCGAGGTTCTGCGGATCACCGATCCCCTCGAGGACGACGGCGAGTCCGTTCTCATCGGACGGCACGCGCGAGAGGTCCCGCTCATCCAGCACGCGAGGGGCCCGAACGATCGCGGCGACGCCCTGATGGTCCTGGAGGCCCAGCCGGTCGATGTCTTCCTCCGCGACCCGCTCGACCCGCACGCCGGCCGCCTCGGCCGCGGCAAGCAGGTCGCGGAGGCCCTCCGTCGGCCGGGCCCCTCGGGACACCAGCACCCGGGTGGCCGATCCGGACCGGATGGCCTCGAAGACGGTGCGCCGGGCTCCGAGGGCGAACGTGCCCGGCGACTCCGCAGAGCGGCGCCCGGTCCGGTGAGCCGATCCGGACGCGCGCCCCGAGCTCCTCACCGTCCCCCGAGCGGTGCAACCAGGGCGACGGCGACGCACCCCGCCCCGTCGCCGGAGAGACCCAGGCCCTCGGGCCTGGTGGCCTTCACGGACACGGCCCCGGGAGCGACGGCCAGCGCGGCGGCAAGGTTCCTGCGGATCTCCTCCCGATGTGCGGCGATGTGGGGCCGCTCCGCGAGGAGCGTGAGGTCGCACGTCTGCGGGGCGAGCCCCCGCTCGGCGAGGAGCGCCACGACCCTGGCCAGTAGATCGAGGCCGGCGATCCCTTCGTAGGCCGGATCCGTGTCGGGGAAATGCTCGCCGAGGTCACCAAGGCCTCCCGCGCCGAGCAGCGCGTCGGCCAGCGCATGGCAGACCACGTCCCCGTCCGAATGCCCCGCCAACCCCGTCTCGCCCTCGAACCGCACGCCGCCGAGATACAGGGCGCGTCCGACGGCGGCGGGATGGAGATCGACGCCCAGTCCGACGCGGAGCTCGCTCAGCGGTGGGCCTCCCTTCGCCCACCGGTGGGCGCGCCGACGGCCCGTTCGCCTCCCCGCTCCGCCAAGAAGAGCTCGCCCCGCCGCAGATCATCGGGCGTGGTGATCTTGAAGTTCGACGGCTCGCCCTCCACCGCGGCGATCTCGTAGCCGGCAGCCTCGAGGAGCATGGCGTCGTCGGTTCCAGAGAAGCCGGTCTCGGCAGCCCGTCTGTGGGAATCGCGGAGAGCCTCCGCCAGGAACGCCTGGGGCGTCTGCACCAGGCCGACCTCATGGCGGGGGACCGTCTCCATCACGAGGCCGTCGCGTACCCGCTTCACCGTGTCGGGGCTCGATATGATCGGCACGGCCCCCTGCGCCCGGGCGAGCGCGTCGATCACCCGCACGTACAGGCCAGGCGTGGCGAAGGGCCGCGCCGCGTCATGGCACACGATCCGGTCCGGTCCGTCGGCCACGGCCCGGAGCCCGAGCTCAACGGACTCCTGGCGTGACGAGCCGCCCCGGCACACGGCGACGGGGATGGGCGCTCCCGTCTCGGTCCACCGCGCGGCCAGTTCGACGTAGTCAGGGGGGACGACGACCACGACCCGATCGATCCGCCCGCACACCGCCATGGCCCGGTACGAGCGCAGAAACATGGGAACGCCGCCGAGCTCGACGAAGGCCTTGGCCCGCCTCCGCAGTCGATCGCCGGATCCGGCGGCAAGCAGCAGCGCGACCGTTCCTCCCACAGCGGGAAGAGCGTATCGGTTCAGCTCTCCTCGTGGCGGGGCTCGTCGGTGTCGCCGTTGCCGGCAACCCGGGCGAAGATCAGGCGGCCGGTGGACGTTTGCAGCGCGTTCGTCACGGTGACGGTGACCGTGTCTCCAAGGAGGTGATCGGCCTCCTCAACAACGACCATGGTCCCGTCGTCGAGGTACCCGATGGCCTGCCCGCTGTCGCGCCCCCGCCTGGTCAGCCGGACCGGGACCTGTTGGCCCGCCACGTCCTCCGGTCGGAGAGCTTCAGCCAGCGCGTGGATCGAGCGGACCCGGACGTCGAGCGCCGCAGCGAGCTTGGCCAGCCCGCTGTCGTTCGTCAGGAGCGCGGCTCCTCGAGCCCTGGCCACGCGGACCAGCTGGGTGTCGACCGGCTCGCCGTGCGGCCGCGCCTCCTCCACGAAGACCATGTCCACGGATGGATCGCGCTTCAACTCGACCAGGGTGTCCAGCGCCCGCCGGCCACGGGCTCGCCGGCCCGCGTTCGACGAGTCGGCCACCGTCTGAAGCTCGTCGAGCACCCCACGGGTGACCAGCAGGGTGCCGACCAGGAACCCCTGCTCGACCATGGCTTTGAGCCGGCTGTCGAGGATGACGCTGGCGTCGAGGACCACGACCTCTCCCGACAGGGTGCCCGCGGCCCGAGGCTTCACCCCGAACAGGCCGAACAGCTCCTCGCTCTTGGCCCGGCCGAGCTTGTACCCCATGTAGGCGAAGATGAGGTACACGGTCCCGACCACCGGGTACGCGGCTCGGGGCGGCAGGTGGAACAACGGAAAGGAGACCAGGGAGGCCAGCACGAGGCCGAGGGCCAGCCCGATCCCCCCGGCCAGGATCTCGGCCGCCGGGATGCGCCGCAGCTCGCGCTCGAGATCGGAGACCGCGCTGGCCGTCCTCCGTCCGAAAGCGCCCCCCAGGACATACCCCACCGCCGCGCCGAGGAGGGTTCCCACCAGGAGCCGGTCCGACTGCTCAGACCCGGCCCGGAAGACGACCTCCCATCCAACCAGGGCGAAGATCGCCACCATGATCAGCCGGATCACTTCGACCATGACGCCCTGCGAACCGTCCTGGCCCGGCCTCCTGCCGTTGCCTCGGAACAGGGGTACGGGCTCGGGGGGATCTCCCTCCGCCGCCAGGCGAAGCGCCGGGGGGCCGTCCTCCTGGGGATCCGGCCGAGCGATCTTCCTGGCGGGGCGCCGGCGTAGTTTGGCTGGCTTCACGTTGACGGCGCCCGGCCGGAACGGGCGGCGGCCAGATACCGGCGGCGCCTGCCTCCCAGTCGGGTTTTCGGCCGATCCGGCTAAACGCTTGAAACCGCCTAGATCTGTGCCTGGTAGGCCTCTTCGAGGACTCGGTCCAGCATGGCCTCCGCCTTCTCCTCGGTGGAGTCGAAGGCGAACGTCAGCTCCGAGATCAGGATCTGCCGGGCCTTGGCCA
>Ga0066710_100006148_pt1 | contig 11141 bp, 13 predicted proteins | sample GraSoiAngelo_159_FD_79666 | JGI IMG/M metagenome (GOLD analysis project Ga0066710, IMG submission 79666) | Grasslands soil microbial communities from the Angelo Coastal Reserve, California, USA - 14_1009_16_40cm | ecosystem: Environmental > Terrestrial > Soil > Grasslands | place: USA...
AAGAAAATCACCGTGCAGAAGGCCGTGGTCGCAAAGCTGGAAGAAGAGATGGAGAACCGCCAGAAAGACATCGACCGCATCGTTGAGGACCAGGCCGGCTGCGCGAAAACATGAAAGCGCTAGGCGGCAGCTCGGAGGAAAAAGCGCTGTTGCAACGCTACACCGGGCAATTGGACGGGCAGGAAACCCAGCTCGATGCACTGTGAAAAAAATCCAGGACACCGAAGCGCAGCGCGATAAGGCCAACAACGCATTGGAAAAAATGATCGACGAATTGCAAATTGAAGCCACGATGTAAGCGAGAAATTCTCAAACGTATTTCATCGCGCGGTATCCTTCGAACCCCGCGCGGGTAAGTTCCGCAAGTTCGCGAAAGAGTCCTTTGCATCGCCGAATTCATATAAACCGGCATGAGGTGGTAGCTGACATAGTTCTTGCCCATACGGATGGCTGCAAACCACACCGGCTTCCCCTTGTGAACGGCCATTCGGGTGACAAGGCAATAGAATAGATTCTCCCGGTCACCTCAGAAAAGAGGCCATCCAGCGGAAACACTCGGACTCCTCGATCGTCTATTGCTCATGAGCCTCCTGTCGAATCTTCGCTATAGCTTTCGGCAAATCACAAACAATCCAGGTTTTTTTGCGCTGGCGGTCGCCGCCTTGGCGCTGGGAATCGGCGCTAACACGGCTATTTTCAGCGCGGTAGAGGCGGTGCTGCTCAGGCCGCTACCGTACTCCCAGCCGGACCAGCTTGTGGTGGTGTGGGAAGACGCTTCCTATATTGGATTCGCTTTCAATACTCCGGCGCCGGCCAACTACTTGGATTGGCAAGCGCGGAACCATGTTTTCACCGACATGCTGGCAACCCGTTTTGTCACTGCCAGTCTGACAGGAGATGGCCAGCCGGAACAACTCTCCGGAAAGAAGGTAACTCCAAACTTCTTTGACGTCCTCGGCGTGCAGCCGGTCGTGGGACGCCCGTTTACCGTGGAAGAAGACAAGTCGCAAACTCCGGTTGTGGTGTTGAGCTACAGCTTGTGGCGGAGACGCTTTGGAAGTGATGAGTCGCTCATTGGGCGGTCCATCCTTCTGAATGGGGTGCAGACGAAAGTGGTCGGCGTGATGCCGAAGGATTTCTTTTTCAGTGATCGCAAGAACAGTGACTACTGGGTGCCGATGGCATTCACGCCGGAGCAATGGGCGCGCAGGCAATCACACTTCCTGACTGTAGTCGCGCGGCTAAAGCCGGGGGTAACGACTCGGCAGGCCCAGACGGACATGGAACGAATTGCCGTGGATCTGCAAAAGCAGTACCCCGAATCAAACGCCAAGGTGGGCGCCGTTGTTGTACCGATTCAAAAAGACTATGCCGGAGACGCGCGGAGCGGGCTGCTCGTGCTGCAAGTCGCTTCCCTGTTCGTGCTACTGATGGCCTGCTCGAACCTGGCGAACTTGTTGCTCGCGCGATCTACCGGCAGAAGAAGAGAGATTGCGGTTCGGCTGGCGATGGGCGCATCTCGTTGGCAAATCGCTTCGCAGTTGCTGACCGAGAGCCTGGTGCTGTCCGCTGCGGGCGGATTTTTGGGGTTGTGGGTCGGGCAGATGTGCTGGAGCGTATTTCGGCAACTTGTTCCGGAACAGGCAGGTGATGGATTTGCAATGAATGGGCATGTGCTGTTATTCACTGCGGGAATCTCAATTGCGGCGGGAATGCTGTTTGGCTTTGCTCCGGCGCTGCGGGCCACGAACGTGCCGTTGCAAGAATCGCTCAAGGATGGAGGCCGAGGCGGAGAATCACGCGGCGGACTCCGGCTGCGGGATACGCTGGTGGTCGGGCAATTTGCGCTAGCCTTTGCTTTGCTAGTGTGCGCCGGGTTGATGATCCAAACTATCTGGAACCTGCGGAAACAAGAATTGGGATTTCAGGCCGATCATCTACTGACGATGGGAGTGCCTTTGCCCGAGAAGAAATACGACACGGACGAAAAGGTGCGTGGATTTTTTCACGCGGTTGTGGAGGACGTGCGTGCGCTTCCGGGAGTGAAGGGAGCGGGATTCGGCTCCGACGCGCCGTTCATGACCAACGGAGATACGGAAGGCTACACCGTCGAGGGCCAGCCGCCGCTGCCGACGGGAGAGTACAACGACGCCCTGTACCGGGAAGTAACGCCCGGGTATCTGGAGATGCTGGGGGCGCAAGTGAAGGAAGGTCGGTTCCTGGAGGAGAACGACCACGAAGGCGGGGCGCTCGCACTGGTCGTGAATGAATTCCTAGCGAAGCGGCACTGGCCGGGAAGGGAGCGTGGTCGGGAAACGGATTCGCTTCGGGGGCGAAAAAGCACCTTGGTGGACGGTGGTAGGAGTGGTTCGCGACATTCGAGAACGCGGATTTCTGTATGAGATGAAGCCAGCGGTGTACGTTCCAGTGACGCAGGTGAAAAAGCCGGGCGGCTTTTCGATGCTGGTGGTGCGAACGTCGAACGATCCTGCAAGCACGATCAAAATGGTCGAAGGCGCGGTGTGGTCGGTGGATCCGCAGCAGCCGGTATCCTATGTGCGCACGATGGACCAACTGATGGAGACAGACGTGGCGGACCGGTCACGACCGATGATTTTGCTGGGAGTGTTCGCGGGATTGGCGCTCGTGCTCGCATGCATCGGCGTGTATGGCGTGCTGGCCTACGCGGTGGCGCAGCGCACGCGGGAAATCGGAGTGCGCATGGCCCTGGGGGCAAAGCCAGCGGACGTAACGCGAATGATCCTGGGGGGCGGAATGAAATTGAGCGCCACCGGATTGCTGGCGGGCGGAGCGTTGGCGTCGGGACTCGCAGTCTTGCTGCGGACCCTGTTGTTCGGGGTAACGCTGGTGGCGCCGGGGATATATGCAGGGACTGCCGCGGTACTTGTCCTCGTTGCACTATTGGCGTGCGTGATTCCGGCGCAGCGTGCAGCGCGCGTCGATCCTGCCGTGGCATTGCGCAACGAGTAGGACCAAACAGAACTTCGATATGGCCGACCTGTCCGAGTTGGCAGGTTGACGGTGAAGCACATTCTCCGCTTACGGCGGTTCGCCCTGCCGGACACGTTCTACACTCAGAATGGATCGGGACGGAAAAGCCTCGGGTTCGCACTGAGGCGCAATCCTTCCACGGTGTCCTCTGTGGAGGACAAGTCGCGAGGTTGAAAAGAATGAGACGCACACTCCTATTCCTATCGATTTTTCTGTTCACGCTCGCGGCTGTCCGCGGCGTGTCCGCCGCTCCGCAGAACAAAGGTTCCTCCACGTTGAGTGGCGTGGTCCTGGGCCCCGATGACAAACCGGTAGCCCACGCGAGCGTATCCTACCAATTGTCGAGCGGTAGCGCGCCACATGTGGCGCGCACGGACGCGCATGGACATTTCTCGATTTCGAAGCTGAAGGCAGACAACTATGATCTCCGGGCATCTGGAAAGGGAGTTTTTTCCACCTGGGAGAAGAACGTCACGCTGCGGTCCGGGGAGACGAAAGATCTGACGCTGCGGCTAATTTACGCGAAAGATATTCCTAAGGCATATGTGAAGGGCAAACGAAAGCAGTGAATTGTCGTTTCGAAACGGGGGCAGACGTTATTAAGGTGCCGCATGCCAGGCAAGAAGTCAGCGATCCCGAACCAGTGATCACGAACTCCAAGAAAATTTGCTATTGATAAATGAGCTGCGCAAGCTCGTACAGATCGGAATCAGAGACGTCCGAAATGGCGCAATATTCCATCCCCTGACGGCGCCAGTGGCGCCATTGATACCCTTGCCGGAGACCGGGCGGATGAATCGGCGTGTCCGGTTCCCTGGTGGGAAGAACAAAAACGTTAATGATGTGCTTGCGGCGCGAATAGACCAGAGCGGCGACATTCTGGCCACCGAGAACATCGAGACGCCCGCCGACCAGCGGAAATCCTTCGTTCGCAAAATCCTTCACCGGGGGAACAAAGGCTAGCTTCCCGTTGAACCACGGCTTGACGGTGTGCTGGTCAGTGGAAGCGACGTCGGTAAGGTGGCCGGGCTGCAGCGAGCGAACGTGAGCGTCGATGATCTCGGCAACCGTGAAGGGCGCGGTTGAAGCACTATCCTTCACGGGGCGTGGCCAGGAAAACCAAGAAACGCCGGCAACCATGAGGACGACCGCGGCAACGGCAATCAACCGCCAAGCGGGAATCCGAATGGCTGCCGAAGAAGTGCTTCGAGCATCGAGACCATCGCGAATTTTCTTGCGGAGGGCAACGGGGGCGTTTTCGTAAAGAGCGCTGCGCTGAAGGGACGAGCGCAGCGATTCCTCGGCTCCAAGAGCAGTCGTGCATTCGCGGCAGCATTCGAGGTGGCGTTCAAATTCCGCAGCACCGGTGGCATCCAACTCGTCATCCAGATACCCGTGGAGGGCCGTGCGCGTGAAATCACAGCTCACGGGAGGCCTCCTGCGGTGAGGCGTGTGTGAGCGCGCGCTGAAGCCGCTGGCGGGCGCGGGCCAGACCGGACATGACCGTGCCGATGGGGATGGCAGTAATGGACGCGATTTCCTTATAGGAGCAGCCTTCCAGTTCGCGAAGTACGAGAACTTCGCGGAAACGGGGCGGAAGAGTTTCGAGTGCACGGGTCAAACGCTCTCGATTGTCTCCGGCAATGGCTAGAGCTTCGGGAGAGGTGCTGGGCTGAGGATGCAATTCCTCATCGAATTCGGTCATGAGTTCCACAGGGCGATTCTTCTCCAACCAGGTATAACAAGTATTGCGCACAATCTGCAAAAGCCAGGCGCGCGCGTCCCCTCCGTGAAACCCCCGGAAAAAACGGTAGGCGCGGAGCATGGCTTCCTGAGCAACGTCTTCTGAATCTGCGCGGCTTCTCAGCAGCCAGCGCGCCAAATTGAAGGCGGCATCGAGATGCGGCAGCACGAGCTGCTCGAAGCGCGCCCGGTCCTGCGCATCCAACACGTCCGCACCCTTTCCCTGGTCAGAGCCACTCATGGGCAGGAACCGCCTGAACGAGCATTTTATTCCCAGTTCTCTCTCGGATGTGACGGATGAGACAAATCGATGGTAAGCGGCCCAACCGGGAATAACTGGCGGCCCTGGGTGGTCTGGACAAACGAAACACGTCCCATATGCGGCGCGGGCCCCTGGACTCTCTCACCCGCGCCGCCCTCCAAGAAAATTGGCGGGAGCGGGCGACCCTAAATAGTCATGGATACTGGTGTCTTCAAATGTCGAGGAGGAAAAAATGGCGGGTAGGTTGAAAGACGAAATCTTGCACGATCACAACTACGACGGGATCGACCGGCGGGGATTTCTGAAGTGCATGGCTTGGGCGGGTACGGGAACCCTTTGTGTGATGAGCGGCGGCGTGCTGAAATCTTACAGCCTCAGCCGGCTACCGGAGTTGAGCACCAAAGAAGCCCTGGGCGAACTGAGCTTTGTGCAGATCAGCGACAGCCACATGGGCTTCAATAAGCCGGCCAATCAGGACGTTCGAGGCACACTGAAAGCCGCGGTAGACAAGATCAACGCCCTGTCGGCGGCGCCAGAATTCATGCTGCACACGGGCGACATCAGCCACCTCTCGAAGCCCGAGGAGTTCGATACCGTCGACCAGATTCTGAAGAACGCCAAGCCCAAGGACGTCTTCTATGTGCCGGGCGAACACGACGTGCTGAACGACGACGGGAAGCAGTTCCTCGAGCGATATGGAAAAGGCAGCAAAGGCGCGGGTTGGTACAGTTTTGACAAGAAGGGTGCGCACTTCATCGGGCTGGTCAACGTCATGAATTTGAAGGCTGGCGGACTCGGAACGCTGGGCCGCGACCAGCTCGAATGGTTGGAAGACGACGTGAAGCACTTGAAACACAGCGCGCCCATCGTGGTATTCGCGCACATTCCGCTCTGGTCGGTGTATCCGGAGTGGGGTTGGGGTACAGAAGATAGCGCTCAGGCGCTGGCCTACTTGAAGAAGTTCGGCTCAGTGACCGTGCTGAACGGTCACATCCACCAGACCATGCAGAAAGTTGAAGGCAACGTAACTTTCCACACCGCTGCGTCAACCGCATTTCCGCAACCGCAACCGGGCAAGGCAGACTCGCCTGGGCCGATGAACGTGCCGGCCGAGCAACTGAAGAGCGTTCTGGGAATCACGGATGTGAGTTACGTTCAAGCGCAGCACGCGCTGGCCGTCGTCGATTCGACGCTCGCGTGACCGGGAACTAGCTCAAATTAAGAAGCCAATCTGATCGGCAAGTGAACAGAAAGGACGGAAGGCATGAGGAGAAGTGTGTCTATTGCAGTTCTAACAGCGGCGCTGGTACTCGGAATGGGAACGGTCGCCATAAGCCAGAAGAAATCCCTCGCAGCCGCGCCGCAGAAGCCGGAAACAACGGAGGTGAAAATCGATAACTTTAGCTTCGGTCCGGGAACTCTCACGGTGCCAGTGGGAACGAATGTGACGTGGATCAATCGCGACGATATCCCACATACGGTCGTCAGCACAGAGGGCGTCTTCAAATCCAAAGTGCTCGATACGGACGAGAAGTTTTCCTTCACCTTCAGCAAAGCGGGAACTTATCCGTATTTCTGCTCAATTCACCCGAAGATGACCGGCAAGGTCATCGTGCAGTGAGCGACGGGGGACCTTGCATCCGTTCGACATCCAAGCGGCGCTGCTTGCCAAACACGCGCAACACGTGGTCCTGATTCATTTCCCGATCGCCCTGTTTAGCGCTGGCGTGGCGTTTGATTTTCTGGCGCACTGGACGAAACAGCGATTGCTGGCCGCAGCGGCGTATTGCAACTTGCTGACTGCGGCTTTCGTCACGGTACCGGTTTTGATTACTGGAATTCTGGCCTGGCAGTGGCAACTGGAAGGGCAGCGGCTCAAGGGCATACTTCTGGTGCACCTGGTGCTTGGCTGCCTTTCCAGTCTGCTGATCTGGGTGGTGAGTCTCCTCCACGTGGGGGCACAGCGCCAGCCAGGGAGACTTCCGCCGACATACCGGTTCATCGTCGAAGGGGTAGCGGTTTTGGTAGTGACCTTAACGGGACATCTAGGCGGGTTCCTCAGCGGCGTGAATGGCCCAGGATAGCAGCTTCTGGCAAGCAAGACGGGATCCCGCGCCGCGCCCCTCCCGATTGCCCGCATGAGCACCCCCATCAAACCGCCAGCAGGTTGATTCTGAAGAACATGTTTTTGGCTGTCGAAGACAAGCACGAGCCATTAAGACACGCTCCAGCCGAGCTCATGGTAAACCGCTGCTCTCCAAACGCGGTCTTATATATAAGGTTAATTCTTTAATAGAGTAGGAAAGGGTTAAGCAGATTTTGAGATCGCTGATCTCCGGGCGCTCTCGGCTGGCGCAAGCCGCAACGACCAAATAAGTGTTTCATTTTTCAACAGGACACTCGCGTCGAAGAAAGGGTGCAAAAGGAAACTGGATGGAGGCAAATGAGAGTAGTACTATTCGGCATAGCGGGCCGGAATCCGTAAGCGGCCGTAAGCGCATCCTATAGCACATGAAGGACTTAGTGTGATTGATACGCCGTCGCGCTCTTGAAAAGAAGGCCTTCTGTACTACAACCCAGGTACCCTGTCGAGTGGCTCCGGCGACCCATTGTGGCCCGCAACGTAGGTGCGTAGTTTACTAAGGACGGGTTGGGGGCCGCGCGGGGACAGCGGCTCCGCAAGGGGTCGTGTGCGAGCTACCCAACCCGCCTAATTCTTGTCTTTCTTCCCCCTGCATTATCGAGCAGCGTAACCGGAAGGCGGGCCAGCAGTCTGGCCCGCTTTGTTGCACCCATCGGTATGCGCATTGCATCCTAAGGCAGCCGAAGGCAGAGATACTTCTCTAAGCTACTCACAAATGCATTGGTTAAGGATAGCTGCGTGGTTGCAATCTGAAGGTTCGAGCGACAGGTGAAGGCCGTAAACAACATTGTTGTTAGAGTCGCCGTGCTGTTGCTGGCCGCGCTGGCGCTGAACCAGTTGTCTGCGTGCGTCGCGTGGGCTGGTGAACCGGCGCTCCCAAAATTGAAAACAGAGACCCAGGGAGTGTTTGAACGGTATGTAAGATTGGCGCAAGCGCGAAACGAAGGCGAGCTGAAGCGCGGTACGGGCCTGCTGTGGGTCGATGGACTACCGGAGGAGCAACGTGCGGAGGCCTACGCTGCGCTGAAGCGCGGCGAAGTAAAGATCGAGAAGCTGGAGCTTCTCGACAACGCCAAGCCCATCCCGTGCCCCGGCGGGATGATTCATCACTGGACCGGCGTGGTGTTCATTCCTGGAGCGAAACTCGAAGACGTGCTGGGCGTGCTTGAGGATTATGACCGGCACTCCGTGTATTACACTCCGGACGTCGAACGATCGAAAATCGAATCGCGAGAGGGTGATCATTTCCGGGTCTTCCTGCGGTTTCGGCGGCACAAAGTGATCACTGTGGTGCTAAACACCGAGCATGAAGTGCAGTACTTCCGCGATGTTCCGGGGAAAGCTCATAGCCGCAGCTCGGCGGTGCGCATTGCGGAAGTCGAAAACGCCGGAAAGAGTAATGAACGCGAAAAAACACCCGGCGACGATAACGGATTCATGTGGCGGATGGAAACGTGGTGGCGCATGGAAGAGCGCGACGGCGGCGTTTATGTCCAAAGCGAAGTGGCTTCGCTAACGCGAGACATTCCCACTGGGCTTGGCTGGATAATCCGGCCTTTTGTGACCGACATCCCCAAGGAGTCCCTCACGTTCACGCTGGAAGCGACACGCAAAGCAGTCGAAGCGCACCGCCCAGTCCGCTGATCCGCGGCTGCGCCCTACGGTCTCTGTGCCGGAGGCGGGTGTTTCTTGCCGGCAGCGCCCTTTAACAGCTCCCAGACGTCAGCGGCATTTCGGTCCCAGGCCCACCGCAGAGCGGCTTTCGCCGCCGCATCGCCGGTATTCCGTCGCAGGACCTCGTCCGCCTGAAGCCGCTGGAGCATTCGCGCCAGACCGTGAAAATCATCAAATTGGCGAAGAATGAACCCATCCATTCCATCGCGAATCAGGTCGGCCATGCCGGCCTGCATGGAAGTAATGACGGGCAGGCCGCAAGCCATGGCTTCGGCAACCGGCAAACCGAAGGAATCTTCAAGGCTCGGAGAGACATAGAGATCAGCGGCCGCGTAGAAATCGAGAACATCTTCCTTAGATGGTTCAAAACGGCAGCGCTCCGAAATGCCAAGGGATTTGCCGTTTCACGGAAACAATCCGGAGAATCATCCCCGGCCGCGATCACAAGAATTGGCAATTCGCGAAGGGCGCCCATGGCGCGAAGAACGGTTTCGAGTCCTTTGATGCGCCAATCGTTTCCGATCAGAAGCAGCACCAAATCAGTTTCCCGTATTCCGCGGCGCCGCCGTGCTTCCGCGTGCAGGGCGAGCCGCGCAAAAGGAGAAAACTGCGCCGTGTCAACGCCATTGAAATCAGGCACGGCAGGCCTCTGGGATTTTGGCGCAACGCGCGGCGGCCATGCGGAAGTCTGTCGGATTCAACGAGATGCCCCGGAGTGGCGTATAACCCGTTTCGCTCGGTGGAGGGCTGTGCTAAACTACCGTGGTTCCGCAGGGGTTTGCGGTTCACCGTAGTCTCCGCACTGGTGTCGATTTTCTTGCGGCCAAAGATCGGTCACCTCCAGCGTTCGGCGGCATCTTGGCCGGCATGTTCCGAAACCGCTCTGCGGCGCAAAAATTCTTCTATCGATGACCTCGGCGATGCCGTGGTCACGTGAAACAAACGAGGACGTGCCATGTCCGGGCATTCAAAATGGGCCACGATTAAGCACAAAAAGGCCGCCACTGACGCCAAACGCGGCCGCGTTTTCACCAGAATTATCCGGGAAATTTCGATTGCCGCGCGCATCGGGGGCGGCGAACCAAACTCCAACCCGCGCTTGCGCACGGCAATTCTTGCGGCAAAGAACGAAAATATGCCCAACGAGAACATCGAGCGCGCCATTCTGCGCGGCACGGGACAGCTTGAGGGCGAGCAGTACGAAGAAGCGATGTTTGAAGGATACGGCCCAGGCGGCGTGGGCATGTTGATTCAGGTGGTCACGACCAACCGCAACCGCGTCGTCGGCGAGTTTCGTCACCTGATGAGCAAGAACGGCGGCAACATGGCCGAAGCTGGCGCCGTCGGATGGATGTTTAGCCGCAAAGGCGAAATCTCCGTGGCCAAGGAAGCGGCGAGCGAAGACAAACTGCTGGACCTTGTGCTGGAAGCGGGCGCCGAGGACCTGAAGGACGATGGCTCCGCTTGGTACATCGTGACGCCGCCGGACGCGCTCGAGAAAGTAAAGGACGTCCTGACCAAGGCCGGAATCACGCCCACGTCCGCGGAAATCGGCATGGTCCCGCAGAACTACATCAAGCTGACAGGCCCACAGGCCACCCAAATGGTGCGCCTTGTCGAAGCCCTCGAAGAGCACGACGACGTGCAGCACGTTTATGCGAACTTCGATATTGACGAGTCCGAAATTCAGGCCGCGGTCGGCGCGAACTAATTCACTCTGCAGCTTACGGCCAGTCCGTGACCGGGCTGGTCGTTTTTGTTTGACCCGCTGCGTTTCTGCCCGACATGCCCGCTACAAAGCACTGGCAGGGATGCGCGGAAGGCCGTAGACTTGGGGCGATGAGCGGGATCATTTCATCGGGTAGGCAGAACGAAAAGAACGGATGGATGCGCGTTCTAGGGGTCGACCCCGCGGCCACGGGGCCGACCGGTTACGGGATCGTCGAAAGCGACGGACGGCGCTGTCGTATGCTTGTTTATGGTGCCCTGAAAGTGGCCGGGAAGCGCCAGAAGGAATGCGCGGGCGCCACGCTGCAGGATGTGCACACCTTATTGTGCAGGCTGATCGGAGAGTTTTCGCCCGACGCGATGGCTTTGGAGAACGTGTTCACCGCGCTGAACATGCGCACCGCGCTGCGGCTGGCCGAGGTGCGCGGCGTGATCCTGCTTGCCGCGGCACAGCACGGGGTGATGGTCTACAGCTATGCACCTCGAGAAGTGAAGGCTTCCGTCGCCGGTCACGGACATGCCGACAAGCGGCAGATGAGGTTGATGGTACGGGCCCTACTCTCGATGTACGTTACGCCA
>Ga0066710_100006149_pt1 | contig 11141 bp, 10 predicted proteins | sample GraSoiAngelo_159_FD_79666 | JGI IMG/M metagenome (GOLD analysis project Ga0066710, IMG submission 79666) | Grasslands soil microbial communities from the Angelo Coastal Reserve, California, USA - 14_1009_16_40cm | ecosystem: Environmental > Terrestrial > Soil > Grasslands | place: USA...
CCAGCACCGCGCTCCGCTCCTCCAGCGTCATCCGCCGGGCGATCTCCAGCAGCTCCGCGTCCGGGCGGCTCGATACGGCGTAGAGCGCGGCGGCGACGACCTTGGCTTCGCCGTCCGGGTCGAAGTCGCTGAGCGTGACTTCCCCGGACGCGGAGACGGGCCCGTCGGCGCGACCACGCTCGCCCGGCCCGCACGCCGGCTCGGGGGCCAGCAGCCGCCGAGCCACGTCGCGCGTCTCCCGGCGCGTTTCCTCCAAGTACGCCGACCAGACGCCGCCGCGCTCGGGCACGTCCACGCGCTTGAGAAACGCGGGAATCACCTTTCGCAGCTCGACGAGCATCAGGTCCGCACAGTCGCGCACCTCGCGCAGCGGATGCGCGCGCATGCGGAGCAGGAGCTGCTCGTACGCCTGGCCGGTGCCGTAGAGGCCGACGTTCGACGTCGTGGCGGCGGGCAGCATCCCGCGCAGGGTGTCGAGGGCCTTGGCGCGAATCGTCATGCGATACACGGCCTCGGACTCGGCCGGGTCGCGCGGGAACTTCGCCTCGAAGAACGCGCGCAGCTTCGGGAGCCAGGCGCGGTAGACGTCGAAGCTCCGGTCGAGCGTCGCGACGTAGCGCTCGCGCAGCGCGCCGGTCAGCTCGGCGGGCACGTGGTAGCGGTACCTGCCGTCGGGCCGGTCGTCGTAGGGAATGTAGCGGGTCGATTGCTCGAGATAGGCCATGAGACGGCCCCACTCGAGCACCTTCGTCAGGATGTTCGACGAGCCCTCGCACGCCAGGTGCACGCCGCCGAGCTGGGCGACGGAGTCGTCGCCGTACTCGACGAAGACGCGCTCGAAGAGCTGCTCCGCACGCCTGGCCCCGGCGTCGCCGCCGGCTCCGCCGAGGCGCGCGGCCTCGAGGCCGCCGGCGTCCAGGAACTCGTCGAGGAAGAGCCGGCGAAGCGACTTGGGCGAGCGCGAGTAACGGGCGAAGAGCGCGCCCTTCACGACCTCCGGCAGGTTCACGAGCGCGAACACCGGCCCGGTCAGGCTCGTGACGTACGGAGCGAGGGCGGCCTGCTCCTCGCGGGTGAGCTCTGCGGCCATCTTGCGCGATCTTAGCACCGGGCGAGGCGCTCACCGCAAAGCGTCTTGAAATGTCCCTCGGATCGGTACTACCATCTCCGCGTTACGGCCCCGGATGTGCCGTGCCCTTCACCGTCGAAAGGAGTACGCCGCATGAGGCGCAAGTCCCTGTTCGTGGTCATCGTCATGCTCGTCGCCCTGATCGCGTCGGCACCGGCCGTGCTGGCCCAGACCGACTGCAAGACGGTCGTCCCGCCCTCACCGTGGGGCCCGAACGACCAGACCGGCGCCACCAACCGGGTGACTTCGGCCGTCACCAAGGCCGCCGCAGCGGAGATCCAGGAGGGCAAGGTCGTCGTCATGTCGTACCCGCTGGGGGACGGCATTCCGCTCTTCGGCACCCGGTTCACGAAGACGATCCTGACCGCGACCACGCTCGCGCCTGGCGCGGCGCTCGGCGAGAACCAGCTGACGTACATGGAGGACACCTGGCTCAGCCAGAGCCACGTGGGAACGCACCTGGATGGCATGGGGCACATCGGCCGCAAAGACTGCTACTACAACCAGACACCGATGGGGAAGTTCATCACCCAGAACAACATGACCAAGCTCGGCCTCGAGCACCTGAAGTCGTTCGCGACGCGCGGCGTGCTCGTCGACATGGTCAAGGTGTATCAGGCGGCTGGCAAGTTCAAGGGCAACGCGGCGTGCAAGAAGCCGTGCCTCGAGAAGGGCACCGTCATCACGAAGGCCGACATCGAGGCCGGCCTCAAGATGTACAACGTGACCCTGCGCGAGGGCGACATCCTCATCGTCCACACAGGCTGGGGGAATCTCTTCGAGCAATACCCGGCGCAGAACGCGGTCTACAACTCGGGCGAGCCCGGCATCGGCAAGGAAGCCGGCAAGTGGCTCGTGACCCAGAAGATCGTCGCCGTCGGGTCCGACTCCTGGGGCGTCGAGGTGATCCCGGGCGAGGACCCGAAGGAAGCGTTCATCGTCCACAATATTCTATTGACGGATGCCGGGATCCACATCATCGAGAACGTGCGCACCGACCTGATGGCTGAGGAGGCCGATCGGACCAAGCGGGCGACGTTCTTCTTCAGCATGACCGTGCCGAAGGCGGTCGGGCTGACCGGGAACTTCGTCGCGATCGAGGGTATCCGCTAGGAATCTCCGCAGTGGATCGCGCAGCGCAACCGCCGGCGCCTCGCAAGGGGCGCCGGCGCGTTTGTCTGTGGGCCGGTCTCGCGTCGTGCGTCCTGTTGACGTGGCTCGCCGGCGGGCGCGCGCTCGTCGCCGGGGCGCAGGAACGGCGCTACACGGTGGCCTTCGCGAACCTCACCGAGGAGCCGGGAGCCACGCTCGAGGGCACCGGGTTCACCGGGCGAGAGGTTCGCGAGAGCTTCGCCCTCGCGGTGCGCCGGTATCCGATCGACCTCGTGGTCTACGACAACCATCGAGACGCTCAGAAGGCGCTCGCCAACGTCGAGGACGCCATCAAACGGAAGGTCGATCTCTACATCCAGTACCTCGACGACCCGGCGACGAACGTCAAGATCGGCCAGAGCCTCCGGGCCGCCCGCATCCGGGCGCTGGCGATCAATACCCCCGTGCCGGACGCGCCGCTCTACACGCTGGATAACCGCGCCGCCGGGCGCATCGCCGGCGAGGCGCTGTCGGAGTACGGCGCGAAGAACTGGCGAGGTCTGCCGACGATCGGCGTCCTGGTCGGCAACCTCCGCGCCCAGGAGCATCGCATCCCCGATCGCGCTCAGGGCGCGAGCGAAGGCCTCAAGCGCCATCTGCCGGCGCTCAAGATCACGCCCCTCGAGACCCAGGGCAACCCGGCGCAGGTCGCGCCGCTCCTCGCCAAGGTGCTGGCGACCCACCCGGGGACGAAGGTGCTGATCGCGGCGATGGACGACGCCTCCGCGCTGGCGGCGAAGAGCGCGCTCGATTCGGCGGGCCGGCTCGCGGACGGCGCCGTCGTCGGACAGGGTGTGGATCGCACGGTGCACGGCGGCATGAACGACCGCAAAGAGATCGACCCGAGCAACCGTGGAAGCATCGTCATCGGCTCGGTCGCGTTCTATCTGGACCGGTACGGCTACGAGACCCTGCCGATCGCGATGCGGATGCTGCGCGGTGAGACGGTCGCGCCGCGCACGGTGACACAACACCGCCTCATCACGGCCGCGAACGTCTTCATCGAGTACCCGCCCTACGACATGAATTGAGCGCGGACTAGCGCCCGGAGGGGGGATCGATCGCAAAGACCCCTTCGGCACCGGCCCCCACCGCGTCGGGAGCGGTGGCGAAGGTGACGGCGCCCGCGCCGCTCGCCGCGGCGAACGGATAAAGCCCGAAGGACACGAGCGTGCCGCCGCCCGGAAGCGCGTCGCCGACCCCCGCGGCTCTCGAGGGCGCGCCGCGGCTCGCCGCGAACACCGCGACCGGCGAAGCGCCGCCGTCGACCGAGGCGGCGAACACGACGGCGCCCGCCGCGCTCAGCGACGGCCAGAGGCCGAAGTGCGAGAAGACGCCGCCGCCCGGGGCCGCGTCGCCGAGCCCGGCGACCCGACGCACCCGGTCGTTGTCGATGACGTAGATCGCCCCGCCGATCGGCGCGCCTTTGAGGATCGCGTTGAAGGCGACCGCGCCCGCGTCGTTCAGGGCGACGCGCTCGGAGAACTTCGCGAAGATCCCGCCGTCCGGAGTCTCCGCGCCGGCGCCGACGAGCATGCGGATCGCGCCGCCCTTCGAGGCGAAGAGGCCGCCGGGGACCGCGCGACCCTCCACGACGGCGCCGAAGACGATCGACCCCTTCCCGTTCAGCGAGGGCGGGCCGAAGCCGGCGAACGTGCCGCCCGCGGGCGCCGGATCGCCCTGGGCGACGATCTTCCGGCTCTTGCCGCCGGAATGGAGATAGATCGCCTCGAGGCTCTCGCGCCCGCGGCGGACGGTCGCGAGGAACGCCACGTCCCCTCGGTCGTTGAGCGCCGGCGTGTCGACGTTCGCGAACGTCCCGGACGGAATCTCGGGCGCGGCGCCTCCAGCGAGCGCGATGGCTCTCGTGCCGCGCGGCGAGGCGACGAAGATACCCTCGACCGCTCGGGCGCCGGCGATCGCGGCAACGAACGCGAGCTCGCCGCCGTCGTTGAGCGCGGGCACCGGGTGCCGGCCGAATCCCGAGAACACGCCGCCGCCGGGCGCCGGGTCGCCGTCCGCGGCGAGCTTGCTGATCCGCGGTCCCGAGGCCAGGAAATAACCCTCGCTGGCGCGTCCCCTGAGAATTGTGGCGAAGAACGCGACCTGGCCCTTGTTGTTGATCGGCGCGACGATCGGCAGCGACTCGACGCTGAACCGGTCGAAGGTGCCGCCACCCGGCACGGCCTGTCCGGTGATGACCACGCGTCGGAGGCTCGGCGCCTCCGCGCCGTGGGATTCGGCGACCGAGAGCAGCAGCGAGAGCGTGACGGCGACCGTCAGGCAGGCTCGACGCATCTCGTGAGACTATAGCGACGCGATGGAGCCGGGGCAATGACGGGCCGCGGACGCGCGCGTCGGATCGCGCCGTTCGCGCTCGGCGCACTCCTGTCGCTCGGCCTGACGAGCGCGAGCGGAACGTCCGCGCAACAGGCTCGATGGGGCTTCACCGGATCGTGTTATTGCCGGGCGGCCGGCGAGCTCCGCTGCGTGTCGGATCAGACGGAGGACCAGTGCAAGCACCGCTGCGCCGAAGAGCTCTGCGACGATTGGTTCTGGCTCGAGCGACGGCCGTGCTGGAACTGGGGCTACGGCGGCTAGCTCGCCACCCGGCACTCCGCCTGTCGGCGGCGCTCGGCGCCCTCACCCTGGCCGTGATCGTCGCGGTGCCCTCGCTGCACGGCGCCGAGCCAAAGCTGCGGGTCGTCGCCACCCTGCCCGACCTCTTCGTGCTGACCCGAGCCGTCGCGGGCGATCTGGCCACGATCGATCTGATCGCGCGCTTCGGCCAGAACCCGCACGACATGGAGGTCCGCCCGAGCCAGATCTTGATGGTGCGCCGCGCCGACCTCCTCATCCGCAACGGTCTCGAGGAGGATGCGTGGATCGACGTGATGGTGCACCGAGCGGCGAATCCGAGAATGCTCCGCGGCTCACCCAACGTCGTCGAAGCGTTCCAGGGCATCGAGGTGCTCAAGGCCATGACCGGCCGGGTCGATCGGTCGATGGGCGACGTACATCCGCTCGGGAGCCCGCACTATACGCTCGACCCTGACAATGTCGTGATCGTCACCGCGAACATCGCGACCGGATTGACCCGCGTGGCGCCGGAGCAGGCCCGCGTGTTCGACGCCAATCGCCAGGCGTTCCTCGAGAAGGTCGCCGACGCCGATCGGCGCTGGAAATCCGCGCTCGGGCCGTTCCGCGGCGCCGGGATCGTGAGCTACCACGACAGCTGGCCGTACTTCTACCGGGCGTTCGGGCTCGTGGAAGCGGGCGTCATCGAGGATCGTCCCGGCATTCCCCCATCGCCGCAGCACCTGGCGAACTTGATCCGACAGATGCGCGAGCAAAAAGTCCGGGTCATCCTCCACGAGAGCTGGTATCCCACGGACGTGACGAGCCGCGTCGCGAAGGAAACCGGCGCGAAGATGGTCGTGGTCCCACAATCACCGGGCGCGCTCAAGGGCACGGAGGACTACATCGCGCACGTCGATCACGTCGTCGGGGCCCTCGCCGCCGCATTCAAATAAGCCCGCGATCAGCCCTTCCGCATGTGCGCCGGGGCTTCCGGCGTGAGGAAGTCTTCGCGGGGCGGCGCGAAGATGTCAGACGACCATCTCCTTGTCGCCGACGAGGATCCGGCCGCGGTGGTCTGTCAAGTGACTCGACTCGGGACCCATGCTAGGCTCTCGCCCCATGGCGCGACTCAAGATCGGCTTCATCCCCATCGAGGGCGGCACGTACTACAAAGAAGCGCTCGAAGAGGTCACGCGAGCCGAAGAGCTCGGCTTCGATTCCGTCTGGATGGAAGAGCACCACTCGGTGACGAACCACTACTGGCCGTCGCCGCTGATGGTGCTCGCCGGCTTCGCGACGCGCACCACGCGCATGATGCTCGGCACCGACATCATCGTCGCCGCGTTCCATCACCCGGTCCGGCTCGCCGAGGACGTCGCGATGCTCGACGTCATCGCTCAGGGCCGCACCACGCTCGGTATCGCGATCGGCTACAAGCCCGACGAGTTCGCGCTCTACGGTGTCGAGCTGGAGAAGCGCGGCGCGAGATTCGAGGAGCAGCTGGCGATCATCAAGGGGCTCTGGACTCAGGAGCGCGTGAGCTTCAAGGGCGCCTACTACACGGTGGAGGGGCGGCTGGAGCCCAAGCCCGTGACCCGGCCACACCCGCCGGTCTGGATCGGTGGCTGGGGCAACATCACCCTCAAGCGCGCCGCGACCCTGGCCGACAATTGGATCCCCGGACCGACCGCGGACCTCAAGCGCTTGCTGGCGGGCAAGAAGCAGTTTCTCGACAACCGCCGGGCCGCTGGTCGGACTCAGGCGATCGCCGAATGGCCGCTGACGCGTGATCTCATCATCGCCGACACCGACCGGAAGGCGCGGGAGCTCGCCGAGGAGCACATCATGATCGCCTATCGGAAGGAGTACGCCGGCGGCTGGCGTCACCCCTTCATCGACGCGTCCATCGCGACCGACCTGGATCGGCTCATGGCCGACCGCTTCATCGTAGGCGGGCCCGAACAGTGCGTCGCGCAGGTCCGTCGCTTCACCGAAGAGTACGGAATGACTCATCTGATCTGCCGGACCTTCTTCCCGGGCATGCCGCACGCGCACATCATGCGCGAGCTCGAGCTGATTGCGAGGGAGGTGGCGCCCGCATTTAAGTAGGCGAGGCTCGTAACTATGTGATAAACTAGGCGCTTACCAGGTCATTCCTGGGGGAAAGGAGTGGCACAGCCATTTCCCAAGGCGCCTATCGACTCGACCGCTCCTATCAGTGGAACTATTCGCACGTCCCCACGCTCCCGCGGACGCGTCGTCTTCCTCCAGCCCCCGGCGGAATGCTACTCGGTCGTCCTCTCAACTCGAGCCTCGGTGTCGCCGCCGGTCCCCTGCTCAACTCGAAGTGGGTCGAAGCCTATGCCCGGCTCGGATTCGACGTCCTGACCTACGCGACCGTTCGATCGACCTTCCAGCCCGCCTACGCTCTGCCCAATATCCGCCATGTGGATAACCGGGAGCAGGCAGCCGTCGTCTCCCGCCCGACGAGCAATGGCGACGGCGCCACGATCGCGGTCTCGCTCGGCGAGCCCTCGATGGAGCCCGACGTCTGGCGCAAGGACCTGCGCCGCGCCAGGGAGCGGATCGGGCGTGGTCAAATCTTGATCGCCAGCGTGATCGGTACGCCCCACCTCGGTGGTGACGCCGACGCGCTCATCGCGGACTACGCACAGGTCGCCGGCTGGGCGGCGGAGGCCGGAGCCGAGGCGATCGAAGTCCACCTGGCGACGCCGGACCCGTTCGTCGAGCAGCCCCAGATGATCTACGAGAACGTCCCGCTCGCCGCGCGAATCCTCCACCGCACGCGGACGACGGTCGGTGTTCCGGTCCTGGCGAGGGTCGGACCATTCAAGACGCCGCGCCTGCTTCACGAGACGGCGACCCGCCTCGCGCCGTGGGCTCACGGCTACGTGCTCGTTCACAGCATCTACCGGAGGGTCTTCGACGACAAGGGCGCCCCCGCCTTCGAGGGCGCCGGCCGCGAGCGCGCCGACGTGGTGGGAGCTCAGACCTTCACGGTCGCGTCCCGGCAAATCGCCGAGATGCTCGCGTGGCGCAAGGCCGGAGCCTGGGACCGGGCGATTCTCGCCGTGGGCGGCATCTCGACGGTGGAGCGCGCGCGGGACGTCCTGCGCGAGGGCGCCGACGCGGCGCTCGTCGCGACCGCCGCGCTCTTCGATCCCCTGTTCGCGGCGCGCTTCCGTCAGATCCGCACCGCGGAAGTCGCCTGACGCCGTGCCCGGCTCAGGCCTCCCAGAGCCCGCGGGTCAGGCTGGGCGACTCAGGATGTCGTGGATCTGGAGCGTGAGCGCACCGAAATCGGCGCTTGCGCGCGTCGCGGTCGTGCGTGGCCGCGGAAGTCGTATCGGCACGACGCTCGCCACGCGTCCCGGACGCGGCGTCATGACGACGACGCGGTCGGCGAGAAACACCGCCTCCGGGATCGAGTGCGTGACGAACACGATCGTCTTCCGCTGATCGCTTCCCTCACCCCACACGCGCAGGAGCTCCAGGTTCAGCTCGTCACGCGTCATCGCGTCGAGCGCGCCGAAGGGCTCGTCCATCAGAAGCAGCGGCGGATCCAGCAGCAGGGCGCGGCAGAGCGCGGCGCGCTGCTGCATGCCGCCCGATAGCTCGCGCGGCAGCTTGTCGCCGAAGTCGCCGAGCCCGACGAGCCGCAGCAGGTCGCCGGCGCGCGCGCGGTATTCGCTCGGGTTCAGGCCGGCGAGCTCGGCCGGGAGCAGGACGTTGTCGACGATCCGGCGCCATTTGAGGAGTACGGGGGCCTGGAAGACCATCCCGACGGCGGCGATGGGCCGGGTCACCGAGCGGCCGTCCACGGCGACCCGGCCGGCGGTCGCTGGACGCAGGCCGGCGATGATCCGAAGCAGGGTGGACTTGCCGCAGCCCGACGGGCCAACCAGGGCGACGAGCTCGCCCCGATCGACCGTGAACGCGATGTCCCTCAGTGCCTCGACGGGCCCGGAATCGGCGAGATAGGTCATCCCGATCCCGTCGAGGACGATCAACGCTTCGGCGGCTCGATCTTCGTCAGGAACTCGTTGGTGAAGACCTCGTCGCAGCCGACCTTGCGGGGCATGTCGGGCATGTACGTGTTGATCAGGTCCACCGTGCGGCACATCTTGGCGCGCTCTACCCACCCGATCCCGTTCTTCGCGTAGCGGTCGGTTTTCATCAGCTCGAGCCCGAGCATCAGGTTGGGCTCGATGAGGGCCAGGTCGATGTCGGGGACGCGCTTCTTGAAGATCTCGAGCGCGGCCTTGGGATTGTCCATCACGTCACGCCAGCCCTGGTACGACGCGGCGACGAAGTCGCGCAGGATCTTCGGGCGCTCGGCGATGGTCTTGTCGCTGGCGAAGATCGCCATCGAGTAGGTGTCGAACCCGAACTGGCTCCAGGGCATGCGCACGAGGTTCTCGGCGCCGACGGCTTTCTCCCAGAAGGGCTGCCCGGTCGTGTAGTCGGGGACCGCGTCGGCCCGCTTCTCGGCGAGCGCGACGAACTTCGCGGCGGGCTCGATGGTGACCCACTTCACCCTCGCCTCGTCGACGCCGTTGAGCTTGGCGAAGGCGGGGAAGAGCTGGCGCTGCGCATCCCCGGGGGGCGCCGCCAGGGTCTTGCCCTCGAGGTCCTTCGGCTTCGCGATGCCCGTGTCCTTGCGGGTCCAGATGTTCAGCGGCGTGTTGTCGAACACCGCGCCGACGACCTTGATCTTCGCCCCCTGCGCGATGCGCGGGATGACGACGACCGCGTCGGCCAGCCCGAGGTCGGCGCGGTTCGTGTCCACCTTCGCGATCGAGTCGCCCGAGCCCTTCGAGTTCTGCAGCTCGACGTCGAGCCCCTTGGCGCGGTAGTAGCCGCGGTCGAGCGCGACCCAGTACGCGGCGTGGTCGCCGACGGCGAACCAGTTCAGCGCGAACACGACCTTCTGCGCCGGCTGGGCGTGGGGCGCGGCGAGCCATACGGCGACGATGAGAAGCGCCGAGCCGATCAGGTAGCCGCTCCGTTTCGCCTTCATCCGTTCCCTCCAGGCAGCCTGGCCGCCACTCTCAGGTCGTGTCCGCCCAGGGGGCCCACCAGCGGGCCGCGAGGCCCACGGCGCCGTAGAGGGCGAGACCGATGATCGAGATCCAGAGCAATGCCGCGAACGCCACCGGTGTATTGAGGTTCGTCTGCGCGTTGACGATGACCATGCCGAGACCCGCCTGGGAGGCGACGAACTCGCCGACGATCGCGCCGACGACCGCCGCCGTCGCGGTGATCTTCAGCGCCGAGAGCACGTACGGGAGCGCGTTCGGCAAGCGGATCTTGAGGAACACCTTCCACGTGGGCGCGCCGAAGGCACGCCCGAGGTCGAGCAGCTCGTCGTCCACCTGGGTGAGCCCGACCGCGGTGTTGATCACCACCGGAAAGAAGCCGATCAGCGCGGCGATGAGGAGGTTCGGCAGGATGCCGTAGCCGAGCCAGAGCAAGAACAGCGGCGCGACGGCGACCTTGGGCAGGGTGTTCACGAACACGAGGAACGGCACCAGCGCCCGCGCGATCGTCGGCGACCACGCGATCGCGACGCCCAGCGCGACGCCGGCGGCGCCGGCCAGGGCGAAGCCGCCCAGGATCTCGATCGCCGTCACCCAGAGGTGCGTGTGCCACGGGATCGAGAAGCTCAACGCCGCGCGGACGACGGCGGCCGGCGCGGGCAGCAGGTATTCGCGGATTTTCAGGACGGGCGGCACCAGCTGCCAGATCACGAGCAGCGCGGCGAAGAGCAGGAGCGAGGGCGTGTGACGTCGGAGAGCTCGGACCTTCACGGCGCGGTCATGATACAGCGCGGCCCGTGTGCTACGCTACGAGCCGTGCGCTGGCTGGTCGTCCTTCCCTTTGAACGGCCCGGGCTCATGGGGATGGACTTCGCCGACGAGCTGCGCGAGCTCGGCCACGACGTCCGCACGTTCGAGTACCGCAAGAACAACCCGCTCTACAAGAACCGCGGCACGAAGACCGCGTACCAGGCGTTCCTGCTGCGAGCGCTCGAGCGCGCGTGCGCGGCCTGGCGGCCGAATCTCGTCCTGGTCATCAAGGGCGGGCCCATCACCGCCTCGCTGATCGAGCGCGTGAAGCGGAAGATCGACACGCTCTTCCTCAACTTCTTTCCCGACAACCCGCTCTGGATGATGCCGTTCGAGGCGATCGAGGCGTACGACCTCTTCTTCACGAAGGAGCGCTACGCGATGCGTTGCCTCGAGCAGGTCGGTCTCCG
>Ga0066710_100006151_pt1 | contig 11139 bp, 11 predicted proteins | sample GraSoiAngelo_159_FD_79666 | JGI IMG/M metagenome (GOLD analysis project Ga0066710, IMG submission 79666) | Grasslands soil microbial communities from the Angelo Coastal Reserve, California, USA - 14_1009_16_40cm | ecosystem: Environmental > Terrestrial > Soil > Grasslands | place: USA...
ACGCGCCGGCTGATCTGGGGAGCGGCGTCGGACCAGAACGCGGCGAGGTCCGGGTTGGCGGTGCCGCGCGCGCGCCAGCTCCAGAACGCCGCGACGTCGGCGAGTTCCCAGCCGATCAACGCGCGGCTCGCCAAGCCCGCCACGTCGATGGGCGGCTCAAGCAGCAGCGAGCGCAGCCTCAGGCCGAGCGCCTCCGCCTGCGGCCGGTACCGCTTCTCGAGCGCGGCCAGAAAGCCCGCGCGCTGCCCTGGCGCGAACTCGATCTCGTCCAGGATCTGGATCGGCCCACCGGCCATGACCGCTAGGCCGGGTAGCCGATCGTCTTGATCTGGAGGTATTCCTCGAAGCCCGCCACGCCGTGCTCGCGCCCGATCCCGCTCTCCTTGTAGCCGCCGAACGGCGAGTCGGGTCCGAACCACTGGCCGCCGTTCAGGCTGAGCGTGCCGGTGCGGATCCGCTTCGCCACCGACATCGCGCGCTCGAGCGAGCCCGCGAACACGGAACCCGAGAGGCCGTAGCGGCTGTTGTTGGCGATCCGGACCGCGTCCTCTTCGCTGTCGTACGGGATCACCGAGAGCACCGGGCCGAAGATCTCCTCCTGTGCGATCGTCGCGTCCGGATCGACGTCGACGAACAGCGTCGGCTCCACGAAATCGCCCTTGCCGAACTTTGCCGGACGCCCCCCGCCGGTCAGGCACTTCGCGCCCTCGGCCTTGCCTTTCTCGATGTAGCCGAGCACGCGCTCGCGCTGCTTCGCGTTGATCAGCGGGCCCATCACATTGCCCATCACGGTCGGATCGCCGTACGGGAGGTTCTCGTAGGCGGCCTTCAGCGCCTCGACGCACTCCGCATAGCACGAGCGCGGCAGGAGCATGCGCGTGGAGATCGCGCAGCCCTGCCCGCCGTGCATGCAGATCATCGAGCCGCCGGCGGGCACGAGGTTCTTCAGGGCGGCATCGTCGAGATAGATCTGCGCCGACTTGCCGCCGAGCTCGAGGAACACGCGCTTCAGGCCGTCGGCGCACCGGCGCATGATGTGCTTGCCGATCGCCGTCGAGCCGGTGAACGAGATCACGTCGACGCGCGGGTCGCCGGTAAGCTGATCGCCGACCTCGGCCGGGTCGCGCGCGGTCACGATGTTGAGCACGCCGGGCGGCAGCTCGGTCTCTTCCGCGATCAGCTTGCCGATCCAGGTCGCACTCCACGGCGTGTCGGGCGCCGCCTTGAGCACTGCGGTGCAACCCGCCATCAGCGCCGGAACGACCTTCGAGAGATTCAGCATGAACGGGAAGTTCCAGGGCGTGATCAGACCGGCCACGCCGAGCGGCTCGCGCCGCACCAGGCGGCGGCTCTTCATCCCGAAGAACTCGTGCACGCCGAGCTCGTCCTCCCAGCCGTACTTCTCGGCGCACTCGATGTCCCAGAGCATGTCCTGGATGCACGAGTCCTGCTGCACGGCGTAGGTGAGCATGATCGGCGCGCCCACTTCCGCGACGATCTGCGGCCGCAGCTCCTCCTTGTGCTTCGTGAGCGCGGCGTGCAGCTGGCGCAGGCACTTCGCGCGCTTGGCCAGGTTCGTCGACCAGTCCGTGGTGTCGAACGCGCGTCGCGCGGCGGCGATCGCGCGGTCCATGTCCTCGCGCGTCGCGTCGGCGACCTGGCCGATCACCTCCTCGGTGGCCGGGTTCACGTTCGGATACGAGCGACCGCCCGTGGCGTTCACGAGCTTTCCGTCGATCAAGAGGCGGCTCTCACCGGTCAGCGACATCGCGCCTCCTCGTTCGTTTTGGGGAGCCGTGATTCTAGACCGGAGCGAGCACGAGCGCGCGCACCTCGGACACCGGCCGCTCCATCCATTCCTCGAGCCGGTGCGTGGCGTAGCCGCGCGTCTGTTCCCCGCGGTGCATCCACTGCGCGGCGAGGCGCACCGCGGTCTGGAACTGCTCGGGTCTGCGCAGCGCCATGTGCAGCAGCAGAACGCAGAGCGCCATCGCGGGCGCGCGCACACCGGTCGAGCGCGCCTGGCCGAGCGAGTACGCCACGATCGGCACTTCGCCGAGCGCAGTGGCGTCGCAGTCGAGCACGATGTGGAGCACGTCGTGCAGCTTGTATGCGCGCCAGAACTGGTATTCGAGCAGATTCTTCGGCCTCGACAGCACGAGCAGGTTGCCGAGCGGATCGATCTGGTTCGCGCGGATGAAGCGCGCGTACTCGCGCCCGAGCGTGCCGTCGGGCAGCGCCTCGAGGCGCGCGGGCTCGAGCGCCGGGTCGTAGCCCTGCTCGAACAACGCCGCGAGCTCGGGGTTCTCGCGCGCCAGCTCCGCTTCGCGGCCGGGCGGCGCGTTCGCCAGCGCTTCGTAGACGAGCGCGTTGATCCCGTGCGCGATGTCGGAGCGCGTCGGATCCCACACCGTCTTGGCGAAGTTCTGCACCGCGAGCCAGACCTTCCACGGGCTCGTGAGGCCGAGTTTTCTCAGTTCGCTCAGCATGAAGACTCCTCCGATCCGGGGTTCGAGTATATCCGAGTAATTACTCGGATATACTCGGATCCGTGACCGATTGGAAACCCCGCAAACGACCGCGCCAGGCGCGCTCGCGCGCCAGCTTCGACGCGATCCTCGCCGGCTGTGCTCGGGTTCTCGAGCGCGGTGGGTACGAGTCGCTCACCACCAATCGCGTCGCCGAGGCCGCGGGCGTCGGGATCGGCACGCTCTACGACTTCTTCCCGAACCGCGAGGCGATCGTGGTGTCGCTCGGCGAAGAGCGCCTCGCGCGCCTGGCGGCCGAGGTGAAGGACGGGCTCGCGGGCGCCGCCGGCCTCGACGCCTATCAGGCGCTCGACCTGCTGATCCGCCGCATCGTCCGCGCCGTGGCCGCCGACCGCGCGCTCTACCGCGTGCTGTTCCGCGAGGCCCGCTTCCTGCGCGAATCGCCGGAGACGCGTCGCACGCTCGAGACGTTCTTCGAGCTGGGACGGGCCGCGACGCAGCGCGCCCGGAACCGGATCGCCCTGCCCGATCCGTCCGCGGACGGCTGGTTGATCGGCCGCATGCTCGCGCACGCGGTGCTCGAGATCGTCTGGACGCGCGGCGAACCGTCGCGCGAGCGACTCACCGAGGCGCTCGTGCGGCTCACGTTCCGCATGCTGCTAGGCCGCGATCCGGTGGGAGGCGGGATCAACCCGGCTGGAGCGTCTTCGCGGGCGCCGTCACGGGCAGTCCGGCGGCCTTCCAGTCCTTGAATCCGCCGAGGTTCGCCGCTTTCCGCCCCGCCTCTTTGCTCGCGATCTCCGCGGCCTTGCCGGAGCGGACCCCCGAGGCGCAATAGAAGACGATGGTCTGATCCTGCGGCAGAGAGTCGAGGAACTTCCGATAGCCCTCGGGATCGGATTGAATCGACGACGTCGGATACCAGTGCGCGCCCTGCGCCATCCCTGCGTCGAGCTCGCCCCGCTCGCGCACGTCGACGACCACCGCCTTGCCCGCCTTCACCTGCGCCGCCGCCTCGGCCGGCGCGATCGCCTCCACCTTCGAGCCCTCCCCCGCCAGCGCCACCGGCCCGAGCGCCAGCACGACTACCGCGATCCACCACCCTCCGAGCAACGCGAGGTATCTCATCTCGCCGAGGCTAGCAGCTCAGCCCCGCGGTCCCAGCACGCCGCGCGCGGTGAGCGCGGCCAACGACGATTCGGTCGACCGATTCACCACGAGATCTCTTGACATTATGTTATTCCTCGCTCTACCTCACCGCACCGGTCCCGTGAGGTCATGTCATGGAGGTCGCTGCAAACTTTTGCTTCCGAACCTGGGTCAGCAGGACCGAGATGGCTTTGCCCAGAATCTTTGCGAGGTCTTCATCCGGTGTCGACATATCCCCGCCGCCGTTCGGCGCGCCGTCTGGCAGCGGGATGGAGGCTGCTGCACCTACCCCTCGTCGGGCGGTCGACGCTGCGCGTCGCGCGAGTTCATAGAATTCGATCACGTCGAGAGCTGGACGAGAACCAGATCCCATCCGGTCGAAGGCATCACCCTGCGCTGTCGCGCCGCCCACAACCTCCTGCGCGCGCGGGCTGACTTTGGTGAGCGGCACATGGCCCAGTTCCATAGATCAACGGGATTTGAATCCAGTTCGCCTGGTGATGAAGCTTGACTCGAAGCGCAGGCACGCCGATAGGGCTCACCGTGAGAGTCCTGTTGCTGATCATCTTCGGGATGCTCGTGGTCCGTTCCGGCGCCGCGGAGCCCGCGGGCTGCGGACCGCGTTACGTCGACGGTGAGGTCCGCAATTGTTTCTGTGTGTTCGACGACCGCGACTATGCCGAATGCCGCCAGGGCCTTCGGGAAAGATGTCAGGAGATCGCGGATTGCGTAGGCCCGAGCCTGCGCGACCGGCCGCTCCTCGAAGCTGCCGCTCGCGGTGATCTCGGAGGCATCAACCGCGCGTTCTCTGCTCTCGATCAAGCAGCTCGCCGGCAAGCCGGTGAGCTCGCACTGTGCACAGCAGTGGCAATAGGTCACTTAGCGGCAGCAGACGCCCTCATCGATCTCGGAATTTCGCCCGACGCGCGAGGCGGAGGCGGTATGCCGGCCCTTCTCTATCCCAACGGCCACCGTCTGCCGATGCTCAGGCTTCTTCTCGATCGCGGGGCGAACCCTGACGCCGCAGGGGGAGCTGACATTACGGCGCTGATCGCTGCGACCCACGAGGGACTAAGCGCCGAGGCTCGGCTCCTGCTGGAGCGCGGAGCAGATCCGAATGCCGCCACGAGCATCACGGGCGCGACCGCTCTGATTTATGCGGCGTCGAATGGTGACCTCGAACTCGTCCGCGAGCTCTTGAATCGGGGGGCCAGACCAGATCACAAAGATCAAAGCGGCAGGACAGCGTCAGACGTCGCTCGCGACGGAGGACACGAGGAGATCCTCCGCACGTTGGAAGCTCATCGCTGACCGACCCAAAAGCCGATTCTGGATTCGAATCAGGCTCGCCTCTCGTACTCGAAGAAATGGAACGACCGGCCGAGCGCGCGCCACTCGAGCTCGTAGGCGGTGGGCATGCGGTCGGGCACGCTTGCGCGCCAGCGGTCGGGCGCATAGCAGTTGACGAGCGCCGGCGTGGCGGCGAGCTCGGTATCGATCCACTCGGCGTAATCGGGATCGTCGGTGGCAATGCGCACCAGGCCACCCGGCACGAGTCGCCGCGCGAGCAGCGCGAGCGCGTCTCGCTGCACGAAGCGGCGCCGCGCGTGGCGCTTCTTCGGCCACGGATCGGGAAAGTTGAGCCAGAAGCACGCCACGCTCGCGTCGGCGAGCGCATCGCGCAGCACGTCCTCCGCGCGCGCCTCCACGATCGCGACGTTGGCGACCTCCAGCCGAGCCAGCCGGCGCGCCATCTTGAGCGCGCGCTTGTAGGAGACCTCGATGCCCACGAACGCCCGCTCCGGCTCGCGCTGCGCCAGCTCGAGCAGAAACTCGCCGCGCCCAAAGCCGATCTCCACCACGAGCGGCAGCGGGTGCGCGACGCGCCCCGCGAAGATCTTCGCGAAGCCGCGCTCGCCCGCCTCGTCGAGCGAAACGCGCCAGTCGATCCCGGGGATGTCGGTCTTGAGCCGGCGCGACATCAACGCAGCCAGCGCGACAGCGCTCGCAGCACCGACACGCGCGGGTGGAGGTCGACGAGCACGGGCTCGGCGCGGCGCAAGCCCGCGCGTCGGCGCACCTCGGCGAGCGCCTCGAGCGGCCCGCCGAGTGCGTCGACCAGACCGAGCGCGAGCGCGCGCCCACCCGTGAACACGCGGCCCTCGGCCGCGCGCTCCACCACCGCCGCCGCGAGACCGCGGCCCTCTGCCACGCGCGCGACGAACGTCTCGTAGAGCGAGCGCATCTCGCCGCGCACCAACTCGCGCTCCTCGTCGGTGAAGCCGCGCGCCGCGCTGTGCATGCCCGCGCGCGCGCCGCGCTCGACCGCGTCGAGCCCGACTCCGATCCGCTCGAACAGGCCCGAGAGATCGAGCTTTCCGCCGATCACCCCGATCGACCCGGTGATCGACGAGCGCTCGGCGAGCACGCAGTCGGCGGCGCTGGCGAGGTAATAGCCGCCCGATGCCGCGACCTCGGCGATCGACGCCACGACGGGCTTCTCGCGGCGCAGCGCGCGAACCGCGCGCCACAGGAGATCCGATGCGAGCGCGTCGCCGCCGGGGCTGTCGATCCGCAGCACCACGCCGCGCACGCGCGCGTCGCGCGCCAGCGCGTCGAGCGTCTGCTCGGCCGCGCGCGACGCGATCCCGCGCGCGCGCTCGCCGCGCGAGATCGCACCGCTTGCGAACAGCACCGCGATCCGCGGAGGCGGCGCGCGGAACCCGCTGCGCGCGTTCGCGCGCAGCGCCCAGAGAGAGCGCGCCTCCACGAGCACCGGCCGCGAGGGTTGGGCCGCGCGCGGCGAGGCGACCCCGCCGACCCGGCCCGCGAGCTCGTCGCGAGGGGCGAAGCCGTCGACGAGCCCCGCCTCGTGTGCGTCCGCGGCTGTGTAGCGTCCGCGGTCGATCCACGCGTGCACCTCGTCGACGCTGCGCCCGCGGCCGACGGCGATCCCCTCGACGAGCGCGTCGAACCCGTCCGAGACGATCGCGCCGAGCTGTTCGCGCTGCTCGTCCGACATGCGCTGATTCGTGAACATCTCGCCCGCGCTCTTGTGCGTGCCGATCCGGACGATCTCGGGCCGCACGTCGAACCGCGCGAGCAGATCGCGCAGGTACCAGGAGTCGGCGCGCAGCCCCACTGCGAACACGCGGCCGGTCTCGGGGATCCAGAGCCGGTCGGCCGCCGATGCGACGTAGAGCGAGACGAGGTCGAGGCTCTCCGCCCACGCGGCGATCGCCTTGCCGCGCGCGCGCACGGCGCCGAGTGCGCGCTGCAGCGATTGCGCGCACGCGATCCCGCCCGGCGCGCCGCGCAGCTTGAGCAGGACCCCGTGAACGCGCGGCTCGTCGGCGATCGCCTCGAGTGTCTCGAGCACACCGAAGAGCGTCTCGGCGCGGTCGCTCGCGAACCGGCCGGGCACGTCCGGCACCGGCGCGGCGAGCTCGAGCGAGACCCAGAACGGCCCGTAGCGCGGCAGCGCGCGGCGCGCCGCGGTGCGCCGCAGCCAGCGCGCGGCGCCCTCGCCCACCCGGCGCGCGGTCTCGAGCGGCCTCATCAGCGACGGCGCTTCCGGCTCCCGCGCAGATAGTCGACCATCAGGAACGAGCCGAGCGCCTCCGGGCTGGTGAAGAACGCGCGGCCGCGGTTCACCTGCGTCATGCGCTCGACGAAGCCGACCAGCTCGGGCGAGTCGTCGAGCATGAACGTGTTGATCGTGACGCCCTGGCGCGTGATCCGGCGCACCTGCTTCATCGTCTCGGCCACCGCGTGCGGCGACACGCCGCCGAAGCCGGTCGGCCACTCGACGTGCAGCTCGCGTCCGGCGTAGTAGGCGGTCGGCTGCCCGTCCGTCACCACGAGCACCTGCGGGCTCGCCGACGGATGCTTCGCGAACAGTCGCTCCGCGATCATCAGGCCCTCCTGGAGATTGGTGAACGGGTCGCCCATGTCCCAGGAAACCTCGGGCAGCTGGCTAGGTCGCAGCTCGCGCGCGCGCGTCGAGAACCCGACCACGAAGAAGTGGTCGCGCGGGAAGCGCGTGCGAACGAGGTGGTCGAGCGCGAGCGCCACACGCTTGGCGGCCGGGAAGCGGCCCGCCCACGACATCGACCAGCTCATGTCGAGCAGCAGCACCGTCGTGGTCTGCGTGGTGTAGTCGCGCTCGCGCAGCGCGAAGTCCTCGACGGCGAGCGGCAGCGGCAGCGGGACCGGCCGCCCCGGCGCGGCGCGCGCGTTGCGCTTCACCGCATCGATCAGCGTGCGCACGACGTCGAGATCGAGCGGATCGCCGAACTCGAACGGCTTCACCTCGTCGGGCCGCGGCAGCGCGGCGCCGCGCGTGTCGGACTCGTGCGCGCCCGGGCGATCGCGGCGCAGCGCCGCGTAGACCTCGGCGAGCGCCTGCGCGCCGATCCGGCGGATCGCGCGCGGCGTGAGCTGCGGATCGCCAGCGCGCAGGTAACCTGCCCGCTCGAGCGTGTTCTCGAGGTCGCGGATCCAGATCAGCGACCGCACGGCGTCGTCGCCGAGCAGCTCGCGCAGCTGCTCGGGAGAGATCTGCTGGAGGTTGCCCTCGGCGAGGTCGCGCGCGAGCTGCTCCATCGCGCGCATGCGCTCGAGCATCTCGAGCAGCTCGCGGTAGGCGCGGCCGGCCTCCTCGTCCTCGAAGCGATAGTCGGAGAACTTGTCGATCGCATCGGCGAGGTCGCTCGCCTCGGCGTGGCGCCGCTCCTTGAACTCGTTCATGCGCGCCGACTCGAAGCCGTGGTTCTCGCGCAGGCGCTGCTGCTCGCGGTCGAGCAGTTCCTCGAAGCGGCGGGCGAGATCGGCGCGCGCGCGGCGGATCTCGTCGCGCAGCTCCTCGAGCAGCTCCGAAAGGCCCATCACGCGGAAGTCGAGCCCCGCGAGCTCGAAGCCGTGCTGGCGCATCCACTCGAGTGCCTCTCGCGCGTCGAGCCCCTCCATCATCAGGTTCGACAGGGCGTCGAGTGCGCGCTCGGCGTCGAGACGGAATTCGTCCTGGCTGCCGTCCCAGCGGCTGTAGACGCTCGACTTCACGACCGCGCGTAGCGCGCGCCGTGCTCGCGCTCGGTCTTGTTGAGCTTGTTCGACAGGTGCAGGCCCTCGAGCAGGAACTCGATCGCCGAGGCGATCGCGGCCGGCTCCTCGCTGCCGGCCAGCTTGGCCGCCGCCTCGCGCAGCGCCGCGATCTGCTCGAGCCCCGCGAGGTACTCGCGCGACGGCATCTGCTGCGACACCTCGACCTTCCAGCCGTCGTCGAACGCGCGCGCCACGTGCGCGGCTCCGTCCGCGCCGACGTGGCGGTCGAACACGCGCTTGCACGCGCGCTTGCGCAGCTCGCGCACCACGTCGCCCTCGCTGCGCTCGCCGCCAGCGTACTCGAGCTCGATCTTGCCGAGCGTACTGGTCTCGAGCGCGTCGAGATCGGAGATGCGCGGCACCGCAGCGCCCTCGCCGAGCCGCAGCGCGCGGCGCAGCGCGTTGGCGGCGAGCGTCTCGTAGTTCGCGATCGAGAGCCGCACCGAGACGCCTGACGCCTGGTTCACGTCGGGGCTCGAGCGCGCCTGGAACGTGAGCTCCGCGATCACGTCCTCCATGAACGGCGGCACCACCACCGCCACGCCGTCCACCGAGGGCACCTCCGCCTCCTGGCGCACGATCAGGAGCTCGAGCTCGGGCGTGCGCGGGTAGTGGGTGCGGACCTGCGCCGCATAGCGGTCCTTGAGCGGCGTGATGATCCGTCCGCGGCTCGTGTAGTCCTCGGGGTTCGCGCTCGCCACCACGAGCACGTCGATCGGCAGGCGGATCCGGTAGCCCTTCACCTGCACGTCGCGCTCTTCCATGATGTTGAACAGGCCGACCTGCACCTTCTCGGTGAGGTCTGGCAGCTCGTTGATGCAGAAGATCCCGCGGTGCGTGCGCGGCACCAGGCCGAAGTGCATCGTCTCCTCGTCGGCGAGCGAGCGGCCCTGCGCCACCTTGATCGGGTCGACGTCGCCGATCAGGTCGGCGATCGACACGTCGGGTGTGGCGAGCTTCTCGACATAGCGGTCGTCGCGGTGCACCCACGCGATCGGCGTCGCGTCGCCGTGTTCGGCGACCAGTGCGCGCGCGCGCGCCGATACGGGTGCGGTCGGATCGTCGTGGATCTCGCTGCCCGCCACTTCCGGAATCCACTCGTCGAACAGCGACGTGAGCTGGCGGATCATGCGCGTCTTCGCCTGCCCGCGCTCGCCGAGGAAGATCAGGTCGTGGCCGCACAAGAGCGCGTTCTCGACCGCGGGCACCACCGTCTCGTCGTAGCCGATCACGCCGGAGAAGATCGGCTCCCCGGCGCGCATCCTCGCGAGCAGGTTCTCGCGCAGCTCCTCGCGCACGGTGCGCGCGCGATAGCCCGCCGCGCGCAGACTGCCCAGTGTGGTCGGCTCGGGAGCAACGGACATCGGCGACTCCTGCGTTCGCGGTCGCTCCACTATACCGTCGATGGTCGCGGCGGGCCGAAAAAGGGGACCGACATGCACGATGTGGAGGATTGGAAGCTGCCGTGGCAGGCGGCGTGTCTCTGCGGCCGGGTGAAGATGCGCGTGACGGCGCCGCCGATCATCTCGATGGCCTGTCACTGTCGCGGATGTCAGAAGCTCACGAGCGGCCCGTATTCCCTCACGCTCATGCTGCCTGAGGCGGGGTTCGTAGTAGTCGAAGGCGAGACCGTGCTCGGCGGCATGCATCGCGCCGAAGTCCGGCACCACTACTGTGCGCACTGCAAGAGCTGGCTCTACACTGCGGCGGATGTGCTCGCTGGCCGAGTGAACTTCCGCTCGACCATGCTCGAGGACCCGAGCTGGGTCCTGCCATTCGTCGAAGCGATGACGGCGGAGAAGCTCCCCGCCGTGGTCACGGGCGCGACGCGAAGCTATCCGGGCTTTCCGCCCCTCGGGGATTACGAGATGCTGATCGAGGCCTACGCGCGCGAAGGCGCGCGGCCGAGCTTCCGCCCCGGTGCCGGCTCCTGAGACGATACCGATGTCATCGCAATCCGACCTCCTCGAACGAGCCCTGCGTCACGCCGCCGCGTACCTCGATGCGATCCGCGACCGCCGCGTAGCCGCCACCGCGACCGGCGATCAGATGAGAGCCGCGATGCTGCAGCCGATGCCCGACGACGGCGTGCCCGCCGAGCAGGTGCTCGACGATCTCGCCGCGCTCGCGGCCACCGGCACCGCGGCGACCCAAGGTCCGCGTTATTTCGGCTTCGTGATCGGCGGAAGTCTGCCGGTCGCGACCGCCACGGACTGGCTCGTCTCGGCATGGGATCAGAATGCCGGGGTCGTGCTCAACCAGGTGCTCGTTTCGCGTCGATCACGGCCGACCCGACGCCGACGCCGTGACGCGCGATACGATCGCGCGCGTGCTACGACACCGGTCGGAACGGGTCGTCGTTGATCTCGGAGCCGGCGACGATCGGCAGCCACTCGTC
>Ga0066710_100006155_pt1 | contig 11138 bp, 9 predicted proteins | sample GraSoiAngelo_159_FD_79666 | JGI IMG/M metagenome (GOLD analysis project Ga0066710, IMG submission 79666) | Grasslands soil microbial communities from the Angelo Coastal Reserve, California, USA - 14_1009_16_40cm | ecosystem: Environmental > Terrestrial > Soil > Grasslands | place: USA...
GCCTCCGCACCGCACGGTCGGGCTCGGGATCAGCCTCGCCCCCGAAGGCCGGCTGCTCTTCCCGGACATGTCGGTCGAAGAGAATCTCGAGCTCGGCGCTTCGCCGCCGCGAGCGCGCGCCCAGAAACGGGAGGCGCGGGCGTGGGTCTATTCCTTGTTCCCGCGCTTACAGGCCCGACGCGGCCAGCCGGCGGGCACGCTCAGCGGCGGGGAGCAGCAGATGGTGGCCATCGGCCGCGCGCTGATGGCGAAACCGCAGCTCTTGATCCTGGACGAGCCGTCGCTGGGGCTCTCGCCGCTCCTGGTCCAGGAGCTGTTTCGCGTCTTGAAGACGCTCAACGAGCAGGGCATGAGCATCCTGCTGGTGGAGCAGAACGTCGTGCAGGCCCTGAAGATCTCCGATCGCGCCTACGTGCTGGAGTCGGGAAAGATCGTCATGCAGGGCACCAGCGCCGAGCTGCAGAAGTCCGATACCATCAGGAAGTCCTACCTGGGAATCTGATCCACGCCGACGGAGGACCGAGATGGACATGAGATCTCACACACTCACGGTGGGCCTGATGCTGTTGATCGGCGCGCTCTTCGCCGGCTCTCACGCCTTCGCTCCCGCCGCGCGCGCGCAGGCGCGCGAGATCAGGATCGGGGGCACGATCGCGGTCACCGGCACCTTCTCCGTCGAGTGGGGACCCACCGCCAAGAATTTCATGGACGAGTGGGCGAAGATGATGAACGAGCGTGGCGGCGTCTTCGTGAAGGAGGCGAGCGCCAAGCTCCCGATCAAGCTCATCCTCTACGACGACGGGAGCAGCGCCGACCGCGCGGTAGAGCTCTACGAGCGGCTGGCCACCACCGACAAGGTCGACTTCTTCACCGGCCCCGCGACCAGCCCCATCACGATCAAGGCCTCGACCGTCGCCGAGAAGTACGGCATCCCCATGGTCACCGCCGAAGCCAATAGCCCGGCGATCTTCGCGCGTGGCTTCAAGTGGCTGGTCGGCGCGGACCGGCCGGCCCCGCAGTGGGCGGAGGACTACTACGCGATGGTCAAGGCGCTCATGGATTCCGGCGCCATGCCGCGCCTCAAGACCGTTGCCGTCATCCAGGAGAACACGCCGCACACGATGGACGTGGGCTGGGGCGGCGTCAACCGCGCGACCATCGCCGGTCTCACGGTCGTGGCGACGGAGACGGTGCCGCCGAGCGCCACCGACTTCTCGGCGATCATCGGAAAGCTGAAGGCAGTGAACCCTGACATCATCTACGTCGCCACCTGGGCCGGGACCGCGGCCGCCTTCGCCAAGCAAGCCTTCGAGCTCGGGCTGAAGCCGAAGGAGCTTCACATTCCCCACAGCACCATCACCGAGAAGTACTACTCGATGGTGGGCGCGAGCATCGGCGAAGGCATCACCGGGACCACGCACGAGGCGATCTTCAAGAAGGGCGACAAGGACGCGTACTTCGCGCTGCGCAAGCGGGTCGGCCTCAGCGGCTTCGAGGCGGGATGGACGTCGCTCCGCTTCATCGCGCTCGAAGCGCTGACGAAGGCCATCGAGCGGGCGGGCAGCCTCGACCGGGCCAAGGTGATGGCGGCGCTCCGCGATCTCAAGTACGAGACCCTGCACGGGCAGCTCGCGTTCAGCTTCGGCATCGAGGTCGCGGGGAAGAAGGTCGACGGGGTCGGCAACAAGGTCGTCTTCCCCGCTCAGTGGCAGAACGGGAAGATCGAAGTGATCTGGCCGGCGGAGGTCGCCACCGCCAAGTATCGGCCGCGGCAGTAGCCGGACGGCCGATCGGCGATCATGGCGCGCGAACTCGAGCTGATCATCAGCGGGGTGTCCCTGGGCGGGCTCTACGCCCTGGTCGCGTTCGCCCTGTCGTTGACGATCAGCACGACGCGCGTCCTGAACGTCGCCCACGGGGTGTTCTTCGTCTGGGGCGGCGCGCTCTTCGTCATCTTCTCCCAGCGCCTGAAGCTCCACCCGGCGCTGGCCCTCGTGCTCCTCACTGCGTGCTTCTTCGTGCTGGCGCTCCTCTTCCAGTGGGGCATCGTGCGCTCGCTCCTGGGGCGCAGCACGCACCGGCTCCTGGTGGGCAGCATCATGGCGACCTTCGGGCTCGGCTTGTCGATGGAAAGCGCGCTCGGCTACACCTGGGTCACGTTCGTGGATCCCTATCCGGTGTTCACGTCGCCCCTCGCCATGTTTCCGGTGTCGCTCGGCGGCGTCTCGCTCTCGGGGAGCCGGCTGGTGATCCTCGGCTTCGTGCTCGTGATGGTGACGAGCTTCCATCTGTTTCTCCAGAAGACCTTCCTCGGCAAGGGCGCCCGCGCGATGGCCCAGAACTTCGACGGCTTCCTCGTCATCGGGCTCAACCCGTATCGACTCTCGATGATCCTGTTCACGCTGGCCATCGTGGCCACGGCCATCTCGGGCGCGTTCTATGTCCTGGCGGTGCCGCTGAATCCGTACGAGGGGTTGCCGCTGACCCTCAAGGCGCTCACGGTCGTGATCCTGGCGGGCGTCGGGAATCTGCCGGCCACGCTCGTCGCGGGCGCCGTGCTGGGGCTCGCCGAGGTCACGACGAGTCAGTTCCTCGGCGCCATCTGGGCGCCGGCCGTGAGCCTGACCATTCTCTTCCTGGTGCTCGTGCTCAGGCCGACGGGATTCTTCGGAAAGGGCGTCTATTGAGCCGGCCGAGCCGACGGGCGACCGGCGTGACCGGCGGCGCCGTTGCGCTGCTGTGCGCGCTGCCGCTCGTGCTCTCGTCGACCTGGCTCCTCGTGATGTTCTTGAGCTTCGTGTGGCTGATCCTGACCGCGAACTACGACGTGCTCGACGGCTTCCTCGGGCACATCAACCTGGGCCAGGGCGCCTTCTTCGGACTCGGTGCGTACGTGGCCACGATCTTGCTCAACGTTCCGAGCATTCAGCAGCTCGGCCCGCTCACGCACGTGATCATCGGCGCGGCCGCCCTCGCCGCCGCGGCGCTCTTCGCCGCCCTGATGGCGTTGCCCCTGTTCCGGCTCAAGGGCCTCTACTTCGCGATCGGCACGCTGATCCTGATCTTTCTGCTCCAGGTCCTGGCACTGAACCTCGGGCCGCTGACGGGCGGCTCCTACGGGCTCTACGTGCCCCCCGCGTTCTTCCTGAGCACGTTCGCCGGCTACTACCTGGCGCTGCTCATGGCGCTCGCTTCGGTCGGTCTCAACTTCTACCTGTCCCGGAGCACGCTGGGCCTGGCTTTTCGCTGCATCAAGGAAGACGAGGTCGCCGCCCACAGCGTCGGGCTCAACCTCATGAAGTACAAGACGCTCGCCATCGTGATCGCCAGCGTTCCGAGCGCCGCCGCCGGTATACTCTTTGCTCTGAACTCCGGATTCATCGACCCCAACATCGCGCTCGGAGTGGAGCGCAGCCTGCTGCCGCCGCTGATGGCCCTCATGGGCGGCACCGGCACGGTCCTGGGACCGGTGTTCGGCACGGCCATCATCAGGGTCCTCGAGACCGTTTTCTTCCACTACCTGAGGCTCCCGGTTCCGTCTATGCTCTTCTTCGGGATCACGCTGCTGGCCGTCGCGCTGTGCATCCCGGAGGGGCTGATGAAGTCGCGGTGGGTCAAACGGCTTCAACCACGAGGAGGAACTCGATGATGACCTCGAATGGCGATCGCTTCAACGTCGGTGGTGTGCTCCTGCCCCGGCCCTTCAAGATCCGACGGCTCGGCCACTTCGGCTTCAACGCGGTCAAGATGGCCGAGTCGCTCGAGTTCTACCGGGGGCTGCTCGGCTTCAAGCATTCCGACGTCCTGGATTTCGGCAAGATGCCGTGGGCGCCCAAGGGCGTCGACCTCGGCGACACGCGCGGCTACTTCATGCGCTACGGAACGGATCACCACGCGTTCGTGCTCTTCAACAAGACGGTGCTGGACCATCGTCCGGACCGAAAGTTCGCGCCGGAGGTGACCGTCAACCAGATCACCTGGCAGTGCGGCAGCCTCAAGGAGATCATGGACGCTCATACCTATTTCCAGAGCCAGGGGGTGCCGATCCAGCGCGTGGGACGGGACATGCCCGGGAGCAATTGGCACGTGTACGTGTACGACCCCGACGGCCACACCATCGAGCTGTACTACGGCATCGAGCAGATCGGGTGGAACCAGCTGAGCAAGCCGACCGAGATGTACTATCGCGGCTTCCGCGAGAAGCCCTCGCTGCCGCAGGTGTCCGAGATCGCCGAGGTCGCCGAGGCGCTCGACAAGGGCATCGACGTCCTTTCCGGCAACCGCACTCGCGAGACCTTGCCCGAGACCTACGACGTGGAGGGCGTGCTGCTGCCGCGGCCCTTCAAGATCACCAAGATCGGACCGGTGGGGCTCTTCGTGGCCGACGTGGCGCGTGCCGAGGCGTTCTACTGCGGGCACCTCGGCTTCGTGAAGAGTGAGGAGACGACCTACCGCGGTGCGCGCTGCGTGTTCCTGCGGGCGGGCGCCGAGCATCACAGTGTCGGGCTCTTCCCCAAGGAGCTCCGGCCCACGCTCGGGCTTTCCGAGCACACGAGCTGCATGTCGTTCGGCGTCGAGGTCGGCAGCTACAGCCAGCTGCGCCAGGCCGTGTCGTTCCTGAAATCCCACGACGTGACGTTCGTCGACTCGATCCCGCCCGAGCTCTATCCTGGCGTCGACTACTCGGCGTTCGCGCTGGATCCGGACGGCCACTGCATCCAGCTCTACTACTACATGGAGCAGGTCGGCTGGGACGGCGCGGTGCGGCCCGCCGGTCAGCGGCGCGCCGTGAACGGTGCCTGGCCGGAGACGATCGAGCCGCTCTCGGACACCTACGTCGATCAGGTCTTCCAGGGGCCGCTGGGTTAGGCTTCCCGCGACGGCGATTTCGAGACGGGCGAGAGGGGGCATCGCATGAAGTTCGGATATTTCACGCTGACCGACAATCCGCCGGCCTACGGGCCGGGCCGGCGCGATCCCAACCGGTTCGTGCTGGACGTGGTCGAAGAATGCGTCGAGGCCGAGGCGATGGGCTATCACAGCGCCTGGGTCCCGGAGCACCACTTCGGCCGCTTCGGCGTGCTCCCCTCGCCCACGATGTTGCTGACCCACATCGCCGCGCGAACCCGGACGCTCAAGCTCGGACCCGCCACGGTCGTGCTTCCCATCAATCACCCGTTGCGCATGGTCGAAGAGTTCAACCTGCTGGATCTGCTGAGCGACGGGCGCGCCGTATTTTCGGCCGGGCGCGGCTACGACCAGGGCGAGTACACGCCGTTCGGGGCATCGTTCGCGGACAGCCGCGCGGTGTTCGACGAGCAGATGGAGTACATGATGGCGGCGTGGCGGCAGTCTCCCTTCGAGTTCCACGGCCGGTACTACGCGACGCCGGAGCCCCTCACGATCGTCCCGCGGCCCCTGCAGACGCCGCATCCCCCTGTGTACGTGGCGTGCTTCTCGAAGCCGTCGATCGAGCTGGCCGCCCGGTTGCGCGTTCACACGATCTTCGCCCCGTTCGCGGCCGCGATGCTGTTCGGCTCGATCCAGGACGCGGCCCGCGAGAGCAAGCGTATGGCCATCGAGGCCGGCCACCCCGATCCGAAGGTCATGTGCAGCTACTTCGTGTCGGTCGCTCAGAGTCCGGCCGAGGCCGACCGGGCGCGCGAGCGCCTGCTGCACTACCTGCACAGCGTCCTGCCGGTCTTTCCGAGCGACCGAAGCACGGCGCCGCCCCACATCGCCTACTTCGTGGACATCGTCGAGCGGCTCAAAGCGATGAAGCCGAGCCAGCTGGGCGATCGAAGCATCGTCACGGGCGACGTCGAGCACTGCATCGAGGTGCTCAAGCGGTGCGAGGAGGGCGGTCTCTCCGAGGTCATCCTCTACTTCAACTTCGGCGAGCTGAGCCACCGCGACACGCTCGCGGCGATGGAGCGCTTCGCCAGGGACGTCATGCCGCACTTTGCCGAGAAGAAAGAATCGGTCGCGGCAGGGAGGGCGTCATGAATATCGGCTCGAGCCGTCCCGTTGCGCAGGTGGGCAACGATCCGAAGCTCGTCGCCTTCAGCCAAGCCGCGCATCGCAGCGGCCTGATGCCGGGCTGGGAGTTCCAGGGCGGCGTGTCCGACGCGCCGGTGCCGGCCGAGCAGGCGTACCGCTGGAGCTGGGCCGAGGTCCTTCGCCCGATGATGGTGAAGGCCTACGACGTCGTGGACCCGGTCAAGGCCGAGCGGCGCAACCTGATCATGGCCAATCCCGGCCTCGGGCGCGCCGCGACGACCCAGACCCTGATCGCCGCGATCCAGGGCGTGTTGCCCGGAGAGATCGCCCCCGCGCACCGCCATACGGCTGGCGCGCTCCGGTTCATGATCGAAGGCCGCGGGGCCGCGACGGTCGTCGACGGCGAGCCCTGCTACATGGAGCCGGCGAGCCTGATCCTCACGCCTCAGTGGTGCTGGCACGATCACGCCAACGAGACCGATCAGCCCGTGATCTGGCTCGACGTCCTCGACGTGCCCTTCATCATGGGGATCAACCAGTGGTTCTGGGAGCCGTTCCCCCACGAGATCCAGCCCCGATCGCGTCCGCACGGCGAAAACCTCACGCTGTTCGGAGCCGGCATCGTCCGGCCCGCCGGCCCGCGCGTCCACGACGGCCCCTCACCGCTTCTCGTGTATCCGTGGGATCGAGCCGAGACGGCGCTGACCGAGCTGGCCGACCTCGACACGAGGGACGGCGGCGTGACCGTCGAATACAACAATCCCGTGACGGGTGGGCCCGTGCTCCCGACCATCGCGTGCTTCGCGCATCGGCTCCGGCCCGGCGGGCTGACCCGTGCGCGCCGGACGAACTCGAGCGCGATCCTGCACGTCGTCCGCGGCCGTGGCCGTACGATCGTCGGCGATCAGAAGCTCGAGTGGGAGACGGGCGACTGCCTGGCCATTCCCCACTGGACCTGGGTGCAGCACGAGAACCGCTCGGCCACCGAGCCCGCCTTCCTCTTCAGCGCGACCGACACGCCGATCCTCGAGGCGTTCGGCATCTATCGCGAGGAGCTCGCCCGGGCAGGCGCCTGATGAAGTTCGGCCTCAACTTCTTCCCGTCGTTCCGCGCGAGCGACTACTCGACGGCGGAGTACTTCGCCCAGTGCCTGCGTCTGGCCGAGCGCGCCGACCAGCTTGGCTTCAACTCCGTCAAGACCGTCGAGCACTACTTCTTCGATTACGGCGGCCACTCGCCGAACCCGGTGGTGCTCCTGTCGGCGATCGCGGCTCGCACCCAGCGGATCCGCCCCATCACCGGTGCGGTCATCCCGGCCTTCAACAATCCGGTGAAGCTCGCGGCGGAGCTCGCGGCGCTCGACAACATCAGCAACGGCCGCCTCGACGTGGGTTTCGGCCGCGCGTTCATCCCGAAAGAGTTCGAGGTGTTCGGCGTCAGCATGGACGAGAGCCGCGCCCGCTTCGAGGAGGGCATCGACATCGTCACCCGGCTCTGGACCCACGACCGCGTGTCCTACGAGGGCACGTTCCATCGCTTTCGCGACGTCCATCTGATGCCGCGTCCCGTGCAGAAGCCCCACCCGCCCATCTGGGTCGCCTCGGTCGCGTCGGTCGAGTCGTTCATCTGGGCCGGTCGCCACGGCTACAACGTGATGATCGTGCCCTACGCCGGCAGCATCGAGAAGGTGCGGGACATGGTTCGCGCCTACCGCCAGGCGTGGCGCGAAGCCGGCCACCCGCCGGGCAAGGAGCAGGTCCAGAGCTCGCTGCATTGCTACGTGGCCGAGACTCACGAGGCGGCGGTCGAGGGCGCGCGGCCGCGCGTCGAGCGCTACATCGAGGTCTTCACCGAGGCCGTGAGCTCGTGGGCCACCCACCAGTCGGGCCAGTACGCGAACTACAGCAAAATGGTGGAGGCGATCGCCCGGACGACCATCGAGTCGATGCTCGCCGACCGTCAGGCGCTGATCGGGACGCCGGACGAAGTGATCGAGCAGCTCCAGTACCACGTCGACGTCTTCGGCGACTTCGAGCCCTCGATGCAGGTCAACTTCGGTGGGATCAGCGACAAGGAAGCGCTGCGGACTCTCGAGCTCTTCGCCAGCGACGTCATGCCGAAGTTCCCCTTGCCGACCGCGCGTCGGTAGGCCACGCTCGAGGCGGCCTGACGAGTCGCGATTCTCGAGCCGTCGGACGCAGCGCCGTGCTGTGGGAGAAGACTCATGGCCGTCCGGATCAAGATCGCCGTCTATACCAACAGCGACGACGCGTTCGTCGCGTGGGCTCCGAGCGCGGCCATTCCGGGGTGTCGGGGGTTCTTGTTGGAGCGGGGGCGCAAGACCGGCGCCGGCCAGAAAGTAGAAATCGTCGAGAACCGCGTTGGGTTCAAGAAGGACAAGCCCAAGTCCGGCGATCACAAGCCGTCGAGCGAGTGGCCGTTCCAGCGGTTCACCTGGACCGACCATGCCGCCGACGTAGGCAACCAGGTCCGCTACCGAGTCACCGCGATGATCGACGAGGGCAGCGGTCGCCCGTACACGAAGGGCCCCGCGAGCCCGTGGACCCGCTGGGCGAAGCTCTCGCCCGACGCCGGCGGGGGCTTCTCGTGCTTCTTCAATCGCGGCCTGGCCCTTTCGCAGTTCGTCGCCCGGTACCTGAAAGCCAAGAAGCTCACGCCGGCCAACTTCAAGGCCCAGCTCAAGAAGAGCGTCGATCCGAAATTCCGAGCCTTTCTCGAAGGTGATCTGGGCGCCAGGCTCGGCGCGATCTTGACGGATGCCCAGGGCGGCCACGCCGAGCTCCACGCCGCCTTGTACGAGCTCGGAGACGAAAAGCTCGAGGATGCGCTGATCGCCGTGGCGGCGCACCTGCACCTCATCCTCGCCAATGGGTCGGACAAGTCCGGCGACGGGAACGCCGCGGCGCGCCAGCACTTGAACGACAAGGGGGTCCCCACTATCGATCGACTGCTCAAGTCCAAGGGGCTCGGCCACAACAAGTTCGTGGTTCGGTCGGACACGGGTGGTCCGCGGGCGCTCTGGACGGGGAGCACCAACTGGAGCACGACGGGGTTGTGCACCCAGATCAACAACGCGCTGCTCATCGACCACACCGGCGTCGCCGCGTTGTATCGGCAGCAGTGGGAGCTGCTGAAGTCCGCGTCGCCGCCCGCGCTCGATCCCGCCGGGTTCCCCCCGGGGCTGGTCGCCGCCAACGACACGCCCCACACCTTCACGGTCGGCGGGGCGGAGGTCACGGTGTGGTTTTCGCGCACGTCCGACGGGCGCGATATGGCGGCGCTGCGCGACGTCATCCGCTCGGCGAAGGACGCGATCCTGTTCCTCATGTTCACTCCCGGGAAGCAGGGCCTGCACACGCTGGCCGGCCAGCGCGCCAACGAGAAGGACATCTACGTCCGCGGCGTGGTCAGCACGCTCGGCAACGAGCCGGGAGACAGCGACAAGAACGTGCTCGACGTCCGCCTCGTGAGCAGCGACACGAAGTTCACGCCCGATCGCTACACGATCGTGCAGCCGCAGGGGATCGACGTCGCGCTCGGGCCGTGGATCGGGGAAGTCACTCGCCGGGATTTCCTGTCGCAGATCGGCCACGCGATCGTGCACTCGAAGGTGCTGGTGATCGATCCGCTGTCGAAGAATCCGGTGGTCGTGACGGGAAGCCACAACTTCTCGGCGCCGGCGAGCGAAAGCAACGATGAAAACCTCGTCATCGTGCGCGGTCAGAAGAACCTCGCCATCGCGTACGCCGCCCATGTCATGTCGGTGTACCAGCACTACCGCTATCGGTCGTACGTCCGCGAGATGCTGGCGCAGGGCAAGACCCCCTGGGGCAACCTGGACGACGACGATCAGTGGCTGAAGGACGAGCTGAAATCCAAGGCGCTGGAGATCGGCTACTGGACGTGACGTCGCGCGTACCGTCGAAGCGCGTGGTGTATTCTTGGCCGCATCCGGGGAGGGTCTCATGAACTACGGAGTCGTCCTGCCGATCTGGCAGCTCACGGTCGCCGAAGCCGAGTCGCTGGCGGTACGCGCGGAGGAGCTGGGCCTCGACGGCGTCTTCGTGCCCGACCACATCCTCGCCAAGCCCGCCACCACGCAGCACTACGGCGGCCATTGGCCCGACCCGTTCTCGCTCCTCGCCTATCTCGCCGGGCGCACGCGGCGCATTCGTCTCGGCGCCAGCGTCATCGTGCTGCCCTACCGGAGCGCGCTCGTGGCGGCCAAGGCGGCTGCCACCGTGGACCAGGCGTCGGGCGGGCGCTTCATCTTCGGCGTCGGCGTGGGCTGGGACGAGGCCGAGTTCCTGGACCTGCGCCTGCCGTTCCGGGAGCGCGGCCGGCTGAGCGACGACTACATCCGGGCGATCAAGGCCGCCTGGACCAGCGACGTGCCGGAGTACAAGGGCGAGTACACGAGCTTCAGCGGCGCCACGTTTTCCCCTCGTCCGGCGCAGCGGCCGCACCCGCCGATCTGGGTCGGTGGCTCGCCCGGCATCGTCTCCGGACCGGCCGTGCGTCGGTGTGCGACCCTGGGCGACGCCTGGCATCCGCTGGCGCTCAGTCTCGACGACATCGAGAAGGGCTTCGCGACCTTGCGCGACCTCGCCTCGCGGAACGGCCGGCGCGATGCGCTCGGCCTGGCGCCGCGCAACCCGCTCGACCTCACGGACGCGCCGAAGGGCAGCGGCCGCGCCGCCTTTCAGGGCTCGGTGGCCGAGGTCGCGTCCGACATCCGCCGCGTGCAGGCCCTCGGCGCCGCCTGGACGACGTTCGACCTCCCACGGGCCGGCGTGTCGGCGATGGCGCGCGCCATGGAGCGTCTCGCCCGCGAGGTGAAGCCGGCCGCCGCGTAGGACGTCAGTCCCTGACCTCGGGAAAGAGATTGCGGGTCGGCGCGTGGGCCTTCTTCCACACCAGAACGCTTCGCACGTAATCGATGACGACCTTGCCCTCCTGCTGGATGCCGCGCGTGCGCACCCGGACGACGCCCCGCTGCGGGTTCGAGCGCGACTCGCGCGTCTCCAGCACCCGCGACTCGGAGTAGAGCGTGTCGCCGGCGAAGAGCGGATGCGGCAGCTTGACCTCGTCCCAGCCGAGCGCCACGCCGTTCTCGC
>Ga0066710_100006156_pt1 | contig 11137 bp, 7 predicted proteins | sample GraSoiAngelo_159_FD_79666 | JGI IMG/M metagenome (GOLD analysis project Ga0066710, IMG submission 79666) | Grasslands soil microbial communities from the Angelo Coastal Reserve, California, USA - 14_1009_16_40cm | ecosystem: Environmental > Terrestrial > Soil > Grasslands | place: USA...
GTGTTCGAACCGAACGAAACGAATCCCGAACGGATTCAAGTCTGGGGCGCGTTTGCCATCGCCGAAGGCTACGGTTACACCTACAAAAACGCCGAACGCGGTTATCTGTATTACAAAGCCAATTCGGAGAAACCGGCGGCCTGCCGCAATGAATGGACCGATTTGAAAACCGTCGCCGGCACCGGCCAGATTGTCGCCTTCGGCAGCCGCTACACAGAAAAGGGAAAGTTGCGAAAGAAGGAGACGAAACCGGAAAATCCGGACGTTTATCCCGTGGCGATGGGCCTGACCAAGGTGAAAGACAGAGATGATTACGAGCCGTTGAAACAACTGGCGAAGATGCGCGATGCGGCGCCACGAAATCCAAACCCGAAGGCTCCCAAGAAGAACTCCTAGTTCGGCCACTCGATCCACGCAAAGGGCTATGCTTTTACCGCTGTTTCCGGACGGTATGGCAGAGTTCCTAACCCAGCGCAGCCGGAGGCGAAGAAGTTGCTTCTCCTCCAATCCGATGCAGTATGTGTTCGGCGAAGCAACTACGATCTGAGCAGGGGCGCGGCCTTCAGGCCGCTTCACGGTACGCAGTTCCCTGGCCCGTGGGTTTTCCGCTGTATCTCCGTCTCAGTGCTACGTGGAAGCGACGTAAACGTCGCGCTCCGTCCGCTCGCGCAGCCGCCACGCCAACCAGATATCCGATGGATGAGAGGAAGGGCGTTGTCTGAGGATGCCCCTCTCCTCGGTCCTCTCCCCGCTTCTGCGTCGCGGGGAGAGGAAGAAAGGCTAGAAATTGGTGCAAAGGAATAACCTTTCAACGACTTGCAGTCTTGGCCGCCGCTATTGCGACCGGAACGTCGCGCCACGGATGAAAGGTCATTTCACCGCCTTCGACAAATGGCAGGCTGCAAAACGGCGAAACGACTTCGACAAATCGGGAAAAGTCCGCGCGACAACAACCGTCGGGTCACGATCAAGCGGCATCCTTCAGCACTCATCCTGGGACGCACTGTTTGTCGCCCTGGCGTTGGCGCATGGATTGGCCCTGATCGTTTTCCCTTCGATCCCGCTGATCGCCATCGGCTTCTGGTGGAACGCCAACACGATCGCGCACAATTTCATTCACCGGCCCTTTTTCCGGTCCCGAGGGTTCAACGCGATTTTCTCGACCGTGGAAAGTCTGGTGTTGGGAATTCCGCAGCGGCTTTGGCGCGACCGCCACCTCGCGCATCACAGCGGCAGGCCCTGGCGCTGGCGCTGGTCGCGGCAGCTTGCCTGGGAAACCGGCCTTGTTCTTTCGCTCGGGTTCGCATTGCTGGCGCGCGCGCCGGAGTTTTTCCTGACTGTTTACCTGCCCGGCTGGCTCCTTGGCCTCGCCCTGTGCCAATGGCAGGGACACTTCGAGCACGAACAGGGCACGACGAGCCACTATGGCCGGCTTTACAATCTGCTCTTCTTTAATGATGGGTATCATGTGGAACACCATGCCCGGCCTTCCGAACATTGGCGGCGACTGCCGGAACAAAAACAATCCGGCGCGCCGGCGAGCCGCTGGCCGGCGGTGTTGCGCTGGCTCGAAGACTTCAACCTGGATGCTCTGGAACGATTGGTCTTGCGCTCGCAAATGCTGCAACGGTTCGTGCTCAAGAAACATGAGCGCGCCTTTCGAGCGTTGTTGCCGGAACTGGCGAATGTCCGCCGCGTGGGAATCGTGGGCGGGGGCATCTTTCCCCGCACCACGTTGATCTTCCAGCGCCTGCTACCCAATGCGCACTTGACCATCATCGACGCCAGCGAGGAAAGCCTCCGGTCCGCGCGGCGGTTCGTGAACCGCAACGTGGAATTCATTCACGGCTTCTTTGATGCCTCACCGCAAACCGGCGTCGATCTCATGGTGATTCCATTGGCGTTCGTCGGCGAGCGCTCGCTCATCTACCGTTGTCCACCCGCGCCTGCGGTGCTGGTTCACGACTGGATCTGGCATCGACACGGCCGCGGCGTTGTGGTTTCCCTCCCGCTGCTCAAACGATTGAACCTGGTGAAACGATGAAAGCCCTTTGCCTTTTCGGCGTTTTGTTGTTTACCCGGATTTTGATCCTGTTCGGGCGCGACGTTACTCTCTCCTTGTGGTCGCCCATCGCCTATCTGTGGCAGGACTCATTGGTTGTCTTGCTGTTCGCGGTGTTGGAACGATTCACGGCTCGCCGTCCCTGGGTCGCCTGGACCGTTTACGGCGCAACGACGCTCTATGTCGCCGTAAATCTGCCGCTCGTACGGTTGATGGCTTCGCCGATGACCTGGCCGATGCTACGGGCAACGCGCGGCACTCTGGCCGATTCGATCCGCCACCATTTGACCGGCGAGAATCTGGTTCTGATCGGCCTGGTGCTTGGTGCGGCCGGTGTTTTGCCTCTGCTGTTGAAACGCGTGCGGTTGCCGGCGCGAGTTCGTCTTGGTCTCGGCATCGCAGCGGCGGTCCTCGTTTCCCTCGGTCCGTTGGCCGCAACACGGGTGGACACTGCGGGCCTGCATCGGAATGTTTTCCTTGCCTTGGTCGAGACCGCGGTGCCGCGCGTGGGCTCAAAGGCAATGGACGCGGATTGGCGAACAAGCCCGTATCGGGATACTGAATCGACTGCGCAATCGCGTGATGAGGAAAGCCTGTCCCGCTTCAAAGGGATGGCCAAAGGGCGCAATGTTATCCTGATTTTGCTCGAATCGACGGCGGCGCAATACCTGCGTCCGTATGGCGCCGCCGAAGACCCGATGCCAAATCTTAGCGAGCTGGCCAAGCAAGCCGTGTTGTTCGAAAATGCTTACGCCGTTTATCCGGAAAGCATCAAGGGACTCTTCTCCGTGCTCTGTTCGCGCTACCCGGCGTTGGACACTGCACCGGAAGTGTGCGCGCGTGCCAGTACCCCGGCGCTGGCCGAACAACTTGCCGCCGCGGGTTATCGGACCGCGCTGTTCCACTCCGGCCGGTTCGTTTATCTCGGGATGAAGCAAGTCGTGCAACACCGCGGATTTCAAACGCTGGCGGATGCCGGGGACATTGGCGGCAATCATGAATCCAGCTTTGGCGTGGATGACGGGGCCACGGTGGAACGGATGTTGCATTGGATTGATTCGCTCCCTGGCGTCGAAAAGTTTTTCATCACTTACCTGCCGGTGTCCGGGCATCATCCCTATGACTCCCCCATGGCGGGACCGTTTCCAGGACACGACGAGCTTGGCCGCTACCGCAACGCCCTGCATTACAGCGACGCAGTGTTGGACCGGTTTCTTGGCGGTCTGAAGGCGCACAGGCTGTTCGACAAAACCCTGTTCCTCATCTTCGGCGATCATGGCGAGGCGTTTGGTAGGCACAAAGGCAATTTCGGGCATACCATGTTCATTTATGACGAAAATGTTCATGTGCCCTATTTGATCGTCGCTCCGGGTCTGATAAACCAACCGATCCGCATGAAGCGCGTCGCCAGCCTCGTGGACACCGCGCCGACGATCCTCGATTTGCTCGGCTTGCCTGTTCCTCAGGAATACCAGGGCTCGACGCTGCTGGATTCGCAGTCGCAGATGGCATTGTTTTACACGGATTACTCACGCGGACTTTTGGGATTGCGCGACGGCCGGTGGAAATTCGTTTACGAACTGGAAAGCGGCCACGGGAAACTGTTCGATGTTGCGATCGACCCGGCTGAAAAGAAAAATCTGGCCAGCCAGGAACCCGAACGTGTCAAAGCGTATCGGGCACATGTGAAAAGTTGGGCGGCGGCTCAGCGGGCTTTGATTCTGCGTCCGCAAATGATTCGTGCCAAAACAACTTCGGCTCTTGGTGCACACCAACCCTCACCCCGGCCCTCTCCCATCGAATGGGAGAGGGAGAATCGTCCTCCGTCTGTCGGCGTATCCAGCGCGTTGGAGACCGCGAGAGACCGGTCTTGCTGTTCCCTCTCCCGTCGGACGGGAGAGGGTCAGGGTGAGGGTCGTTTTGTTCGAAATACGCTTCTCGTCCGGGATTCGTTTTTGCACACACCCTGAGCGATAGTTGCGTTTCGCAGGCGGGATCCGCCCGCACGTTGAAGCGCCCTCAGCGGACGATTCGTTGAAGCTGGGCTTCATGCACGTCCAGTCCGCCCTCGGTCCAGACCACGTAGTCCGCCGGCGCCATCTTCTTTTCCGCCGGCCACTGGGCCGCGAGGCGTTGGTCGATCTGTTCATCGGTCCAGCCGCGCGCGCGCAGGCGTTGGCGCTGCGTGTTCGCGGAACACGCCACGCAGATGGTGGCGTCGAAATGGCGGGCGCCATCGGTCTCGAACAGCAACGGGATCACAGCCACGGCCACCGGACGACTTTCGGCCCGCCATGATTCGAGCTGGGTCTGCCAGACGGCTCGAATGCGGGGATGAAGGATAGCCTCCAGCGTGCGCCGCGCTTCGGCGTCGGCAAAGACGCGCCTGGCCAGTTCATCGCGACGCAGCCGGCCGTCGGCCCCGACAATTTCTCCGCCAAACAACCGCTGAATCTCCGCGAGCGCGGGCTGTCCCGGTTCAACGACCTGGCGGGCGATCGCGTCGGAATCGACCACGGGAAAACCGCGTTTGCGCAACAAATCGGCGGCCGTCGATTTGCCCGTGCCAATTCCCCCGGTCAGTCCGAAAGTTTTCAAGGAGGAGAGTGTGACGCCTTTAACTCAACTTCACAATAACCTCTGAAGCAGCGGCATCGCTCCTGGCCCGCCGCAGACAATGTAAGAGCTCCCCTGATTTGCGCGCCCTTGCGTCTCTCGGCCGGAACGCCGATCTCCGATCCAGCGAGATTCCGGTTTCGTTCTGTCAGACGCCGAGTCATAGACCGGCGCTGTCTGGAATTTCGTGGCAACGTAACGATTTCTGGCTATAATGATGCGGCGAGGAATCGGATTTTGGGCACATCCTGAGTTTATGAAATTCATGGTTTCGTCCGTCGTCGTGATCGGTTGTCTCGTGTGTCCGTTGGAGAGTTTCGCCTCTAATGGCGTTCTGATCACCGCTTTCACGAATCCTGTCCCGACCTCCTTCGCTAATTTTGGTTCGTCGCTGGCGGCGGTAGGCAGCGACTGGGTGGTCATTGGCGCCCCGGGTGACGACACGGGAGCCGAGAATGCCGGAGCGGCGTATCTGTTCGCCACGAACGCATCAGCACCGGTCACGCCGCCGAGGTGACCGAGGAGCCGTTGAAGATGCCAGCGCCAGGCCGTCAACGAGGCTTCGTCAACGCCCCCATCGATATAGGCGGCGATGGCTTGCTCGGCCCATTGCAGCATTGGTTCGTAGTCGGTGAGCGCCCGGCGGAGTAGCCGGATGGTGGGCGCGTCGGTGATGGCATCGGTGTCGTCAATGTGATGGCGATAGGCGATTTCCAGCGCGCGCCCCGCCACTTGGTGGACACCCACGAGCAGTTCGGCCGGGTTGGACCCGCTGAGCATTTCCTCGATGAAGCGGTCGATGTCCGCGTCGCGATGGTTGTCGATGTCAGCCAGGCGGAATTCCTGTTCGTGGAGGCGTTCGCGAACCGAGCGCGCCACATCCGCGTGATAAAAGATGTGGCGGCCCGTTTCGAGCTTCACTTCGAATTCGGGAATGGACAGCGTCCACGCGCCCTGGGCCTGCATGAGACGTCGTTCCCAATAAAAGAAACGGAGCAGACGCCGGCCATTTTCCTCGACAGAGAACTTGCCGCCAAGCCGGCGAAAATCGCGCGGAAAGCGATACGGATACGAGCGGGAGCGTTCGGCGGCGGCCATGCGTTCGGAGGAACGCGAGTTGGCTGAAAGGTCGCCGTTGGTCGGATTAGGATCGGGGTTCATAGGTTCGGTTGAATTGAGAAGCCTGAATATTTCACAGCCGGTGGGTGGAACGGGCAACCTGCCCGTTGCCCCGGGCTACCAGCCCGGCGGGAGAGCGAGGTCAGACTTCTCGGGAACGGTTGTCTTCGTCTCAACAGGGTGTCCTTCGCACTCTGGTCGGCAAGTTGCCGACCAGAACAGGCTGGTAGCCTGTTCCACCCATTCGGAGGAAAGCGGTATGAAATATTGCGGCTCATTGCCCGGTTGTAGTATTGCTTGAGACGGCATGGGTTTCAATGATTCGCGCGCCGATGGCGGCGAGTGGCATCAGGCGGTCTTCGGGCACATGCGCGGCCCAACAGATGCCGCGGAGGAGCAAAACCCGGAACAGCGGATCATCAAACGTCCACGTGTAATGCCCGGGAATCGAAACGAAAACCCGGCCGGAGCCGTTCTCTCGGGTCCAGATGACCGGTTCAGGCTTCCCCTCTTCAAGGCTGGTCGCGAGGACCTGGATCGACGCGGGATCACCCGAAAGTTGCCAATAGCTTTCGTCATGGAGGGTAAGGTGGGAGAGACCGCGCGTGATCGGGCTGCCTCCCGATAACTCTAGGTCGAGAATGCCGTGGCGGAATTTCGCCTTGCCGCTTCGCCACGCCAAACCGATGCGTTCGCTGAGGGACTGCGTGGCCTCGTGACCGTCCACTGCAAAATGCAAATAGACCAACCCGCCGCCGCGCCGTTGAAATTCCTCGAGTTCCAGCGCCTTCGAATCGTTCCAGCCGGGGTTATTGGAGTAGAAAAGAATCACATCCGCCTCACGCATCGCCTTGGATGAAGGCCAGCCCTCTGCGACGGCAACGGTCACATTATCGGCCAGCGAAAGGAGCCGGGCCCATCGCTGTTGAAACAGCGGATAGTCGTGTTCATCGGTTCCGTGATCTTTGGGACCCGAGCATAACAGGATGCGGAGGGCGTGGTTGGTGTCAGCCGCGTTCGCACCCGCCGGAGTCGATTTCAGGATGGGATTGATCTCAGCCAGCGTTCGAGGTTTCGGAGCGTCAGGGATGTGGATCGGCGCGGGTTCCAACGGCGGGACCAGCAGAAAGGTCAGCAGGTCTTTGAGCTGTTCGTCACCCAGGGCCTTATCCAATCCTTCAGGCATGAGAGAGACGCTGGAGGCCCTCATGGAAGCGATACTTTTTTGGGATACGGCTTTGCGGCCGGCGGCATCCGCAATCACTATGGTTTCGGCGTCAGCGCCGGGTTGTAGAACGCCGGTCAATGCTTCGCCGTTCACTAGTTCCACCAGATAGGACAAGTGATCGGGATTCAGCGCGGCGCTTGGAAAACGAATGTCCTTGAGCACGCTGGAGTAATCCCGCTGTGCCAGGTTTGAAAGGTCCGGGCCGACATGATTGCCTTCGCCGCGAATGACGTGGCATTTATAACAGGTTGCGATCTCTCCAAAGAAGAGCCGTTTTCCGCGCGCCCAGTTTCCTCAGGCCAATTCTTTGGGGACGCGCCCAGTCTCCTCTGTCGAGTCCGAACCTGTGTCAGGCTTCGCCCAAGGCATCAGAAAGCGACGCAACGGGAACGCGCGGGGACGTGGATCGTCTGCCGTGTGCCAGTTGGCGGTCAGCCCAGGGGCCCTTCCAATGGTTTCCATGGTAATCTCAACCGGGATCCAATCTGTCTGGCCGCGATGCTTGAAGACTCCTTGCTGCCTGCCATCGGCCGCTTTTTCGGAAGGACCAACCCAGGAGCCGAAGCGAATCTTGAACGGAATCGACGCGGAAAATTCCACCGTGACTTCTTCGATGGGCCGCTCGTAATCCAAACTACCTCCTGGCTGAATGGCCGGTTGAAGCATTTGCCACAGGTCCATTTGCCCGCGGAGAGCGAAGACGCCAGGCGATCTCAACTTCTCCCACAAGGCATCATGTTCGGGGCTACCGGTAGTGAACGCGGCGGCAACCTGGAGATCAACGTGCGGCAGCCATCCTTGCCTGGAGCTTTGGTTGGCATTGGTCGTCGCTGATGCGGTCGTCCCTGATGAGGCGGGCTGCCACTCCGCCTGCACTCCAGCCAAGTCAGCTGCCAGGTCGATGTCCGGGTATTGCCGGAGGCCCGCTTGCTCGCCGCGCTCGAATCCCGACAAGGTGATCGCGTAATTGGCGGCGATTTCCAACGACCGCGTCTGCAGGGCGATGGTGCGACGGTCGGGCGTGATGCTGGCGCTTTGCACAGGAACATCAACTCGAGGCGCGCTCAATTGATTAAAGACCACGGCGTATCCAGGCCGCTTCACCTCGAATCGGTCACCGGCCGAAACATATTTGCCCTGGGTAATGACGACGCGTCTGGCCAGATCTTTCAGCGTGGTCGGGTCAAGCGGCCGATCATACGTGACATCGATCTCTCCCGGAGCCGGGATGTTGGCGAGGATCGGTTGCGGCAATTGCTTGCCCGTGTAGGAGATTTTGTAGAGGCGGCCCTCGCCGTTCGGCCCGCTGCCCCAGTCCGGTTCACCGCCGTGGGTTGAAACCACCAGATCGCCCCGAGGTGAGATGCAGGCATCCACAGTCAAGGAAGATAACGAGGCGAATAGTTGATTCTTTGCCACATAACCCGCGGAGGTTTTGACCAGCTTGGTCCGCCAGATTTTTCCGCGCGAGTAGCCGGAGACAAAAGCGTCCCCGGCCCACGCGGAGGGACCGAAGGCAGGTCCGCCATTGACGGACAGGTTGAAATTCAACCCGCACGTCGATTGATGCTGCGGCGCATAATCAAACACGCTGGGCTCGTCGATGACGTTGGGCAGATGCTTCGGGTGGCGCGGTGGGAAACCATAATGACGTCCAGCTTGAATGTGCAGCAATTCATCCAGCGGATTGCCGTTCGGCAGCCAGGTGGCTCCTTCCTGGTCCGTGGAGAAAAGGTCGCCTTCCGAATTGAAAGCCAGGCCGACGGGAAATCGAATTCCGGTGCAAACGATCTCGCGATGTTTGAAATCGGGAGAGACTCTCATGATCGTGCCGCGTTCGCTTCTTAAATCATAGCGGGCCGCGCCTGTGGTCTTGTCGATCAGGTACGCATCGGTGAAATTGGCGGCGCCCAATCCAAAATAGACGGCGCCCTCTTTATCCACGGCCACACCCAGGGCGTCCACGCCGTGCTGAATTTCCTTCCAACCGTCCGCGACGACGATTTCCTGGTCCGCTTGGTCGTCGTTATTCGTGTCCACCAGTAGCGAAACCTTGCCTTTGGCCGCGACAAAAACTCCACGCCCCCGGCTGTAGCCCGGCGGCGTCAGGGCCATGCCAATCGGCGCGCGCAACGCATTCCCGGTCCAAAACGGCTCTGCGTGATCCTCCAATCCATCCCCGTCCTTGTCCGTGAGAAGGAGGATCTGGCCGTCGTAACCGAGGGCGACCAGTTTGCCGTCCTCGCGAAATTTGATATTATTGATGTTTCTAAGCGTCAGCGGAAGCGGGCGCACGGTGAAGCCGGGGTAAAATACCTGGACGGGCGGCGGGTTTGAAACGGTCACGAGCGGTTGCGAATCGCCGAGCGTTGGCGCGCGGCCAAGCAGCTTCGCGTATTTGTCCCTCAAATAATGTTCAACCGCGCTCCGTTCTTCGTCTTTCAATAGGTGGCTGTAAACGATGACCTCACCGATGTCGCCGTGAAAGAAGCCCTGCGTAAACGGCGGATCAGCCTGGTTGGAATAAAGCCGCGCGCCCAGGGCAAATTCGTCCATGTGAATTTCCGAATCCGTTCGATCGCGCGCCGCGTGCGTCTTGCCGTCGAGAAACAGCCGAACCGCTTTTGGCCCAACGCCGCTTTGCACGGTCAGGATGTGCCAGCCGCCGAAGGGAAGGGCAGGGCCTTCGAACATTTGGAACACTCCGCCCGCACCACTGCCTTCGATATTCACCATTCCAAGCTGCGTGCCCGGTCCAGGTCCGAGGTCGATATTCAATCCGGCCGTGTAATCGTTCTGTCCCGTCCGAGTCATGGCGAGGAAGGCCCTGAACAAGCCACCGTTCGAGCGAGGAGAGGTCGCCACGAAAACCGTGGTCTCGCGCATTTTTCCTTTGAGCCACCAACCGACCAACACGTCATTGGTCCCGTCGAAGGAGGCAAAAGAAAGTCCCGCCTCCTCGCGCAATTTGGGTCGCGCGTCCACCTGGTGTTGCGCCAGGTGACGGCCATGGCCCGAGCCGTCAGCGAGGTACGCCAGCGGAACCCCACTGACCACGCCGAGCATTCCCATATTTGTCCGGCCCGCGTTCTGACGCGAGCAGTCGAACCACAACTCCACTCCCTCCTTTACCGGAAGGCGCGAATCAGTCCATGCCTCCACCCCGCACGCCGCGCCCTGGCCGAGACAAATCAAACCCATCGCCAGGATCACGAAAAAGCGCGCTCGTTTGCCCACTGCACTTGAAGCAATCAGCGTCATAATCATTTCAGGAAACCTCCGGCTCTGCCGGAGGACCCGTCCAGTTCAACAAATTTCGGGAACGGTCCGATACGCGAGTCGTTCACGCTGTTTCCCCCCCGACCCTCTTCCTCCCGCCTTCGCGGCGCGCCAAAGCGCCGCTCCGGCGCGACGGCGACAGAGAGAGGAAACAGCGCGCAGCGCGCAGTGGAAAGCCGTGAAGTCAGGATTGTTCTCCGCGGAAGAATGGTTCACCCTCTCCTCGAGGGAGGTATCTATTGAGCGCTCCATCGTAGCGCAGAGTCGTACTCTGCTGTATCGCAGCTGTAGCGCAGAGTTGCACTCTGCCAGGCGATCGGAAACTCCGGACGGTGCGACCGATCTGACACTCTGCCGAATACAATTCGGCGATACAGCAGATTGAAAATCTGCGCTACATTTCCGTCCCCGCCGCACGCTAAACAGATTCCAAGAGCCGCGGTGAGGAGAAAGAGAACTCTGCACCCCGCGGCGCGCCTGTCCTCCACTTGACGTGCGGCCGATGCTCGCACTGCTATATGGCTTTGAGCACTTCACGATTTCAAGCCTCGGGCCAGTACGTGTTTAGTGTCGACGCTGCGCGAAAGAACGGAGCGCGGCGTTTACGCCGCTTCCGCGGGGCACAAACCCTGGGACGTCCTGCAAATCCCAAGCAGCAGGAAATTGCGGACCTTGAAGCGGCCTGAAGGCCGCGCTCCTGCGCCAATCTTTGAAATGGGGTACTTAGAGCGGTGAACAGTTTTGTCTCGGCGACGATGGCGTGTTCGGTCGGCAATCGTTCCAATGAACTCGCGCCGTAAAAACCGTCCAATCCCTGGCAGTAATCCAATAGA
>Ga0066710_100006157_pt1 | contig 11137 bp, 8 predicted proteins | sample GraSoiAngelo_159_FD_79666 | JGI IMG/M metagenome (GOLD analysis project Ga0066710, IMG submission 79666) | Grasslands soil microbial communities from the Angelo Coastal Reserve, California, USA - 14_1009_16_40cm | ecosystem: Environmental > Terrestrial > Soil > Grasslands | place: USA...
GGAGGCGGGACGCTACGAAAGGAGTCTGTGTGAGGGGGAATTTGAGAAGGCTGGCCCTGCCGCTTGCGGCGTTCGCTGTCCTGCTCGTCGCCGGGACCGCGGGTGGCGCTACCAGGTCCGGCACGCTCGTATTCGGGGGTGTCGGCGAGCCGACGTATCTCGACGCGGCGCTCGTCTCCGACGGCGAGCCGTTCCGGGTCACCGAGCAGATCTTCGAGGGCCTCGTCTCGCTGAAGCCGGGATCGACGGTGGTCCGGGCTGGGCTCGCGACGAAGTGGGGGTCCAAGAACGGCAAGGACTGGACGTTCACCCTCCGCCACGGCGTGACCTTCCACGACGGGACGCCGTTCAACGCGCAGGCGGTCTGTTACAACTTCAACCGCCAGTACAACTTCACGGGGCCGTTCCAGGATGCGTCGGCAACGTACTACTGGCAGACCGTCTTCCTCGGGTTCAAGCACAACGAGTCCGCGGACCTCTCGCCGAGCCTCTACAAGGGCTGCACCACGCGAGGGAAGTACACGGCGATCATCCACCTGACGCGCCGATCGGCTTCGTTCCTGCCCGCGATGGTGATCTCGTCGTTCGGGATCCAGAGCCCGACGGCGCTGCAAAAGTACGGCGCCAACCAGGGCGAGCTGCGGAATGGCACCTTCTACCCGACCGGGACGTACGCGTTCAGCCATCCGACCGGCACGGGCCCGTTCGTGTTCAAGTCCTGGACCGTCGGCGAGAAGGTCGAGCTCGTCAAGAACACGAAGTATTGGGGGCCGAAGCCGAAGATCGACCGCGTGATCATCCGGCCGATCTCGAACAACACGGCCCGCGTCCAGGCGCTTCAGACCGGCGAGATCAACGGCGCCGACCTGATCCAGCCGCAGGACGTGCCCACGATCAAGTCGAGCTCGAAGCTGAAGCTGCTAGACCGGCCGCCGTTCAACGTCGCCTACGTGACTATCAACCAGTCGCGAAAGCCGTTCGACAAGCTGGCCGTCCGGCAGGCGGTCGCATACGGGCTCGACCGGCAGGGCGTCGTCAACTCGTTCTACGCCGGCCGGGGTCAGGTGGCGAACGAGTTCATGCCGCCGCAGGTCTTCGGCTGGACGAACAAGGTCCCGAAGTACCCGTACAACCCGGACAAGGCCAAGGCACTCCTGAAGAGCGCCGGGCTCACGCTGCCCGTGCCGATCGAGTTCTGGTACCCGACCGGCGTCTCGCGGCCGTACATGCCGCGGCCGGATCTGAACTTCCAGGCCTTCTCGGCGAGCCTCGAGAAGTCGGGCTTCAAGGTGACGGCGAAGAGCGCTCCGTGGCGCCCGGACTACGTGAAGAACGTGAACCAGGGCACCGCGGGCGACATCAACCTGATCGGCTGGACGGGCGACTTCGGCGACCCGGACAACTTCGTCGGAACGTTCTTCAAGGCTCCTCACGCGCAGTGGGGCTTCGACAACAAGGCCATCTTCAACATCCTCGTCAAAGCCGAGGGTGAGGTGAACTTCAAGAAGCGCGTGAAGCTCTACCAGCAGGCGAACATCATGATCATGAAGTTCCTGCCGGGAGTGCCGTACGCGCATTCGAAGCCCGCTCTCGGGTTCCAGAAGAACGTGAACGGCTACGTCCCGAGCCCAGTCGGAACGGATCCGTTCGCTGGCGTCTCCATCGGAGGCCAGTAGCGGCTTAGGGGAGCAGCCGGCGAGCGATGCTTCGGTACCTCGTTCGCCGGCTGCTCCTGCTCGTCCCGATCCTGCTCGGCGTCTCCCTCCTGGTCTTCTTCTGGATCAGGGCGCTGCCCGGGGGCCCTGCGGAGTCGCTCCTCGGCGAGCGCGCGACGCCGGCGCTCGTCGCCGCGTATCGGAAACGCTACGGCCTCGACAAGCCGGTCTACCAGCAGTACGTGACGTACCTCAAGACGACGTTCGTCGACCGCGACCTCGGCGTCAGCGTCGCCTCGCGGCGGACCGTCTTCTCCGAGATCAGGCTGCGCTTCCCGGCGACCGTCGAGCTCACGCTCGCTGCGATGATCTTCGCCGTCTCGCTCGGGATCCCGCTCGGGTTCTTCGCCGCGAAGCGCCACGGGGGCGTGTTCGACCATCTGACCCTCGTGGGCTCGCTGATCGGGATCTCGATCCCGATCTTCTTCCTCGCGATCATCCTCAAGTACATCTTCGCCGTCAGGCTCGCGTGGCTCCCGAGCGTCGGGCGGATCTCGGTGCTGATCGACATGAAGCACCCGACCAATTTCTACATCCTCGACGCGATCATCGAGCGAAACTGGTCGGCGCTCTGGGACGTGCTGAAGCACCTCGTCCTGCCGGCGATCGCGCTCGGGTCGATCCCGCTTGCGATCGTGACCCGGATCACGCGGGCGGCAGTGCTCGACGTGCAGAACGAGGACTACGTGCGGACGGCACGTGCGAAGGGGCTTGCGCCCCACATCGTCGACGAGCGGCACGTGCTGCGGAACGCAATGCTGCCGGTCACGACGATCATCGGCCTGCAGACGGGCCTGCTCCTCTCGGGTGCGGTCCTGACCGAGACGGTCTTCGCGTTCCCTGGGATGGGCTCGTGGCTGCGCGACGCGATCTTCTCCCGCGATTACCCGGTGCTCCAGGGCGGGATCCTGTTCCTCGCGCTCGTGTTCGTGCTCGTGAACCTGATCGTCGACCTCTCGTACGCGATCATCAACCCGCGGATCCGGTACAGCTGAGAGATGGGCGACCGGGGATCCACGGGTCGACGGGGATGGCTCAACCCAAGTCGGGCACCGCGCTCGGCCGCGGTGCGTAGGGGACTACTACGGGCCGCGGCCGAGCGTGCTGATCCGGCGCCGCGTCTGAGCCACCATCCGCGGGGCGTGGATCCCCGGTCGGGCATCTAATGTCGGTCGTCGAGCTCGAGGCCCGTGAGATCCAGCTCGAAGCGCCGAGCGGCCTCTGGAGCGAGGCCTGGCGCCGGCTGATCCGGAACCCGGGCGCGATCGTCGGCGCGTTCTTCGTCCTCTGCTTCGTCGTCGCCGCGATCCTCGCGCCCGTGCTCGCCCCGTACGGGCCGAAGGACCAGAATCTCCTCCTGATCGTGAAGGGCTGCTGTCCGGGCCCGTCGTCGAAGCACTGGCTCGGCGTCGACCTGCTCGGGCGCGACGTCTACAGCCGCATCCTCTACGGCGCCCGCTACTCGCTCCTGATCGGCATCGTGTCCGTCTCGATCGGGCTCTCGGTCGGGCTCGTCCTCGGTTCGGTCGCGGGGTACTTGGGGGGGTTCGTGGACTCGCTGATCATGCGCTGCATGGACGTGATGCTGGCGATTCCCGGGCTTCTCTTCGCGATCGGGATAGTGGCGATGCTCGGGCCCGGGCTGCGGCAGATCATGGTCGCGGTCGGCGTCGTCAACATCCCGATCTTCGCCCGGCTCCTGCGGGGCTCGGTGCTCGCGCAGCGGGAGAACGACTTCGTCCTCGCGGCGCGCTCGGTGGGCGTGCGACGGCCGACGATCCTGTTCTCGCACATCCTCCCGAACGCGATGTCGCCGGTGATCGTCCAGGGAACGCTCGCGATGGCGACCGCGATCATCGACGTAGCCGGGCTCGGCTTCCTCGGGCTCGGGCCGCAGGATCCCGCGACGCCGGAGTGGGGGACGATGCTCACCGACGTGAACGACTACCTCCAGACGGCGCCGTTCCTCGCGATCGTTCCGGGCCTCGCGATCGTCATCTCCGTCCTCGGCTTCAACCTGATCGGCGACGGCCTGCGCGAGGCTCTCGACCCGAAGCTGCGGGGAAGGGCGTGAGCGGCGTCGGTCGCGATGCCGCCTTCAGGCCGTGCCGGCTTTGCTGGCGCGGCCGTCTGCGCAGCCAGCCACGAGCGCTTGAATCGGAAGTCGCGCCGTGAGCGCGGGGGAGCCGCTGCTCGAGGTCGACGACCTCCGCGTGCAGTTCTGGACGAGCCGCGGCACCGTGTACGCCGTCAACGGGATCTCGTTCGAGATCGCGGCCGGGGAGACGCTTGGGATCGTCGGCGAGTCGGGGTGCGGGAAGAGCGTCACCTCGCTCGCGCTCCTCGGCCTGCTGCCGCGCGCCGGGCGTGTGCCGACGGGCACGGCGACCTTCGGCGGCCGCGACCTTCTGCGGCTCCGCGACCGCGAGCTGCGCCGCGTCCGCGGCCGGCAGATCTCGATGATCTTTCAGGATCCGATGACGAGCCTGAACCCGGTGCTCACCATTGGACGGCAGATTCGCGAGGCGCTCGAGACGCACTTCGACATGAAGCGGAAGCCGGCGACCGCGCGCGCGGCCGAGCTCCTCGACCGGGTGGGGATCCCGAGCCCGGAGGCGCGGCTCGCGGACTACCCGCACCAGTTCTCGGGCGGGATGCGGCAGCGGGCGATGATCGCGATGGCGCTCGCGTGCCGCCCGAAGCTCTTGATCGCCGACGAGCCGACGACGGCGCTCGACGTGACGATCCAGGCACAGATCCTTTCGATCCTGCGCGAGCTCGTCGCCGACGAGCACACGGCGCTGATCCTGATCACGCACGACCTCGGCGTCGTCGCGGGAATGTGCGAGCGCGTGAACGTGATGTACGCGGGCATGTTCGTCGAGACGGGGTCGGCGGAGCAGCTGTTCGGGGCGCCGCGGCACCCGTACACGCTCGGCCTGCTCCAGAGCGTGCCGCGGCTCGACGCGACCCGGCGCGCCCGGCTCCAGCCGATCGAGGGCTCGCCGCGAAACATGCTCCGTCCGCCGACGGCGTGTCCGTTCCAGCCGAGGTGCCGCTACGAGGTCGAACTGTCGCGCGAGCAGGTGCCGCCACTCGTCGAGATCGAGCCCGGGCACCAGGTCGCATGTTTCAACCCCGTCCCCGCAGAGGAGTGGGAGCGAACGCGCGCGGCCGCCACGGCATGAACACACGCATCCCCACCCAGGGAGGGGGGGAATCCACCCGCCGCCCGCGGCCAGCCTACCGCGGAAATGCGCGCGCAGGCGTCACGGGCTGTGCCGGAACTGGAACTTCTTCTTGACCGAGAGCCCGCCGCCTCGTGCCGCACCGACCGCCCCCGGCGCGAACGGGACGAACCTCGTCCAGCTCGACCACCTGAAGCTCTACTTCCCGATCAAGAGCGGGCTCGTGCTCGACCGCCACGTGGGCGACATACGCGCGGTCGACGACGTCAGCCTCACGATCCGCCGCGGGGAGACGCTCGGGCTCGTCGGCGAGTCGGGCTGCGGCAAGTCGACCGTCGGGCGCGCGATCCTGCGCCTGTACGAGCCCACCGACGGCAGGATCCTCTTCGACGGGCAGGACATCACGCGGCTGAGCGAGAGCGACCTCCGCCCGCTGCGTCGGCGGATGCAGATGGTCTTCCAGGACCCGTTCGCCTCGCTCAACCCGCGCCACAGCGTCGGCCGGATCGTCGGCGAGCCGCTGCGCACGCACGGGCTCGCCGGGCGCCGGGCCGCGGCGAGTCGAGTCCGCGAGCTCCTCGGCGTCGTCGGGCTCCCGACCGACGCCGCTAGCCGCTTCCCGCACGAGTTCTCGGGCGGCCAGCGCCAGCGCATCGGCCTCGCGCGCGCCCTCGCCCTGAACCCCGACTTCGTGGTCGCCGACGAGCCGGTGTCCGCACTCGACGTGTCGATCCAGGCGCAGATCATCAACCTGCTCGAGCGCCTGCAGGAGGAGTTCGACCTCACGTACCTCTTCATCGCGCACGACCTCGCGGTCGTCCGCCACATCTCCGACCGGATCGCGGTCATGTACCTCGGCACGATCGTCGAGATCTCGCCGGCCGACGAGCTCTACGACAACCCGCTCCACCCCTACACGATCTCGCTGCTCTCCGCGGTTCCCATCCCGGATCCCGTCGTCGAGTCGCAACGCGAGTCGATCCTGCTGGCGGGCGATCTGCCCAGCCCGGCCAACCCGCCGCCGGCCTGCAGGTTCCACACGCGCTGTCCGTACGTGCAGCCGACCCGCTGCCGCGAGGAGGTGCCTCGACTGCGCAGGCTCGAGACCGGTCACGAGGTCGCGTGCCATTGGGCCGAAGAGATCAAGGCGGGCCGGATCACGCCGCACGCCGTCGAGCCGGTGTTCGACGCCGGGATTCTCGAGCCGGAGCTGGGGCCGCCGCCAGTGTGACGGCGCGCTGCGCGGCGGCCAGGATCGCCTCGGGGACGAGCGGCGTGACGGCGAGCTCGGGCGGCGGCCGGCGCAGGAACGAGCCGACGAGGAGCAGCTCGTCGGCGGCCTCGGGCTCGAGCGACGGCTCTCCGTGGCGGCAGAGCGCCAGGCCGGCCTCGACCTCGAGCCTCGCACCAGCGCCCGGCGGGAGCGAGCGGACGGCGGCCACGCGGCCCCCGCAGACGAAGACCGCTCGGGTGAAGCCCGGATCGACGGCGGGCGCGACGAGGCAGCAGGACGCCCTCCGGAGCCGCTCGAGACGGCGAAGCTCGGCCACGACCCGCTCGAGCGCCTCGACGCGGTCGCGCATCCGGCCGGCGTCCTCGTAACGGAGCGATTCCGCGAGCGCGCGCACTTTCGCGTGCAGTCGCGGGAGCGCGAGCCCGGGATCGGCGAGCTCTTCCTCGGTCGCGCCCTCGAGCGCGCGGGCGGCGAGGCGGGCGAGCGTCCGCGAGCGGATGGGCCCGAGCGGCCCCGGCTTCGACGAGCAGACGAGCCCGGCGCCGCGACGGCGCAGGTAGACGTACCGGTCGGGCCGCGCGTTGCGCACGTTCCCGGGCGGACGGAGCTCGCGGATCAGGCGCAGCTCCTCGAGACCGGCCTCGAGCTCCGAGCCGAGCCTCCGCCACTCGATCCGCTCCAGCGCTCCGAGGGCCGCCTCCACCGCCGGCCTGTGGCGATCGGAGCGGAAGTACGAGCGCAGGCGGGCGCGCAGGTCGCGCGCGCGGCCGATGTATAGCACCTGGTCGAACCGGTCGCGGAAGAGGTAGACGCCCGGTGACGGCGGGGCGCCGAAGGCGAGTGAGCGCTTCTCGTAGACACGCCGGGTGCGCGTCGAGGCGAGCTCGCACAGGTCCGCGACGGTCATGGCGCCCCGCTCCTGGGCCAGGCCGATCAGCGCCAGGAGCACCTCCGCTGTCGCCTGCGCGTCCGGAAGCGCGCGGTGGCAGGGCCGGGCTGCCGTGCCGAAGAAGTACGCGAGCGAGGCGAGGCTCGCGCGAGCGGCGCGTCCGCCGAGGACCCGGCGCGCGAGCGCGACGGTGTCGACGACCGGCGCCGCGAGGCGCTTCCCGGTCAGGCGCTCCGTCTCGCGGTCGAGGAAGGCGAGGTCGAAGCGGGCGTTGTGGGCGACGAGGACGGCGTCGTCCGCGAAGGCGAGGAACCGCTCGACGGCGCGCGAGACGGGCGGTGCGCTGCGCAGATCGGGGTCGCGCAACCCGGTGAGCGTCGAGACCACGCCGCCTAGCGGGACGCCGGGATTCGCGAGCGTCTGGAACTCCTCCGCCAGCTCGAGCTCCCGCACGCGCACGGCGCCGATCTCGCAGATCCTCGACGAGCCAGGCCGGAGGCCGGTCGTCTCGAGGTCGACGACGACGTAGGTCGCGGACTCGACCGGAAGGTCGTGGCCGAGCGGCGTCTCGAGTCGGACGCTGTCGCCGCTCCAGGCGAGACGGGCGTCGCCGCCGACGACGTCGTCGAGCAGGCTCCGCGCGAGCCCGGCGGGGACGTGTCTGAGCGCGAAGAGCCGCCGCGCCGCCTCCTCGGCGTAGATCGGCCCGCGCCGCTCCTCGACGAGCTCGACGAGCCGGTCCGCGGCGTCGATCCGCAGCTGCACGGTCAAGAGGGTAGCGAACATGTGTTCGATCCACAAGGAGCCGTAGACTCGAGCCGTGGACAGCCTCTGCTCGGTCGAGGTCGCTCCCGTCCGAGCCGAGCCGCGGGACGACGCCGAGCGCGTGACGGAGCTCCTCGAGGGCGAGCCCGTCCGCGTTGAGGAGCGTCGCGATGGTTGGGCGCGCATCGTCACCGCCTACGACTACGCGGGCTGGGTTCGCGAGGAGGTCCTCGGCGGCCGCCCCGGCAATCCGGTGGACGAGGCGCGTGCATACCTCGGGACTCCGTACCTCTGGGGCGGGATGACCCAGCGGGGCATCGACTGCTCCGGGCTCGTCCACATGGCCTATCGCAGGCTCGGCCGCCTCGTGCCCCGCGATGCCGATCAACAGGAAGCTGCAGGCGAGCCTGTGTCCGAGGAAGACCTGCGTCCGGGCGACCTCATCACCTACGGCGACGCGACGTCCGTCACCCACGTCGCCTTCTGGCTCGGGGGCGGCCGCATTCTCCACTCGACCCAGCGCGAGGACGCGAACGGTGTGGTCGAGGAGGCGGAGCCGGAGGAGCTGCGCGTGAAGAGGCGCTGCCGCGTGCGCCTCCGCGCCTAACCAGCAGCGGATTCGAACGTCGGAAGAACCGAGAGGCCCGCGAACCCCTGGGGGTAAGATCCGCACCCCCGAGGCCGATCGGCCTCGAAAAAGCCCAGAGGGTCCAGAGCGGGAGGTACCGGAAGTGACACCGAAGCACAAGCGGACGTGGCTTCTGAGCGCCGTGGCGCTCGTCGTCGGGTTCGCTCTGCTCGCCGCCGCGTGCGGCTCGAGCAAGAAGAGCAGCAGCAACACCACGAGCTCGACCGGGACGGCCGCCGCCCCCAGTGGGGGAACCACGCAGCAGAAGCCGTTCGCGAACTTCCGCGTCGTCTACGACACCGGCACGGACTATCTCGATCCGGCCCTGTCCTACACCGTCCAGGGCTGGGAGGCGATGTGGAACGTCTACCTGAGCCTCCTCGGGTACAAGCACGTGAACGGCCCGGACGGAGCCACGCTCGTCCCGGCGCTCGCGACCGACCTGCCACAGGTCTCCTCGGACGGTCTGACGTACAAGTTCACGCTCCGGAAGGGGCTGAAGTACTCGAACGGGAACCCCGTGAAGGCGACCGACTTCCGTTACGCGATCGAGCGTGACTTCCTCGCCGACTCACCCGGAGTTGGGTTCTTCTCGAACATCGCCGGAGCGGACTCCTTCTCGAAGACGAAGAAGGGGCACATCACCGGGATCACCGCGAACGACGCTACCGGCGCGATCACGATCAAGCTCGTGAAGCCACAGGGCGACTTCCAGAACATCCTCGCCACGATCTTCGCGGCGCCCGTTCCACAGGGCACACCCGCGAAGGACCAGTCCACGACCCCGATCCCTTCGACCGGCCCGTATCAGATCCAGAGCTACACGCCGAACCGCCAGTTCGTCCTGACGCGGAACCCTGATTTCAAGCCGCTTCCGAACGTGCCGGCGACGAACCCGGACAAGATCACGGTGAAGATCGTCGAGGACGACTCGGCGGCGCTTCAGCAGGTGATCAACGGCGAGGCCGACTACGACTTCCATCCGATCCCGGTCGACCGGCTTGCGAGCGTCCAGCAGAAGTACGGGAGCCAGCTGAAGATCTACACGCCGGCGAACACCTACTACTTCTTCATGAACACCCGCGAGAAGCCGTTCGACAACGTCAAGGTGCGCCAGGCGATCAACTACGCGATCGACCGCAACGCGCTCGTGCGCCTGTACGGCGGGCTCGCGACGCCGACGGAGAACGTCCTGCCGCCGACGTACCCGCAGTACAAGAAGCTCGACCTGTACCCGCACGACATGGCCAAGGCCAAGGCGCTCTTGAAGGGGACGGGCGCGACGAGTGTGCCGGTGACGATCTGGGGCTCGAACCGCGAGACCTCGAAGAAGCCGGTCGCCTACCTCCAGGACGTCATGACGCAGCTGGGCTTCAAGGCGAAGCTGAAGATCATCGACGCGGCCGTCTACTGGACGACGATCGGCAACCAGAAGACGGCGGCGCAGATCGGCTTCGCCGACTGGTTCCAGGACTATCCCCATCCGCTCGACTGGTTCGACGTCTTGCTGAACGGGGAGCGGATCACGCCGACGCACAACAACAACTACTCGAACTTCAACGACACGGCCGTGAACAAGAAGATCGACGATCTGAAGAAGCAGCCCACGCTGAACGACCAGGTCAACTCGCAGTGGGCGGACGTCGACAAGATGGTCATGCAGCAGGCCGCGTGGGCGCCGTACGTGAACCGGCAGTTCACCGACTTCTTCGGCTCGAAGATCGATACGAGCTGCTACGTGAACCACGTGCTCTACCAGTTCGACTTCAGCCGGATCTGCATGAAGTAGAAGACGACGGGTAAGGACCGGGGGCGCTCCGTCGCGGGCGCCCCCGCATCCCTCTCGCCGCGGAGGCGGATGGCCACCACCGAGCCGGCAACCGACTTCACGCTCGACACCGCGCAGCTGCTTGCCGAGGAGGAGCACGGCACGTCGATCGTGGGGCGGAGCCCGTGGTACCTGGCCTGGCGGCGACTCCGGCGCAACAAGGTCGCGATCGCGGCCTTCGTCCTCTTTCTGCTCGTCGTCGCCGTGAGCGCCGGCGCGCCGCTCTACGCACATCATGTCGCGCACACGACGCCGAGCGCGAACCATCCGACCGAGAACGTCAAGGTCGGCAGCAAGATCGTGCCGGTCATCTCAGCGGGCGGCACGTACACGGTGACCGTGAACGGCCAGCAGGAGCTCCGGGTCAAGCCCGTGAACATCATCGGCCCGACCTGGTGGCACGCCGCCGGGAAGTTCGTCCTCGGCGCCGACGAGAACGGGCGCGACAATGCCGTTCGCCTCCTCTATGGCGGCCGCAACTCGCTGATCGTCGGGATCGGCTCCGCGTTCTTCTGCACCGTGCTCGCGGTCATCCTCGCGCTGATCGCGGGCTACTACGGCGGGGTCGCCGACTGGATCATCACGCGCTTCTTCGACCTGATCTGGGCCTTCCCGGTGATCCTGCTCGCGATCGCGCTTGGCTCCGCGCTCTCGATCAACGGCTTCCATCACTTCGGGATCAACGTCGAGAGCGGGAGCCTCTGGATCCCGACGTTCGTCATCTCCTACGTCCTGATCCCGTACATCGGCCGTCCGCTGCGCGGCCAGATCCTGTCGCTGCGGGAGAAGGAGTTCGTCGAGGCGGCGACCGCGCAGGGCGCAGGGCCGCTGCGGATCATGTTCAGCGAGATTCTACCGAACATCGCGTCCTCGGCGTTCGTCTTCTTCAC
>Ga0066710_100006158_pt1 | contig 11136 bp, 6 predicted proteins | sample GraSoiAngelo_159_FD_79666 | JGI IMG/M metagenome (GOLD analysis project Ga0066710, IMG submission 79666) | Grasslands soil microbial communities from the Angelo Coastal Reserve, California, USA - 14_1009_16_40cm | ecosystem: Environmental > Terrestrial > Soil > Grasslands | place: USA...
GACGGACTATCGCCTGTGGGCGCTGTGCGGCAAGAGCGAGCACACCGAGGGGTCTATCTGGGAGGCGTGCGACAAGGCAGCGCACTACCGGGTGGGCAACCTGTGCGCCATCCTCGACATCAACCGGCTCGGTCAGCGCGGCCGCAACGAATTCGAGTGGGACCTCGACGCGTACCGGCGCCGCGTGGAGTCGTTCGGCTGCAGACCCATCCTCATCGACGGCCACGACCACGAGCAGATCCACGAGGCGCTCACCGCGGCGCGAGAGGGCGGCGACCACCCCACCGTGGTCATCGCGCGGACCGTCAAGGGCAAGGGGTTCAGCGAGCTCGAGAACCAGGACGGCTGGCACGGCAAGGCGCTGCCGCCTGACATGGCCGAGCGTGCCATCGCCGAGCTGGGTGGCATCCGCGACGTGCGCATCGACGTGCGCCGGCCCGAGCACGGCACCCCGGCGATTGCGCACGACAGTCGCGCGCCGGTCGGCGTTCCCATGTACACGAAGGGCGACAAGGTCGCTACTCGCAAGGCATACGGCGACGCGCTCAAGGCGCTGGGGGCGCGGCGCGACGTGGTTGCGCTGGACGGCGAGGTGAGCAACTCGACGCACGCCGAGGAGTTCAAGTCCGCGTACCCGGAACGCTTCTTCGAGATGTTCATCGCCGAGCAGCAGCTGGTGGCGGCGACGCTCGGCCTGAGCGTGCGCGGCTACGTCGCGTTCGCGTCCACCTTCGCAGCGTTCTTCTCGCGGGCATACGACTTCATCCGCATGGCCGGCATCTCCCCGCACGCGCTGCGGCTGTCCGGCTCGCATGCCGGCACGGAGATCGGCGCCGACGGCCCGTCGCAGATGGCGCTCGAGGACCTCGCGGCGATGCGCGCCGTGCACGGCTCGACCGTGCTGTACCCGAGTGATGCGGTGTCGACGGCACGTCTGGTGGCCGCCATGGCCGACCTCGACGGCATCTCGTACATCCGCACCACACGCGGCGCCTACCCCGTCCTCTACGGCAACGACGAGACGTTCCCCATCGGCGGTTCCAAGGTCGTGCGCAGCAGCGACCGCGACGTCGCCACGCTCGTCGGTGCAGGAGTGACGGTGCACACCTGCCTGGAGGCAGCGGAACGCCTGGCGCACAGCGGCGTACACCTGCGCGTCATCGACGCCTATTCCGTCAAACCTATCGACACCACCACGCTGCGCGCGGCGGCCGCCGCGACGGGCGGCGCGCTGATCGTCGTGGAAGACCACTACCCGCAGGGCGGGCTCGGCGCTGCGGTGATGGAGGCTCTCGCGTATGACGATCCGCCACCGCGGGTCGCGCACCTGGCGGTGCGAGCGCTGCCGGGATCGGGCACCACCGCGGAGCTGCTGGCCGCCGCGGGCATCGACTCCGCCGCCATCGTCGCGGCCGTCAAGCACCTGACCGGCGTGATCGCGGAGGTGCGCTGATGCCCACGCCACTCCAGCAGCTCGGCGAGCACGGGCAATCGGTGTGGCTCGACTACATCAGCCGTGAGCTGGTCAGCAGCGGGGAGTTGCAGCGCCTGATCCGCGACGACAACGTCACCGGCATGACCAGCAACCCGACCATCTTCCAGAAGGCGATCGCTGAAGGCTCCGACTACGACCCGCAGATACGCGAGCTGATCGCTTCCGGTGTCGACGACCCGATGGACGTCTTTCTCGCCCTGGCCATCACCGACATCCAGCACGCAGCGGACATCCTCCGTCCCGTGCACGATCGCACCGGCGGCGCGGACGGCTTCGTGAGCCTGGAGGTTGTGCCGCAGCTGGCGCACGACACCAAGTCGACGATCGAGATGGTGGAGGCGTTCTGGAAGCGCGTGGACCGTCCCAACCTGATGATCAAGATCCCGGCGACCGAGGAGGGGCTGCCCGCCATCAGGCAGAGCCTGGCCGCCGGGTACAACATCAACATCACGCTCATCTTTGCGCTGGCGATGCACGACAAGGTCATCGAGCAGTACATCTCCGCGCTCGAGCAGCGGCATGCGAGCGGCACGTCCCTCGGTGTCCATTCGGTCGCGTCCTTCTTCGTGAGCCGTGTCGACACCGCCGTGGACAAGATCGTCGATCAGAAGCTGGCTGCAGACCCCGGCGACGCAAACCTCGAGGCACTGCACGGCAAAGCGGCCATCGCCAACGCGGTGCTCGCGTACGAGCTGTTCGAGCAGCGATTCGGTGACGCACGGTTCGGCCGGCTGCGCGAGGCGGGCGCATACGTGCAGCGGCCGCTCTGGGCCAGCACCAGCGCCAAGAACCCCAACTACCGCGACGTCGTCTACGCGGAAGCGCTGATCGGCCCCGACACGGTCGACACCATGCCGCCACAGACCATCGAAGCCTTCCGTGACCACGGCATCGTGGCCGGCGACACGGTGCGCGCCGACTACGCGGGTGCGCACCGGGTGATGGCGCAGCTGGCCGAGGCCGGCATCGACATGGACCAGGTGACCCAAGACCTCCTCGACGCAGGCGTCAAGTCCTTCTCGGATTCGTTCGACGAGCTGATCCGCGGCATAGCCGAGAAGCTGGATGGCATGCGCAGCGGCTACGGCCGGCGACAGCATTTCGACCTCGGCGCCAGCACCGCCACGGTCACCGAGGCGATCGGCGGTGCCGCGGCGCACGATGTGGCGGCCCGCACCTGGGCGCGCGATCCTAACCTCTGGAAACCGGGCGACGCGGCACATGCCGAGGTCATACGCAACCGCCTCGGCTGGCTCGACGTCATCGACCGCATGCGCGAAACGATGCCTCGCTTGCTCGCTCTCGACGCCGCGGTGCGGAGCGCGGGCTGGCGCAACGTCGTGCTGCTGGGCATGGGCGGATCGAGCCTGTGCCCCGAGGTGCTGCGCAGCTCGTTCGGCAGTGCCGCGGGACAACCGACGCTGCATGTGCTCGACACCACCGACCCGGTGGCGATCGCCACGCTCACCCGCTCCATCGACCCACGGACCTGTGGCTTCATCGTCTCGAGCAAGTCCGGCAAGACCCTCGAGACACTGTCGCACCTTGCGCATTTCTGGGAGGTGACGCGCGCCGCGGTCAGCGATCCCGGTCAGCACTTCGTCGCCGTCACCGATCCGGGAACCGCACTGGCAGAAACGGCGCAGGAGCGAGGCTTTCGCAGCGTATTCGAGAACCCTGCCGACATCGGCGGCAGGTACTCGGCGCTGAGCTTCTTCGGGTTGGTGCCGGCGGCGGTCGCCGGCATCGACGTCGACCTCCTGCTGCAGCGCGCCGCCGACATGCGCGGTCAGTGCAAGCCCGGTGTTCCCGGCGACCTCAACACCGGCCTGTCGCTCGGCACGACGCTGGGCCTGATGCACGCGGCCGGGCGAGACAAGGTGACCATCCTGGCGCCGCCGCGGATCGCAGCATTCTCGTTGTGGGCCGAGCAGCTCATCGCCGAGAGCACCGGCAAGGAGGGCAAGGGCATCATCCCGATCGGCGCCGAACCCATCGGTGACGCGTCGGTGTACGGAGACGACCGGCTGTTCGTGGCCCTGGAGATCGGCGGCGACGCCGATTTCGACAGGGCAGTCGGTGGACTGCGCGCCGCGGGGCAGCGCGTGGTCAGCCTCAGCCTGAACGATCTCTATGACCTCGGCGGCGAGTTCTTCCGCTGGGAATTCGCCACGGCCGTGGCGGGCGCTGCACTGCAGATCGATCCCTTCGACGAGCCGAACGTGCAGGAATCGAAGGACAACACGAATGCGGTGCTGCAGCGCTACGAGACGCAGGGGTCTCTCCCCGACGAGGCTGCTGACGCGGTCGACGGCGAGATCAGCGTGTTCGGCGGCACCGCGGACAGCGTTGCCGCGGCAGTGCGCGCGCATCTGGACAGCGCTCAGCCGCGCGACTACGTTGCGCTGATGGCATACGTGACCCCTGACGCCACCGCCGAGGCGGCGCTGCAGCAGCTCCGCACCACCATCCGCGACTCACTGCGCGTGGCCACGACGCTGGGGTTCGGACCACGTTTCCTGCACAGCACCGGGCAGCTGCACAAGGGAGGGCCGAACACCGGCGTGTTCGTGCAGATCACGTCGGACGACCGTGAGGACGTCGCCATCCCCGGCCGGCCGTTCACGTTCTCGGTGCTCAAACACGCACAGGCGGCCGGGGACCTCCTCTCGCTGCGCGCGCATGGCAGGCGCGTCATCCGGGTGCACGTCGCCGGCGACCTGAGCGCCGCCCTGCGCCGGCTCACCGAGATTGTGCTGCCCGCTCCGGCGCGACCGTAGCAGCGGGGCGCGTCAGGCGCACATGTCATGAGTAAGACCGCGCTGCGAACCGGCGAGGCGAGCGTCACCGGGGCCAACCCGCTCCTGGCCGGCATGCGCACCGCGCGAACGCCGGTTCCGTGCGCGCTGGTCATCTTCGGCGCCAGTGGTGACCTCACCATGCGCAAGCTCGTGCCGGGCCTCTACGCGCTCGCCAGCGAGGGGAGTCTGCCGGCCGGCTTCACCGTGGTCGGCGCGGGCCGCACGGCGATGACCGACGACGAGTTCCGCGCCTCCATGCGCAAGGCGGTCAAGGGTTATGGCCGCGTGCCGCTGCGCGATGACATCTGGGAAGGGTTCGCTGCCGGTCTGGGTTATGTGACCTACGACCTGGAGCGCAGCGACGGCCTTGCGGCGCTGAAGGATGCGCTCGACACCGGCGACCGGACGCGAGGCACGTCGGGGAATCGCGTCTATTACTACAGCGTGCCGCCGAGCGCCGTCGTTCCGCTCTCGGAACGCCTGCGCAGCGAGGGGATGTGCGTCGAGCCGCCGGGCAGCTTCGTGCGGGTGATCGTGGAAAAACCCTTCGGGCGCAACCTCGAGACAGCGCGGGAGCTGAGCCGCCGGCTCCATGAGGCCTTTCGCGAAGAGCAGATCTACCGCATCGACCACTACCTCGGCAAGGAGACGGTGCAGAACATCCTGGTGCTGCGCTTCGCCAACGGCATCTTCGAGCCGCTGTGGAACCGGCAGTACATCGACCACGTGCAGATGACGGTCGCGGAGACGCTCGGCGTCGAGGGTCGCGGCGCGTACTACGAGGAATCCGGCGCGCTGCGCGACATCGTGCAGAACCACATGATGCAACTCGCCGCCATCATCGGCATGGAGGCGCCCTCGAACTTCCAGGCCGAGACGGTGCGCGACGAGAAGGTGAAACTCCTGCGCGCCGTCCGGCCGATCCATCCCGACGACGCGCTTGCGCTCACCGTCCGCGGCCAGTTCGCGGGCGGTTGGGTCGACGGCGAGCCTGTGCCGGGGTACCGCGAGGAGAAGGACGTCGACCGCGAATCCCTTCGGGAGACGTTCGTGGCCATGAAGCTCGACATCGACAACTGGCGCTGGGCCGGCACTCCTTTCTATCTGCGCACGGGAAAGCGGCTGCCCAAGCGAGCCACCGAGATCGTGATCCAGTTCCGCCGCGTGCCCCACTCGCCGTTCGGCGGCAACGTGGCGACACCCTCGGGAGTGCTGCCCACCGACTCCATCGACCCCAACCTGCTGGTGCTGCGCATCCAACCCGACGAGGGCATCACGCTGCGGGTCAGCGCCAAGGTCCCCGGCCAGATGATGCGCATCCGCGGCGTCAACATGGACTTCTCGTACGGCAGCGCTTTCCTGAAGGAGTCGCCGGAAGCGTACGAGCGGCTGCTCCTGGACTGCATGCTCGGCGACCCGACGCTGTTCGCGCGCGAGGACGAGGTCGAGGAGGCGTGGCGCGTCTGCACCGCCATCCTCGACGGCTGGCGCGCGCACCCACCCGACCGCGCCAACTGCCCGAACTACGAGGCGGGCACATGGGGGCCGGAGGAGTCACACGCGTTCATGGCGCGCGACGGACGAGCGTGGCACCGGCCCTGAGCTTCGCCCACGCCAGCGGTCTGCATGCCGTCGTCCGAGCGCTCGCCGAGCTGCACCACGAGACGCTGCGCACGGCAGCCGAGGAGTCGGGCGTGCGGATGTCGGTGGCCAACATCGTCGCCGCGGGCGTCGATGCGACCAGTGTGGACCAGGCGGAGGCGGTGCTCACCGCGATCGGCGAGCGCCACCCGGCGCGAGCCATCGTCGTCCTCGCCGACCCGGAGCGCGATCCGCTGATCGAGGCGGATCTGTCGTTGCGCTGGCAACCCGGAACATCAAAGGTCTGCACGGAGCTGATCCGGCTAACCGTCAACGGCGAGCCGGCGCTGCACCTGGCCAGCATCGTGACCCCACTGCTGGTCCCGGATATTCCGCTGCACCTGTGGTTGACGGGTGCGCCGCGTCTCGTGCAGGCATTCAACCCCGACACGGTGGCGATGTGCGACCGCATCGTCCTCGACAGCGGCTTGTACCCGCAGCCCGGCGTCACGCTCGGACACCTCGCCACCGAGCTGGCGCGGCACGGCAGCGCGCTGTCGCTCGGCGACATCGCTTGGGTGCGGACGCAGCTGTGGCGCGAACTGTCGGCGCAGGCCTTCGACAGCGCGCAGACGCGCCCGTGGCTCGAGCACCTCGACATCGTGGAGATCGAGACGGCGGGGAAAACACCGTCGGCCCAGGGCTGGCTGATGGCGGGGTGGCTGGCACGCTGCCTGGGCTGGGACGCTCGACGGCAGCGGTCCATCACATGCGTCGCTCGACCGCGCTCCGGCATCGAGACCAACGACCTCACAGCGCTGCGCTATCAGGGTCACGACTCGGGCCGAGAGGTCTCAGTGACGCTGGATCGCACAGGTCGAGCACTGCGCACCGGCATCGCGGGCGCCGGCGGAGACGTGACGTCACGCAGCGTGGTGCTGCCCGAGATGGACGACATGTCGCTGATCGGCGGCCTCTTCTCCGATACCGCGGCGGATGCCGTCTACGCCGAAGCTGTGAGCATGGCGGCGACGCTGGCGGCCGCCGTCGCATGAGGGCCGCCGGCCACATCGCCGCTCTGCCGGGCGAGGTCCGGATTGCACCCGACAGCGCAGCAGTCGCCGGCGCGGCAGCCGCCTGGCTCGAGCAGCTGAGCCGAGCTGCCGTGGCCCGGCAGGGCACGTTCTCGATCGCGCTCGCGGGCGGCAGCACGCCGCGCGCGCTGTACGTGCTGCTCGCGGGCGATGCATGGCGTCACCGTTTTGAGTGGAGTGCATGGCGGATGTACTTCGGCGATGAGCGCGCCTGCCCGCCGGACGACCTCGCCAGCAACTATCGGTCCGCTCGCGAGACGCTCCTCGACCATGTGCCCATAGCTCGCGGGAACGTGCACCGCATGGAAGCGGAGCGCGCGGACCTCGATGCGGCCGCCGCAGAGTACTCGGCGCTGCTCGCGTCCTCGCTCCCGGCGGGTGCCGGCGGCGCGCCCAGGCTCGATTGCGTGCTGCTCGGGCTCGGCGAGAACGGACACACCGCTTCGCTCTTCCCCGGCACGAAAGCGCTCGAGGTGCGCGATGCCTGGGCCACGCGCGGCCTGGCGGACTACGCGCCGTACGACCGCATGACGCTCACGTTTCCCACACTGAACGCGGCAGCCGGCATCCTCTTTATGGCGACCGGTGAGAACAAGCGCGAAGCACTGCGGGCGACGGCGCACGGGGACGTTCCAGCCTCGCGCGTGCAGCCCATCGACGGGTCACTGCTCTGGCTGCTCGACTCGGCCGCTGCCGGTTGACGGTTCACGTCGGGACGTCAGGCTGGCAGTACGCGAGCTGGCGCGGGGCCTTCTATCCGCCGGACGTGGCGCAGCGCCGGTGGCTCGAGCACTACGCAGAGCGGTTCGCATGCGTCGAGGTGAACAACACGTTCTATAGCCTGCCCACGGAGGAGACCGTGCGCCGATGGCGCGAATCGACGCCCACCGACTTTCGCTTCGTCGTCAAGGCAAGCCGCTACCTCACGCATGTGCGACGCCTGCGCGAGCCGGCCGGCCCGGTGAAGCTGCTGCTCGAACGCGTCCGGCCGATCCGCCGCCGGCTCGCCGCCGTGCTCGTGCAGCTCCCACCTCGATTCCACGCTGAGCCTGCGCGGCTTGCCGCCGCGCTGCGCGCCTTTCCCAGGACGCTGCAGATCGCGGTCGAGTTCCGCGACCCCACGTGGTTCAACGACGACGTCCGCGATGTGCTGCATCAATACGGCGCCGCGCTGTGCATCGCCGACCACCGCGGCGAGCGCGCCGAGCCCGACTGGAGCACCGCCTCATGGGAATACGTCCGCTTTCACGAAGGTGACGCTGACCCGCATCCATGCTACCGGCGCGAGACGCTGGACACAGCGGCCGAACGCCTGGCTCCGCGCTTGCACGGCGGTCGCGACGCGTTCGTGTTCTTCAACAATGACGAGCGCGCTTGCGCACTGCACGATGCATCTGTTTTCGCGCGCGCCTGCACGGTGCGTGGTTTGCCGTCGACCCGCACTCCGGACGCCGGCCAGTTCATGTGAGATGATCGGGACCGTGCCTCGCTGGGAGCCATGCCGCGACGCGATCCGGATTGCGCCCTCGCTGCTCGCGGCCGATTTCGGCCGGTTGAGCGAAGCAGTGCACGCTCTCGACGGCAGCGGCGCCGAGCGTTTGCACATCGACGTGATGGACGGTGTGTTCGTGCCCAACTTCACGTTCGGCAGCGATACGGTGCGCGCGTTGCGCAGCGAGACCAAGCTGCCGCTGGAGTTGCACCTGATGATCGTCGAGCCGGATCGTCATCTGCGCACGTTCGCCGAGGCCGGCGCTGACGCCATCACGGTGCACTGGGAAGCGTGTCCGCAGCTGCATCGCACGCTCACCGCGATTCGCGCCCTCGACTGCAGGGCCGGTGCGGCGATCAACCCGAGCACCCCCGCCGTCGCGCTCACCGACGTGCTCGAAGCGTGCGACCTGGCCCTGGTGATGACCATCGACCCGGGGTTCGGCGGCCAGCGGCTCATTGAGCGCACGCTGGTCAAGGTGCATGAGGTGCGCGCCGAGATCGAGCGTCAGAAGCTTGCCACCGAGGTCGAGGTCGACGGAGGTGTCGATACCGGCACCGCGCGCGCCTGTGTGGAGGCCGGCGCCGACGTGCTGGTCGCGGGCACCGCGGTGTTCCACCACCGTGACGGGCCTGCTGCCGGCGTGTCGGCGCTGCAGTCTGCCCTCGGGGATACCATCGCCGGCGCATGACGGAGGTGACCGCCGCCACCCGCCTCGACGGCGGGGAAGACATCGCACTCGCGGCCACTGACCTGGCCGGCCGGCTCCCCGAGCCCCTGGCGCCGCTTGCGCACCTGGCCTACAACTACGAGTGGTCATGGACGCCGGGCGGCAGCGACGTCTTCCGCGCCGTCGATCCGGACCGCTGGGAGTGGTGCAACCACAATCCGGTGCGTCTGCTCCACGAGACCTCGACCGCGGCCCTGTTGCGGGCCGCCCGGAATGCCCGGCTGTTGCTGCAGGCGGAGGAGTTGCTCGCCGGCGTGCGCCGCTCCATCGAACGCGCTCCGCTCTACGGGCGCGTGTCGCCCTCACACCCGGTCGCGTTCCTGTGCGCCGAGTTCGCGGTTCATCGTTCCCTGCCCATCTACGCGGGCGGTCTCGGCGTCCTCGCCGGCGACATCCTCAAGGAGGCATCGGACCTCGGTCTGAGCATGGTCGGCGTCGGCCTCCTCTACCGGCAGGGATATTTCCAGCAGCGCATGGATCAGGCGGGGTACCAGCAGGAGTACTGGCTCCAGGTCGATCCCGAACGCGTTCCTGCTGCTCTTGTCCACAACGAGGACGGCGTCCCTCTGACGGTGACCGTCCCTCTGCGTGGCCGCGATGTCGTGGTTCAGGTGTGGCGAACCGACATCGGCCGTGTCCCCCTCTACCTGCTCGACGCGCAGCGGCCGGAGAACACGCGAATCGACCGTTGGATCACGACGCGCCTGTACGTCGCGGACCGCGCAAGCAGGCTGGCGCAGTACGCGCTGCTCGGCATCGGCTCGATGCGCGCGCTGCAGGCCATGGGGCTCGAGCCCGCCGTCGTGCACCTCAACGAGGGCCACGCGGCGCTCGCGCCGCTCGAGCTCGCCCGTCGCGAGATCGCCACGGGACGCAATGCGCACGATGCGTTCACGGCCGCCCGAGAGAGGACCATCTTCACCACCCACACGCCGGTGAGCGCCGGGAACGAGGGGTACGAGGTGGGCGAGATCTCGAACGTGCTCGGCGACTTCCCTGCACAGGTGGGCCTCGACTTCGACAGCTTCCTGCACCTCGGACGCACGCGGCCTGACAACCCGCACGAGCCGTTCGTCATGACGCCGCTCGGCATCAAGATGAGCCGGCTGTCCAACGGCGTCAGCCGGCGCCATGGCGAGGTGGCGCGCCAGATGTGGCAGCCGCTCTTCCCCGAGCGTCCTGTCGAGGCGGTCCCCATCGGCTACGTCACCAACGGGGTGCACCTGCCCACCTGGATCGCCCCGCGGATGCGCGAGCTGCTCGACCGGTATCTCGGCGACGGCTGGCTGGGTCGCGCCGACGAGCCCGAGACCTGGCACGGAATCGATGACATCGCCGACGAAGAGCTGTGGGCCGTGCGCAACGCGCTGCGCGCAGAGCTGGTGGCGTATGTCCGCGATCGCACCGTCGTGCACCGGCTCGCACGCGGCGAGCCACGCTGGTACGTCGAGGCGGCTGAGCATGGGTTCGACGACCAGACGCTCACCATGGGCTTCGCGCGCCGGCTGGCGGGCTACAAGCGGATCTACCTGCTCACCATGGAATCGCAGCGCGTGAACCAGCTGTTCGAGAACACCGAGCGTCCGGTGCAGATGGTCCTTGCCGGCAAGGCGCACCCACAGGACGAGGAGGGCAAGCGTTCGGCGATGGGATTGTTCACCTACAAGAACGTGCCGCACGTCGCCGAGCGCGTCTCCTTTCTCGACAACTACAGCCTGGCGACCGCCGCGCACCTCATGGCCGGCTGCGACGTGTGGGTGAACCTTCCCCGCCCACCGCTGGAGGCCAGCGGCACGAGCGGCATGAAGGCCGCGGTCAACGGGAGCATCAACCTCTCCGTCCTCGACGGCTGGTGGGCTGAGGCTTATGACGGCAGCAACGGCTGGTCGATCTCGGGCGACATCGTCTTCGACCACGCGGTGCAGGACGCGCGCGACGCGGCC
>Ga0066710_100006159_pt1 | contig 11136 bp, 7 predicted proteins | sample GraSoiAngelo_159_FD_79666 | JGI IMG/M metagenome (GOLD analysis project Ga0066710, IMG submission 79666) | Grasslands soil microbial communities from the Angelo Coastal Reserve, California, USA - 14_1009_16_40cm | ecosystem: Environmental > Terrestrial > Soil > Grasslands | place: USA...
GCAAGGAGGGGAATAACGCTTGATTCCAATTTATTCACAGCTCCTATGACCGTCGGCGATCCGTGAGCGCGGCATCGCCGGCGGTCCGCGAAGCGCAAGCGCGATAGCGCGCAGCCTCAAAAGAATAGAGCGCCGCTACAGGACATTCGTAACGAGAACAAACGTTCTACAGCGCGGCATTGTCAATCCATTGCCCGTTCGAGCACACTAGAGGCTGGTGAGCAGCAGGATTACGCCAGAACTCCGCTTTGCGGCTGGCATAGCGGCGGTTCTTCTTATCACTTTGGTCTTCAAAGAAATTGCGGCCGTTAATGCGACCACGGTAGGTTTCGCGTACCTGATTACTGTGCTTTTGATTGCGGCATCGTGGGGGCTCGCGGAGTCGGTTGTCGCATCCGTCACCGCGACGGTATGTTTCAACTACTTCTTCCTGCCTCCGGTAGGCACGTGGACGATCGCGGATCTCGAGAACTGGGTGGCTCTGTTCGCGTTTCTCGCCAGTTCCTTGATTGCAAGCCAACTCTCGGACCGGGCCAAGCGGCGTACGATCGAAGCGGGAACTCGGCAGGTCGAGATGGAACGGCTTTACGCGTTGAGCCGGGCGATCATGCTCATGGATTCCAACCAACCGGTTGGCGCCCAAATCGCTGAGGCACTGGCGAGGATCCGCGAAATACCGGCCGTCGCGATTTACGATCGAACGAGCGATTCGGTCTATTTCGTAGGCCGCGCGGAATCCTTCCAAGTACAAACGAGACTCCAAGAAACCGCTTTGACCGCCTCTGGGTCCAAGGACGAGCAAACCGGAATACGCTTCGCGCCCCTCAGTCTGGGAGGCCAATCCATCGGAAGCGTAGCGATTCAGGGAGGGGAACTCTCAGACACCGCTCGTCACGCCCTGTTGAACCTGATCGCGATCAGTTTGGAAAATGCCCGCAGCCGTGAGATCGTGACCCGTGCGCAGGCCGCGCGGCAGAGCGAAGAATTCAAGTCGACGTTGTTGGATGGCCTGGCTCATGAATTCAAAACTCCCTTGACATCGATTAAGGCTGCCGCGACGGCCCTTCTTGCGTCCAAGGTTTCCGATGCAGGACAGCGAAACGAGCTTTTGACCATCGTGGATCAGGAAGCGGAAAGGCTCAGCCGGCTAGTAACCGAGGCCACGCATCTGGCTCGAATCGAGGCGGGCAAGATTCAACTCAACCGCCGGCCGCATTCAGTGGACTCGCTGGTTGAACGTGTGCTGGAGCAGATGGAGTCTCGACGAGATGGCCGAGCCATGCAGGTGTCGATCGCTCCGGATCTGCCTTCCATAGCGATGGACTTCGAGTTGATGCAATTGGCCCTCAGGCAACTTTTAGATAACGCTGTGAAGTACTCTCCGCGCCAATCCCCCATCCGAATCACGGCCAGATTGACCGGCGAACATCTTGCCATCGGCGTGCACAATGCCGGACTCCCGCTTTCGGAAGCCGAGCAATTGCGGATTTTCGACAAGTTCTATCGCGGCGCCAATGTGCGCCACCAGGTGGCCGGGACCGGCATGGGACTGCCGATCGCGCGCCAAATCCTGCGTGCGCACGGCGGTGACATTCGCCTCGACAGCAGCACGGAGCGCGGCACAGAATTTGTTGTGACGCTGCCGGTGAACTGAAGCGGCCGTCTATGACGCGCCGGATCAACCGAGGTCCTGGGATGAGTGCCGCACGAATTCTTGTCGTCGACGATGATCCTCAGATTCGACGTGTCTTGCGGACCACGCTCATTGCCCAAAGCTATGAAGTCGCCGATGCTCGAAACGGTGAGGAAGCGCTGGAACGCATCCGGAGTGAAAAGCTCGATCTCGTCATTCTCGATATGAACATGCCCGGTATGAGCGGCCTTGAAACGTGCCGGTTGATCCGGTCGGGCTCCGATGCGGCCATCATCATGTTGAGCGTTCGTGACGCCGAGGCCGATAAGGTCGAAGCGCTGGACGCCGGCGCCGACGATTACATGACCAAACCCTTCGGTTCACCGGAACTGTTGGCGCGTATCCGTGCCGCGCTTCGGCGGTTGCCTCAGACAACAAACGAATTGCAGGTCGTCCGATTCGATGACGTCGAGATCCATTTCGCCACCCGGCGCGTCGTTGCAGGGAATCGTGAGGTCCGGCTGACGCCCAAAGAGTTCGATTTGTTGCAATACATGGTCGCTCACCCTAATGTTCCAATCCCGCATGCGAGGCTGCTTCAGTCGGTGTGGGGGCCGGATTATGGCGGCGAAGTCGAGTACCTGAGGGTGTTCATCAACCAGCTTCGCAAGAAGATCGAACCGAATCCCTCCAGCCCGAAGTATCTGCTCACCGAACCGTGGGTTGGGTACCGGCTCCAGTTGCCGTGAAATTGGCGGCCCAGCGGCGGTCCGCGCAGCGCAAGCGCGATAGCGCGCAGCCTCAAAAATAGACCGCCGCTACAGTGGCTAATTAAATCCTCACACAACATTTATGACTTCTTTATGCACCCCCGCGTAGTGTGGATGGTGTGGGTTATCTCTCCATACCTGAGCTTCGAGTACTTACCCCACAGCGCACCGAGTCTGCTAGTGATCTACACATCGATGTGGTGTTCACGGATTTCGAGGGCACGCGGGCGGCTTTAAAGGCCGCTGCGGAACTAACCAGTGGCCTTCGCACCGGCATCGACCTGATCGTCCCTCAAGTCGTACCCTTTCCGCTACAGTTGGTGCGCCCCGCGGTTCCGCCTGGTTTCACGCTACGGCGGCTGTTGGATTTGGCGTCCACTGTGGATGTGCGGCCAAGCATCCACGTCTATCTGTGCCGCGACAGGCTTCAAACCCTACTCCAGGTATTGCAGCCCCATTCGGTGATTGTCGTTGGAACCAGGAAGCGCTGGTTCCCGACCAAACCGGAACGCCTTGCCCGGGCGCTGCGAAAGAACGGCCACCACGTTCTCCTGGCGAGCTATCCTGAAGAAACGCACGGCGGCATGAACAAGAAATCTTCATATGACAGTGCAGCCGCAGGCTAAGACGACAACAAAGGTGGTTGTCGCCAGCACCGTCATGCTGGCCTTCATCTCCTTCTGGCGGGCGGCGGCCATCGTTCTGAACGATCTGGGGTCCACGGTCTACTACGTCGGAGGCATAGCCGAGCAAGCGATCGGGCGGAGCGCACCGTGGTTCATTCTCGGCGTCATGCTGTTCAGTTTCGCCGTGCGGTCGATCTACATGGAGAGCAGCAGCATGTTTGTCCGTGGCGGCGTTTACGTCGTTGTCCGGGACGCCATGGGACCTTTCATCGCGCGCCTCTCGGTTTCCGCCTTGTTATTCGATTACATCTTGACCGGCCCGATCAGCAGCGTCAGCGCCGGCCAATATCTGGGGCGCCTGGCGAATGAGACGAGCGAATTATTGAACCTGCAATTCCGCATATCGCCGAATCAGTTCGCCGTCTTCTTTGCGATGCTGGTGACGATGTACTTCTGGTGGTACAACGTCAAAGGTCTGCATGAATCGAGCACAAAGGCGCTGCAGATTATGCAGATCACCACAGTCATGGTGGTGATCTTTCTGGTCTGGTGTGGCCTGACGCTCGCCATCCGCGGGCCGGTGCAGATCCCACCCGCTCCCACACCGTCCAATTTGGAATTCAGCGAAGAAGGGCTGGGCTGGTTCAAGGGAACCTTCTGGCCCACCATCCCGGTTGTTGCCATCATCATTGCGTTTGGACACACGCTGCTTTCGATGAGTGGGTTTGAAACGCTGGCGCAGGTCTATCGTGAAATCGCCTATCCGAAGCTGAAGAATCTCTATCGGACGGGAAACATCGTCTGCGCGTACGCCACAATTTCCACGGGCGTCATTACGTTATTCGCGGCGATGATTATTCCCGACAGCGTCCGGCTGCAATATGCGGAGAACCTTCTGGGCGGTCTCACCAATTATCTAGCGGGTCCGGAGCTGCTACGACTCGTCTTTCATATTTTTGTCGTCATCGTCGGTGTGTTGATCCTGTCGGGCGCGGTTAATACGTCCATTATCGGAGCCAATGGGGTCATGAACCGGGTTGCCGAGGATGGCGTGCTGGATCCCTGGTTCCAAAAACCTCACCGGCGCTTTGGCACGACTTTCCGGATCATCAATATGATCACAGCGCTTCAGTTGATCACGGTCATTGCCAGCCGCGGCCAAACCTACACACTCGGTGAAGCTTACGCGTTCGGTATTGTGTGGAGTTTTTTCCTGAAGGCTCTTAGCGTGATGGTGCTCCGGTTCCAGCGTAATGATCAGGAGTACAAGATGCCCCTGAACTTCAGATTCCGTGGCACTGAGATTCCGGTTGGCCTGGCGGCGACGACTCTGGTTCTGCTGCTCGTGGCGTTGGCAAACCTGTTCTCGAAGAGAGTGGCGACGATCTCCGGCGTTTCATTCACGCTTCTGCTGTTTACTATTTTTACGATCTCTGAGCGCCGGGGGGCAAAGAAGAAACAGAATGGACTCGAACAATTCAATCTCGATCTGCGTCCCGAAATCTCGACCGAGTCGATTCAGGTCCGCCCCGGATGCGTGCTCGTGGCGGTTCGCGACTACACTCGAATGGACCATTTGCAAACGGTCCTCCAGAAGACCAACACGCACAAGCAGGACATCGTTGTGATGACCGTCCGTGGAGTGTCCGCCGCCGGCAGCGGCGAGTATGGGTTAAGCGAGCAGCAGTTGTTCACCGATTATGAAAGGGAACTGTTCACGCGAGTTGTTTCGCTCGCCGAGAAGGAGGGCAAAACGGTCCACTTGCTCACGGTTCCCGGGGTCAATCCGTTTGATGCGATGGTTCAAACTGCCGCAACCTTGCAGGCATCACGCCTGGTCAGCGGCGTTTCAGCCCGCATGGATTCGGAAGAACTCGCGCGCCGCATCGGACGCGCCTGGGAGAGACTGCCGGAGCCCCGCCATCCGTTCTCTTTGGAAATCATCGCGCCCGGCCGGCCATCCATTTTTGTGAACCTCGGTCCTCATCCGCCGCGCCTCTGGCCGGAAGATGTCGACCTGGTCCACAATATTTGGCTGGAACTCAGCGATGATTGTGGCGCCAAACTGCATCATCGCGATGTTATCGGAGTTGCGCTCCGGCGATTGAATCAGGAATTGCGTTCCGACCGTCACGGTGTGCTTTCCGACGTACGGAAAGAGTTGAACCATCGTGAGCCGAAAAGTGACGTTTAGCCGCGGATTGCGCTGTAGCGGCGGTCTATTTTTTGAGCGCAAGCGCGACAGCGCGCAGCCTCAAAAAATAGACCGCCGCTACAGCGCAATCCGCGGCTAAAGTTTTCTTCCCCTCGGTTCGTTTGCCAATTTAAAATCTGACCCCATGACCCGCCGTGAATTCATCATTGCTTTTGGCGCTCTGCCCGCATTAGCCGGGGCGTGCCGCGCGGTGCGGCTTCGTTCCGACCCATTCACGCTCGGTGTCGCTTCAGGAGATCCGGCCTCGACAAGCGTGGTTTTGTGGACACGGCTTAACGGCGCCGGCGAACCCGGCGTGCGCGTCGACTGGGAAATCGCCGAGGATGACCAGTTCCGCCGGATTGCCGGCAAGGGATCGAGTCTGGCTCTGAAGGAACTGGGTCATTCCGTTCACGTGGAGGTCGAGAACCTTCGTCCCGAAAGGCACTATTGGTACCGCTTCATGGCCGGCGGCGAGGTGAGTCCCGTCGGTAGAACTCGCACGGCGCCTTCAGAGCCGCCCGCACAGTTCCGTTTCGCGTTTGTGTCTTGCCAGAATTACGAGCACGGATATTACACCGCCTATCGCCATCTTGCGGCGGAAGACCTGGATCTGATCGTCCATCTCGGAGACTACATTTACGAAAGGCGATTCGGTCCGTCGACTGTCCGCCAGCATGAGGCCGGTGAGGTCTTCACGCTGGAACAGTATCGAGCCCGGTATTCCCATTATCGTTCAGATCCGGACTTGCAAGCGGCTCATGCCGCATTTCCCTGGATCGTAACCCCTGATGATCACGAGGTCTCCAACGATTACGCCGGCGCGATTCCCGAGACGAATGCGCTGTCGCCCGAGCAGTTCCTCATGCGCCGCGCGGCTGCTTACCAGGCCTACTACGAATTCATGCCGCTGCGGCGCAGTGCAATGCCAGCCGGGCCGGACATGCGCCTGTTCCGAAAACTTTCTTTTGGAAACCTGATTGATTTTCATGTCCTGGATACTCGCCAGTATCGATCGGATCAGCCGTGTGGTGGCGAGCGAAGTCCTCAGTGCGAGGATGCACTGGCTCCAAACCAGACGATGATGGGACCGGCGCAGGAGAAATGGATCATGGATGGCTTGCGTTCTTCCCCGGCTCGGTGGAATGTTCTGGCGAATCAGGTCCTGATGGCTCAGGTGTGGCAGTTGCGAAACGGAATTCGAACCTACTCTATGGATAAATGGGATGGCTATGTGCAGGCCCGCAAACGGCTCTTTGATTTTCTGGCCGAAGCGCGGCCGTCCAATCCTATCGTGATCACGGGCGACATCCATACGCATTGGGTTTCCGATCTCAAGTTGGATTTCAATGATCCGTCTTCGCGCACCGTTGGCACCGAGTTCGCCGGCACCTCGATCAGCTCCGGCGGTGATGGCAACGACTCCGCTCCGGAGGACGTACTTGCTTCGAATCCCCACATCAAATTCTTTAGCAATCGCCGTGGTTATGTCCGAGCGACGGTGACGCCTTCGCTGTGGACCGGCGACTGCCGCGTGCTGCCCTACGTCAGCCGCCCCGGCGCAGCCGTTGAGACGAGAGCCTCTTTCGTGGTCGAGAGTGGCAGGCCGGGAGTGCAAAGGGCTTAGGGCTCGCGCAAAAATAACTTGGCAGTATCCACTGCTACGCATCAGACCCAGGATCTGACCAATGTTCAATTCCCAATGCGCAATTCTCAGCCGCTCGGACTCGTGCGGCCTCCCTCTGTTCGGATAAGAATTGAGCATTGGGAATTGAACATTGGTCAGATCCCGATCGCGCATTCCGCCAAGTTATTTTTGCGCAAGCCCGTAGGAATCGACGGCCGGCCGTCAATAGCGATCCGCCACCGTTGGCTGGCTCTGTGCTATAACAAAGCTCATGATGCCTGGAGGACACCTTGCGACTGCGCTCGCGCTTAGCGGTGCTGCTTACGCTGTGAGCGGTTCGCCGGAAGCCGCAGCAGGGTGTTTTGCCGGCGGATTTCTGATCGATGTCGATCACTACCTGGATTATTTGGTCTTCGAGAAGCAATGGCGGCAGCCTGGACCGCTCAGTTTCCTGCGTTATTACTTTACGAATAGCCCGCAGAAAGTCGTCCTGCCGTTGCATTCCATGGAACTCATGGGCATTCTGCTAGTCGTGGTGATCAGCCACCCTTGGCCACTGCTGGCCGGCTACTGGCTGGGCGCGGCAATGCACCTTATCTTCGACATTTTGATCAATGGCGAGTACGCGCTGAAGCGGGCCGTCTGTTTTTACATTTTTGCATATCGAGTCTCGAAGAGATTCGCCGCCGCGGATCTTATGGACCGGGTTGTCGTTCCCGAGAACGTTGGGAAGCGGCCCATACACGAATTCTTCACGTGGCGGCCCCTTATAAGAAAGCAGCCGCCGACGGCACTGATTGAATCCGCGTCATCCGCGACTCAAGATCGTTCCGCACCGTAAGGGCTTGCGCAAAAATAACTTGGCGGAATGCCCGATCGGGATCTGACCAATGTTCAATTCCCAATGCGCAATTCTCAGCCGCTCGGACTCGTGCGGCCTCCCTCTGTTCGGATAAGAATTGCGCATTGGGAATTGAACATTGGTCAGATCCTGGGTCTAATGCGGAGCCGTGGAGACTGCCAAGTTATTTTTGCGCGAGCGCTAAGTCGAGCCCTACGAGCCCTACCCTGCATATTGCGTCACCAACAGGTTGCCGCCTATACTGCTCGGATAATCTTGCAGTTGCAGTGCACACCTATTCAGAGGAGGATTCAATGAAGATGCCTACACGCTTCCGGGTAAGAATCGCTTTCCTTTGCGCAGGCCTGATGACCCTGGCCGCAGCATTCGCCGCTCATCCCACCAGCGCATTATTGCAGGGACAGCGGCCCGCGCCTCCACCACAGGGCTACATCACCGGCGTGGTTCAAGGAAGCCAGGGGCCGGAAGCCGGCGTGTGGGTGATCGGCGAGACTAAAGACTTGCTCACGAATTTCATCAAGATCGTCGTTACTGACGATCAGGGCCGATTCATGCTGCCGGAATTGCCAAATGCGAATTACAGCGTTTGGGTGAGAGGCTACGGTCTGGTAGATTCGGCGAAGGTGCAGATGAAACCCAGCACGAATCCCGTGACGCTCCGGGTGACTCCGGCCAAGACTCTACAAGAAGCGGCGAAAGTTTATCCGGGTAATTACTGGCTGTCATTGATGGAGCCGCCGCCGAAGAATCTTTTCCCTGGCACGGGAGTTGCAGGGAATGGCGTCGGAGCATCCATGCTGACGCAGAACCATTGGATCAACTCCCTTAAATCGGGCTGCAATTTTTGTCATCAGCTCGGAAACCAGCTCACTCGCACGCTAGATGATGTCCACAATGCCGAACCCTCCATAAAGAACCCAATAGAGGCCTGGGACCGTCGCCTGCACGGCGGAGTGCGCGGCGACTCCATGTACGGGACGCTCGGCACGATGGGCCGTGAAGCGTCACTCAAGGTATTTGCCGATTGGACGGATCGCATCGCCAAGGGCGAAATCCCTCCGGCGCCGGTTCGGCCGAAAGGGATCGAGCGAAATCTCGTGGTGACGCTGTGGGATGTGGGTGATGACCATTCGTTCATGCATGACGAGATCTCTACGGACAAGAACCATCCCACTGTAAACGCCAATGGACCGATATATGCGGTCTCCGCCGGACACGGCCAGCTTGTTGTGTTGGACCCGAAGGAGAACAGCACTTTCGCTCTGGACATCCCAACACGCGAACCCAAGGAGAAAGTCCCGTCCCGGTTCCCCAAACCGGCGATGCCTTCGCTGCATTGGGGCAACGAGCATCTGTGGGCCAACCCTCCGTATAATCCCGCCGATCCGCACAACCCGATGCTCGACAGCAAAGGCAGGGTGTGGATGACGTCGAAGATCCGCAGCAATCCGGACCCCGCCTGGTGCAGCGATCCTACGAACAAATACGCCGAATGGTTCCCGCTTCGGGGCAGTGGGCGCCAGGCATCCTTCTATGATCCCAAAACGCAAAAGTTCACTTTGATTGATACGTGCTACGCCACGCACCACCTTCAATTCGACAACGATCCGGACGAGACCGTGTATTTCAACGAGCTCAGCGGTCCGATGATCGGATGGATCAACACGAAGGCGTACGATGTGACCTTGGCTGCAACGAAAGATGAGATCCAGGCGGAAAAGGAAGCTGTGGGCTGGTGTGGTCAGGTGCTCGATACCAACGGCGATGGAAAGATCACCCGTCCGTGGAATCAACTGGCGCGGGGTCGTGGAACCGTCGAGAACGTGCTGTATCAGGGGGACACCGCCGGAGCCGCTCCGGCAGCGGCGGGCGCTGCGGCGGCACGAGGAGCGGCGCCTGCCGGACGTGGCGCCGCGCTGGATCCCGCGCTGGACACGATGGTCAGCTATAACCTTTACAGTGTCATCCCCAGCCCGGTCGACACCGCGGTGTGGGGAATCTCCGAGCAGTTTCCGGGCTTTCTCGTTCGCATGGAACGCGGCAACGGTGCGCCTTCCACCTGCAAGAGTCTAATCTTCAAAGTTCCCGAGCCCGGCTTCGATCCGCGCGGCGTGGATATCGACAGCAATGGCGTCGTCTGGACGGCTTTGGCCGCCAGCAGCCATCTTGCCAGTTTCGATTTCCGCAAGTGCAAAGACGTAAACGGTCCGGCGAAGACCGACGGCAGCCAGTGCAAGGAAGGCTGGACGCTGTATCAGACCGATGGTCCCAAGCTGAAGGGGACCGAGATTCCGGCCGACTTCCACTATTACAACTGGGTCGATCAGCACAACATATCGGGATTCGGACCCAATACGCCTTTTGCCACCGGGTCCAATTCCGATGCACTGCTGGCGCTGAACACGCAAACCAAAGAGTGGACCAAGTTGCGCGTACCCTATCCGCTCGGGTTCTACTCCCGCGGCATGGACGGACGCATCGACGATCCTAACGGCGGATGGAAAGGCCGCGCATTGTACGCCAACTACGGCACACACTTCGTCTGGCACATCGAAGGCGGCAAGGGAACCAAAGGCAAGATCGTGAAATTCCAAATTCGACCGACTCCGCTAGCGCGCTAGCGCTCGAACACAAAGGCACAAAGACACAAAGAAAGGCCGCTTTTGGAAGTTATTTATGCGTCCTTTCTTTGTGTCTTTGTGCCTTTGTGTTCACTCTAACGTGACGTTTGGAAAACTGCCACAACGTACGCGACTCGTTTGCGGACAACCAGTTTCCCAGCCGAATACCGAGTTTCTTGGTGGGCCGCCCGCAAACTGGCACAAGTAGGCACAGTTGACGCTCAACCGGCGTCGGCGTATGGTCTTCGATTAGGCTGACAACCAACTTAGAAAACTGGAGGGACGCATGAGCCGTCGAGTTCTTGCCGCAACGGCCGCAGTCGCGATCATGACTGCGGTTCTGTTGCTGGTATTGACACCCGGTACTGGCCCGACTTCGTTTTTGAGCTTCGTTGCAATTGCGGAGGCCGCTGGTGGTCAGGGTGCCCAGGCCTCGTCATCTGATGCGAAATCGAGGGTCGGGGCGAAACCGTGGACACCGCCCCGGACACCGTGGGGCCACCCGGATCTACAGGGCGTGTGGGATTACCGCACCATTACTCCCTTAGAACGGCCCAGCGCGCTCTCAGGAAAACAGTTTTTGACCGATGAGGAAGCGGCGATCTTTGAACGGGAAGAAAATCGACGCCAGAATCGTGATCTCATAGACCCAGCGAAGGGCGGGCTTCAGTACCCGCCTGGCGGCGTTGTTCCCTACAACGAGTTTTGGTATGACCGGGGAAACTCGTTTGTGGAATCAAAGCGCACGTCGCTGATTGTGGATCCACCCGATGGCCGACTTCCTCCCCTAACTCCGGAGGGGC
>Ga0066710_100006161_pt1 | contig 11135 bp, 12 predicted proteins | sample GraSoiAngelo_159_FD_79666 | JGI IMG/M metagenome (GOLD analysis project Ga0066710, IMG submission 79666) | Grasslands soil microbial communities from the Angelo Coastal Reserve, California, USA - 14_1009_16_40cm | ecosystem: Environmental > Terrestrial > Soil > Grasslands | place: USA...
CACGAGCTCCAGTGCCGCGAGACGGTCTCGATCGGCACCCTCAACGCCTCGATCGTCCACCCCCGCGAGGTGTTCCTCCCGGCGATCCTCCACTCGGCCGCCAGCGTGGTGCTGGTTCACAACCATCCGAGCGGGGATCCCGAGCCGAGCGAGGAGGACCTGAGCATCACGCGCCGGCTGGTCCAGGTGGGGGAGCTGGTCGGGATCGGCGTGCTCGATCACGTGATCGTGGCGTCTCGGGGGCTGGTGAGCCTGCGCTCGCGCCGGCTGCTATGATCCCGCGCGGGTCGCGCCGGGTCTCGTGGCAGGGCCGGTGCGTGCCGGATGACGCCTTGGGCGCGTGGCGCCGGTTCCTCGGGGGCGGCGTGGACGAAGGACATCGCACATTCGACCACACCGGCGACCTTGGGCTCGAGGTCTGGGCCGGGACCCCCGAGCGCCTGTACGCGCGCGCGGCCGAGGCGCTGATGTCCCAGATCGTCGAGGCCCCGCCCGGCGAGCCGGAGCTATGGGTCCGTCTCGCGCTCAGCGGGGACGATCCCGGCGACCTGCTCGTCCACTGGCTCAACACCGCGCTGCTCGAGGCCGAGGTCAAGAGGGCGGTCTGGACGCGCGCCGCCGTCGAGGGGCTGACCGCGGGCTCGCTGGAGGGTAGGCTCGAGGGGCCGAGGCGCGGGGCTCGGGGCCAGGTGATGTTGCGCGAGGTCAAGGCGGTCTCCCATCACGGGCTCGAGCTCGATCTCACCCCCGGGGCCTGCCGCTGTCGGCTGGTGCTCGATATCTGAGGGCGCCGGGGTGGGCCGCTCCCACCGGAGCGATGCACCGGAGCGAGTTCCAGCACCATCTGTCGTATGATGGATCGACTGGTTGGCGTCCGGTTGCAACCGGCTCGGAGGTCGGATCATGCGCTTCCCCCGCCGCATCCCGTTCCTGTCCCTTGCCCAGGGGCTCCTGATGTCCTCGGCCGCTCTGGCCGGTAACCCGGCGAGGCAGCCCGTCCTGCCGCCAGGCTACCCGGTGGCTCCCAGGCCGCATGGCGTCGGCTGCCAGCTCGGGCAGCCCGGCCCCGGGATCGACATCAGCAGGTGGATCTGCCCTCCCGGAGACCGCTACTTCACCCTCCTCGTTCCGGACAGCTGCGCGGACACGTGCATGGGCCGGAACACCGCGCTCATCAAGATGGCCCACATGCGGCTCTTCTTCGCCGACTCCTGCAGCATCAGGGTCGTGACCTCGATCGTGGGGGTCACGGGAACTACGTGTCTCCAGCCGGACGAGAACAACCTCCTCTGCTCCGCGGGCGACACCACCACCATCACCGGCGACGAGAGTCAGGTGAAGGAGTTCACGTTCACGTTCCCCGAGACCTGCAAGGTCGTGGGCAGGGCTTTCCTGTGCTTCGCCTTCCAATCCATCTCGCCGGACGGCTGTGCCGATGGCAACGAGCCTCCCTACACCCGACCCGCCGTGGTGGCGCTGTTCGTCTACCATCCCTGCATGAACTGCAACAGCTGGAAGTACTCTTCCTCGCCGGCCCAGGCGAGCGACCTGTGCGGGCCCGACCCCGGACATCCGGGCGTCAGCGGCAGCCCGGACATGTGGGTGGACGTCGCGGCATGCTCCACCACGCCGGCGGTGCGAAAGAGCTGGGGGCAGCTCAAGGCGATCTACCGATAGCCCGCCCGGCCTCGGCCGACGAATCCGAGCGGGCCCCCGCCGGCCCACGGCTGCCGGGGCCCGAAGGGGTCCCGGGCGGCACGGGGTCCATCCAGCGAGCCTGAAACACCCGCGAGTTCCAGCCCGATCTGTCGTATGATTGAATGGGTGTCTGGTGTCCGGTTGCAGTGGCGTGGAGGTCGAATCATGCGTTTCCGCCGCCCCATCGCGGTCCTGTTCCTTGCCCATGGGCTGCTTCTGACGTCTTCCGCCGCGCAGGCGGGTAAGGTGAGGCAGGATCCCACCCCGGTGCCCCCTTATCTGGTCGCGCGCCCCGCGAGCGGGGTGGGCTGCCAGATCGGCCAGCCGGGGCCCGGGAATTTCAGCATCAGGTGGATCTGTCCCCCGGACGACCGATATCTGACCCTGCTCCTACCGTCCAGCTGCACCGACACCTGCATGGGCCGGAACACGGCGGTGCTATCAGCGGCGCACGTGCGGCTGTACTTCACGCACCCCTGCACCCTCCAGGTCGCGGCGTCGATCGTCGGCGCGGCCGCGGATACCTGCGGCTTCAGACCGGACGAAAGCAACGTCCTCTGCCCGCCAACTCAGGCCGTGATCGCGATGCCCGATTCAAATCAAACCAGGGAGTTCTCAATTCCCCTTCCCCAGGGTTGCACGATCGTCGAGAAGGCGTTCCTCAGCCTCAACTTCTCGTCGGTTTCGCCGGATGGTTGCGCGGGTGGGACCACGCCACCCTGTGACCCGTTGTGTCGACCCCCGGTAAGGGCGGAGTTGGTCTATCACTCGTGCGGGTTCTGCAGGAGCTGGAACTTCTATGCCACGGTGGTGACCGACCTCTGCAACAGTCCAGTCGATCCGGATAATCCGGGCTTCGGGAGCCCCGACATGTGGGCGGATGTCTCCGCCTGTTTTAGCACTCCCACCCTGGTGAGAAGCTGGGGGCAGCTCAAGGCAATTTACCGATAGCGCGCAGTGCGCTGGGCCGCGGCGCTCCTTCGCGTCGGGGCCGCTTCCGGGGCCGCGCGCCGGAACCGACATCTGGAGGATCGGCATCATGCACCGACGGGGGAAGCAGCGCGCGATTGCAGCACTCCGGCTGGCGTTCTTCGGTACCACGATCGCGGCGGCGTCATCGACGCTTGGGACGAGCTTCGCGCTGGGGCAGGGCGCGGTGCCCAGACTCGATCACATCATCGTGGTCGTGATGGAGAACAAGACCTACGATCAGGTGCGAGTCCAGCCGTACACAGCGAGCCTCATCGCCTCCGGCGCCTCGTTTTCCAACTCGTACGCCCTCACCCACCCCTCCCAGCCCAACTACTTCGCGATCTGGGGCGGTGGCACGTACGGGGTGACGAACGACGTCTGCCCGGCGCCCGGCTCGCCATTCTCCGGAGAGAATCTCGGGCATGCCTGCGAAGGGGCCGGTCTGACGTGGCGTGCGTATTCCGAGAACCTCCCGGCCGTCGGCTCGACCGTCTGCACCTGGGACAACTCGCTCTACACGCGCAAGCACGATCCTTGGACCTACTTCTCCAACCTGGACCACACGAACGAGCGGCCGTACACGGACCTGGCGGCGGACATCGCGGCCAACGCGCTCCCCAACCTGGCGTTCGTGATCCCCAACAACTGCAACAACTCGCACGACACGTTCTCGGGCTGCACCGTCGTGGTGGGAGATAACTGGCTCGCACAGAACGTTCCGGCGATGCTGCAGGCGGTGGGGAACAACGGCATCGTAGTGCTCACCTGGGACGAGGACGACTCGAGCCCCCTCAACAACAACCACATCCTCACGGTGTTCGCGGGCCCGCCGGTGCTCCCCGGGTACGTGTCGACGCAGATTCTCAGTCATTACACGGTGCTGCGGATGATCTGCGAGGCGCTGGGGATCGAGCCGTTCGGCTTCGCCGCCGGGCAGTTCTCGATCACCGACGTGTGGCGCGACGTCACCTCGGCGCGCCGCGATTCCTGGGGGAGGCTCAAGCTCCTCTACAGGTGATCGCGGGCGCTCGGAGGTACCCTGACCCCGTGTCCGAGGATCCGCTCTCGAGCGAATCGATCGTCGAGCTGGCGCGCGAGCTGATCCGCATCCCGTCGGTGAACCCGACCCTGGCGCCGGAGGAAGCCCACGGGGAGGCGGTGGTCGCCCGGTTCGCCTGCGACTGGCTCACCGCCCGCGGCCTGCGCGCGTGGCTCGACGAGGCGGCTTCGGGGCGCCCGAACGCCGTGGCCGAGGTCGCCGGCGAGCCCGGTCCCACCCTGGTGCTGTGCGCGCACCTCGACACCGTCGGAACGGCGGGGATGACGATCCCTCCCTTCGAGCCGAGGCTCGAGAACGGGCGCCTCTACGGCCGGGGGAGCTACGACATGAAAGGAGCCGCGGCGGCCGCGATGTCGGCCGCCGCGGCGCTCGTCCGGGAGCGATTTCGCGGGCGGCTGCTGCTGGCGCTGGTGGCCGACGAGGAGTACGCGAGCCTCGGGGCGGCGGACTTCGTGGGGCGCTACGCCGCCGACGCGTGCATCCTGACCGAAGCCAGCGCGCTCGATTTGGTTCTGGCGCACAAAGGGTTCGTCTGGTCGCGGATCGTGACGCGCGGGAGGGCGGCCCACGGCAGCCGCTGGGACCTGGGCGTGAGCGCCATCGGTCGGATGGGACGCGTCATCGCTGCGCTGGAGGAGTTCGACCGCCAGGAACTGCGGCGGCGGACGCACCCCCTGGTCGGGCCGGCGTCGCTCCATTGCGCGCTCGTCCAGGGAGGCACCGGACTCTCGACCTACGCGCCCGAATGCGTCCTCAAGACCGAGCGGCGCACGCTGCCGGGGGAGACCCCGGAGCAGGTCGCCGAGGAGCTTCGCGCGGTGATCCGGTCGGCCGGGGAGGAGGCCGAGGTCGAGAACCTGCTGGACCGGGCTCCTCTCACCTGCGCGCGCGATGCGCCCATCGCCCGATGCGTGCGCCAGGCGGCCGAGACCGTGACCGGGAGTGAGCCGCGGGAAACCGGAGTGCCCTACTGGATGGACGCCGCGATCTTCGCCCAGGCCGGCATCCCGACCGTGGACTACGGGCCGTCCGGAGCTGGCGCTCATGAGGCGGTCGAGTGGGTGGAGGTGGAATCGCTGCAGCGCTGCGCGCAGGTGCTGGCCGAGTGCGGGCGGAGCTTGCACCGGTACGCCGCCTAGGCGGCGGAGCTCTGAGGGGGGCCGATGTCGATCGAATCGAACAAGCTGCTGGTGCGGCGCTACTACGAGGAGCTCTGGAACCGTTGGAACTTTGCGCTCGCCGACTCGTTGATCGACGCCGACATTGCCTTCCGGGGCTCGCTCGGCACCGAGGTCATGGGCCGAGCGGGCTTCACTGGCTACATGGAGTCGGTGCGCGCGGCGTTCCCCGATTTCCGCAACACCATCGAGGAGATGATCGCGGAAGGCGACGCGGTGGCGGCGCGATTGACGTACGAAGGCACCCATCGAGGAGCGTTGTTCGGCATCCCGCCGACCGGGCGCCGCATCCGCTACGCCGGCGTGGCGATCTTTCATTTTGCAGCGGGCCGGATCGTGCGCGGCTGGGTGCTGGGGGACACGGCCGGGCTGAAGGCGCAGCTGGGGTCGGGCGCCCGCGAATGATCGGGACGGCGGGAATCCTCTAGTCTAGTTCACGGCGGTGCACGGGGGCCTGGCGTCAAGATTCGCGCAGCGCCACGCGCCCCCGCCTCGATGAGGCAGCGAGCGGAATGGCCACAACAGGGTAGAGCGGGCCCCGCCCTCGACCGATACCCGGGTATGCACTCGATCGGGGGGCTCGCGACCGCGGTGGCGCTCGCCGGCGTCGCCGTGCTGGTGCTCGGGCTGGTCTTCGCCGCCGCCGGCCTCAAGTCCCGGGTGGGCCGGATCAAGCTCAAGCTCGCCGGCAACATCTCGATCCGCGACCTCAGCAGCTTCTCGGCGGCCTTCAGCCAGCGCGCGGTCGATTACATGAAGGCCAACTACGGCGGCGATCCCGCCCAGCTAGAGGGGGCGCTTCGCGGTCTCCTGCCGATCGCCCGCGAGATGGCGCGCCAGCAGCCCCAGCCCATCGAGGACGACCTTCTCGGCACCATCATCGTGACCACGGTGGCCGTCCACCGCTTCGCACCCAAGGACCAGGTCCAGTCGGCGATGGACTCCGTCCTCCGCATCGAGCGACAGTCGGCCTGAACGGCCGGCAGACGAGTCCGCCACCATCGCCGACCCGCCCGGGTCGCGGTCCCGGCTGCGCCGTCGTCTTGTCGTCCTGGGTGCCTTGCACCGGGCCGCAAGCTCGCGCTCTCGACGGGTGACTCGTGAAGTCCTAGGATGCGTGAGGCGTGCCTCTCGCGCCGGGCTTCCCCTCGCTGCCCGGCTCGCCGCGCCGAATCATCACGACGATGGAGAGTGCGAATGACCTCACCCGCCGCGTCCACGTTTCAGGCTTGGCCGAGCCTGGCCCTCGAAGCCTGGGCCGACACCTGTGCCACTCTTCACAGGTGGACCCAGATCGTCGGCAAGATTCGCCTCGCCCAGAGCCCTTGGGTCAATCACTCCTGGCATGTGACGCTCTACGTGACGGCCCGAGGACTCACCACGTCCCCGATCCCCCACGGCACCCGGACGTTTCAAATCGACTTCGATTTCATCGACCATCGGCTCACGGTTCTGTCGAGCGACGGGGGAGTCGCCGGTCTCCCCCTTCAACCTCAATCGGTGGCAGTCTTCTACGGTCGTCTGATGGAGGAGATGGGCAAGCTCGATTTGCGGGTAGACATCAACAAGCGACCCAACGAGGTGCCCGATCCCGTCATCAGGTTCGACAGGGACGATGCTCAGCGAGCGTACGACCGCGAGTTCGCCAACCGATTCTGGCAGGTTCTGGTGCAGGCTGACCGGGTCTTCAAGGCGTTTCGCGCCGGCTTCATCGGGAAGTGCAGCCCCGTCCACTTCTTCTGGGGCGGCCCGGACCTTGCGGTCACCCGATTCTCCGGGCGCCGCGCCCCCGAGCATCCCGGCGGCATTCCCAACCTGCCCGACTGGGTGACGCGGGAGGCGTACTCCCACGAGGTCAGCAGCTGCGGCTTCTGGCCCGGCGGGGGCGCGGTCCCTTATCCCGTGTTCTATTCCTATGCCTATCCGGAGCCGGCGGGCTTTTCGGAGGCGGAGGTCCGACCTGGCGCGGCGTTCTACAGCCGCGAGCTCCGCGAATTCTTTCTGCCCTACGATGCGGTCAGGCAGTCCGCCTCTCCGGATGACACCCTGCTCGACTTCCTACAGACGACCTACGAGGCCGCGGCGGACCTGGGCAAGTGGGATCGTGCTTCCCTGGAGCGGGCGGACGGCGGCGCGGGGTCGCCGGTTCCGGGTCGTCCACGCTCGACCTAGCGTCACGCCGGCTTTCCATCCCGGCGTCCGCGGCCATGAGGACCTACCTCGCTCTTCTCCGGGGCATCAACGTCGGAGGGCACAAGCAGGTCGGGATGGCCGACCTGCGGGACCTCCTCGCGCAACTGGGCCTGGTGGATGTGCGATCGCTGCTCCAGAGCGGCAATCTCGTGTTCCGGAGCGAATCACGAAGCCCCGCCCAGCTCGAGCGCCTCCTCGAGTCCGAGGCCAAGAAGCGCCTGGAGCTTCAGACCCATGTCATGGTTCGCACCGCCGAGGAATGGAAGACGGTGGTGCTGCGCAATCCTCTCCGCAAGGAGGCCGAGCGAGATCCCGCCCATCTGCTCGTCGTGTTTCTCAAGGATGCGCCCGGCGCTGCCGGGGTGGAGGCGCTGGAGGAGGCCATCACGGGCCAGGAGGTGGTTCGGGCGGACGGAAGACACGCTTACGTCTTCTACCCGACCTGGATCGGCCGTTCGCGCCTGACGAACGCTCTCATCGAGAAGAAGCTCGGCACCCGCGGCACGGGTCGCAACTGGAACACCGTGATGAAGCTCGCGGCTCTCGCCCAGGAGTGAATCGGCCGGCAGCCTCGGGTGCCGAAACCGGAATCGGGCGTCGGGCGTGAGCATCGGATTGGCGATCGCGATTACCCCCGAGCTCGAGCTCACCCTGGGGTAGTTTTCCGGGAAGAGAGGATACCCGCTCATGGCGCCCGCAGCCGTCCTTCTCACGGTCACTCCGCTCGTGCCCGCCGGCCCCGATCTCGCGGATGGACTGGCGTTCTACACCGACCAGCTCGGGTTCGCCGTCACATGGCGGGCGGGCGGCATGGCGGGTGTTCGGCGCGGTGAGGTGGAGTTGAACCTGGTAGAAAACAGCGAAACCGCATGGGCAGAGAATGCCAGCTTCAGCATCGGCGTCAGCGACCTGGATGCTCTCTACAATGAGTACCGGACCATCCCCGCCCGCGTCGGTCCGGTGGAGGTCAAGAGCTGGGGGCGGCGGGAGTTCCATGTGGTCCTGCCGTCCGGCGTCTGCCTCCAGTTCTACCAGGCCTAGCCTGCTCCCGTACGCATCCCGGTGGATGAATGCCTCCGCGAGCTCGCCCTCAGCCGTGATGATGGGAGGCCACCGGGGCTTCTCCGGCAGCTCCCCAAGCCCATTCGTGTCGAGAGTCGCGCTCAGCGTGCGGCAGTTGCGAGCGCGTCGGCCACGCGGCTCCGGTAGATCCTTCCGTCGAAGAACGTATAGGCGAGCTCACTCTCATCGGGAGAGAACGCGAGTCCTCCGAGGGTCGGGGTCGGGAAGATGTTGGCGGCGCTCCGAAAGCGAGCGATCGGAGAGGGTCGAGGAGTGGACTCCACCGCGACCTCGGCGTAGGCGACGGTGCGTACGGTCCGGGCCACGAGGTCGACGAGGTGGAGCTCCCATCGGCGCGCCGGCGCTGCCGTCGTGCCGGAGGGCCGGTACGACCAGAGCGCGGCGCGGGTGCCGCTGGACGACCAGGCGATCGGATAGCCGTCGAGCGTGTCGGGCGAGGCCCAGAGCCGCAACGTCGCGCCGGCCTCGACCCGCCGCAGGAAGAAGCTCTTGTTGTCCCCTCCCACATAGAGCACCTCGATCCCTGCCGGTCCCCAGCGCAGCCGAAATCCGGAGATCGTGTCGGGAACCCCGAGGGCGGCGGGCGTCGTGGATCCGGTGGCGAGGGTAAGGATGCGGGCCTGGCCCAGAGGGTCGAAGAGGTCTTTCACCAGGAGCAGGTCCGAATGGGGCGAGAATGCCAGAGGACTGTACTCGCTCACCACCGTTCTCTCTCCGGTCGACAGGCGATAGATACGGAGCGAGTCACTGAGTTCTCCAACCGCGAGGAGATCGCCGTCGGGTGCCGGCTCGATGAAGTGGAAGCAGAAACCCGAGCAGCTCTCGAGCGTATGAGGCGCCGGGGTCCGTCCCAGCGCCACGCGGCGCGCGAGCACGCTCAGATCGTAGACGTCGCTCTCGATCGCGTCGTAGTAGACCACGGATCCGCCCGGGGCCAGAGCCTCGGGAAAGGATTCCAGCGAGTCGAGTGTCCTCGTGGCCCCGGTCGTGGCATGGACGGCGATGAGACCACCGCCGGCGCGAAACGGTCCGGAACAGATCAGCTCTCCGGTCAAGCCCGACCACAGCATGGGGCCGGCGACTTCCACCGCGTTCGCTGGAGTGACGGGCGTGCCGTGGAGCTCCGAGGGCCCGCCAGGCCGCGTGGGGTGCTTGGAGCACCCCGGGACCGCGAGCAGCGCGATCGAGACGAGCGTGACGCCGCGGCCCGCACCTCGAGCCGGGCGTCTCGAACCGTGGCACATGGCGGCCTTCCCGAGCACGGGGGGTATGATCGCGCGGATCGGGGACCCCCGCCACGGGAAATTGCGAAGCTCCGCGGGCGGTGTCCCGGAAGTCCACGGAGGATGCAGCCATGAGATTCCGCCTTGTTTCCGCTCGAGCCGTGGCCCTGCTCGTGGGATTCGCCGCAGGCGCGGCGACCGCCTCGGCCAGCACGACCGGCATCGCCACGCTCGCCGGAGGCGCGCGCTCCGGGCCGCTGGTCGTCGTCCACGGTGGTGTCGGCTCGCCGCCCGCGGTCGCCGACGGGCCGCAGAGCGCGGCCGACACAGCGCTCCGCGTCATGCTCTCGGGCGGATCGAGCGTCGACGCCGCGGTGGCGGGCACCGTCCATCTCGAGAACGATCCGCGCTTCAACGCCGGCACCGGCGCGAACATCCGGCTCGACGGCAAGACCATCCAGATGGATGCCTCGCTCATGAACGGCGCGGGCCGCTTCGCGGCCGTCGCGGTGATCGAGCGGGTGCGCAATCCCATCCTGGTGGCGCGCGCCGTGATGGACAGCACGCCGCACCTCTTGCTCGCGGGGGAGGGCGCGACCCGCTTCGCGCACCGGATCGGCTTCGAGGACGTGGTGCCGACCTGTCCCGAGGCCGAGGCCAAGTACCAGGCGCGGATGAAGCGCCAGGCGGAGGTGTTCGGGCGCACCGACACCACCTACTTCGACTGGCGCCGCTACTGGAACTTCCCGAACCCGATGCCTCCCGATGTGCTCGAGTGGGGCAGGCACGGCGACACGGTCGGGACCGTGACGCGGGACTCGCTGGGACGCTTCGCGGCCACGCTCTCGACCGGCGGCACCTCGGTGACGCTATGCGGGCGCGTCGGCGACGTGCCGGTCTACGGCGCGGGCCTGTTCGCAGGCCCCGCCGGCGCCGTGACCTGCACCGGGGAAGGGGAGGAGATCATCAAGCGCGCCATGGCGCGGTCGGTCTACGAGCGAATCGCCAGGGGTACTCCGGCGCGGCGCGCGGTGGAGGAGGCGGTGCGCGCTTTTCCGGAGCAATGGGACCTGGGACTGATCGCGGTGGATCGCAAGGGCTGGGGAGTGGCCGCGAATCGCCCGATGGCGTACGGGGTGAGGGGTCGATAGACATGAGACGAGCGGGGCCAGAAGCGAACCCCGGCTCGTCCCGCTGGCCGCCCTATCGGCCGATGCGTCATTCGCTCGCTCGGTCGCCGAGCGGTTCCCTCTTGAGTCTCCTCGCGAGCCAGTAGAGGGGCGGCCCGAGGCCGGCGCCCAGGAGGGCGCTCATGATGGCCGGAGTCCCGTACTCGGGGTCCTGGAGCGAGAGACCCACGATGATGAGAAGGACGACGGCGGGGACGGCGGCCAGAGCCGTCACGGCGCCGAGGCCGAGCGGGATGCGATAGGCGCCGCGCAAGGCGGGCTCGCGCCGGCGCAGGAGGATCAGCGAGCCGAACTCGAGCAGCAGCGCCATGGCGTACAGCAACACGTCCGCCACCACGAGGCCGCTGAACGAAATCAGCGAGAAGAGGGAGTAGAAAATCGCCGACACCAGCACCGCATTCGCCGGAGTCCCGTCGGCGTCGGTGGCGGCCAGGAAGCGAGGCAGCAGCCCGTCGCCGGCCATCGCCAGAGGGATCCTGGAGTAGGCGAGCAGCAACGCGTTGAAGAGGGCGAGGGCGCTGACCATGCCGGCCACCGC
>Ga0066710_100006163_pt1 | contig 11130 bp, 10 predicted proteins | sample GraSoiAngelo_159_FD_79666 | JGI IMG/M metagenome (GOLD analysis project Ga0066710, IMG submission 79666) | Grasslands soil microbial communities from the Angelo Coastal Reserve, California, USA - 14_1009_16_40cm | ecosystem: Environmental > Terrestrial > Soil > Grasslands | place: USA...
AGAAATATGCCACATGTCGTCACCCAGCCGCGTCGTGTTTGCTTCGCCTTGCTGCTCACGTTGTGGCCGGTCGGCTGCCGGTCCTCTTCCCAGCTTCAACCGCTTCCTCGATACGTTGTGACTGCAAGCCCAATCGACGTGAGCCTTGGCCCCTCGGGTGTCTGTGTTGCAGTGGATCCTCTCGACCGCCGTGGTGTCTGGTGGTGGGAACCGGGAGCCTCAGGCTGTGCGAGCCGCTCCACCGGCCCGGGCGTCTTCCACGCCGACCGGGCGACGGTCTCACGACCGGTGCACCCAGGCCCAACTGTGCTCAGTTTTCGTTTGCAAACGCATTCGGCCACACGTCCGTTCATTGACGTGCGCCTACTGGTGGACGATGGCAACATGCGGGCGCTAGAATCCGGTGCGCGCGTGCAAACGAACCGCCGAAACGACCTCGACATTCCGGAACTACCGGGTCGTGGACGGCTGTAAGCCGGCTAACACGCCGCCGACGAGCGGGTGCCGGGCAACGAGGTTGACTTGAAAATCGACGCGCCGCTCGCGGCTGAGCGGCGTCACGTTAGCCGGACGGACCTTACGAACATCTTCAACTCTGTCTGTGTTCGATGAAGCTCGAGAAGAACAAAGATCTGATTCGTCGGTGGATCGAGTTCTCGAATACTGGTTTCTTGGGCAGCTTCGATCCATTCATTTCACGCGAGTACGTGGGTCACCTGGGCGCCACCAAGATGGACCGCAACGAACTGGAACGGCTCGAGCGGCAGTTCTCTGCGGCGTTTCCGGATACCCATCACACCGTTGAGGATTTGATCGCCGAAGGCGACCGAGTGGTGCTCCGAACGACGGCACACGCGACGCATCGCGGACGATTCGAGGGCATCGATCCCACGAACCGCTCGGTGGAGTTCACTGGGCTCGTGGTTTATCGGATCCAGGACGGCAAGATCGCCGAGTCGTGGGGTGAGATCGACTTTGGCCGATTGATTCGGGAGTTGCGCCGAGCATGAACGGACTGCGGGAATGGCCGGCCAACGTTCAAATGGAGCCGACAGCGCGAAGGAGATCACGGGTGAGGCCGCACTGCGGAAGCGCGACGTTGGACGCCAGGGTGGTTGAGGTGGATGTGCCCATGAGTGGGTGCCGTCCAAACTGAACCGAGGAGCAGGCCATGCGCGCGCTGTTGTCAGCCGTAGGAACAAGGGGCGATGTGCAGCCCGCGCTCGCCTTGGCCCTTGAGCTGCGGAAACTCGGACACGCGGTCCGAATGTGCATATCGCCGAATTTCGTCGACTGGGCCAGGAGCCTCGGACTCGAGGCGGTAGCCATGGGAGTCGAGATGCGTATGCCGGCGCAACGCTCCGGCACTACACCCGAGCTCACCCCCGAGGAGCTGCGTCGGCTGCGCGAATCGATGCCAGACCTGATCACGGACCAGTTCGAGACCATCGGTAACGCTGCCGATGGCTGCGATGTCATCCTCGGCTGCAACGCGCACCAGTACGCAGCGCCGTCGATTGCCGAGCACGCAGGCATTGGCTGTGTGACAGCTGTTTACGCCCCGGTCGCTCTTCCCTCGCCTGACCTCGCACCGCCGCCGACACCGGGCCAAGCCGCGGCCTGGACCACGCGCCCGAGCATCGAGGAGCAGTGGAACGCCACCGCCAAGGCCTGGAACGAGCGCGCTCTGGAGCGCATCAACCGCAACCGCGATCGGCTTGGCATGGGCCCGATCGATGACGTGCTCGACTATGTACTCACGAACCACACCTGGCTTGCCGCCGATGCCATGCTCGCCCCGATGACCGCCACTCCTGGCCGGGAGATCTTCCAAACGGGCTCGTGGGTGCTGGCCGACAACGCGCCGCTTTCTGAGGAGGCCGAGGCATTCCTCGAAGGTGGAGAGCCGCCCATCCTTGTGGGCTTCGGCAGCATGCCCGCGGCAGGCGACATGAGCCGTCACTTAATCGGCGCCGCCCGTTCCGTGGGCCGCAGGATTATTGTCTCGAGAGGTTGGGCGGATCTCGACCTCATCGACAACGCGCCCGACTGTCTCGTCTTGGGCGATGCGAACTACGATCGTCTCTTTCCGCGGGTTGCGGCGGTCATCCACCACGGCGGCGCGGGCACTACTGCTACCGCAGCCCGCGCTGGCGTCCCCCAGGTCATCACACCGATGTTCAGCGACCAGTTCTACTGGGCCAACCGTATCGTAGATCTTGGGCTTGGGGCCGCGACCCCGCACGAAACCCTGACGGAGGAGTCCCTGACTGCGTCGCTTCGCGAGGTGCTCCATCCGACTGTGGAGGTCCGGGCGCGCACGCTAGCGGGGCAGATCCGCCGGGACGGGGCCGCAGTTGCCGCGCGGCGGCTGGAGCTCGAATACGGCGCAGCGGGGACCATGTGTTCGGGAGCCTGAAATGGTTACGAAGCGACGATATGGCCCAGTTCGCCTGTTGATTGCGTGTGTTGAACGTTGCTCATCTACCGCGTGTTTGGTGGCTTTGGGGTATTTCACGTCCTGGCCCTGATCAACCTCACCATCCTGTTGACCGGTTGCGGTGGCATTTTTCGGGGGCGCCGCCCTGGTCCTGTTCCTCGAACGTCGCACGATACGAGGGCTCGGAATCAGCCGGCGGTCTAATACACGTATGGAGCGGACGCGCGGCGGTGTCTAAACGCGCGCGCGGCTCATTCGTCATACGCTCTGAGCAGATCTGAGGAACAGCTTCTCTAAAACACCGCGATCGGGTTGATTGGCGAACCGGTGCCTTTTGGGACACGAACGGGCGCGGCCATCACGAGAAACTCCCACCGATTGAGCGAGGCGGCGACCGACGCGACGGCTTCCAGGTCGAGGTTGTCGAAGAGATTCATGCCGCGCGCGACGATGGCGAATTTGTGCACGGGAATCCAGCACATGGTAGGCGACGGTGCCTGGCTCGAGCAGCCAGGAACGGTCCCCACGTCCTGCGCCGTGTCGCCGCCCAGGAGCGCGACGTCGCGATCCTTGAGAAACGGCAGGAACGACGCGTCGTAGCCCGAGGCTCCGCTCGCACCGAGCGCGGCCCGCCTCGCCCATCGTCCCGTTCGCAGGAAGATCGCGTCCCCAGGCGACACCTTGACGTGAGCCTGTCGTTCCCAGGCCTCAATGTCCTCGCGATACACATGAGTGCCAGGCTCGAGGTACGGCAGCCCCCTCAGTCGCGGGAGGTCGAGCAGAATGCCCCGGGTGACCAGGCCGTCTCTCAGGCCATCGATCCCCATCCGGCTGCAGCCGTCCTTGGTGGCCGTTTCGTACTGGAGGCCGTTGTAGAACGTGCCGTTGTAGGCGACGTGGCAGAGCGCGTCGAGATGGGAAAAGGTCCCGCCATGGAAGTCGATCTCGATGCGGTCGCGCGTCACCTGCCGCTCCGGGAGGATGATCATGTTCAGGACATACGGGACTGGAGCGTCGGCCGCTTTTTCGGTGATCAGGTCATGAGCCAGTGAAACCGTCCGGCCGGTTCTGACCAGCGCGGCCGCTTCTTTGCGCTTTGCGGGAGTAATCGTGTTTACCGCGCCCAACTGATCGTCCTTCCCCCAGCGGCCCCAGTTGGACAGCTCCTTCATCCACCGATCCAGCTCCTCGTGGGTCGTTCGAACCGCTCCTGAAGCACCTCCCGGCGCCTGCGCCGATCGTGCAGCATTGCCCTGTGGTCCAGGTGGCGAGGCCGGGGAGTTGAGCGTCGATCGGAGCGAAACGCCTCCGACGCCGAGCGCGGCGGCTATCACGAGCCAACAGCCGATCACGAGCCCCGTGCGCATGGTCACCTCCGTTTCTGTGTCCCCGGTTGACAACGATCAGCCCTCGGCTGTCCGCATCAGCGTGCGGCCGGTCTGCTGTTCAATATTGCGCTCGCACAGTGCCTTGCTCGAAGCCTGGAGGTTGAAGCCGCAGCCCGAAACCTGCAGCCCGAAACCTGCAGCCCGGACAGCCTGCAGCCCGTAGCCCCAACCCTGCAGCCCACAGTCAAAGCTCTGCCCTCAGTCCGGCACGCCGGTGAGCCCGGCCTCGATCGGCACGCCCAGCGAGTTGAAGTACATCCCCAGCATGGTGTAGTTGCCGACGGTCAGAACGACCTCCACGAGCTGGTGGTCGTCGTAACGTGACGCCAGCGTCTTCCATGTCGAGTCACTGATGAACCGGTTGGCATGGAGTTCATCCGCGGCCCGCAGAAGGGCACGGTCGAACTCCGCCCATCCGGACGCGTCCGGTCCCTGGGTCACTCTGGAGACGTCCTGCACCGTCAAACCGGCTTTCGTCGAGTAGCTGTCGTGGTGGTGCGCCCACTCATAGTCCACGCGGGAGAGGTAGGCCGTTCGAAGCACCAGGAGCTCGCGATCGCGCGCGGGAATCGTGTTGTTGGCGAGAAAGTGCCCCGCGAGTGCCCAGAACTTTTGACACGACTCGGAGGTGGTGGGACAGGCTTGTCTCGGAACGGTCCCTGACGCGTTCGCAGGCAGCTTGACGCGCAGCCCGGAAGGGCGTGTGAACCGATCGACCCGTTTCACAGGGGTGGACGGCTTCGAGCCCGATTGAGCGGCAGGTTCGTGAGCCAGACCCACGCCGAAGAGCAGCGCCAGCGCCACATTCATCGTCCACTTTGACATGACGTCCTCCCCTTGAGCGATACCGTACCTACGAAGTTTTGACAGGAGTGACCACGAAGCCGACAATGCTCGGACACCGACGGATTCTAGAACGAGAAGGGGCCGAGGAACGCCCTGTTTTGCTGAAGCAGGAGGCCAACATGGAGCGAAAGACCGCGAAGGACTTCGATCAGGAGCTGCTGGACCTCTTCGATCAGTATGTGCACGGAGGCATCGACCGGCGGGGATTTTTCGATCGCGCTGCGAAGTTCGCCGTGGGCGGCGTCACAGCGGCCACGCTGCTCGATGCGCTGAGCCCGAGGTTCGCTGAGGCGCAGCAGGTCGCGAAGGACGACAAGCGGATCAAGGCCGAACTCCTCGAGTACAGCTCGCCGCAGGGCTACGGCAAGATGCGCGGGTACCTCGTGCGCCCGGCGAACGCCGCGGGACGGTTACCGGGAATTCTCGTCGTTCACGAGAACCGAGGGCTGAACCCGCACATCGAGGACGTCGCGCGCCGGCTCGCGCTCGACAACTTCATGGCTTTCGCGCCTGATGCGCTGTTTCCGCTGGGAGGCTATCCCGGGGACGAAGACAAAGCCCGCGAGCTGTTTCCAAAGCTGGATCAGACCAAAACGCGGGAAGACTTCGTGGCGGCGGCCAACTGGCTGAAGGCGCGCAGCGACTGCACCGGGAGGATCGGCGCGGTGGGCTTCTGCTACGGCGGCGGCATCTGTAACATGCTGGCGACGCGACTGCCCGACCTCGCGGCGTCAGTCCCCTTTTACGGCGCCCAGCCACCTACCGAGGAGGTGCCGAAGATCAAGGCGGCGCTGCTGATCCACTACGCGGACAAGGACGAGCGGATCAACGCCGGCTGGCCCGTGTACGAAGCAGCGCTCAAAGCGAACCACGTGCGGTACGAGGGCTACATCTACCCGGGCACCCAACACGGGTTCAACAACGACACTACGCCCAGGTTCGACGAGAAAGCCGCAACGCTCGCCTGGCGCCGCACAATCGACTGGTTCAACAAACACGTGCGGACCTGACAAGGCCGACACGTCACCGCTTGAGCTTGCCCCCCTCTTTGATCATCCGATCGAGCAGGGGAATGTCCTTGAGCGGCGGCTCGGTGGGCTTGAACGTTCTGATGTAGGCAAAGAGATCAGCAGCCCGCTCGTCCGGCAAGCTCGAAACGCCGTAGCTCGGCATGGAGACGGACGAGCCGATCGGCGGAGCCTGGCCGGGACGAGGTGCGCGAATGAACGCAATGAACCTGTCAATGGTCTGCAGGCGCGGGCTGAACGTGCCGTCCTCCTGCAGCAGCCGCGTACCTGTTTCACCGTTGTTGCCGTGGCACCCGAAGCACTGGTGCGCCATGAACACTGTTTTGCCGCTGTCGGGGTTCCCCGCCACCTGAGCGTCTGCCGCAACCCGATTGCCCGCAGCCGGCGCCTGCGCGCCCACGAGCGTCGCCGACAAGCAGAGCACAAGCGCTCCGAGACCGCGCACTCTTCGCAGCGCTAGCACCATTCACCTTTCATGTAGCACCCAGCACCCAGCACCCAGCACCTAGCACCTAGCACCCCAGTTGTCAGCGCGGCTGTGTGACGACGTCGACGAGCGCGGGCTCGCCCCGCTTCACTCGCTGAATCGCCCGTTTGTACGCCGGGGCGAGCTCCTCGGGGTTGGCAATCGGACCCTCGGCATACATGCCGTACGCCTCCGCCATCTTCGCGTAATCGATGTTCGGATCCTTGAGGGTCGTGCCGATGCTCATCCGATCGGTGCCCCGATTGCGCACACCCGCCATGAACTGCATGAACATCAGCTCCTGGTGCCACGCCCGGTTGTTGTGCATCACTGTCAGCACGGGCAGCCGATGATGCACCATCGTCCAGAGCACGCCCGGCGCGTAGTTCAGATCGCCATCGGTCTGGATGTTGACGACGATCCGGCCATTGCCGGCTTGTTTGGCGGCAAGGCCGGCACCGACCGACGCGGGAGCGCCATATCCCATGCCGCCGGCACCCTGACTGCCCAGGTAGCTGTAGGGCTTGTCCATCGCGAACAGACGAGGGGCGTGGCCCCCCGTAAAGCCCGCCGGCCCTGAACAGCACACATCTTCGTCCTTGATCAGCGGCCAGAGCTCGGCGTGGAGTCGTCCGAGGCTCACGGGCGACCCATTCCAGCCTCGTCGGGCCTGTTCGACGGCATCGGCCCACTCGCGAGTGCGTTGTTGGGCGTGCGCCTCTTCATTCTTCCGGCCGCGATCGGCAATGAGCCGACGCTTGTCGGCTGTCAGGAGCGTCTTCACCTCTTCGATGAGGCCCGGCAGGCTGGTTTCCGCATCCGCCTCGATCGTGAGGCTGTCAGCAGAATCGGTTCTCAATCCTCCACGACCTGTGACGTTGAAATTCGTGGCCAGGAGAGGGGGACCCTGAATCACGGCTGTTGGGCCGGTGTGACCAGCAACGCCCGGCTCTCCACCGGCACCCGTTTCCAGGCCGAGCGTGAAATCGACGGGCAGGCCCTCGACGCCGGTGCCGCGAAGGTGGTGAGACATCGGGAAGCTCATGGGTCCGTTGCCCGCACTGCTTCCAGCCTGCGCACCCACGAGCTCGACGAGCTCGATGGCGAGCCTCACGCCAGCGGACGTACGCAAGCGACCCACGTTGATTCGGGGATTCCGCGCCCCAACCAGCGCTGCCGCGATGCGTTTGGTTGCGATGTAGTCGGCCGCCAGAATTTGCGGTGGTTTGAACGGGGGAACCGCGATGCTGCGGCCTGCGGTCTCCTCTTTCTGGATGTCCGCGGTGAGGGTCACCAGCACCGGCGCGGTGGGCGGCGTCACCGCAATCTGGTAGGCGCGTTGAATCGCGCCGATCGCTTCGTCGAGCGTTCGGGGCTGCGCGTCCCACTTCGTGTACCCCCGAAGGAGGACGCCCATGTCGGTGGCGTTGTGTGCGGCGACAGGACCGTCATAGTCGAGCCCGGCAATCATCAGGATCGGCGTCCGATCGACGTAGGCGTTGTAGACGGCCATCGCGGCGTGCTGGACGCCGATGACGCCGTGCAGCAGCGTCGCCATCGGCCGGCCTTCCGCCTTGGCGTACCCATGGCACGCGGCCACGCCCGACTCCTCATGGAGCGCGGTGATGAACTCCATGTCGTTCTTGCCGTAGTTGATGATGGATTCCTGCAAGCCTTCGAAGCTCGAGCCGGGGTTTGCCATGACGAACCGGATACCCACTGATCTGAGGGCGTCCACGATGAGGTCGGATCCCGGGCGCACGATCGTTCGTGCGGGGACCGACGGCGGAGCCGCGCCACCGGTTTCTCTGGCCAGCTGACGGTCGGTTGGCGGGGGTATCGGTGTGCCCACTCCAGCGCGACCACCCGCAGGCGGCTGGCCGGTGGTGGCCGTCGGCGCGGGGGACGTCTGTGCGCGGAGGGAAATGCCACTGACGGACGCCGTGGCTCCCGCCGCACCGGCAGCGGCCTTCTTCAAGAAACGACGACGATTGAGGGACGTGTCCGTCGACTTCGCCATTCCCGTCCTCCGTAGTTCGTCGATCGCGCGGGCTCCCTGGTGATGACGAATGTGGCCATTCGCCAGTGGAACAAGTGGAGCATGAAGAGAAAGCCACCCGCCGTCAAGGGGCAGACGATAATGCCGACGTGACACCCACAGCCCGGGCACAGGTTCAAATTCACGTCTGCGTGGTGCTTTGGGGTTTCACGGCCATCCTCGGCAAGCTCATCACCCTGCCCGCGCTCCCCCTCGTCTGGTGGCGCATGCTCATCGTCGTCGCAACGCTGCTGCTGATGCCGCCGGTGTGGCGCGGGTTGCGGTCGATGCAGTTCGCCTTCATGGCCAGGTTCGCGGGCGTCGGCGTCGTCGTCGCGCTGCACTGGCTGGCCTTTTATGGTGCGATCAAACTCGCCAACGCCTCTGTTGCCGCGAGCTGCATCGGCCTGGCCCCCGTTTTCCTCGCGTTCATCGAGCCGTATCTCACGAGGCGCCGGTTCGACCCGCGCGAGCTCCTCGTTGGCGTCGCAGTGGTGCCGGGAGTGGTGCTGGTCGCCGGCGGCGTGCCTGGCTCGATGCAGACCGGGGTGGCCGTGGGGGTGCTCTCGGCGGCGCTGATCGCGGTGGGTAGCGCGCTGAACAAGCGATACATCGACCAGGGGAAGCCTCTCGCCATCACCGGGCTGGAACTGGGGGGTGGGCTCGCCGCGCTCACGCTCATCGCGCCGATTGTGTCGGGCATGGCCGTCTTTTCGCCCCCCGGGCCACGTGACGCGACGCTGCTCATGGCGCTGGCGCTCGGCTGCACGCTGTTTCCGTATGCCTTGTCGCTGGCCGCGCTCCGCCATCTGAGCGCCTTCGCGAGCCAGCTGGCCGTGAACCTCGAGCCCGTGTACGCGATCGTGATTGCCGCGCTCCTGCTCGGCGAACGGCGAGAGCTTCACGCGATGTTCTACGCGGGCGTCGCAATCATCCTCGGTGCCGTGTTCGCGCATCCGATCCTCGTCGGACGACGCTAGGTCGTTGCTTCGGGTCGCCCCAGGCTTCGGACTACGGAGCCGCCTATCGCAGGCCCCGATACACCGACTCCTCGAATTCGCGCAGCGTTCGAAGCGCGCCCTCATCGTAGAACGGCAGGACCTGCATCATCTGGACGCCGCCGATGTGCTTGACGGGATCGATCCAGAACTCGGTGTTGAAGATGCCGGCCCAACTCATGGTGCCGGGACTCCGAAACGCCGAGAGGCGCTCGTCTTTTGACGTGATTTGGAAGCCGAGGCCGAACTTGTCGCGACCGGCACCGAGCGGGAACGGCCTGGTCCGAAGCGGATCGGCCGCCTGCTGCTGCTCGACGAGGATCGAGCCGATCTGGTTCTGACCCATGAGGCGGACCGACTTCTCGGTGAGAATCCGGATGCCCCCCAGGTGTCCGCCGTTCAACAGCATCCGCATGAACAGGCCGTAATCGCGCACAGTGGAATAGAGACCGCCGTCGCCTCTGAACGGTGCCGTAGGCGTGGAGGGGACGCTCACAGGCGGTTGCCCCTGCAGCGTGCCGTCCGCGCGGCTGTAGATCGCAGACAGCCGTGACTGCTTCGATTCAGCGACGGCATAGGAAGTGTCGGCCATTCCCAGCGGCTTGAAAATCTTCTCCTGGTACCAGGCCTCGAGCGGCGTTCCGGTGACCGCCTCGACGATGAGGCCCAGGACACGGGTGCTGGCGCTGTAGTTCCACTGGTCACCGGGATCGTTCAAGAGCGGCAGCTCCCACTCGCTCTTCTGTGTACCGCGCTGGAGGCGCGCGACGACCGGGTTGCAGAACGCGTAGCCGATGCCCGACGTGTGCGTGAGCAGGTGACGCACGGTCATGGCCCGCTTGGCGGGCCGCGTTTCGTAGGTGCCGTCGGCCTCGTCGAACTTCGTGATGACCTGGAGGTTGTCGAACCCGGAAAGAAACTTCGAGACCGGGTCGTCGAGCTTCAGTTTGCTCTCTTCGAGGAGCATCATGATCGCCACCGAGGTGACCGGTTTGGTCATCGACGCGATGTTGAAGATGGCGTCGATCGGCATCGGCACCTGGCCCTCGACGTCCAGCTTGCCGGCAGCGCCCTCGTACAGCACGCCGTCCCGATCCACAACGAGGGCCGTGACCCCGGGCGTGTCACCGCGCCCAACCGCCGCTCGGAGCCGGTCCGACAGCGGGGTCGCGTCGAGTCCCCTCGACTTCGCGACGGGCGCGACCGGAGCGAAGACGCCGGCCCCCAAGAGGGCCACGAGCACCAGTGCCGCAGAGGAGCCCACGGCGATGGATCTCGCTTTCACATCCATCTCTGGCATATTAGTGCTCCTGGGTTTTGAATGGTGGGTTCTGAGGAGGAGCGCCAATGGAACCGATTCTTGACGATCTCGTCGATCGCTTCGAACGCGGACGCCTCACCCGTCGTCAGCTCGTGCATGCACTTGGCGTTGTGCTGGCTGCGGCGGGCGGAGAAGCCATCGCGGCGGCCCAGGGCGCCGGCCTTCGTGGGACGGGGATCGATCACGTGTCGGTCCTGGTCAGCGATCTGCCGCGTTCCGCCGCGTTCTATCAAAACGTGTTCGGCATGGTCCCGTTGAGCGAGGACAAACCGAATCGGATCTTTCGCCTGGGATTGAAACGCACCCTCGTGTCGTTGCGTCAGGACCCGCCGGCTGGCATGGTCGACCACTTCGCCATCACCGTCGACAACTTCAACAAGGAAGCGGTCACCCAGGTCCTGAAGTCCCACGGTCTGACACCGCAGGAAAACATCCAGTTTGGATTCCATATCAAGGATCCAGACGGCGTGAACGTGCAGATCGTCTAGTGTCGCGTCTCAGAAAAAGTCTTGTACTTCGGCGGTCGGGCGGGTACGCTGCGCGGCATGCCAAGGAAACGCCATCACAAACCCTTGTCGCTGACTGAGGACGAACGCCGCACGCTG
>Ga0066710_100006164_pt1 | contig 11129 bp, 9 predicted proteins | sample GraSoiAngelo_159_FD_79666 | JGI IMG/M metagenome (GOLD analysis project Ga0066710, IMG submission 79666) | Grasslands soil microbial communities from the Angelo Coastal Reserve, California, USA - 14_1009_16_40cm | ecosystem: Environmental > Terrestrial > Soil > Grasslands | place: USA...
AGGCCTTCGCGCTATATCGATTGGGAAAACGCAGTAATCGGCCGTGGCTGCGCCGCTGCGCAAGTTCGAGCTCGAAGGATCGCGAAGGTGTTTCCGTTCGAGTTCGTTGAGCCGTACCCCGGCTGAATCAGAGCGTGCTCGAATGTGCGGGCTCAGCGGATCGTGCGGCGTTTGAGGCTGATGGTCATCTTCTCGTCCTCGCCAACGGTGAAGGATCTCGCGCCCGCGACGAACGTTTCGAGGACAGCTGGATCGCGCCAGCCCTCGACGGCGAGGTCGTCCAACGCGACGATGTAGTAGTCGCCAGGCGGCAGACCGATGAACGCGTCGGAACGTTCGGGCCGCGGAGCCGCAACCGCCGTCGTTCCCGTCGTGCCGGCGACCGGCGACGGTGCCGTCGTTGACGTGCCGGCGATTGGCCGGCTGGTCGCCGGCGCCGGCGGCACCGGCTGCGGCACGTAGACGCGCACGAAACGCGTCGGATCGGTCCACTTGGCCCGGTCGCGCGAGAACACCAGCGCGACGTACTCGCGCGTGGCGATGTCGTGCTCGTCGGTCACCTGCAGCGTGAGCTCGCTGCGACGGTCGGAGAACACGACCTGCACGTCGCGCATCCGCTGGCCGGGCGCGAGCTTGAGCGGCCGATCGAGGATGTCGGCGTCGTCGTACATGACGCGTTTGACGGTCCACCGCCCGGTCGCCATCTGCGGCCACATGCAGGTGCCTGATGGGCCGTCGATGTGAAACGTCCAGTCGGCCGCGATCTCGGACCGGCCGGAACGACAGATGACTTCGCGACTCGAGCTGAAGTAGATCCGAAGCTGTCCCACGTCCGAGGGCGGCGGGCTGTCGCCTTCGAACACAATCCGCCCCGAGATTGAGGCCGCGCTACCCAGGTAAATCGTGAGGTCCGACACCGGGGCGCTCGACACCGACACCGCCGTCAGGCCCATCAACTGATCCTCGTTCGGCATCGTCCCGACCGAGCCCGGACGGATGCCGTGTGCCTCGATCTCGTACTCACCCGGCGCGAGCTTCAGCTTGAACGTGCCGTCAGGCAGGATCGGTCCACCAAACCCGCCGAAATCGCGGAATTCTGACGAGAGACGTCGAACCTGCAGCGAGCCGCCGGAGGCGGGCTGGCCCTTCGCGTCGACCACTGTTCCAGTCACCACGCTCGCCGTGGAATCGAGCAGCATGAAATCGATGCCGTTAACCGTCTGCCCGCGTCCGACGGTAATCGGCTGTGCCTGATCGAGCGCGACGACGCCTGGGTAGAAGGTGGGCAGCGATGCGGCATCGGACGGATCGTCGGGTTGCTGATTGCGCTGGACCGCGACGATGAAATAGGAACCCGGCTCCAGCTTTGGAGCGCGGAACTCGCCGAGGTCGTTGGTCGCCGTGCCGCCGCGCGATTGCGGCAGTCCGCGGGCAGCAGCCGGCGCGCGCAGCACCTGAATCTGCGCGAACTCCACCGGATCGCCATGCGCGTCGATCACGCGGCCGGTGATCGCTCCGCCTCGGTACATCGGTACGATGATCCCCGTCAGCGTCTGGCCGTCACTCACCTGCAGCGGTCGATTGCCACGCATCGTGCGCGTCTGCTCGGGATATCGCGACGTGATGAAGCCGGGCTTGTCGGCCGACAACGAAAAATTGCCCGTCGGAAGATCCACGAATTCGAACGCGCCCGTCTCGTCGGTGAGTACGAGCGGGCGGTTTCCACCTGGGCCCATCATCCGGACGCGAGCGCGGGCAACGCTGCTTCCGCTTTGGGCATCGACAACGCGTCCCTTGACACGGGCCGTACCCGCCGGTTGAGGCCGCGGACGATCGCGCGGCGGCGCCGGAGGCTGCGCGACCGACAGTGCGACGAAGAGCGCGGCAATCTGCAACAACGGTGTATTAGACACCTGGCACGCGCCGGTGGTCTTGTGTCGTACAAGCTCGACCGCCGCTGCCTCAGTCGGTCGAGGCAGCCGGTTTGCACGCTGAGTCCCTGATGACGCGCGACGCTGACGTGTCGAAACCCTTGAGATGGATGGCGATCGGAATTGCGGTCGCGGTGCTCGTGCTGCTCGCGGCTATGGCGCTGGCCGTCGCCGCCGTGGCGTGGATGCCGATCGTCGCCGCGGTCCTCATCGCCGCTTTGGTTCTGGCCGTGCGTTCACGAACGCGAACGTGACGCGTCAGGGCGGATCCCCCCTCAATTCCTGTGCTACTCTCTCGCCGTCCATTTCGACAGGGAGGGTAAGTTATGCGACTGCACCGCGTGATTTGCGCCGCGATCGCTCTTGCAACGACGACAACGGTCGCCGCGGCGGATCTGCCTTACGCCGGTAGATGGAAGATGAACCCCGCGAAGAGCGATTTTGGCGAGACGACGATGACCTACGAGCAGCTTCAATCCGGCGAGATGCAGGCGACCACGGCCGGACAATCCTACAAGTTCAAAATCGACGGGAAGGACTACCCCGCCATATTCGGCGGCACCGCAGCCTGGAAATCCCTCTCGCCGACCAGCTGGCAAACCACGTGGAAATTGAATGGCAAAGTGCTGACGACCGACACGTTGACGTTGTCGCCCGATGGGAAGACGCTGACCGTCAATACGAAAGGCACGAAGCCAAACGGCGAAGCGATCGACGATACGCTCGTGGCCGAGCGTGTATCCGGCGGTCCAGGCCTTGCCGGCAAGTGGAAGACGAAGAACATGAAGTCCGCGTCGCCAAGCGTGCTGGAATTCACGCCCTCTGGCGCCGACGGCCTCGCGATCAAGATCGTGGACATGGAACTTTCGTGCAACGGGAAACTCGATGGAAAGGATCACCCGTGCAGCGGGCCCACTCTCGCGCCGGGGTGGACCGTAGCATTCTTGAATCAGGGCCCTCGCGCGCTGGACATGACCGTGAGGAACAATGGAAAAGCCATGTTCAAGATGTCCTACACGGTTTCCGCCGACGGCAAGACGTTGACCGAAACAGGTACTGCGGCTGGCACCAACGAGAAGACGACAGTCGTCTACGAGAAGCAGTAGCGCGCGTCAGACTTACGACGCCCGGAGCGCCTGCAGCGGATCGACCCGCGTGCGCGACGAGAGCGTCCACGCGCCGCTCGGCTTCGCGCTCACGGCGCAAGCGGCTCGCCGCTGACGAGACGCCGCACTTCCGCCAGCAGTTCGTCCGCCCGGTAGGCGCCCTTCTGCAGGATCCGTTCGACTCGACCCTTCAGCGCCGTCCGATCCGCGACTGTCACGTCCTTCGCAGTAATCACCACCACAGGAATCGACCGCCACTTCTCTTGCTTGTGCAGCTCGGCGACGAACTCGAGACCGTCCATCTCGGGCATGATGAGGTCGAGCAGGATCAGGTCCGGTGGCGAGGCTCGCACCAACTCGAGCGCGGCGAGGCCATTCGCGCTCTCGACGACTACGCAGCCCTCCTTTTCGAGGACCTTGCGCACCGTCTGCCGTACCGCCGCATCGTCCTCCACGACGAGTACCCGGCGAGGCGGCCCCGTTTTCACGTATTTCTTCAGGACCGTCACCAGGCGCTCACGATCGATCGGCTTCGTCAAATAGTCCGCGGCGCCCAGCGCGTAGCCCATCTCCTTATTGTCGAGAACCGTGAGGAGGACAACCGGAATGTCGGCCACCGCCGGGGCACTCTTCAACGCGCTGAGCACTCCCCAGCCGTCCACTCTGGGCATGACCACGTCGAGAGTGATGACCGCGGGATGCAGTGCTCGCGCGAGCCGCAGGCCATCGTCGGCACTCGAGGCGCTGCGCACCAAGAATCCCGCTTGGGTCAAAACCCGCGTGATCTGTGCGAGCACCACCGGATCGTCATCGATCGCCAACACCAGGGCGCCACGTTGCGCCGCGATCGCGGCAGCGGACGCTGGCGTCACGAGTGCGGGCGCGTCGGTGATCTCCGCCGCCGTTGCGACCGGGAGACGGACGGTGAACACGCTGCCCTTTCCGTATTCGCTTTCCACTTCAACGTCGCCCTTCATCAGCGTCACGAGCCGCCTGGTGATCGCCAGGCCCAGGCCCGTGCCCCCGTACTTGCGGCTCGTCGACGCGTCGGCCTGGGAGAACGGCTGGAACAACCTGGCGATCTGCTCCGGCGTCATCCCGATGCCGGTATCGATGATGCGGAACACCATCCGTTCGCCGTCGGCGGCGGCCTCGCGGAACGCCTCGAGCCGGATCGTTCCGCGTTCGGTGAACTTGGTCGCGTTGCTCAACAGGTTGAAAAGAATCTGTCGCACCCTGGTCACGTCGGCATACATCGAGCCGAGGGGCCGATCGCCACACTCGAGCTGAACCGTGTTGCTGTTGCGATCCACCAGCGGCTGAATCGTCGTCACCACATCGTCGATCATCATGCGGCTGTCGAACCGTTCCGGCAGGAGCTCGATTCTCCCGGCTTCAATCTTCGAGAGGTCGAGGATGTCGTTGATCAGCGCCAGCAGATGCTTCCCCGCGGCGTGGATACGCTGCAAGTCCGGCACAGTGCCGTCCTGCCGCGAATCGGCCGCGTCCTCGATCAGCAGCTCGCTGTATCCGATGATCGCGTTCAGCGGCGTGCGCAGCTCGTGACTCATATTCGCCAGGAAGCCGCTCTTCGTGCGGTTTGCCTCTTCCGCCTGCTCCTTCGCGACGGTCAGCTCCTCGTCGCGCGCGCGGATCTCGTCGAGCATGCTGTTGAAGCCGTCGATGAGAAGTCCAAGCTCGTCGCCGCCCGTCCGCACGGCGCGGATCGAATAATCCTTTTCGAGCCGGACGCGGCTCTCGACGTCGGCCAGATGCAGAATCGGCCCCGATATCACCCGTTGAAGACGCGCGGATACGAAGAAGGTGGCCGCGAGCACGCCGCTGAGGATCGAAGCGCCGATGATCAGATGGCGGCGCAGGCGCGCCGATTCCTCCTGCAGATCGGTCTGCATGTAAATCGTGCCGAGAAACTTGTCGCCGCGCCGAATCTGCCGGAACAACCGCAAGGCGTTGTCGTCGAACCAGTGGCCGTCGGGCCGGACGGCCGGATCTGATGTCGTCGCCGCGAGATTGGTGCGGCGGTAGCGCGCGAAGACCCGGCCGTCGGGAGCGTAGACCGTGGCATCCATGACGTGGGGCTGCGCTCGAAGCGACGCGAGCACATCTTCGGCGGATTGAGGAACGTCGAACGACAGGGCGGCGGCGCAGTTGATGCCGAGGCTTTCGGCCTGGATGGCGAGATCCTGCGCAAGCTTCTGCCGGAACGCCAGCCGGTCGTACGCGAGAAACGCCACGGCCGCCACGAGCAGGACACCGCCGCTCGTGACCATGATGATCACCTTCAATTTGGAGCTGATCGACAGATCGTCAAAGGCACGCATTGGAGGCTACCGAATGACTTTGGCGATCCTGAGCAGGCTTGCGTCGAACTCGGTGCCGGCGGATTTCGACGAAGGAAGATTGATCAGGATGACCGGCTTGTCCTGTCTCACCCCGACGCCCACCGCGACGCCCCTTTCGACGTATTCGGGGACACCGGTGGCCGTGACGATCTGCCGGCTCTGCGAGATCCGCAGCAGCGCGTCGAGATTCTGCTGATTGCCTGGCGCGATGTACAACACCGCGATTTGATTCGTCGTGACGAAGGTCTCGAGCTGCGCGTCCGACGCGTACTCCACGAAAAAGTACCGGATCGGCACACCCCGCATCATTCTGAACGGCAGCGTCTGTGTCACGTCGACGATCTGCGCGCGCGCCCGCGCCGAATCGGGATCGCCGGGGCTGATCACGACCGCGATGCGCAGCTCCCCCGCCGCCCGGGCGGCGAAGTTCCGGTCGTAGCTCAACACCTTCAGAATGAGCGTCACCTGGAGATCCGCCGGAACCGGCATCGGCTCGGCGCCGGCATTCGGCGGCACCAGCAATGCGATGCACGCGAACAGCGTCGCGAGCCGCGGCAACACGCAGGTGCGGTGGGACATGGGGCTCAGAACTTGTAGTTCGCTCCGACCATCGCGTTTCGTCCGGGCGCCGGGTAATCTCCCGGGACGCCGCCGAAGGGCGCGGGGTCCGCATAGGTCGTGTCGAAGACGTTGTTGATTCTCAACGACAGCTCGAGCGTATTCAGGACATTGCGCAGGCGCAGGTTGAGGTTCAGCACGCCGTACCCGTCCACCGGCGCGCGCGGATCGATCGTCTGTCGCGGCCGCTGTCCGCGCAGCAGCAGCGTTGGCGAGACGCTCACATATCCGCCGAGTGCCGCGGTCGCGCCCAGGTTCGCGAGGTGAGATGGCACGTCGGGCCGGCGTTCCCCTGCCGAATCGGTGGCGCGTTGAAATGTGTAGTTGAAGAAGAACGCGTGGTCGACACCGATGCTCTGGCGGATCTCGACCTCCGCACCGTGCACGTCGAGACCCGGCGTATTGGCGAACGTGCTGACGCCCAGCACGCCTCCGAGGGTCAGCGGCCGGGTGCTGACGATGAAGTCGCGGATGTAATTGGCGAAGTAATTCGTCGTGATCCGCAGGTTCTGCCGCCGATAGCCCGCCGCCAATTCCACCGTGTTGATCGTCGCGGGCCGCAGCTCGGGATTGCCCTGGAACGCGATCGGCAGATTCAGAAAGAGCTCGTAAAAGCTCGGCGCGCGAAACGCGCGGCCGTACAGCGCCTTCACGTGAAACGCGCCCGGAAGCCGCCAGATCAGGGCCGCGCGCGGGTTGACCGTATTGCCGAAATCGCTGTAGCGGTCGTAGCGTGCGCCGGCGGTGACGGTGAGCGCGCGCGCCACATCTACCGACTGCTGCGCGAACGCGCTCGCGACGTGGCGGATCGAATCCGGAACGATGGTGAACGGCAGCGGCCGCAGCGACGGGAGCGCCTGCCCCGTGATCGCGTCGAAATCGCCGGACGTCTTCAGCCCAAAGGTGGATTCGCGCTCGAACCCCGCCCCGATCGTCAGACGGACCCCGGGTGAAAATAGATAGTCCACGGCCCCGTCGACGGCAGCGCGGCGGCTGTTGTTCGAGAAATCGACGAGGATACCTGCGGGAAACACCGCGAACCCGCCGGCCGGCAGCTCGCGCACGAAGCCGGGCGGAATCGGATTGAGGTTCTCGCGGATCTCGTTCTGGTTGAAGCTGACGCCAAGCGACAGCTTGACGCGCGGGTTGATTGCCGCCGTACGACCGGCGTCGAGCAGAATCTGGCGGTTCTCGAGCTGGTTCTTCGTCCCGAGGATGTCCACACGCCCGATGAAGCCGCCGTCGCGCTCGTCGTGCACGCGCGCGTTCATCGTGAGGCCGCGGTAGGTCGCCTGCGACTGCACGTCGAACGTGCGTCGATCGGTATGCGCTTTGCCCGGCGCCAGGGAAATCGGCCGCAGCCCAAGCGGCGCGAACGCGCGGTCGGCGAGCGTCTGCGCGTCTGCGGGAATCACCTGCTGCGGTCCATCGGTGTCGGTGAACTGAAAGGATCCCGAAATGCCGAGGGCGCCGGAGGTCGCCCCCGCCGTGACGCTGTAATCCTGAGAGGCAAACGACCCCGCGCCAGCCGACACATCCACTCCGTCCAGCGTGCGGCTCGTATACGTGACGATATTGATGATGCCCACGAACGCGTTCGATCCGTACAACGCGGACCCTGGCCCCCGGATGATCTCGATTTGCTTCACGTTGTGCAGCGGAATGTCCAGATTCACCGAGGTCGCGCCGCCGGTGATCTGTTCGTTGAGTCGATGACCGTTGTAGAGGACCAGCACGCTTTCCGATACGCCCAGCGAGGTGGCGACGCCGCGCACCACGATCCGGCTCCGTCCCAAATTGTCGGAGAGCACTTCGAATCCGGGAATCGTCTCGAGTACCTGCTTCAGCGTTCGCGCACCGAGACGCCGGATGTCTTCATCGCTGACGACCGAGACAATACCAGGCGCCTCCTCGATGCGCTGGACCTGCCCCGCCGCGATCGAAACGGTTACGTCGAGCAAATCGGTGAGATTCAGCTCCTCGATGTCGCGGGCAGGCTCACGCTGGGCAGAGGGGGGCGATGGCTGCGCCGCGGTAGCGATCTGCGCCGCGGCCGGCCGGCACAACACGAGCATGGCGACGAGCCATCGATATCGAGCCTTCATGAGGCGAGAATGCACCGATGCGGTGCCCACGATAACACACGCCGATCGCTCACAATGCCGGTTTGCCGGAACCCGTTTGTTCGACGGTGGCGTGCTGATATAGTGCGCCGGCAGCACCGAGCGTCAACGGACCAATGCCGACCATCCTTCTCATCGAAGACAACGAGATGAATCGCGACATGCTGTCCCGGCGCCTGGTCAAGCGCGGCTATCGTGTTGTCACGGCGCTCAACGGGCGCGAAGGGCTGGAGGCGGCGGGGCGGGAGCGGCCGGACCTGATCCTGATGGATATGGGCCTGCCCGACATGGACGGATGGGAGACGACGCGGCGGTTGCGTGCCGACGCCGCGATCCGACACATCCCCGTTATCGCGTTGACCGCTCACGCGATGGCTGGAGACCGCGAGAGGGCGCTGGAAGCGGGCTGTGACGACTACGACATCAAGCCGATCGAGCTGCCCCGCCTCCAGAGCAAGATCGACGCGCTATTGTTACGAAGGGAGCAGCGATCGTGATCGGCGACCCGCGGCCCGTGCTCGTCGTCGACGATAGCGAGCTCAATCGCGATATGTTGTCGCGCCGCCTCGAGCGCCGCGGCTTCCATGTCGTGCTGGCCGCGGGCGGCGCGGAGGCGCTCGAGATCGTCGAACGCACGCCGCTCGAGGCCGTCCTCCTCGACGTCATGATGCCCGGCATGGACGGCTGGCAGGTGCTGTCGCGCGTGCGCGCCGTGCATCCGCTGGCGGATTTGCCCGTCATCATGATTACCGCCAAGGATCGCAGCGAGGACATCGTGCATGCGCTCGAACTGGGCGCGAACGACTACGTCACCAAACCGCTCGATTTTCCGGTCGTCGTCGCGCGGCTGCAGACGCAGATCACGCTGAAGCGGGCAAAGCGCGACCTCGAAGTGGCGCACGCGCGGATGAAAAAGGACCTCGATGCCGCCGCGAAGCTGCAACAGGCGCTGATACCGCAATCGCTGCCCGCCATTGACGGCGCGCGCTTCGCGTGGAGGTTCCGGCCGTGCACCGAGCTCGCCGGCGACATTTTCGACATCGTCCGGATTGGTGACGGTACCGTGGGCGTCTACCTGGTAGATGTCTGCGGACATGGCGTCCCGGCGGCGCTCCTGTCGGTCACGCTCAGCCGTGTCCTGTCTCACATGGCCGACCGCTACTCGCCGCTGCAGGCCGCGGAAAGCGGCGGTCCCAGGCCGCCGGCCGACGTGGCGGCGTGGCTCAATCGCCGCTTTCCCATGGATGTCGCAACGAGCCAGTACTTCACGTTTTTCTACGGCACGTGCGATGTCGCATCGCGGCGCTTCCGGTACGTGACCGCCGGGCATCCCGCGCCGATTCATGCGCCGGTCCAGGGCAATCCGGTTTGCCTCCCCGCCGGCGGCTTCGCCATCGGCTGGTTCCCCGATTGTGCCGTCGAGGAAACCGCCATCTCGCTGGCGCCCGGCGACCGCCTGTTCTTCTATTCCGACGGTTTGGTCGAGGCGAAGAATGACCATCAGGAGCTGTTCGATGCGCCGCGGCTGTTGGATGCGATCACCCGCACGCGGACGGCGCCGATCGATAGCAGCCTGCAGACGATTCTCGACGATGTTCTACGCTGGTGCGGCGACGAGCCGCCCGACGATGACATTTCTCTGGTCGGCATCGAGTTCTGCTGAGCCGTGGAGGAGGCATCTCATGAAAACACTTCGCCAGTACTACCAGGAATGCTTCGAGGCCGAGAAGCCGAAGTTCATCCGCGTGATGAAAGCTGTCCCCGCCGACAAAGCCGACTATCGGCCGCACCCGCGCTCGACGTCCGCCGGCGATCTCGTGTGGCTCTTCACAAGCGAGCTTCGCGACGCGTGCGAGCTCGTCGAGCGCGGTGACGTGAGCTTCGTGCCGCGCCCGGCGCCGGGCATTCAAGAATCGATCGCCGCGTACGAGCGGAACGCGGAAGAATTCGCGCGGCGCTTCGCCAGCCTGAACGACGGGCGCTGGGACGCGAAGGCGCGGTTCCTCGTCGACGGAAAAGCTGTGTGGGAAACGTCGCTCGGCGACATGCTCTTCGGGTTTCTGTTAGACGCGATCCATCACCGGGGACTACTGTCGACCAACCTCCGGCCGATGGGCGCCAAGGTTCCATCAATCTACGGTCCGTCGGCGGACGACCCGGGGATGTGATCTCGACCTGGCGGACCTGCCGTTACCTCTCCACCACGGTGGACACGGAGGACACGGGGACGTCTCAAAGAGATCGGGATTCTTCCTCCGCGTCCCCAGTGTCCTCCGTGGTGGAGAGATTAATTCTGCACGCGCTTTTGCGCGGCTACTCGCTCCGCAGCGCAACCATCGGATCGACTTTTGTCGCGCGGCGTGCCGGCATGTAGCACGCGAACGTCGCCACCAGTCCGAATGTCAGAGACACTGCCAGGAACGTGAGCGGGTCGAGCGGCGTGATGCCGAACAACATGCCCTGGAGCAATCGCGTGGTGCCGACTGCGGCGACGAGCCCGATGCCGATGCCCGCGGCCGCGAGCGTCACGCCTTTGCGAAGCACGAGCGCGAGCACCTGCGCACGCTGCGCGCCGAGCGCCATTCGAATTCCGATCTCCTGCGTCCGCTGAATGACGGTGTACGCCAGCACACCGTAGATGCCAATCGCCGCAAGCACACCCGCGACGGCCGCAAACACGCCGAGGATCACCGCGTAGAACCGTGGTCGGGCAACGGAGCTTGCCACGAGGCGATCCATGGGAATCAACGAATCGACGCCGGCGTTGGCATCGACATCACGCACCAGCCGCCCGACGATCGCGGCCGCAGCCGCCGGGTTGCCCCTGATGCGAATGGCGAACGACAAGAACCCGATCGTGGTCTCGTTCTGCAGGTGCGGTGAGTCGCCCCACCGCTGCTCGAGCGCGAGCAGCTGGCGATAGTCGACAAAGATGTCCGGATAGGCTTCCCGCGCGGGCGACTCGTTGCGAATATCTTCCACTACGCC
>Ga0066710_100006166_pt1 | contig 11126 bp, 13 predicted proteins | sample GraSoiAngelo_159_FD_79666 | JGI IMG/M metagenome (GOLD analysis project Ga0066710, IMG submission 79666) | Grasslands soil microbial communities from the Angelo Coastal Reserve, California, USA - 14_1009_16_40cm | ecosystem: Environmental > Terrestrial > Soil > Grasslands | place: USA...
AAGAGGCACGGATTGGCGCGCTCGTGAAGAGAGCGGTGAGCTGAGGACCGAGCTCGCCACTAGGCCTGCCGGAGGCGAAGGTCGACCAGGCGCGGCTGGCGACCTAGGTGAAGCAGGCGGCCGCGTTGCCCGGCCGGGTTCCCTAGCCGACCTCCTGCGGCTCTCTCGCCGCCCCAGCTCCCACGAACCAGCCGCGAAGGGCGCGAAAACCCCGCGCTCGGGACATACCGGACAGGATGAAGCCAGACCCGGGGGGCCCGCAGTGGCAAGGTTGCGAATCTAGCCTCGCGTCCCAACCGTTCCGCAGGGCCCAAATAATTGGAGCATCTATAGCATGTAATAGGAACCTATAATAGACCCCGCTCTAATTCGCTTCGAGATGGCTACAACCACGATCCAACTCAGTAAGGAAATGAAGAAAACCCTCGAGGGGATGAAACTCCATCCCCGCGAGAGCTATGAAGAAGTCATCGATAGGCTGCTGGAGGATCTCCGCGAGCTGAACGAGCAGACGAAAAGGGAGATTGAGCAGGCCATTAGGGAAATCAAGGCGGGAAGGTACCGGACCCATGACCAACTGAAGGCCGAGCTGGACTTCTGATGGTCTTCGAGATCATCTGGTCCGATTCGGCAGCTCGCCAGCTGAAGAAGCTCGACCGAAGCGTTGCTCGACGAATTTTCGGGAAGGTCGGCGAACTGCGGGAGAACCCGCACAGGTACGTGCAGAAGCTCGTGAACTCGCCTTACTATCGGTTGAGAGTCGGAGACTACCGCGTGGTCGTCGACGTCCAAGAAGCGTCCCTCCGGATTCTCGTCTTGAAAGTGGGACGGAGGGAGTCGATCTACTGACAATCGCCGGAGCGGGGTCGGGACTGCGGTTCAAGTCCTTCCAACCTTGGGGCCGCAGACGCTGGAGAGGGTTGTTCTATGGGGTCTCCAGGCGGGAGGAGCGAGGGGAGTGGCGGTATCTTCGTTGAGGTACCCTCACAAACTTCCGCCTCCATCCTCGAGACGCTAGAGTTTGGCTGGGAATCAGGACGGTTAGCTAGGCTGACAGCGTCTACCTTGAAGACATCCAGAGTTCGGATAGGTGTGAGTGGAGGAAGTCGAGCGTTCGTTCCCACGCGAGCTTCGCAGATTCTGGCTCGTAATCGTTGGGGCGGTCTTCCTCGAAGAACCAGTGTTTTGCCTCGGGGTAAACATGGAATGTGACGTTCCGTCGTGCCTGTTTTAACTTCTGTTCCATCCTCAACATGTTTTCCAGGGGTTGCCATTCATCGTTTTTTGCGTAGTGGCCGAGGAAGGCGGCACGAGCTTTTGCGGGGTCGACATCGCCTTCCCCGTAGAAGGTCACGACGGCTGCTATGGCGTCGGGTTTCTGGCTGGCAAGCCCCATCGCATACCAAGCCCCCATCGAGAAGGCAACGACCCCAATTCGAGGGCTGGCCAGGGATCGCTGTTGCTGCAGGTAGTCGAGGGCGGCTGTCACGGTGGCGGCTAGACCACGTCGGGCCTCGTCCTTTTGGAACTCCTCCGCTTCCTGAACTGTCGAGAGGACGGTGCCGTTGTTGAGGTCTGGGGCGAGAGCGACGAACCCTCCGTTTGCGAGACGGTCGCAGACGCCTTTGAAGAAATCGTTCAGTCCCCACCAGGCGTGAAGGACCAGCACGCCGGGTGCCTTGGCCGCTTCGGGGAGGGCGAGGTATCCGCGGGTTGGACCGTTGGCTGTTTGGAAGGTTATCATGCCTGACTTCTTGTTTCGTCCCGCGGGGGTCATGGACGAGCGAGCTTGACCGAGTCCAGGCCTAAGAAGGTTTCTCAGCCGGAGACAAAGACGTTTTGAGTGCCTGTTCAAAAGACTTCTGTGGGCCCAGGGCTAGAGATATAGCGGACTCCGTTCCCGCAGAGGCCGGAGAGGGCTTGTCGGCATGATCTCCCCAATCGTACCCGACGCGGCATCTCCGACCGGGCCCCCGCGACTCCGATTCGGGGTCCAGAAACACCAGGCTCGAAGCCTCCACTATGACTTCCGATTGGAAATTGGAACCGTTCTTGTCTCGTGGGCGGTGCCGAAGGGGCCCAGCAAAGATCCTAAGGTAAAGCGCCTCGCGGTCCGTGTCGATGACCACCCGATCGACTACCTTCTGTTCGAGGGAACCCTCCCCGAAGGTGATTATGGCGCGGGCGAAGTCATCGTTTGGGACTTCGGCGAATATGAAGTGGTCGGGCCCGCGGGATCCGACGCGGCCATGGCGCTCGGAGACGGCATCGTACGATTCGTCCTGTATGGCACGAAACTTCGGGGACAGTGGGCAATTTTCCGGACTAGGATTGCACAGGGAAGCCGAGAGAATTGGCTCCTCGAGAAGATTCGTGACGAATTCGCTGAAGATGATTACAACCCTGAAGCCGAGCCGGAATCTGCGTTGACTGGTAAGGTTCTACGAGGTCGGCGTTGAGCTTCCTCGGGACAGAGCGCGTCGATTCGCCGTGCCGCGCGTTTACTTCATCAGCCCGAGCTGGGCCATCATTCCCGCGAGGTCGAAGTATTCGTGGACCTCCGTGATCTGCCCTCCTTCGAACCTGAAGAGGTCAGCGAGCGCCATCCGGATCCGCTTGTTCGTTGCGCGGATCATTTGACCTCCCGGTCCCTGCATCGGACCCGTATGGGTTCCGGCCGCGGTGAGTTCCGCACACGCCCAATTGCCGTCGCCGAAGCTCCGCACCACCTCGCTCCGGATGTCGGGGAAGGCGGCGATGAAGCCTTGCGCATACTGGCGGAGCGCTTCATGACCCATCAGCGGCTCGGGGAGACCGGGAGCCTATACAGTGATCGACCGCACATGAAATTTCAGGAATCGTTCCCAGTCCCGCGCGTTGAACGCGTCTCGCCGGTTCTCAATCACACGAAGATGCTCGGCCACACCCATTTTTCATTCCTCCGCGGTTGGAGATGAACCGCTGTCATAACCCTACCTGCGACGCGAGGAGGCAGGGCGGCGCACCCGATCGTGGCGGAAGCAAGTCACCACGTGGTCGTTCACCATTCCGACCGCCTGCATGAACGCGTAGCAGATCGTAGACCCCACGAACGAGAATCCTCGCCTGCGCAAATCCGAGCTCATGGCATCCGACTCGCTGGTCTTCGCGGGAATCTGGCTCAGGCGCTTCCAACGGTTTCCTCGGGGTGACCCGCCGACGAACCGCCACACATACTTGTCGAAAGAGCCGAACTCGTCGTGAACGTCGCGGACCGCCTTGCCGTGTCGAATCGCTGACGCGATCTTTAGGCGGTTGCGGACCAGACCGCCATCGGCTAGGAGCCTCCGAACATCCCCAGCGCCGTAGCGGGCGACCTTTCTCGGATCGAAGCCGTCGAACGCTCTCCGGTAGCCCTCACGCTTCTTCAGGATCGTCAGCCAGGAAAGCCCGGCCTGCGCACCTTCCAGCACGAGAAACTCGTACAGCCTTCGATCGTCGTACTCCGGCCTCCCCCACTCCACATCGTGATATCGCCTAAGGAGAGGGTTGTCCCCCGCCCACTCGCATCTGGACACGGTCATGCGTGGCCGACCCGGAACACGACGGACGACACCATATAGCCGTTTCATATTACGTTTCACATGCCGGGCTACAAGAAACCGTGCCGGTTCTGCGGAAAGCTCGTCGAGGAGAACTCTGCCTTCTGCCCGTTTTGCGCCCGCGCCCATCCGCACCAAGCGGTCTGCCCATACTGCCTGGCACCGATCGCCGCGGACTGGACAGTGTGCAACAAGTGCGGGAGGCAGCTCGTAATACCATGTCCGACGTGTGGGAGTCCTGTTGGGGCGGACATCGACGCTTGCGGCAACTGCGGGACGGTTGTCCGGTACCGATGTCCGAGTTGCGCGGCGGTCGTCGCCCCCGGGGAAAGACGATGCAGCCGATGCGGGCACAAGCTGAAGGACTTCTGGAAGACGAAGGGCGTGTAGGATCCACGCGGGACCCGCCGCTTTAAGAGGACAACCGACCTACCGGGCCCGGAGGGGAACCATGGCCCTTTTGGACCATCCAAAGAACGTCGAAGACTTGAGCGGGGAGAAGGGGTTTCAGTGGAAATTCCACTGCGACATCTGCAGCAACGGATTCGACACGACGTTTGTTGCGTCGCAGAGCGCAGCCACCGCGCGTCGCCTGGGGTTCCTGGGCCGTGGGCTCCAGATTGCCGGGAGCGTCGCGGGCGGTGGCGCCCTTTGGGGCGCGGGGCAGGCCGCGGACGCCGCCGGTCAGTACCGGAACATGTCCGCGGAGTGGCACAAGGAGCATGACAACGCGTTCACTCAGGGAGTGAACGAGGCGAAGGTCCACTTCAAGAAGTGCCCGAAGTGCAAGCTCTACGTGTGTTCGGAGGACTGGAACGACGAGGCGGGGCTGTGCACGAACGACGCGCCCGCCCTGGTGACGGAGCTCCAGGCCGCGAAGGCGCAGACCCGGGTCGAGCAGATGCGGGAGCACGTCAAGGGCCAGGCGCTGTACGACGGGGACATGACGGAGCGGATGACCCTGTGCTCGACCTGCGGTAAGCCCTCCGGCTCCGGCAAGTTCTGCCAGAATTGCGGATCGCCTCTCGGCTACCGGGAGTGCCCGAACTGCCACCACCAGAATCCCACGACAGTCGGCTTCTGCGGGGAGTGCGGCACGAAGCTGTGAGCGAATGTCCCCTTCGTCATCCGGGAGCGTCCTGCCAAGCGCCCGAACCATCCTAAGCGGGACAATCGACTCCCGCGCTCGATAGGGAATGCGCAATGGCGAAGACGGCGATGAACTGGTTGCTGGAGGACAGTCAGCCCTCCGTTCGCTACCTCACGCTGACGCAGCTGCTCGAGAAACCGGAAGACGACCCGGACGTCCAGGCGGCCAAGGACACGATCCCCAAGCGGGGATGGGCGGCCGACATCCTTGCCGAACAGAAGTCCGGCGGATGGTGGGTTACCGATGAGAGCCTGTACCGCCCGAAGTACAGCTCTACAAATTGGATGCTCCTCATTCTGTCAGACCTCGCGATGACGAAGGCCCACCCGAAGATCCGGACGGCGTGCGAGCTGTGGATCGAGCGCTTTTCGAAACCCGACGGAGGGTTCGCGATGAACGGCTCTAAGAAGAGCCACCTATGCACCCTCGGAAACACGGCCCGCGCCCTCGTGAAGTTCGGCTACGCCGATCACCCGAAAGTACGGAGCGCCTTCGAGTGGCTGGCGGACAACCGAGACAAGAATGGAGGCTGGAGCTGTTTCGGCAGCGGGCGGAATCTGGATTCATGGGAGGGCATGAGCGCGTTTGCGGTCTATCCGAAGGAGAAGTGGACGGAGGGAATGAAACAGGCCGTGGATCTGGGGGCGGAGTTCTATCTTCAGCGGGAGATGCACAAGCAAGGGCCGGAGTACAAGCCCTGGTACCGCTTCCATTACCCCGTGCACTACTACTATGACGTGCTCGTCGGGCTCGACTTCATGACTGCTCTCGGGTACGGCGATGATCCCCGCCTGGGATTCGCAATCTCTCTTCTGAAGGAGAAGCGGCGACCTGACGGCCGATGGAATCTCGACGCCGTCCACCCGGATCTCGAGGGGAAGATGGCGGAGTGGTACGCGAAAGAGCCGCGGCAGCTCACACCGTTCGCGCTCGAAGCGGTGGGGGAGCCGAGCAAGATGGTTACCCTGCAGGCGATGCGGGTCCTCAAGAGGCTTCGAGAGCCTAGCTAAGCTCGGGGAGTCCCCACTTCAGCCCGCCTCAACCTCACGCCGGATCCCTCCGAGCGGGTATCGATTGGTGGTGTGGGGTTTGCGACCTCGTGATTCTTCCCCTGATAATCATCGTTGAAATTCCAACGGGTGGTGCTTAACGTATTGCCCGACGCTTCCATACCTCGTGACCGCTGAGCTGGAACCACCGGAGCAGGAGCGCCAGCGATTCCGCCTCCCACCCTTGCTGGATATGGGGTCACTCAAGCTGGAGGACCTGGAGTTCGACCTCGAACGAGAGGTCAACCGCCTTCGCGCGGACGTCGAGGTCCAGGCCGCGATCTCTAGCCCACCGCGACGGTCCTAACGTTTCCTCCTTGTGGCGTGATCAGAGGGCCCTGAAGGGCGGGCACCACATGCTCCTCGCCTCCAGGCTCAATCCTGTCGTATCTCCTCGCATCGAGTGCGGTCCAAGCAATATGCAGGAAAAGGGGACTACCTGTCCCGTGGAGTTGCGAGCGTCATAATCCCCTCCAGGGGGATGAAGATGTTCTGCGGCCGGAACTTCAGCTCGTATCGGAATTCGTACAGGGCTTTCTCCATCATCCAGCCGTGGACTGCTTGCAGCGCTTCATCGGGTCGCATGCCTTCATAGAGACTCGATCGGGAGAGGTAACGCTTTGTGAACACGTCCGTCGTTGCCGCCTCCCAGGCGAGAAGTCGCCGAGCCGTCGCGGACTCCGAGTCCGTCAGGGCGTCCGCCATCAGGAGGCGCATCGCGGCGGTCGCATCCCCCCGGACCGACTCCCGCCACGCGTAGTGCTTTACGTAGGAAAAGGACCGATTCATCGTGGCGACGTCTCGGAGTGGCGGGAGCCTCCAGGAGCGCTGCCCCCTTGTTCTCTCGGGCTCGCCCTCGAAGTCGATGAACATGAGGCCGCCGTCCGCGTTCCGCCGAAGGACCTGCCCGAGGTGGAGGTCTCCGTGAATGACCATTTTCGGGGTCCCCAGGTTTGCGTCGAGGCCGCGGAGAATCGACTCGATGTCCGCCCGGTTGTCAAAGAGGAACTCCCGGGCCTTCGCCGCGAGCTCGGCGGCGTGGGGTTCACCGCCCTTCGACAAAATCACGAGGCGCCGGAGAGACTCACCGAGGTTTGTGATCGCGGCTCGCTTCGCGGCGGTTGCATCCTCCCCGCGGAAGGTCTCCGCCTGCCATGAGCCGGGGTGTCGGTCGAACAGGGCCTCGTGAAGTCCCGCGGTGGCCTCCCCGAGGGACGCCGCGACATCGAGGGTCGATTGCTCGAGAGTCTCCCCAGCCCCCGCGCTCCCGTGCGCGAACTCTTCCTGCCAGCCGCGCGTCATCCAGGTGAACAGATCGGCCGAGTCGACAAACTCCGTGGCGACGGCCAGGACGAGCCGGCCAGGTCCGGATCCGAGGGCGAGCTCCCCCAGGTACCGCGGGACATGTCGAAACTGCTTCCGGTGCAGACGCTCCAGAATCTCCGGTTCCCGGTTCCGGACGTCCGGGAGCTTGTAGCTCTTGAACACCGCATCGTAACGGGCCGTCGAGAAACGGACGAGGAGGTTCGTCGAGTCCCCCGCGAGCGGGGGCCCCATGGACCGGAAGGTCCCCGGCGCTTCCCCCTGGAACCGCAGCGAGTCCCCCGCCTTGGTGGGGATCTTCGCGTTGCGCTCGAGGTTCTCAACGACCCATCGCAGATACGCCTCCTGCGCCTCCGCCTCCGACACGTAGACCCGATCCGATCCCACCGACAGCTCGTGGGAACCGGGATCCATCCGGGCGCGGGAAATCGACAAGGGAAGGTGGATCACCAGGTCGCCCTCGGGCTGCGGGGCCACCGCGATGAATAGCACGAGCGACTGGGTCCCCGTCGTTGCCAGTTCCGCGCGGTCCTTCACCGCGATTTCCGCACGCACGCCCACCGAATCCCCCAGCCACCGGCGCGACCGCAGCCACTCGCGGAACGATATCGAGTGGCGAATCGCATCGTCGGTAGCCTCGATGGCGGGAGCGAACCGGGGGTCCATTCACGTCAGCGACCGGTACAGCTTCAGGGTCTTCTCCGCGATGCGGTCCCAGGTGAAGTGTTGGATGACACGTCTCCTCCCCGCCTTCCCCATCCGTGCGGCGAGCTTCGGGTCCTCGATGATCGTAGCGATGGCCTTCCCGAGGCGACCAGGGTCGCCTGGCGGGACGAGGAGCCCGGTCTTCCGATCCACGACGACCTCCTTGATCCCGCCGACGCGCGTCGCGACGACGGGGGTCTCGCACGCCATCGCCTCGAGATTGATGATTCCGAACGGCTCGTAGATCGATGGACATGCAAACGCGGCGGCCTCGTTGTATAGATTCACGAGGTCGGGGTCCTCGAGCATCTGATTGATCCAGACGACGTTCGGGAGGACCTTGAGGACACGGCGAAGCTCGTCCTCGATCCCAGGCGTGTCCGGTTTCCCGGTTGCGAGGACGAGGCTCGTTCCCTGCGGGGCCTGATCCATCGCGTCCACGAGGTCGAACACCCCCTTCTGCCGGGTCAGGCGTCCAACGAACAGCACGTACGGTTTTCGGATCCCGAACTTCCCCAGGCTCTCCGTTCCATCTTTGGGGTGGTACTTCCCGGGGTCGACTCCGTTGTGAATCACGGCAATCTTGTCCTTTGCGATGTCATAGCACTTCAGGATGTCGCCCTTCATCTCCTCGGAGACGGCGATGATTGCGTCGCACGCCGTGAGCCCTTCCTCCTCCATCCACAGGCTCAGCTCGTACCCCGCGCCCAGCTGCTCCCGTTTCCATGGCCGTAAGGGCTCTAGGGAGTGAACCGTGGCCACTAGCTTGCAGCCGTAGGTCTTCTTCGCGAGGGCGCCGGCGAAGTTCGTGTACCAGGTGTGCGTGTGGACGATCTCCGAGTCGATCGGGTCCGCGACCGCGTTCATGTTGAACGTCAGGACCTCGAACGCCTTCGCGGCCTTCGGGTCCGGCACCCCCAAGGGCTTCAAGCTCGGGCGGTATCGGCGGACCTTCAGCCCGCGGATTTCCGGCGGCGCGCCCTCGTCCAAGGTCCGGACCTCGACGTCGATGAGCTTCGCCAGCGAAGTGGCGATGTACTTCGCGTGGACCCCAGCCCCTCCATAGATGTTCGGCGGGAACTCCCAGGTGAAGATCGTGGCCTTCAAGCGGGTTGGGAACCCGGGTCGCCCCCGATGAACGTTCCGGTGGTCTAGCCCGACCGGTGCTCGCACCACTCTTGGTTGTCCCATTGGCCTTGGGCCTCCCCCACGATGTGACCCGTGTCTGCCGCCAGAACTCCACGCGGCATCTTCGTGCTCCCGGGGAGTCGAGAAGCGAGGGCGTCGCCAGCCCCGTACAAGGTCGCTCGCCGGACGACGTCGATGGGCGATTTCCGGGGGACCTCGGACTCGACCGCGCGGAACCAGGCTCCCTCCGTCGCCTCCCACCCCGACGCTCCGCGGAGGTCGGAGAGTCCCAGGCGGGAATACGCCTCCGAGAACTCGAGCAACGCGGCCCGCATCAGACGGAGAAGGCGCGCGGCGAGGTCCGCGTCGCCCGCCCGCGCGCACGCCTCCGACGTGTCGACCAACGCTTGGGCGAGGCACGCGACATTCTGGAACGTGACGCGGGTGTCCAGGTTATCCCAGAATCGGGGGTCCGATCGAAGTCCCATCAGCATCGCGAGGTACCCGCGCGCGAGGAAGCCCGCGATCTCGACATCGACCTTCCCGCGAAGGATCGACGTGGCGGCGGTCTCGAACGCGACCTCCGATGACCCCAGGCCGCATGCGCGGTAATGGGCCCGAAAGACGTGGCGCGCGTAAGCCAACAGAAGCCGGCGCAGCGCCGTGGACCGATGCTCCAGACCCAGTCTCTTCAAGACCTTGGGCCCTGCGAGCCGGACGGCCCCCTCGATCTGCTCGGTTACGAGCGTGAAGGCGTGCTTCCAGATCTGGGACACGGGCTCGGATTTGTGGACTCGGGACACGACGGCGCCGTCGGACCGGCGGACCCCCGTCCACCGGGTATCCGAGGTGCGACCGTGAAGGAGATGCTCGTCGTAGTCAGACCAGCTCGAGTAGTCCAGGACATCCGCCGCCATGGGCCGCGGTGGCGGGGCTGGCGCCGCGACCGTCACGCCCGCATCCCGGACGGCTCCCACGATTTCGATGAACCGCTTGCCTTGGTCCGGACTCGCGAGGAGGGATTCCAGGTCCGCAGCGACCAGGAGGGAATCGGCCCCACGACTCCGAACCGCTGCGGCGAACGCGCTTCCTCGAGACCCACCGAACGCGAAGTCCCCGCTCAGGCCGGGATCCCGGACCGCGAACCGGAGCCCGCCATCGAGCCCCGTCCGGGCCCACGCGGTCGTCGAGACCTCGGATGCGGCGAGTTGACGCGCGTCGAGCAGAAGGTGGACGCCCCCGGTGAGGTCGGGCAATCCGTCGATGTGGAGGGGCGCCCCCCGGGCCGCGTCGAGATAGCCTTCCGCGGTTTCCGAGGAGTAGGCGCACTCGGGTAGCCAGAGCCCGACGGGACCCTCGTTGTGGCGGAGGAGGGGCGCGTAGAAGTCGATCATGATGTCGAACAAGGTTTCGCGGTCCGCGCGGTGGTGGTGCGGGAGGATCGGATGGAAGGGGTGCGTCATCACGAGCCCCACGGACCCTTCGCTCCACGCCGAGATGAGGCGGCGATAGGCGTCCGGGTCCCGCTCGCACAGCCACGCGAGGGTCTGCGGCTCGACGTCCACGGACGCAACCCCCGACGCGTGCGCGAGGATCGTCTCCAACCGGCCGTAGCTCCGGAGCACGGCGTCCGTCCAGTTCGATCCCGCCACGCGGTCCCCTCCGATCCGAAGGGAAACGGGGGATGACCGCTCTTCGACCCTCGGGGCCTTCAGGGGGTCCGGTTCCAGCCATCGGACGATGTCCCCTGGCTGGTAGCCGTGGAAGTGGAAGGAAAGGGTCGTCATCGGCTCACGCCGACCCCGCCCACCAGCCGAGGTCGATGTCGGGGAAGGGGGAGTCCAGCGATTCCAGCTCCTTCAGCCATTCCTCATCCCGCTTCGGGATCGGACCCTCGGCCGAGGTCTGCGCCAGCGCGAGAAGCCGGTCAATCGCGGCGGTGTGGAACTTCACGCGGGCCTCCGCGTAGTCGCGGGCCGAAATCGTCGTTACAAGGAACGGCCAGTCGGACGCTTCGAGCAGCAGAAGTTCTCGAGCTAACTGGGTCAGGACCCGCGAATGCCTACCCCCGCCGCGGCGGGCCCCTTTCCGCACGTGATCCATGAACGCATCCTCTGCGCGGTACACCAGGTCCCAGATCCAGCGCGTGTCGTCGTTGAGCCAGACGCCGTGGCCCCCGCCCTGGCCCCA
>Ga0066710_100006167_pt1 | contig 11126 bp, 10 predicted proteins | sample GraSoiAngelo_159_FD_79666 | JGI IMG/M metagenome (GOLD analysis project Ga0066710, IMG submission 79666) | Grasslands soil microbial communities from the Angelo Coastal Reserve, California, USA - 14_1009_16_40cm | ecosystem: Environmental > Terrestrial > Soil > Grasslands | place: USA...
GCTTTTTCGCGGACCGCGCCGCGAAAAAGTGGCTCCTACGGAGCAGCCGAAGTCAGGAGTCGAGGAAGCCAGAAGCCAACAGCCCTACCCTGGCAACACACTGTTAACAAGGGGGTTCCACGAACATCGACAATCTATTTTTCCATCCGTTGGGGTAAGTGACTAATTGACACGCGTTGAAAGAAGGGATGTTCGAGGCGCCGCCCCATTTTCTAGTCGTGGTACCCCCAGGACGCCGCAGCCTTATCGTTTAGCGGCTGAGTTCTTCGCCATTCCACGAGGATGGCTGGAAGCATTCCTGCGAGACGGCGGATACGCTTTGATTGTTTTCGGCAGAGGCGCGGTAACGAACGCCGTCTCCGCTGAGAACACCCGCGACGTCGCTTTGCGTCAGGTATCGCACAGGCGCCGTTGGGCCGATGCGCTGGACGACCTCGACTAAGCCGCTCAACACGGCAAGCTCCGCACGCGTGATCTTTTGGCTGAGCATGACACCACTGCCTTCGACGATCAGGAACGGCCGGTGGACGTATTGTCCCCCGACCCCGTCTCTCACGTCGGAAACAGGCACCGAACAGGGCATCATCGGCGCCGGCTGTCCCAGGAAGATCGCCTGGCAGGGATAGAGGACGCCGCCTCTCAGAATTCGGCGGGATGTGGCGTCTGTGCCGAGCGCATGGAGCGCCTCCATTTCCGGCAGCCGCCACGGCGAAATGCAGGCAAGCTGTTCCAACAGACCCTTTCTCGCCACCGGGGCGCGCCGGGGTGCGATCGCAAGGCGACGTTCGACTTCGCCAAGAAGATCTTCCACCGCATCGCAGTCCTCGCCGCATACCACCAGACCGTGATTTCCCAGCACGAAAACGTCCGTATCCGGCCGGTGGGACGCCACTTTCTCCATTTCTCCTGCCAGAGGACGTCCGGAAGGCACGTAGGGAACCCAATGCCAGCGCAGCCCAAGGAGCCGTTGCGCCACCTCGGACTGCGCATCCTGCCGAACGGCCCAGGCGATGGCGTTCACCGAGTGTACGTGAACGACCACGCGATGCGGTACCACGGCATGCATGAAGGTCTCGATCGAAGCCGACATTGCTTGAGCCGCTGGCCGCGTGGGTGGAGCCGCTGACCGCGCCGAATCCACCACAAGATCCGTGTGCCGCTCTAATTGCTCTCTGGTTTCCGCCAGCGAGACGGGAACGAACATATCGTACCGGTCCGCATCCGCCATCCACTTGCCGGAAGCTTTGATCCACAGAACGCCATCGAGTTTGATAGACGTGTTGCCGCTGCTCGCCTGTACCAGTAACGGATCGCGGCCAACGCGTGCCGACAACCGTACCAGAGGAGCCAATGCAGATCGCATATCCGGAAATGAATTTCGTGCCGCAGCCGTTCCGTTCATGGGAATCGATGTCTCCTTGCTTGACTGATGTGGCGCCAAATATCAGAGCCTCGTTACTGCCTAGGGCAAGACCGGCAACTCATTTCGCGGCCCCGGTTGTCCAGCGCCATTTGCCCGGGCCTGACCAATTTTGATTGAGGCTTCGAAGATCGCTCCAACGCGAATCAGGCCACCCAGCTTGTGCGCCGCGACGGCTGCCAGCCCCATGGACGCGATGCATCCGCACGAACTGCAGTCGGGATTTCCGCCGAACTGGCAGGGCGTGATCTTAGTCTTCAGATCCGCCGACAACGTCATGGTTGTGAGTGCAAACACGCAATCCTCCGGCCGCTGGGGAGGGGAAGCAAACTGCCGGATCATTCCTTCCGGCATGTCGAGTTTTGGATATTGCTTGCGTAACTCGGACATGTCGGCGATGGCCTGCGCGCGCCCCTGCGGCGTCAGCATCTCCGGCAGCTGGTCTCCCACCTGCGGCGTGAAAAGGCTGAACCACACCTTGTTGGTCTCAGGCCGCGGCGTCCAGAACTTCAGAAAGTCGTTCAAATATCCGGGACGTTTCATCATTTGTCCCGTGATGGTGCAGTGGATGGTGATCTTCCTGCCCGCGACATTTTTCAGAATTTGATCGTATGTGGCCGGCGCCCGCCGCACATCGTGCTCCCGCTGTAACCCGTCGATGGACACCACGACATTGACGTGCGGGTGCGCGGTCCACTCCGCGGAAAACGTCCGGAAGGCGCTGGTCACGATTTGCACGTGAATCCCTCGAGCCACCAACAAGGGAACCAGCGCCTCCAGTTCCCGGTACCGAACCAGCGGGTCGCCTCCCACGATCGACAAATGCAACGGCTTGAGACGATCCACTACCTCGAGAACTCCATCCACCAAGGCCTGTCCCTTGCGATCATTCAAGTCCCGCAAGGTCACTCCACCGCCCAGGTGGGCGGCGTCATAGGCGTAGCAGCCAGGACACCGGAGCGGGCATTCACGCGTGATCTCGATAGAAAGGGAGGGCGGCTCGCCTTTCAAGATCTTGCGCCAGCCCCGCATGACATCTAAAGTTCGCACCGATGTTTCTCCTCTCCAAAAACACAGTCGCCGGTGCACTTGACAGGCGTTACTGTGCGGTTACGTCCAGCCCGAGCTGCAGGCGAAGCGGCGATGCCACGCCGTCCGTCAGCACCCGTGGAGGCGTAATTCCAGGTTACACCGGGGTCGACGCGCCACAGACGATCCTCGGGTACGGTGGAGTCGTCGACTAAAGTGACGCGAGAGAAATGCTGCGCTAAAGGGCCGGACTCGGAGGAGACGAATCAGAAGCTTGACGCACCTGCTTCGCGCAAGGAACGTGGTAGGTGGCTGCGAATACTATCCCGTAATCGATCCAGCGGACAACCACCAGAGAAGGCAGAAGGGCCCGAGATCCGTGACCCTGGTTGAAGGAACCCTCGCGGTGGTCGTTGAGAGTAGCTGCTTTGGCCTCATTTCCGTGAGGCCCCACCGCCGGAGGATCGGGTAATTTGTCTAAATATGCCGCCATGAGGAACGCACACAACAGCCAGATCGCCCCTAGCTGCCATCTTGCGATCGCCTTCGACATGTGGTGGTTTATGTTATCACACGGTCTGGATCGATCTGATCCAGCCGTGTCCTGAAAAGGACATGTGCCTGATAACGCCTCGTGTTTCGCAATTAGTCCGGACACAGACCGGCGCGCCCAACGGAGTTCGCCGCTTCACGAAAATGCCGCAGGCCCCCGCAAAAAACGCGCGGCCCTGCGCTACAAGAACCAGGCGTTATCGAAACGTTCCGCGTGGTAACGACAAACGTGTAGCGTGGGCTACAACTTATTGTGGCGGAGACCCGCGGTTTTTTGCTGCACTCTCCGCGTTATCATGGGCTTTCCATGGCCGACGATCCCTTCGACAACCTCGAGAGCACGCTCCGCTCCGGCGGCCCCGAGGCTGGTTTCGATCTGCTGATCGGAAAATTTCGAGAAGAGAAGAAGTACCCGCTGGTATTTGAAGCACGGCTCATGAAGAGCCGGCACGCGCTGGGGTTGCCGCTCATCCAAAACGAGCGGCTCGAAGACCTGCCTGAGGCCAAGCGCGTGGTGCACGAGCGCGATTTCATGGCCGCCGCGCGTGAAGTCGGAGGGCTGTTCCTTGCCGACGGCGACATCCCACGCGCGTGGCCCTACTTTCGCGCCATTGGGGATAGCGCGCCGGTTGCGGCCGCCATCGAGAAGCTCCAGCCACAGGAAAACCAGGATCCGGTCATCGAGATTGCGCTCCACGAGCGCGTGCATCCGCGCAAAGGGTTCGAGCTGATCCTGGGCAACTACGGGATCTGCCGCGCCATCACGTTCCTCGAACAGTACCCCGACCGCAAGACACGCGAGGACTGCATCCGGCTGCTGGTGCGCACGCTGCATCACGACGTCGTCGAAAACATCAAGCGCACCATCGCCAAAGCGGAAGGCGCCGCGCCGGAAACGCGCAACGTGCCTGAACTCGTGGCCGGCCGTGACTGGCTGTTCGGCGAGTACGATTACTACGTCGACACCTCGCACCTGGTTTCCGTCCTGCGTTTTAGCCTGGATCTCACCGACTGCGAGACGCTCGGGCTGGCGGTCGAACTGGCCGAATACGGTAAGCACCTGTCAACGATGTTCCAGTTCCGCGGCGACCCGCCGTTCGAGGATGGCTACGACGGACACGCGCTCTACCTGCGAGCCCTGATCGGCGAGAACGTCGACGACGCCATCGCGCATTTCAAGACTAAGATCGCTACATCCAATCCCGACGATGTCGGCACGGCGCCGGCCCAGACTCTGGTCACTCTGCTGTCGCGGCTCGAGCGTTATCCCGAAGCCATCGCCGTCTCGCTCGAGCATCTGCGAGAAACCGATCCTAACCAACTCATCTGCCCCTCGGTATTCCAGTTGTGCCAGATGTCCGGCGACTACGATCGCTTGCGCAGCCTGGCCCGCGAGCGTGGCGACCTGCTGCACTTTGCGGCGGCGGCGTTGCAAGCGTGAGCCGCGAGAAAATCCTCCAGACGATGCAGCTCGAAAGCCGTTTTCATCGCCTCACCATCCCCGTATCCAGATCGGCAACTGTCATAAAATCAATCAGTTGCTTTGGTTGCGACGAATCCAGTATTCAAATTAACAACCTCCTTTTGACATCCTAAAGGACTGGATTGTATGCTCCTGTTGCATGTCTAAAGGAGAGCACAAACCCGAAGTTTGGAGCGGATAGTGGCGCTCATGGAAATGTTCCTGCGGACAGCGGAGTGATGGATGCGAAAGATTTGGACGAGGTTGAAAGCCACGTTTTGGAAGCGGCCTTTCGATCGGGCGCTTGACGCCGAAATCCAGTTTCATCTCGATGTTCAAATCGAAGAGAACCTGCAAAAAGGCATGACTCCCGGCGAAGCGCGAGCGGCGGCGCGCCGCAGCTTTGGCGGTCTGGAACAAATGAAGGAGACATATCGAGACCAGCGTGGATTCCCTTCATTGGACAGTGTCATTCAGGACATCCGCTTCAGTTTGCGCATATTGCGCCGGAGTCCTGGTTTTACATTGGTTGCTGTGTTGACCATGGCTTTAGGAATAGGAGCCAACACAGCTGTGTTTAGCGTTGTGAATGCCGTCATCATGCGGCCGCTGCGGCTCCCGGATCCTCAGCGTCTGATGGTAATCCTGTCAACCAGGAAAGCTGGGAGCGAACCGTTCTGGTCGGCACAGGGTGTATACGTGGACTGGCGGGAACGTTCTGTTTCCTTTGAAACCATCGCGGGAGCACGAGCCACGCAAATGATCCTGACCGGTGCGGAACAGGCGCGCCAGGTGTCCGTTGCCGCGACCAGCTATGACTTTTTCCGGTTGATGGGAGCGCGACCACTCATCGGCCGGTCTTTCACTGAGGACGAAGATCAGCTTGGACAAACGCCGGTCGCTCTACTGGACGTAGGCTTCTGGCGGCGCGAGTTTGGTGCGGATCCAAAGATTCTTGGCCGCACCGTGGTGCTGGACGAGAAGTCATTTACGATCATCGGAGTCATGCCGGCGGATTTACGCTTTGCATATTTTGGCGTGACCGATTTCTGGATTCCTTTGACGGCCAATCGAAACTTCCGTGCCGGCGGCGACGTAGTTGCGATTGGCCTCCTCCGCCCCGGCGTCACACAGGAAACCGCGCAAGCCGAAATGGATGCGGTCATGCAGCAGATTCGCCGCGAACAGCAGCAGGATTCGCAGACGTATGTTGTCGTAAAGCCTTTGCACGAGTGGATTGTTGGTGACATGCGCCGGACCTTTCTCGTCCTGCTGGGGGCGGTGTCATTCGTGCTACTGATCTGCTGCGCGAATATCGCGAACCTCTTGCTGGCGCGGACTACGACGCGGCAGAAGGAGATGGCAATCCGAGCGGCGCTTGGAGCGGGCCGGAGCCGTCTGGTTCGCCAGACTTTGATCGAGAGTGTAATGCTCGCCTTGATTGGAGGCGCTGTGGGCACAGGGTTGGCCATCGTAATCGTCAGTGCTGTTCCCGCAATCAGATCCTTCTACATCCCGCGTGTGGAGGAGATCGTAGTCGACCAAACGATTCTAATCGTAGCGGCGGCCGTGGCAATGGCAAGCGGAATCCTGTTCGGGCTTGCGCCATCGTTCCAAGTCGGTCGCAGGGATCTTGGTGTTGCGCTACATCAGAGCGACGCGATATCGGCTGGAACGATTTGGGGATTTCGGCTCCGAAACATGCTCGTCATAGCGCAACTGGCGCTCGCGGTTGTTCTGTTGAGCGGCGCAGGCTTGATGACCAATACGCTTATCCGCCTTCGGAACATCGATCTCGGCTTTCAGCGCGATCATGTTCTCACGATCAGCACTTCCTTGCCTTACAAGAAGTACGACGCCATCCGCAGCGTGGAATTTATGCGGCGACTCGTCGAGGATATCAGCCGAGTGCCAGGTGTGAGTCAAGTCAGTGCGACCGACCACGTTCCCCTGCAGGCGGTTCTATACCCATACGAACTCCGTGCGGAGCATGCCGGACAAAAGAGGACGTGCGAAGCGCTCGCCCGCAACGTAGACCGCAACTACATCGCGGTCATGGGTATTCCACGGCTCGCCGGCCACGATTTCGGGCCCGGCGACGATTATCGAACGCCTGTGCCGATGATGATCAACAAGGCAACCGCTAACGCGCTGTTCGGGCGGGAAGATCCGATCGGCAAAGAAATCCTCACGAACTATCAGAAGCGCCCCAGGTTCGAAGTTATCGGCCTCGTGGGTGATGTTCGCCAGATCGGATTGACGAAGGAGCCGGGGCCGCAGATCTACCTGCCTCTCGTGTATAGCGTTCCGAGGTATGTCGTGGCTCGCACGGCCCTAAACTCGAATGATCTCTCCGCCGCTATTCGGAGTGCGGTCCGCGCTCTCGATCGTGAAGTGCCCGCGCCCGAAATTACCACAATGGATGATTGGTTCTCGCTGCAGTTGGCGAAGCCCCGCTTTTACTTGATGCTGCTCGCGGCTTTTGCGGGGACGGGGCTCGTCTTGGCAGCGATCGGAATCTACGGCGTCATATCCTACACGGTTGCGCGGAGGACCCGGGAATTTGGTGTCCGGATAGCTTTAGGAGCTGAGCACCGAGACATTTTGCAGCTCGTTCTCGCCCAAGGTACTCGCTTGACGGTCCTAGGGGCAGTGCTTGGTCTTGCCGGAGCCTATGCCGCCACCCGGCTTATCTCATCGTTGTTGTACGGGGTCAGGGCGGGTGACCCGCTGACTTTTGCCTGTGTCTTGGTCTTGCTCGCCGGAGTTGCGCTCGGTGCGTGCTATGTGGCTGCTCGCAAGGCAATACAGGCGGATCCGAACGTCGCCTTACGGTGCGAGTGAGTACGCCCGCAGCGCCCGTTGGTTCTCAAGTCCCAGATTGCCTCTTTTTCACTACTGGCCGCCGACCGCACCTGAAGCGCGCCGGTAAGCTCGGCTCCGACGTGCGCCCGCCTAGAACGGTTTTACGCGGATTTGAGCGCGTTCAGCTTGTAACGCTAGCCAAATCAAATAAATACGGGCGCTGAGCCGATTTGGTGTCCAGTTTGCCTCACCTTGTAAGACCCGGACTTAAAAAGTTGTCCCTGCGCGATTGCTGCGCGATTGCCGCGCCATTGTGATCCCGCCTAGCAACCGCTGTTTGGTGCCTCATAGCGCGGTCCTCGATCTACCCCAATCTCGGCAGGTGCTCTGTCCGCACCAGGAGGCGGATGGATCGCGCCTGCCCAGGCGTTCTTCCGATGAGGCCGTTGCGCTCCAGGGTTTTGATCATGTCGTGAATCGCCGGAGGGGAAACCCGGAAGTAGCGCTCCAAATCCGACTCCGCCGGAGCCTGGCCGTGGATCTTCGTGTAGTTGTAAATGAAGGCAAGGTACTGGCCCTGTTTGGCCGTGAATGAGGGTGCAACTGACGGATCGAGTTTCGGCGCCGGATCTATCGTAACCTCGAAGGCGTCCTCGCCAAAACTTTCGAAGACGCGGACTTTGAGAATGCAGACCTGTCCACCGATGACGGTGCGAACGGGCTTTTTAGCCGCGGCGGAGAGGTCTCCGCGCAACTCTTTCGCATCGGCGCTGGAGCTTGCGTAGTTAGCGATCCCGATGCTTGTGCCGCCTACATTGGCGAAGACCCATTCGCGGCGGTCTTTGTACTCCACCGCTATCGATTGAGCGCCGAGTGACAGTGCATGACCGCTGAGACCTTCGAGTAATGTAGTCGGTTTGCCCATCCCTATCCAAACTAGCGTAGCGCTTCCGGGAGGTAGTTTAACTGATCATTGAGGACCTTGCCCCTTGCATCCTCCCGATGTTCTTTGCCGCTCCGGACACCACCCTTATCGCATGCCTCGGCAACCTCGTAGTCTTGTAACGGGTGCGATTCGACCGTGATGCACGTGAAGCAGGCGTTCCCGGCTCTGCCGAGCCGAGGACCCCAAGGCGGCACTGATCGGTCGGCTCTTCGTCTCGCGGCGTGAGGTACGCTTCTTTACCCGCAGCACCTCGACCTGGTAAGCGACAGCAGACTTGGTCTCGTAGCGAACGAAGTCTTTGTTGCGAAGCCGGGCGCTGGCGTTAGGTTATGACCCAGTTCCAGGTGGAGCATCACAATGGCCCGATCCTGATCCGCGCCTTGGCCTTGGCTCACGGCCGTGCTGATCAGCGAGAGCTCGTCCGGCGAAAATGGCCCCTTGACCGAATCCCGAAATCGCACGCTGTGTCCCTTGGAGTTTCCCACGGCGGTGATGGACTGCAGAATGCGGAACAACCCAGGATCGAAATCCAGGTGCTGCCGTGCCACTCCCCAGCGATAGAATGTACGGAGCCGGGAGAAGTCGTTGCCCTTGTCGGCGGTGTGCTCCACGCCGTGAGCCAGAAACGCTCGTGCCAGTCCCTCTGTTAGGTCGCTCCAGTCAAATGCTGATCGCCGAACGGAACCCAGCCAATCTTGGAAACGCCGGAACATTCGAAAATCGTTTTCAATCGTTCGAGCCTTCTTGCGCGAGACCTTGTCGGCGAGGAACAGCTTTGCGAGACAGTGCGCGCGGTCGCTCAAAATCGCCGGTTCATCGAGTCGGTCCCAGGGAATGAGGATCAGCTTGCCGCCATCTGACGACGAACGGAAACGCCAGCACACCGCGCTGGTATCGACAAGCTGGTCGTCCATCGAGATGACCCTCGACGGCAGTGGTGGTAAGTCAGAGCATTTATCAGCAACCCTACGAACAGTGCTCCGCATTCCCAGCCTCCTCATAGAGCTTCCGGTGGTATCCGCGCAAAGCTTCTTTGGCCTGCTTTGCCAGTGATCGCTGGATGTAGCGCCTCGCGGATAGCGGGTTCGTCCATCCGCCTAAGTACACCAGCCGGTCCGTGCCGTCCGGTTGGTCAGCGAATAACTCCGCCATCCTTTCTGCCCAAGTGTGGCGGAGACGATGCCAGGAGAGCGGCGTCAGTCCACTAAATCGACCGATCGCGACGATAATGTCGTCGGCGGTGTCAACGGACACAGGACTTCCAGAGCGCGTCACGAACAGATAAGGGCTCTTGCCGGAGAGGCGCCCCAGTGGCGGTGAGGAGGTGAGGTACACCTGCACGGCTCTGAGCAACTCGCGCGATGCTGGTATCACTCGCTCTGCAGTCTTCACCGCCGGCTCTCTGGCCCGGGAGTCGTGAGGATCATCCGGCCGGCGGAGGATGCGAATGCCATCGTCGGCCGCGCGCGGCAAGGAATCCAGTCTTAGCTTAAGTAGTTCACCGCGGCGAATGCCGAGTTCCAGCGCGACCTCGAACATAAGCCAGTTGCGCAACCTGCCGTGGGATGAGAAAACCTCCGGAAATGACAGTTTGCCGGCAGAATCGCGTGTCGGTCCGATCGCGTGTCGAATCGCCTCGATGTCCGTATCTTCCAGCGGCTCAATCCGGGCCGATGGGCGTTGCGCCCACTCGGAGGGATCGAAATAGCTGTTCGAGCCTGCCGCGTTCAGCGGTTAGCTGCTCCAGCGACAGGACGCTGCGGCCACCCCGGTTCTCACTGTCCAGCGACCACTTCAGGAAATCTTCGATGACGGCGAGGTGCTGGTCGAATGCACCGGTATCGACGGCATGGCCGTCGGCCGTGGCTCGCAGAGTACTAACGAGTGCTTCGACCTCCCGATTCCGGAGGGACTGTCCCTGAGTCAGGTGGTTGTCCAGATCGTACGCCGCGCTCTCCCTCGCCCAGCGATATACCCTCGCCAGGACGCGCAGGTTGTTGGCAAGGGTTGAGGATGGACTCGATAACGCCGATAGCGGACCGCCCATCGGGTTGCGACCCTGACCGGGAGCCACGTCGCCGATTCCACCAAACAGGGCAATCTCTCTCCCGAGTCGAGCACAACATCCAGGACGGTGAAGGGTGCTGGCGTCTCAACCTTGCCAACCACCGCGGTAGTCGTCATAAGATCGAGTGTCCACGGAAACCATTACAGGGCAATGATGTTTAGGTAAAATCTGGACGCCCGGATAGGGACCCGTTTCAAGGTCGCGCTGGAGTGGGTTACTGGACACTCGATCCAGGCAGGACGGGCGGGATACGAGGAGCCAACGGTTCGGCTCTGTTCCGACGCGCAAATCACTCCGGCCTACGGCCTACGCGATTCGCGCGTCGGAACAGAGAAAGGCGAGAAACCAGGAGAAGGAGGAGAATCCATCACCAAAGTGGACACACTCGCAAAAACCCGTTTTAAAACGGCACGTCGTCGTCGCTAATTTCTTGGCTGATATTCTCCGCGGGTGCGGCTGCAGGCGGCCTTTGGCTGCGCGGCATGGAGACCGGGCCGGGGCCGCTGGACGCGAAATCGCCCGCGCCGGCGGCGGCTTCTCCGGTGCGCCCGCCGAGCAGGATCACATCCTCGGCCACCACTTCGGTGAAGTACTGCTTCTTGCCGTCTTTGTCGTCGTAACTGCGCGTGTGCAGACGGCCTTCCACGTAAACCTGTTTGCCTTTGAGGAGGTAGTTGGCGAGGTTCTCAGCCTGCCAGAGGACGACGTTATGCCAATCCGTTTCCTCTTTCCATTCTCCCGATTGTTTGTCCTTCCAGCGCCGGCCGGTGGCGATGGTAAATTTCGTGACGGCCGTGCCGCCTTGGGTGAACTTGGTCTCGGCATCCTTGCCGAGGTTCCCCAC
>Ga0066710_100006169_pt1 | contig 11125 bp, 12 predicted proteins | sample GraSoiAngelo_159_FD_79666 | JGI IMG/M metagenome (GOLD analysis project Ga0066710, IMG submission 79666) | Grasslands soil microbial communities from the Angelo Coastal Reserve, California, USA - 14_1009_16_40cm | ecosystem: Environmental > Terrestrial > Soil > Grasslands | place: USA...
CCGATACTTTCCCACGCTGGAGGAAGTCGTCACGACCGTCGAAGCACAGTTTGGACTTTGGGCCCGCGGAAACGAAACCTTGCGTCGTCTATGCGCAATTACTTAAGACGCTGTGTTTAGCTAAATAGCGGATCCCGCTCTTCGCGGCAGTTGCTCCCCAACAGGAAAGTATCCGTGGAGAAAGCCGGCCGGACAGCAGCGACAAGCCCTGAAGAAACCTGCGCCGGGGAAAAAGAAGCGGCTGTCCGTACGCCACAGCATACTCAGCACAACCACGTCTAGTTTTCCGGAAAACTCGGATAGGCTCGGCAAGTTCCGACGTGGCACGCGCCCTTGACTTCAGTTTGGGATACGCCTACCTTAATTACAGATGCGTCTTATGAGGCTAACTCTGCTGGCGGTGATGGCGATTGTTTTTGCCACCTATGCGTTCGACTGCCTGGCTATGTCGACGCCAGATACGGCAATGCAATGCTGCGATGCCATGCCCTGCGCATCGCACGGCCACGGGCACAGCCAGCAATGCTGCAAGACCATGCCGTCCATGCACGCGCCTTTTCTACAGCCAGCCTCAGCGCATGCTCAATCCCTCTCATCTGTTTTCGTCGCCGTGCTGCCGCGGTTTAGTGCATCGCAAGTCTTGGATTCCCGGTCGAGGGTTCTTACGGCGCATTGCCATGCGCCGCCTATCGCCCCAGCAGCGGTCCCTTCGCCTCTCCGCATTTAGTCAGCCTTCCAGTCGTATCGCGGCTTCGCGGGCGGGTGTGCCTCGGCACATTACTTTCTGCGGGAAGGAAAAAAATGAGATTTCGAAACGCAAGAGGTCGTGGGCGGCCTTGGGCGCTAGGTTTGGTTCTTCTGTCGCTTTTTGCCTCGACAGCAAGCGCGCAAGGTCCCGCTCCCGAGACAGCGCCTCCGCTGTTCCCTGGCGGCGCACTGATCTCCTACAACTCCATTTTCGCCACCCGCAGTCTGATCTCCATCGCGTCCGGAAATATTCCCTTGACGGCACGCCCTACGTTTTCGCACGAGGGTGATTTCAACTTCACTTGGGGCTTCCATCGCGATTTTGATTTGGCGGTGCTGGTGCCCGTGGTGACCAATCATTTCGAAATACCGAACGCCATTGGGAATCCTGTGAGCGATGGTGCCGGTCTTGGCGATGCCATGGTACTTGTAAAATACCGCTTCTACCGGCGGGATTCCAAACGAGGCACTACGCAAGCGTCCGTGACGTTAGGCCCCAAAGTTCCCACAGGCCGAACGGATCTGGCCGACAGGGACAGAATACGGCTGCCCGCCGGTCTGCAGCCGGGTTCGGGTTCTACCGATTTCTTCGTGGCGGTGAATTGGACTTACACCGGGTTCTTCCTTGTCAGGCGGCTTGTCGCCGACGAGGATTTCCATTCCCTATTGCGTTCGCAAGGGACGCAAAAGACGCGCCTCGGCAGCGACTTCGAATCGCGGTTCTGGTTGTCGTACCGACCCTATGAATCGAAGAATGGAGCCCGTGAATGGTTCATCGGGCCTGTCGTGACTTGGCTGCACTCTCAAGATGATTGCATCGCTGCGGTCATCCAGAAGGGGAGCGGTGGCGATGTGTTGCTGGCCGGAATCACCACGTATGTGGGCGTGCGTCCCGGAATGCACGCCTGGCTTGGCATGGACTGGGACGTTGCGCATTCGGCGGGCGCCATGTTCATGCCTGTCCGCCGTCGCGTCAGCTTCGGAATTACTCGGCAGTTTCGGTTTCACTTCTAAAGAAAGGAGGAACGATGAACACAAGAAAATTCGCGTTGTTGTTCTTCCTGGGCTCCGTATTTGTGCCGGCATTACAGGCACAGATCAAGCACATCGAAATGCGCGTCGAAGGCATGACATGAAACTTTTGAGCCTACGGGGTGAAACAACACCTCGGACGCCAGTCTGGCGTTCAAAAAGTGGTTGTCAGCTTGATCGACGGAAAGGTCGATGTCACGCCGAAGGAAGATGGCCAGATTGATCCCGCTCAGCTCCTCAAAGCGGTTTACGACAGTGGTGTAAGCGTTGCAGAGATGGACGTAACCGCGCGCGGAAAAATAGTAAAGGACGCTTCTAGCAATTTCGCGTTGCAGATTTCGCCGAATCAGTCCTTTGCGATCGCACCAAATGATTTACTCAAGGCCGTTGAACCGCTTGCAGATTTACCTGTGGTAGTCACCATTCGCGGTGAGTTGTACCGCAAGCCCGCGGGAAAGAAGAAAGCAGCCGCTCCTCCAGCCCTGAAGCTGCTGATTCTCGAAGTGCAGAAGAGGGAATAGATGCTGAGACAATGCCTATTTCTGAGCCTCGCTGCGGTTGGACTCGTCGGATGCAATCAGCATCGGGCGAGTTCCCTTCAGCCCAAACAAGCCGTAACCACGGCAGGAGAAATTGGTTCACACTTGCCCGAGTTCTCCGTGAAAGATTTGCAGGGCCGTGATATCTCCTCGGATGACCTACGCGGCAAGGTGGTACTCGTCGATTTTTGGGCCACCTGGTGTCCGCCGTGTAAAAAAGAGATGCCCGGCTATCAGAAACTCCTCAACCTCTATGGCTCACGCGGATTTACCGTAATCGGTTTCAAGTTCGATATGATGATGGACACGGAAGACCCCAGCCAATTTGCAAAGAGACTCGGAGTGCGTTATCCGCTGGCAGTCGCCTCGGACGATTTGAAACAGAAATTTGGCGGCATCGAAGGCTTGCCAACAACAATGCTTTATGACCGCCAAGGAATACTGCGCAAAAAGGTCGTGGGATTTGAGTACACCGACGCTATCGAGTCAGCAGCGAAACAACTTCTTTGAGGACTACGCGTCCGTCGAACTTTCTCATCCCGGGATCGCGTTTGCGATCCTGGTTCATTCCCGCTTTACATCGCCGTCGTTTTTCTCAAGATAGAGAAGGACTTCACTAACGGGCCGAAGAGGATTCAGGAGGACGAAATTGGCATGGGAATCGATGGCGCGAAGCATGCGGGCGTTGACTTGATTCATGAATTCCTGACGATCGTCGGCGTTACGTTTCGCCGCCATCCGGAGGTAGGCGGTATCTTCCAATGCCGCCATCGCCGCTTTCACGGAGACGATGGTCACGCCATTTTGCAGACGGAGCGCGGAAAGACGGCCGGCCACTTCCTTCGAAGACACGGAGTATCCAATGCGCAGACCTGCGAGACCGTAGATTTTGGAGAATGTCCGGACGACAACAACGCGCGGATCGTCGAGCGGATAATCCAGGGAACGATCGATAGGACGACGTGGCACTGACAAAATGATGGTAGGCCTCGTCAATCAGAGCCATCACATCCGCGGGAAGCTTGCTGATGAAAGACTCTATGTTCTTGGGGGGAGTTAGAGTGCCCCTCGGGTTGTTAGGATTGCAGATGTAGACGAGTCCCGTTGATGCATCAGCTTGAGCGAGCATCGCATCCGTGTCGTGCTCCTGGATCTTGGTGAGGGGGATTCTCACGACTTGAATGCGGTTCGCTTCGGCATAATTGCCGAGAGAAGGATTCGGCTTTGCTAACGACGCTCGGGGAGACCCGGGAAGAGCAATTGGTGTGGGCGAGATCCATTCAAGATCCTATCCGGCACGTTTTGTTTGAGCCCCGGCAGGGGCAGTTTCAAGACGCTGGGCCGCCTGCAAGAATTCCAGGATATCGAAGCGCAAAGCGCAGCCGGAATTTTTCAGCAAGAGCTGGCGCTTTGCAATGAGTTTGGGGTGACTTCGCGGCGCGCCGCGGCGCTCCTGTTCGACATCAAAGTGCAAACCGGCGGGCTCAATTGAAGGCCTATTCCGCCGACAGGAGAATACCCAATCTCGTGGATTATCATGCTGGGGGTGCACAAATAGAGGAGCTTCTCGTCAGCATCAAAGCCCCTCAGTAGTACCTGCACAAAGTGTGTCCAAGCAGGACTTGGAGTAGAATTGGGACGTCCCGGCGAAGCTGACGGCTGGCAACCATTGACAACTGATTCCAGAATCGCCGACCGCGGTCAAGTGTATCCCGCGGAACGAAAAGTTGCAGACTCTGAAGGGCAGGCGTTTTCAGAACGCGATGCCGACCGCTCACCATGGTTTGCCACAGACAAGACTCACAACTTCGAGTGCGAGGCTGACGCGTCTTTTGCGAAGGCAACCCGGTCCGAATGTCATTTACTTGACGAACAAGGTTTCATTGGTCTTGAGTTTTTCACGCAGTGACACGGCATGCCGTGGCCGTTTTCAATTCTTGGAGGGATGCCGCATGACTGTTATCCGACGATTGGCAGCGTTCATTTTACTCTCGCTGGCGTACGTTTCGATTTCTCGGGGGCAGGATAGCAAGACCGTGAATCCGGCCCCCGCGCCGCCAAGCCTCCTGCTTCTTGTGCACCAGGAATTCCCATACGGCAAGGCAAACGCGCGCAATAAGTTAGAAGCCGCCATAGCGCGCGCCTGTAATCGCCTGGAAGTCCCCAATTCCTGGATCGCCTTGCAATCCCTGACCGGGGTACGGGAGGTGCTCTCCTTCGATCCTTTTGACTCTTTCGAGCAACTGGAGCAGTCCTTCGATGGCTGGAAGCAGATTTATGCCGCCCATCCCGACCTCGCCCGAATGCAGGAAGAGATCGACGCGCTCTTAACAAGCGAGCGCACGATCGTGGCGGTACGCCGCGACGACCTGGGCTATCACGCAGACAGCATCGATCTGTCGGAAACGCGCTTTATGCGCGTGGTTGAAGTGCGCCTCGCGCCAGGGCATGAGAGCGAATTCGTGGAAACGTTTAAGATCCTTGGCGAGGCGTACGAGAAGATCAAAGCAGACTCTCCGTGGGTCGTCTATCAAGTGAACTTGGGAACTCAGTCGCCGAGTTTCCTAATATTCATGCCTATGCACGCGCTCAAGCAAAACGATGACCTACTCGCATGGAAGGAGAACCTGGAGGAAGCGGAAGGCGAAGAAGCCATGAAACGGCTGCAAGAGATTGCGCGCGAATCGTATGCCAGCACGGAGAGCAACCTGTACGTCGTCAACGGCGAGATGTCCCATGTATCAAAACAGTTTGCGGCCGGCGATCCGAATTTCTGGACACCAACGCCGGTGCCAACCGTGAAGCCCACAGGGAGGAAAGGAGCCGTCATTCCAGCAGCGGACCAAGACACGGCCAAGGCCATCGCGCGGAAAACCTGGGAAAAAGCGCGGAATCGATGAGCTCTCGAGTTCGCTGACTCGACAGGAGCCGGAGAGCTAAACCGCAGCGAGCGCAGCCTGTTTTTCCGCTTTTGCCTGTTTTGCTTCTTTGCTCCCGGTCGATGTGAGGTCTTGGTTTCCGAAACCGACGCCGATCTTTTTCAAGAATGCGGTGGGGGGCTCGCCGCCCGCGAAGATCCAGACGTAATCGTTAGGGATCTCCTCCGTTTTGCCATTGACTTCCAGGAGCACGGACTTCTCTTTGAACTCCACGGGAGTGGAGTTGAAGATTACTTTGACCTTGCCCTTACGGATGGATTCCTCAATCCGTATCGAGTTGCGTTCCTTGATGCGACTGAAGGCCTCTTTGCGATAGGAGAGCGTTACTTGATTGCCTACCTGGTGGCCCAAGCCCATGGCCGCTTCGATGGCGCTGTCGCCTCCGCCCACCACAAGGATTTTCTTGTTGATGTAGTGGTCCGCCTCAATCAAGCGGTACATGACCTTGGGCAGCTCCTCGCCTTTGACTCCGAGTTTCCGCGGACTTCCGCTCTTGCCGAGCGCCAGGATCACATTCTGGGCGTGATGCTGGCCTTTGGTGGTCGAGATGGTGAAAATGCCGTCTTCACCCTTCTTGACGTCCTCCACCTTCTCTCCCGGATGAAATTTGAAATCCGCCCGTTGCAGTACTTTGGCCCAGAAGGCCATGAGCTCTTCTTTCGAGAGCTCCGTCTTCTTAAATTTTCCGTGCATCGGAAATTCCACGGGACTCGTCATTACAAGCTTCTGGCGCGGATACTTGGCCACGGTGCCGCCCATCTCACCTTCATCCACGGTGAGGTAATTCAGTTTTTTTTCAATGGCGCGCAGAGAAGCGGCGATACCTCCGGGACCTGCCCCGACAATGAACACGTCGTACACGCCTGGGGCGGACTTGCGAGAGCCCGGCGCGGCGATTCTGTTCGCGATGTTATCGATGCATTCGCGACCTTGGTTGATGGCGTTCTTGATCAAAGCCAGCCCGCCAAGCTCGCCGACGATGAACATGTTTTTTATACTGGTTTCATTCTCCGGCGTCAGGTAAGGCGCATCCCCACCCATACTGGGACTTGCCAACACCATGGTGATGGCGCCGACGGGGCAGACCTCTGCACACAGGCTGTGGCCGATGCATTTGTAGCCGTTCACGATTACAGCTTTCCCACCCAGCATGACAAGGACATCGCCTTCGGGGCAGATCATGGTGCAAGCGGCACAGCCAATGCAAAATGTAGTGTCGATGTGGGGATGCTGAGATTGGGGGCCATCGGAACGCAACTTCCCTTTTTCCTCAGCCGCGCGCGCTAGTTCTTCTATTTTCTTTTGCTTCTTTAAATAACGGCGCACGAGGAGGCCGATAACGATCGCAGCCACAATGAAGGCGGTAAAAGTATCCATAAAATCAGCGCGGTTTTTTTGTTGAAGCTTGATCCTGCCCGCCCGGCTGCGAAGCGGGCGGTTGCGAATTGGCGGGGGGATGGCCCGGCGGCAGGGCACCTTGAGCCGGCGCACCAACTGGATTCAAGACCTCGTTGAACCTCGGGAGGCCACCAGCATGCACGTCTTTATTCTGGTGCGGGTTTTGATTCGGATCCGGATGCTGGATCATGCCGCCAGTCGCCTGGGTCTTGAGAACGACCCACGCACCGTCGCGCTTTTCCAGGTTATAGGCAACCTGCATGCCAGATCCCTGGGGCGCGCCGGTCTTGGGCCGGAATTCAACTTCGGCGTGCGCCTGATTGCCGTTGATGGAAACAGTGCGGATATCCATCACCATGGCGCTCATGTTGAGCGTGCCAACTCCGGTGAGATGCTGCATGATTCCGGAGCGGATGGCGTCGTTGTCGGTCTGCTGTTTTTTGCAAGCGCCGCAGGCAAGAAGCGCGGCGAAAAGCCCGAAAGTCACGGCCAACCGTTTCATGAGCAAGTCCTTTTGCGCTGCATCGACATCCGTTTTCCTTTGACTGGTACTTCCCATTTTTGGGGAGATCCCCGCAACGGCATTCCGCGACGTACGTAGCTTCTTGGTCCTTCCCACTTACAGTCTATAGCCCATAAAGAGAGCAACGCCAATATGAAGTATGGCAAGAATGGCAAAGGCATAACTAAAAGGCCGATGCACGACGTGCCAGAGCCGAAACACCTGTTCCGTACGCGTCAGGAAGAGAATGTGCTTGGAAAGGGTGGCCTGTTTTTGAGCAATGCGAAGGGCGCGCTCGAGTCTCAGGTCGCCCGTGGTGACCAAACCGCAGAAAGAGCGCAGCCAGGGACCGAATCCGGCCTCTTGTAGCCGCACCATCGAAACTTTAAAGGGCCGTTTGAAATCGATTAGAAGCATGGAAAGGAGAGAGGCCAACATCGGTCTCTTGGCAACTTCGTCGGCCGTAGGCAAGTGATACAGCGCTTCCACACAGAAACCCAGAGTTGCCTTCTGTTCCGCGAGCTCTTTCTGCAGTGCCTCTTCCCGTTCCTCCATCTCCTTCTTGGAGAGTTGCGCGGCGCTGAGGCCGCGAGGAATCTGCGAATAGAGATAACGGCCAATAAATCCGCTTAGGGTCACCGCCATCATGCTCCAGAAGGCCATCCCGGCGATGTTGCCGAACTTAAAGGAGGCGTGGAAGGCGATGATGATAGGGGCAGTGGTGCCCAGAACGACATGAAAATCGAGCCAGTGACGCGAGTTTCCCTGTTTGCCGAGCCATCCCCATTTCATGCGGAGCGGATAAAGGTAGATAAGAAAAAATATCAGCACACCGAGCATACCCAGCTTGATCCCAATGGACCCGCTAGGCCGCAGAATTGGGTGCTTTGGAGAGAAAGGTCGCTCGGCGGCGCTCAACCCGTAATAGTTAAAGCCGTAGCCAGCGATCACCAACACGACGGCGGCGGCCAGCAGCCAAGCGAGCAGCAGGCGTGTACGATGGCCCTTCTCGGGGTCGACACGTGTCAATACGGCGGTGCCTACACTCGCGGATGCGCTCATCGTTTCGTCTCGAGTTCCTCCACCTGAATGGTGGCCCTAAATCTCTTATAGCCTGTAAAACGATGAATATTGCGCCAATGCTGGTGGGCCGTTTCAACATCGATTATGGCAGATACCGGCATCCAATACGACTCGTCGGGATCATGAAAATGCACGGTCGCGTAGTGAATTTCACTGCGCATACCGTGAAGTCCGAGATCGTTCAGGCTGGAATCCATGGTCGCGACCAATTTAGCGACAGAGCCGCTCTGCTGCTCGATCCAAATCGTACCAGAAAGAGGGAGTGGATAGTTCTGGCCGCGAAGTTGAAGTGCCGCGGGCGAAGAAGCACCGGGAACGGCATTGAAATTTACTTTGGCAAAGGCCACACCATCGACAGTTTCCTCGCCTGCAGGCTCGAACGCATAGCTGGTCTCATACGACGGGTGGATAATCAGGAGCATGCTAGTAAAGCCGTTGGTAATGAGCAGGGTGCGCGCCGAATCACGGAAGGCCGCTTTGCGCGTATCCCGGGACTCGACGAGCTTTAGTGATCCGCTGTTGGTATTGGCCTGGAGCTGGTAATCGAAGACGGATTCTTCACGATAATTGGCTTTCCCGTTCTTCCCGACAACCGCCTGCGTTACATTTTCCGTGCACACCACATTGGCGGCCTGCTCAAAGAACTTTTCGACAGTGGCGCGGGCGCGCGAGAGAGCCGCCATCGAAGGCGAAACGGGAGCGCCAGCCGTCTCTGAAGCGGGTTGAGCGGCCAGCGGCGCTTGACCAGACGCCGCACTGCAGCTAAACAGGAGTGCCACGGAGAAAACAACCGAGAGCCGCCCAAACATCACCGTCAAAGGAGCTCGTGAGCCTAGAAGCCCTTCGCGCCGGAGGTGGTTTCTCATTTGCGATATCCTCCGAAGCGATAGCCGAAAACCGTGGTCCATTGTTGGTAATTCATGCTGGTGCCGCGATACCAGCCGAAATTGCCTTCCACGAAATAGCGGGGGCCAACGTTCCAATCGGCCGTGGCGTTGACGAAATTCGAATGGTTATTGTTCGTCAGGGCGGAATTGAAAGTCTGATGACCACCCAAGAGCTGGAAGCGGAACGAATCGGTAAAGTTTTTAGAAAGCGAAAGAGAGGTGTATTTGCCGCTTCCGAACGAGCTATCAAATTTCGAGTAGTGCACGTCCGCGAGCAGGCCCGTCTTCAACAGGTTGGGCAAGGTGATGCCAAAGGCCTGATTCAGCGAATTCTTCTTGTCCGAGGTGGCCTTACTCCGGCCTAAGCTGGCATACACGCTGATGTGCTTGACGAGCTCAACGCGCACGTCGCCGCTGAAGCCTTGAAAGAGATACTGGTCTAGCAGAGTGGTGCCGAGCAGCCGGGGATCGTATGTCGGCAGGCTGCGGAAATAATTGTGATTAACACCGAATCCTACGCGGTGGAAGGGCTGAAAGTGCAGCGAAGAATAACTTTGGGAGATTCCCGTGGGATTGCTTCCGCCATTTGGCAGCGGAGACGTTCTGGCCTCATCCGCCTGCAAAGAGCTGTAAACCGTGATGTAGCGCTTCCACGACAAGTTATTCTCGAAGAATGCAAATTGGCGCGCCACCTTCCATTGGATGCTGGTAACGGCGATGCCGGCAGTACTGTAAAAGCGGGTGTGATCGAAGTCGCCAGCTTCGAAATTCACGAAAGTTCCGGCAATATGCTGGTTCGCGTTATAGCTCCATGAGGACGGATCCGGCGTGGACCCCGCAAAGAATCCTACGGTCGCGAGCCGCGTGATTTTTCTCCCAAGGTAGCCACCATCAATCGTGCTCAGGCTCGGCGCCCAAGGAAGAAACAAGCGTCCCACGCCGATGGTAACCGGCGAATACGGGCTTTGATAGAATAAACCGATTTGGTAGGTGCGGTTGATCAGGTCCGTGAGCGTGGTGGTATTGGCGCCCGGCGGAGTGGAACTGCTCACGTTCATGTTGCCACGCCAGTAGCCCTTAAAATTCCAATAGGTCCCGCCGATATTGCTGATGTCCGACGAGATGGACAGCCCCACTTGCTTGGAATTGAGCCCGTCAGCCTGATGGATCCCGCCATAGTCAAAGCCGATCCGGCCGCGGATCTGTCCGACGGGCGATTCCTTAAGCTGCTTTTGTTCTTGCGCCGTGCGAACTTCTTCCTCGAGAGGATCGCCATAGGTGAAAGTCATGATGATGGGATACTTGTCTTCTTCCGTGGCCTCCACGGCCTGACGACGTTCGACCACACTATCGGGCGTGAGAAACGCCAATTGGCCTGCCTTAATCTCGCCATTGCTGCTCACGATTTCGCAGACCGCAGAAGAATCCGCCACGGAAACAACTTTCAGTTCCGCAACGTGCTCGTAGCCCCGGAACCGCACGGCATCAGAAACCACGCCATCGGGGGGCGGATTAACCAGCGAAAGCTTCATGGCTTCTTGGAGATTGGCGTTGCGCCCGGCATCAATGTAGAGCGAGCCGTCGGCGACATACTTGACGCGAAAAACGGAAGGCTTGCTGCTGGATTGATCCGCCTGCGGAGCCTGCGCGCGACTGACGCTACCGTGAAAGGTGGCGGCCGCGCAAATCAACACCGCGAAAGCCCAAGATGGCTTGAAAAAGAGTCTCGTGGCTAGTCTCGTCCACCAGGTTGTCCGATACACTTGCTGTCCTTCCCCCTACTACAGTTCCCCATAGGATATGCTCTTGCACCATTTTACCCGCCAGAAGCGTGCGCCGCGTCAATTCTTATGACAGTCGTAACAAGTCGTCGCACCGTAGACGTACTTGCCGCCTACGCTTGGATGCGACATGCCCGGCCGGTGCGCATTCCGCGTGTGGCAGTCAATGCAAGAGAACTTCGAGTAGTCCGTCGAGATCAGGTGGCAGTCCGAACAG
>Ga0066710_100006170_pt1 | contig 11124 bp, 6 predicted proteins | sample GraSoiAngelo_159_FD_79666 | JGI IMG/M metagenome (GOLD analysis project Ga0066710, IMG submission 79666) | Grasslands soil microbial communities from the Angelo Coastal Reserve, California, USA - 14_1009_16_40cm | ecosystem: Environmental > Terrestrial > Soil > Grasslands | place: USA...
CTGAAGGCCGACTTCCGGCTCTGCGCTGGCGCCCGGTTGGGGCATTCCCCGGCCATGATCTTTTACTTCCAGACTCACCTCGTGTGCGTCCCGCGCAATTTCGATGATGGCGTCGCGGCTGCCGGAGTGCCGATGAATGTTGGTAAGAGACTCTTGTAAAATACGGAATATCGCGATCTCCACTTCCCTGGGCAGCCTGCCAAGACTTGCGCTGATGTCCATCTGTATCGGAATCTTGCTCCTTTCGGAGAATCCCTCCACAAACCATCGAATTGCGGAATCGAGACCGGCCTCCTCAAGCAAGGGCGGGTGCAATAAATATGCCGTGGTTCGGAGATCGCCTAAGATCTTTTCCACCATCGCAATGCAGTCTTCCACTTCGCGCATCGGTAACCGGCTCAGCTTCGCTGTCCTCGCGTGAATGGTTGAAAGTTTGAGAGACAATGCCGCCAGAATCTGTCCGGCACCCTCATGCAACTCCCTGGCGATGCGTCTCCTTTCTTCATCCTGCGTATACAGCAACCGGCGGGAAAGGGCTCGAAGGTCTCCTTCAGCTCTTTCAAGCTCTCCTGTGCGGTCCTTGACTCGCATTTCCAATCCATCGTGAGCCTGTCGCAGATCGCTGTCGCGCCGTTGAATTTGCCTTAGCATTTCATTGAATGCTTCGATGAGGACGTTCACCTCGTCATGGCCGTGGGACGCTTCAGCCTGCAGGCTGTAGTTTTTCTCCCGCGACACTACTCGCGCGGTTTCGGCCAGGCGGACGAGAGGCTCAGAAACCGCCCGCTGACACCGCCAGGCAAAAAACGTCGCCGCTGCCAATGAAAGCAGCAGCACGGCGATGATGGTTTGTGCATACCGCTTCAAACGATTCTCCAGCAACTGGGAGTCTGAGCGTATGTATACGGCACCGATGGGCTTGCCTTCGTGGACAATGGGATGTAGCACCGCGACTTCGTCACGAGCGAAGAAATGACTCTCGGTTTGAGGTACGGTGGTTGGAGGCAGGCGCGGAGTTTTCCCCTTGCCATCTCGCCAGTACTCCGCAAGGGGACGGCCATCGGGAGTGTAAATGCCGGCGTAGAGAATATTGCGGGATGCTCGCAAAGCCGACAGAGTATCTTCCGCCGACTCGGGATAGTCGAACAGCAATGCCGAAACGGTGTTCGAACCAATGATCTGCGCCAGCATGGAGACATTGCGTACCAGCGCATTGCGCGAGGACATGACGTCGTACACCAGAAATGCGCTGCACGACAGCAACAGTGCTACGGTAGTTACCAGGAGATTCAACCAGGTGAGTTGCTTCGCGATCGGATAGTCTCTGAGGTGCAGCATTGACCACTTAGTGTCAAACACGCTGGCGAACGTTGCTGGAAATATGGCAAAGTGCAGGCTTATCTTTCACTTTGCCAGCGTGGGAATATCCCGGTTAGCCTGGATGCGGAGAGAAAAACAATTTCCGCGCCCGACTCTACCCCGGATCAGGATTCTATATCAGCTGTTTCCAACGGGGTGTCGGACGAAGTACGTTTGGCCGGGAGAACGGCAACCACGCTTGTGCCGTGGCCTCCGGATTCAATCTCCAGACTTCCCCCCAGCTGCCGGATTCGCTCCCCCATGCCCTGAATGCCCACTCCGACCCTGGGAGCCGGCATCGGCATTCCTTTCCCTTGGTCGCGAATCTCGACCTTAATACTCTGGGCATCGTGAGTAATGCTGATGCTGGCCGTACTGCTGTCGGAATGGCGGTGAATGTTCGTTAGGCACTCTTGCACCATGCGGAAAATAGCGGTTTCGCATTCCGCCGGCAACCGTCCCAAATCCTCTGCCAGATGCAGTTCGACCTCGACTTTGCTTCGTTACGAGAAGCCCTCTACATACCAGCGCAGAGCTGAGGGTAAGCCCGCCTCGTCCAGCAGCGGAGGGTGCAGCAGATGAGAGATGGTTCGCAGATCTCTTGAAAGCTCGTCCACCAGGCTCAGGCTTTCCTTGACCGGCTTGACCAAATCGGAATCCCGTTTGGCTAGCTCTTCTTCGAGGGGAACCAAGTTCAAGTTCAACGCGACCAGTATCTGGCCCGCGGTGTCGTGCAATTCACGGGCGATGCGGCGTCTTTCATCATCCTGCATCCGCAAGAGCCGTCCAGAGAGGGCACGCAGACGTTCCTGCGCACGCTCAAGTTCAGCAGTGCGGTCCCTCACTCGTCCCTCCAACTCTTCGCGGGCCTGTTTTAGCGCCTCTTCGGCTCCCTTCCTTTCACTGACGTCCATGCACACGCCCATCAGTCGTAGGGGACGGCCGGAGGCATCCCGAATAACTTGGCCGCGTGCCTCCATCCAACCAACGGTTCCGTCTTCTCTCGCTTGCCGATATTCGGTGTGATACCGTCCGTCGCCGGCCAGCGCGCGCTGAATCGCTTCCTTTACCTGGCTCCGATCCTCTTGCCGGATGCATTGCACAAAAGATTCGAAATTTCCCGCAAACGAACCAGCGGATTGCCCGTGAATCCGCTCCATATTCTCGGACCATTGCACTTTGCCCGTAAGGATGTCCCAACTCCAACTGCCAAAATTGGCCGCTTCCAGGCTGAACCGCATTCGCTGTTCACTTTCGCGCAACGCCATTTCCACTTGCTTAAGCTGGGTCACATCCCGTGCAGTCTTGGAGGCGCCTACCATCCTTCCAGAAGCATCTTTCACCGGAGAGATGGTGAGCGATACGGTGATTCTTTTCTTGTCTTTCGTGAGCCGCTCAGTTTCAAAGTGCTCAATACGTTCCCCCGCCCTCAGCCTTCGCAGTATTTGCGTTTCTTCACTCTGAAGTTCCGGAGGAATGATCAAAGTGATCGACTTTCCCACAGCGTCTTTTTCCGTGTAGCCGAATATGCGCTCCGCACTCGCGTTCCAGCTGGTGATGATCCCGTTAAAGTCTTTCGAGATAATTGCGTCCTCCGAAGACTCCACGATCGCTGCCAGTCTGGATCGTATTTCTTCAACCGTCCTTTGCTCGGTGATATCTACGCACGAGCCAACGTAACCCTGGAACTCGCCTTGATCGCCAATACGGGGGACTCCGTGACTGAGTATCCAGCGAAATTTCCCGTCCGCACGGCGCAGACGGTATTCCATTTTGTACGGCTGGCGGGAGTGAAACGAGGACAAATAGGTATCGAGATTCCGTTGACGATCGTCGGAATGGACTCCTTCCCCCCACCCATTCCCCAATTCCTGCTCCAAGGTTCGTCCGGTAAAGTCAAGCCAGCCCCGGTTGAAGTACGTCGCAAGAGAGTCCGCACCGGAAATCCAAATCATCGCTGGCACGGAATCGGCCATGTTTTGGAACTGCCGGTCCTTCGCCTGCGGCGTCTTCTCTCGATCGGAAGGTTTCGCCAATGGTGGCTGCTGTGTGGGCTGCGGCGGAATTGTAGCGCGATTCGGGGCTCCGGGTTGGCTTGGCTTCGATTTCTGCGGCGGCAGATCTGAGCCGATTCCGGGAAGCTGGCGGTCGTGGATCACGGACTCGACCGCCGCCAACAACTGTCGAGATAGTTCGGACTTCGCAACGTAGCCGCGAGCTCCAACCTCCAATGCTCGTTGAGACATGTACGCTGCATCATGCTGGCTCACCATAAGAATCTTGGACTGTGGCACTTCTTTACGAATGACTCGGGCTGCATCCAGTCCGTTGAGGTGAGGCATACTTACATCGAGCAAGATGACATCGGGCTTGAGATGTTTCGATTTCTCAATCGCATCGAGGCCGTCGACCGCCTCGCCACAGATCTCCCAGTCGGTCTGCATGTCAAAAAGGGAACGGATACCTTGCCTGACGATTTCATGGTCGTCGGCGATCAGAATTCGCACTGGTCTGGTGTCTGGCATGCTTGTTTATTCTTTCATTCCAGCGCCCCGTGGAACCCGCTTGGGCGCGGCATCCTGGAGCATTGAAGAAAGTTTGCGACCGGTAGCCTTAGGGAAACTTGAACCAACTTCGAAAGCCCGCCTCAGTCGGAATGAAAAAAAGAAAAAAAGAAGATACCGTCCGAAGACCCGTCAATGTCACCTGGCGAGATTATCTGGCAGGTCGGAATTTTCCATACAGTGTTCCCTGTAGGGACAAATTCATGGACTTTGCGGCGGGGAAAAAGGTAGTCGGATGCTCTCAGTGACTAAGCTGTCCGATAAACACACATACGACCCAGGATGTGCCCCTGGGCAGCCGACTTTGGAGTCGCCAGCAAACGGTTAGCCGACGAAAATCCATTTTTACTAAGCTCGAAGTTGACCTTCTGCGGGGATGCTGACATGTTCAACGCCACCAGCACCACTTCACCTTTGTAGCTGTGCAGATACGAAAACACGTTTGGTCGCTCTCATTCAACGCCATGTAGCTGCCGTCCAGAAGCGCCCGGTTGGTATGCCGCAGCCTGAGAACCTGCTTGTAGAACTCCAGCACTGAATCCGGCGGCTGCGATTCCGCGACAACGTTGTGAGTCTTGTAAGCAGGCGGAACCGGAAGCCAGGGTGTGGCTTTGCTGAAGCCCGCGTTCGCACTGCCGTCCCATTGCATGGGGGTGCGTTCCCCGTCACGGCCTTTCTCCTTCGGCCATCCTCGTTGACCAATGGGATCTTTTACATCTTGTTTTCGCGTGGGAGGAGTCGTCTTCATACCGATCTCTTCGCCGTAGTACATGATGAGAGTTCCGCGCACAGTCAGGTAGAGTGCAGCCATCACTTTGGCAATCTGATCATTGTGTTGCCCGTCGCCCTATCGGTCATAGGAGCGCACGATATCGTGGTTGCTGATTACATAAACGGGCCAGCCTCCGGCGCCATCGATCCCTGCGATATGTTCACGAAACACCGGTGCCGAGAACCGCAATTTCGTCAGCATCAGGTCCATGGGCATCTGCAGCTCATTGCTGTGCTCGCCATAATATTGCTTTAACTCGGCAACATCTTTGGTCCAAGTTTCGCCGATCAACACCGCACCGCTTTCGTCAGCAACTTTACGCAGACCGCGCAGCGCGTCATGCACCTCCGGCAGTTTGGTGTTGTACTTGTTCTCCTCGATGGGATCGCCGTACGCATTCTTCCCGGAGCCAACGATAGGATTATCGTGCAGGCCCGGATCCTCAAACAGCGTATCCACCGCGTCCAACCGGAAGCCGGCCACGCCGCGCTTGTACCACCAGCGGCTCACGTCGAACATCGCGCCCTTGACCGCAGGATTGCGCCAGTTCAGGTCTGGCTGTTGGGCATAGAAACAATGGTAGTAATGCTGGTTTGTGTTGGGATCGAACGTCCAGGCCGGCCCCCAAACGTCGAGACCCAGTTATTTGGCGGCTTGCCTGGTCCCTTGCCGTCGCGCCAGATATACCAGTCGCGTTTTTCGGAAGAGCGCGAGGACTTCGAATCCATGAACCACTTGTGCTGGTCCGAGCTGTGATTGACAACAAAATCCAAAATGACGCGGATCTTCCGCTTCTTGGCGCCGCTCACCAAGTTATCGAAATCTGCCAGCGTCCCATACATGGGATCACTGTTTTCGTAGTCAGACACGTCGTAACCGAAATCTACTTGCGGCGAGGGAAAGCACAGGGTTATCCAGATCGCATCCACACCGAGATCCTGTAAGTAATCCAGCCTAGAAGTAATGCCTTTCAGGTCGCCCACACCGTCATTGTTGCTGTCGGCAAAACTGCGCGGATAAGGTTCGTAGAACACCGCATGCTGCCACCATTGATGGCCCTCTGTATCCACGGTGCCGGCCTTACCTTGAGCGCCCGCGCCAACCGGAGTCATCAAGAGGACGAGGAATAGCAACATCAACAGCAAGATTTTGTTTCTCATGGGAAATTTTCTCCAGGACAGCGGGCTACTTAACGAAATGTAATTACTGAATATTTCCGCAAAGCAGTCAGTCTAAATTTTTTCGGGTCTTTGCGCTCACGCTTGCCTATGGCTTCCCGAAATGAAGGATCACCTTGCGGTGTACATAGGACTCATCCACGCCTTCCGGAAACTGAATGAGGACTCTGCCGAATGGCCCGAATTTGGTGATGGCAGAGCCTTCGACCGAGCTAATCTGCTGAGGATTCCACACCGCAAGTTCGTATTGACGGCCGGGAACGCCGGAAAGTTCCACCGTCAACTGGTCGCGGCCTGCATTCCAGGACTCGGAAACAACGCGTAAGCTGCGGCTGGCGCTCCCCAACGGTGGAAGATCATTTGCCGTGGCAACCCCGAAATCATTCTTGACCCGAATCACTAAGGTGTGGGAGCCTTCGTGGACCGCCAAGCGCAACGGCAAATGCTGATCCTCGCCGTTCGGCTGTACTTTGAATGGCATGGGACGGCCATTCATCTCCACCGAAGTCACCTGCGTGCGCAAACTGAAGGCCGGCGAGAACTCGACGAAGCAATCACCAGAACCGGTGCGCTTGATCTCGAGCACAATGCGATCGGTGGTCTTGCGATATTGAAAATCTGCGCTGACCGATCCAACGTGCACGTTGCGAATGGCAAATGAAGTCCAGTCGGCAGGCGCATGAGGGGCCAGCATGATCCGATGGTTTTCCGCGTCGGTTTCCAATCCGAAAAGTCCGCGCAGAATCGGACTGACGACCATGGCTGCCGACCATATCTGGTGCGGCGAGGCAGTCGAAAGGGACTCATAATAATCGCCGGAAAGAACTTCGGTGACGTGACCGAGAGATCCATCAAGAGCCAACAACGCGTTGGCGCGCAAATTGGAATAGGCCGGCAGCGCGCGATGATAGCGGTACTCTCCGACTGATGCCCATCCCGTGAACAACAGCCAAACCAATCCGAAGTGGTATCCCGAGCCATTGTAGTTCGCAGAGCGAGAGGAAATGATGCGCATTCCCCAATCGGTCTCGTGGTCGGCATCGGCGAGTTGCGTGATCATTTCGGTGGCATGGTTGGCGTCGGGCAAGCCGAACCACATGGGAACCGTCGCGAGCACACTGGGCTCGTTCACGCGCTGGTTATCGCGATCTAGGGCAAACGCGTAAATCTTTTTCTCCGGTGACCAGAAGGCTTGCTCCAGCGCGGGCTTCTGCCCATTGAATTCTTCTTCCAGTTGCCGGCTCGCGTCGCCCTTGCCAGTAAGCCGCGCCAGATTGGAGAGTGCCGCTAGCGACTCCACCCCAAGAGCACTCTGATAAAACTCTGTCTTAACCGGCAGCAGCGGGCCCCCTTCCACCCAGCCGTGACCGAACCCGAAGTTCCGCGCAAAACCCTGCGCGTCATACGTCGAGCGCAGAAACTGGTACGCCCTCCATAAGTTATCCCATTTCTCGCGCGCGAACGCGACATCGCCGCTCTCGACCACGTAGTCGTTCAGGGCAATGATAAAAAGCGGAGTCGCGTCAGCCGATGCGTACGGGTAGGGGAAGTCTTTGAACCAGGAAACGAAGTTCGCTCCCTGGGCGATCTCGTGTGGAATCTTGCCGTCGTCGCGCTGGTATTTGGTTATGAAGTCGATTGCCGTGCGCGTACTTCGATAGTCCCCCGCGGCATTCAGTGCAAAAGATGTCCAGAACGAATCGCGGCCGAAGAACCAAGCGAAGCCCGGGCGTTGTGAAAGCCCCGAAGTGCGATATCCGGCGACAAGCCCACTACCCAGATAGGGATTATTTACCAATCCCTGAATCATGCTAATGCGCGACCAGTCGTAAGCCTGCTGCAAAAGCTTGTCCGGCAGTTCGACGCTCACCGTCCGGCTCAGATAATTGCGGTAGTATTCCCCGGACTCGCGAAGCAATTCTTCGTAGGATTCCCTCAAATGTTCATAGGTTTTCAGCGCATCGTCGCGGCCAGCTACGGAAGCGGCGATCACAAGCTGTTTGGTTTCTTTTCCTTTCTGCGTCACCCCCAAGCGGAAAGAGTTTTCGTCGGAAGAAGAGTAGTTGGTCTGATATGACAGCCGAGCCGCTTCTCCTGTCGGCGAACCCACGACGGCGGCAAACTTCCTGGTCTCTTCCCCGAAGATGAATGCTCGTTGCTTTTCATCCCAGCCCACATAGGTTCCGCCCAAAGCGGCCGGCCATTCCAACTGGAAGTCGGACACAAAGCTGGCTTCAACTTCAAGAGGCTGCTCGGTTTCTATGTCGAGCAGAATCACGGCGCCGGATTCGTGCACGGGAACAAAAAGCGTTTCGCGCACGCGAAACGAATCGCCTGCATAAAGAAGGATGGCGAACTCCGGGCGAACCGTCAGCCTGCGGACCAAACTCTCTGCAGGCAGGGCGCGGCCGCCCACGTGGAAGGTTAGCTGAAAATCGCGGAAGATTTTCAGCGGGTACACCCAGGCTTCGAGGTGTCCGCTTTCGTTGCCGAAAAGTCCCGCACGCGTGCCGCCGACGGGAAGAAATTCCCACGAACGCACAGGCCGCGACAATTCCAAGGTTTCGGTCGGCTGTTGCGCCCTTAGTGGGGGAACTGAAACTGTCAGCAGAATCAGAATAGAAACGATCGCCCGGCAGAAGGGGCGGGAAAAAAGCAATTGCGGCGCGTCAGTGATGTGACAGCCGCCCGCAATCCGATTTGTAGCGGGAGCGTATTTCCCAGAGCTTGCAAAGTTGCGGTTCACTGAATATAAGAGACAGGGGCGAATTTTAGCATGATCCGACTAAGCAGGTAGCGACCTTTTGTTCTCTTCACGCCGCGTATTTCTGAAGTCTCTCAGCCGCTCGACTCTCGTGTTGTCGCTGGAGAACGTGTTCGGTTTGGCCCGTCCTCGCTGGGCGTCCGTCGCTCCGATTGATCAGAAAGAGGAGGGCCCGCCGAACCCCGATCTTGGCATTAGCTTCCTGAATGTTGCGCGCGAGTCCGGCCTGAATGCGAAAACAATCTTTGGCGGAGAACACAAGAACAAGTATCTGCTCGAAACCACGGGTTGCGGCGTTGCCTTCTACGACTACGACAACGACGGCTGGCTCGATATTTTTCTGGTAAATGGCTCCCGGCTCGAAGGTTTTCCCGCAGGAACCGAGCCGACCTCGCATCTGTTCCGCAACAATCGAGACGGTACCTTCACCGACGTGACCGTGAAGGCTGGACTAGTTCGCTCAGGCTGGGGACAAGGGGTCTGCATCGGCGACTACGACAATGATGGCTGGGATGATCTTTTCCTCACCTACTATGGCAAGAATGTTCTGTACCACAACAACGGCAACGGCACTTTCACCGACGTGAGCCAAAAAGCAGGCGTGGCGGGCAAAGGCACGCGCTGGAATACGGGTTGCGCATTTGTAGATTATGACCGCGACGGCCATCTCGATCTCTTCGTCGCGAATTACATTGATCTTGATCTCGCGACCGCACCTGTGCCTGAGTCCGGACCCTGCTTATACAAAAGCGTGACGGTGGCTTCTGGACCGCCCGGACTCCAAGGCGGCAAGAACATTCTCTACCACAACAATGGAGACAGCACCTTTCGTGACGTTTCGGAAGCTGCGGGAATCTTCCGAGCCAATGGGACCTACGGCCTCGGTGTTCTGACGGCCGACTTTGATAATGACGGATGGCCAGACATCTACGTTGCCAACGATTCCACTGCCAGCGCTCTCTATCAGAACAAGAAAAACGGCAAGTTTGAGGATGTCGCTATCGATGCCGGCTGCGCGCTCAGTCCCGATGGCAAGCCCCAGGCCGGAATGGGAGTTTCAGCCGCCGACTACGACTTGGACGGCAATCTGGATATCGTGAAAACAAATTTCGCAGGGGACACGCCGTCTCTCTACCACAATCAAGGCGCGGGCAACTTTGAAGACGCCACGTTCATCGCAGGTCTGGGAGCGCACACGCAGTTTCTCGGTTGGGGATGCGGCTTTTTCGATATGGACAACGATGGCTGGCCCGACATCCTGATCTCGAACGGGCACGTGTATCCGGAGGTCGAGCAACTGAAGACCGAGGCTGGGTATCCGCAGCGCAAACTGCTGTACCAGAACTTGCGCAATGGCCATTTCGCCGATGTTTCCCTCGAAGCCGGACCAGGAATCTCAGATCCTGTGGCTGCGCGGGGCTGCGCTTTTGGTGACTTCGACAACGACGGCGACATGGATGTCGTCGTAAACACGGTCAATGACCATCCGCAATTGCTGCGCTGCGACTCGAAGCTCGATAACAACTGGATCAAAGTGCGCACCATCGGGACAAAATCAAATCGTAGCGGCATCGGCGCGCGGTTAAAATGCCTGACCCATTCCCCCGGAGAATCCAAGCCGCATCAGCAGATTGACGAAGTGCGCAGCGGCGGAAGCTACATCTCCCAGAACGACCTTCGAGTACACTTCGGCATCGGCAAGGCGGAAAAGGTTGAGGTACTGGAAATCCGCTGGCCCAGCGGCCAAGTCGACACCATCAAAGACATAAAGGCGAATCAATTGATATTCGTCAAAGAAGGCGAAGGCATCACCCGTACCATGCCGTTTTCGAAAGTGTCAAAGTCAGCGAAATAGGCCGCCAGTTGACGTGTGCCCAGCTCCCTCAATCAGGCTTTTTCGATTCTGCTGGTACCGCCTCACCGGAGCCTTCCTTCACCGTGTGAATTCGATCCACTGGCAAGTTCACAAATCGCTCCACGATGCCACTGGGCCAGCGAACTTCCACCCCATCGATCTTGGCGGACGCACCCAAACCAAAGTGAACCCTCATGTCGCTGTTGGAATCGTAGCTGGAACCACTGCGCACCTCGTCCACCTGGATGCGTTTCCCCGTCTTCACCCGAATCCGCGCTCCGATGCCGTCGCGATTCGATTTGGTTCCGAGCGCGCGGATAGCGATCCAATGGTTCGAATTTCGAACCTGATTTGCCAGCAGGCTGGGAGGAGCGTTCATATTGCTGACGACGGCGGACATTCTGCCGTCATTCCATAAATCTCCAACCGCCAACCCCCGCGAAGACGCCGCCGCGGTAATGCCCGATCCCGCCGCCGAAGAAACATCGCTGAACGTTCCATCGCCGTTGTTGTGATAAAGAATGCGGGGCTCCTTATAGCTGCTACCCAAATGCTGGCTGTCCACTTCGGGATAAACGTGGCCGTTTACCAGGATGAGATCGGGCCAACCATCGTTGTCAAAGTCGAGAAAC
>Ga0066710_100006172_pt1 | contig 11124 bp, 8 predicted proteins | sample GraSoiAngelo_159_FD_79666 | JGI IMG/M metagenome (GOLD analysis project Ga0066710, IMG submission 79666) | Grasslands soil microbial communities from the Angelo Coastal Reserve, California, USA - 14_1009_16_40cm | ecosystem: Environmental > Terrestrial > Soil > Grasslands | place: USA...
CACATGAAGAAAGCGCTTCGCTTCAAGAGAGGAATACCGCTCGGCGGTTTTGCCCAGTCCGATCGCGTATCCAGCCACCTCCCCGAGGGCATGGAGCAACAACCCGGCCAGTATCGGGGAAATGACTCTAGGAATCAGCGCAGTTCGCCCGGCCTGGCGAACGGTTCGCAACGTCCTATAAAGTCGTACGGCTGGTATGAGTGGCGAGCCGGCTATGTACGCGAGGCGCCTTCGTATCGACCAGTGTTTCCTTTGGGCGCGTAACGCGGCGAAAAGCCTCCCACCCCAGAAGGCATGCCGAATCCATGAGGACAGGACGGAAATGTTTACGTGATTGGTCTTCGCGGCCGCTTCTAGATGGAGCTTGTGGCCTCTTCCGTGGAGGTCATCAAGCAGTATTCCTTCCGCTAGCAGCATGACAGGTAGTTCAGAACCATACCCAAGTAAGAGATGCCGGCTGTACGAAGTGTTGTGCCAAGGCAGGGTGGTGTACGGCCCGGAGAGAGCCGGTTGGAGGCAACAGCCGAAATCCAAAAAGAGCCCTGCCCAACTCAGCGAAGTAGCGGGATTTGCGTTTCTCATGACTGGCCCGACAACCGGATATCCTCGCCGGTGCGCGGCGAGGAGTGCTTCAGCCCAGTCTGGCTCGGGAAAGCAGTGATCCTCGGCGAAGGCCACAAACGGCGCGGTCGTCCGAGGGATTGCGGCAGCTTTGGCGTTTGCTAGGACGCGGACCTCGCCGACTTCGACAATTTTATAACTGTGGAATCCCGCGAGATCGGACTCGATCAGGTGAAGTCCCTTTTCTGAGGGGGCACCGATCACGATTTCAAGACGGTCTGTGACGGTTTGCGCTCTGAGGTGCCGTATTGTTTTGCGGATGACCTGATAGTTGTCTGGCGTAACAATGACCACAGACAGATCGGGAGAGTTGCTATGATCCGGCATCTGTCCCCCCACTGCCTGGCAACGGGAGACCTTCGAGCACATGGCCGCCGTCGACTGATCTCTCACTGTCTATGCCCTTGATGTCTGAGACCCCCCTTGCTAGGAAGGAGAGGATCGAAGCGAGGTTTCGCAACAGATCCATCATCCTTTCCCCGAGGCCACGACCCCGATCGATGTGACCTTCCGCGGCGCCCGGTCAACGGTGATCGGTTGTCGCAGGGAAGCTGATGCCGCGGCGGCCAGGACCACTTGCAGGGCGTGCCGGCCGTCCTCTAATGTGCATTCCACCGGTGTATCCCGTCTGATGGCATCAATGAAATGGCGCCATTCGGCTTGATACGAAGCAATGAAGTCCCCGCCCCCCCGCATCCCCCATAGCCCCTGCGGCAACTCTTTGAGCGTGTGCGCAACCTTGCGCAGCCGGGACCGCACGTCGCCCGGGAAGCCAGTAGGCGAAAAGTATTCAAGGCCATCAAAGCGATGGCAGGACACCTGTAAACAACCGGCCCGGCTATAGACTTCCACCTCATGGCTCTCACTCGTGCGTTCTGAGAACACTGAGACCACACAGACGCCGTTGGCCATGCGCGCCGTTACCGTGGCCGCCTCGTCCTCCCACTGCCCTGAGTGACTCGTGGCGAAGACTTCCTCGACCTCGCTCTGGAGTAAAAAGCGCCACAGGTCGAAGTGATGCACAGCCAGTTCAAACAGCACCCCCCCGCCCAGTTCGCGCCGTTTTCTCCATTCGGGAACGTCCTCGTGGTAGCTCGTCAGGACGGTGCGCATCAAGGTGGGTGACCCCAGGCCCCCTTGTTGGATCACATCGCGCGCCTGACGGACCAGTCGATGCCAGCGCAAATTAAAACCAACCATGACTTTCGCAGAAGATCGCCGAGCGTGCTCGATCAAACCATCAGCTTCTGTCAGGGTTAGGGTCAGCGGTTTTTCAATCAATACGTGCTTCCCGGCCTCGATGGCGGCTAACGCGACCTCCGCGTGAAACAGGACGGGGACACAGACGCCGACGACATCGACAGCCTGGTTCTCCAGGAGGGCACGAACGTCGGAATAGCGATGCGGGATACGAAATTGGTCAGCAACGTGTTGAAGACAGACTGAATCGGTGTCGGCTAACGCAATCACTTCGGCGTTGGGCAGCCGTTGCAGCGCCGGGATGTGGCGAGTGGATGTCACCCGCCCACTACCGATCAACCCCACTTTGACCGCTCTGGCTCGATTCACCTAAGAACCGCTCCTTCTGACTTCACGACGTCCGTCCCCGACGGTTCCTGGTAATGACGAAGCCTTACCAAGGTCCCTTGTTGCGCGTCGACCTTGAGAGACACTCCCGTGCCTACGATAGCCAGCGCGGACTCTTTCCAGGCCCGCGTAAATAGCCGGCAAATTCGCCCGCAGCGTGACAACAGACCAGCAGTGCGAGAAGGTGCACGCTGGTGAGCGCACGGCCGAGCAGGCGCCGCCTTATACAAATAGGCCAGACCGTGCGCCACAGTAGGACCGGTGCCAGAATGAAGCAGCCGCCAAGCCGCAGGATTCGCTCCGGCCACTTGATGGTTTGGAGTCGAAACCCTGCAATGGCCCGCCCATTATGAAAGTGAGCGGCGAAGGTGCCAAAGAAGCCCCACGATTGAATGTGGCAGACCACGAGCCGATCATCAGCCACCAGCTTCTCGCCCCGCTCACGGAGCTGCTGGTTGAACAACATCTCCATCATGCCGAGTTGTGAAGCGGCTCGCGGGATCACTCGCCGTTTATAAGAGATGTTTGCTTGCAGGGAAATCCGTTTGGCTTCTCCACTCGCGAGGGGGAGCGTAAAGGGACCGAACACCAGAAAGAAGTTGGCCCAATCGATCAGGCGTTCCGTTGCTCCATTTTCTACGGCGCCACCAATAGCCGCAGCGTTGGGATGTTCCTTGTGGGCCGTGATCATTCGCTCACACCAGCCTGGCGTGACTTCACAATGGTCCTCGGTCACCGCTACAATTTCTCCACGGGCCCGGGCCATCGCAAGCCCTCGGAGATGGAAGACGGAGCCACCCGCCTTCTTGAGCCAGATGACGTCCGGATACCAGTCAGCCACATCGTCCGGCAATGCCTTGCCATGACCATCGGCCACGATAATTTCAGCTCCCATCGCACGAGCTTGGCTGTGCAAGGAGTCCAGGCAACGTCGCACCTCAGGCCAAGGTTTGATGGTCGCGATGACAATCGACAGCGCTATTGGCGGGAGTTCTGGCCTCATTCCGACCATCGTGTCAGCAGAAACAGCATTTCCCGGTATCATGCACGCCTTCGCCCGAACTGACCCGAGGCTAGGGCGTTGTAGCAGTCCAGAGTTTGCCGTGCGGTTTCCTCCCAACGGAACATGGCCGCTCGCACCAGTCCCTTTTCTCGGCACTCGGCACGAACCAACATGTCTTGGAGGAGCCGCCTCATCGCATCGGCCAGCGCGTCGATGTCATCCGGTGGGACCAGTTCCGCCGCGCCCTGGAGATTCTCGACAAGTGACGAAGAAAGGGAACTGATGGTCGGCACCCCGCAGGCCATTGCTTCCAGTGGTGGGAAGCCAAACCCTTCTTGCAACGAAGGATAGACAAATAACGTGGCTCCTGCGTACAGACAGGGTAGATCGCTCTGGGTGATATAACCCGTCAGGTGGACCCGGCCGCGCAGCTCGGGAGAGTCAAGCTGTGCGAGAAGGCCTTTGTAGCCCCATCCCAGTCGGCCTGCTAACACGAGATGTTCCGATATGGCACCGCTAGCGATGAGCCTCCGGTAGCTTTCGACGAGCCGTTCAAGATTCTTGCGGGGTTCAATCGTGCCGACGTAGAGAATATAGGAATGAGGCAACCGCAGGCGATCGAGCACTCCTCGTACTTGCTCAGAGTGACAGAGGCGAAACTCCGCACCGATTCCAGGCGCGATCGTACGGACACGTCCCGGTGACAATTCGGGCATCAAGTGCAGGACCGCCTGCTGGGTAGCACGCGAGGGGACAGTCACAAGATCCGCGCGACGGATACTTTCCGACACTGCGCGTCGATAGAGCGCGCTACGGCGCAACGGGATGTGGCAATGAGGTACTGAGAAAAAGGTCATGTCATGGACGGTCAGTACATGGCGCGCTCGGCCTCGGTAGAAGGGCATAATGAATGAAGGTGAGTGCACCACATCCGCACCCCAGAGTCTCGCCGCCGACGGTAAGGCAACCTGTTGAAAGAATAAGCGCACCCAACGGGGCTGTAAGCTGAACGGCGCGACTGAAAAGTTACCAGGCAGCATGCCGTGAAAGAGATGGCGGTCCTCATAATTGACGAAGACTCTGTATCGGTTGCTCTCATCAACTTTCCCTAGATTCAGGACGAGATTCTTCAAGAAGTTGTCAACACCAGTGGCTTCGGGCAATAGCGCCGTGAGATCAATTGCTATTCGCATGGCTCAGGAGAATCGCTCGCTGGTCAATCATGTGGGGCACGCCGATGCAAGGTCCCAGATCGAGTCGACCTCAACTCGCATCGCCGTCGTTCGTCATCCGGTGCCCCTCGGATGCTCGGCGGTCCCGTCCACGTTGGGCCAAATGTAAGGGCATGAGCTTGCCGCGCGCGGTCCAGATGGGCTCCATTCGTCTCACCCGCAGGGTCTGGGCCTTGCTCCAAACGGCCCGGGCTAGATCGGCTGCTGCGCTGCCTCGTCCGAGCGCTTCTAACACGGTCTCGATCACCGTCCTCTCATCTGCGATCGCCACCTTGGGGCTTACCACCAGGATTAGTCGCGTGAAGGCATTCGGGTCCTCTTCCTCCAGCAACTGGTAGTCCAGCGGACTCCCGCCAAAGCGCGCCGGCAGCACATCCTCCAGGATGTGGATCATCTCACTGCCGACGAGCGTCACCCCTTCGCCAGTCAGCTTCCGGAAGCTGCGGATCTCCCGTATGTGCTCTGTGAACCCGTAGCTCTCCACCGGGCACCCGCACGACCGGTGTTCGACGACGCCGTAGTCATCCATCTCTACGTTCAGCAGGAGCTTGGGCGTCGAGGGCAGGAGCGAGGTGAAGGAGAATGCCTTGACGGTAATCTCGGTTCCGGGCACCTGACGGGGATACTGGGTGAGGGCGAGGCTGTCCTTGTAGAAATGCAAGTCGTTGCCGTCAACTGGGCGGCCACAGCCCGTACCCACCGCACCAGCCTCCGTAATGAAATAGTTGGGGACATAGCGCGCGCCGGTGCTCGTCATTCCCCGAACCTTGGCTGGGGTGGGGGGCTCCGCCCCACCCAGAAAGGTAGCCCCTGTAAGATCCAGCCCTTCCTCCCGGGCGGCATTCGCTACCCGCAACGCAAGGCTGACCGACGTCCGAATCAAACATGCGCCGTGGGCTCGCAGTGTCCTGGCCGCCCAATGGGCCACAGCAGTCCCATCGAGTGTCCCAGGCTCAGGCCACGGGATGGGCGCCCCACATAATCGTCCGGTCACAACGATGTATTGCGTGGCCAGACGATTCTTGAGAGACGGTGTGAGGTCCTGGTTCGTAACGAGCGAGAACCACTTCTGAGGCATCTCGCCGAAGCGGGCGGAGTGCAGTATGCTGGCGATCCCACTCGACGCAGGGAGGATGGGGTACCACATCGCCGTGGGGACGCCTAGGACCCCGTGCGCATCGTAGGCGAGGATGGTGTTGACCGCCGTCGCGGCCAAGTGGTCGAGATCGAACGCGACCCGCGTTCCTGCGCCCGTGGTTCCGCCACTTTCGGCCTGATAGTAGTGGCCGAGATGCGGGTTATCAAAATCTCGGGATTGCACGTGGCTAACCTGCTCGCCGCGCACGATGGGCATGCGCCCCTTGAACTGTTCAAAGGAAACGTAGACTCCGGCCTCCCGTAACGCGTGGAGCGTCGCTTCCAACCCCCCTGGCCCGTACCATCGCCTGGAGGTCGCCCAGCTCACACCCGGCGAGCTTGAGCAAGGGTCGGTACGGGCTACGCGGATACCCATAGACGCCCCGCTCGACCAATCGGAGAAAGTTATTCTCCCGTTCAGCAATGCGTCGGCGCACGATCGCTTGGGCTTCATGCACCGAGATCCTGTGGCGCAGGAACCCGCGTAGCCCCCAGGCGAACCGCCCATACATTTTCAGATCAGCCAGCATGGCTCGTCCCAGATGAACGCGGATAGCGTTTGTCGGTTTCAGCAGATCTCTTCCTCACCGCTCCGGAGCTTCCCAGACGACGGTCATCGCCCACCTGTGAGTTCTCTCTAATCTGCACCTCGGCAACAATCGTTTGCACACTTCGCGCAGGTTGTTTGGCGTCGGCACGGACCTGGCCGACACAAGCGCTCGATCTCGAATTTCTTCGCGACGCGCCCGAAGGGACTCGACGTCGTTGCCTTGTTGAATCCATGCTCTGCTGGTCTGGAGGCGTATCAGACGCCACATCGTCCGGAGGCCGTAGGATCTCACGTACCCTAAAGCGCCGGGGAAAGTCATGAAGACGCGTGCCAGTCGCCAATCACGCAACCGCGGAAACGAGGAGACGTTTACGTATAAGACCAATCGCCCCCCCGGCCTGACCAACCGACGAAGGCCAGGAAGCGTGACATTCAAATGGGTTCGCTGAACGGAGGAAGCAGCAACCACGAAATCGAACGAATGTTCCGCAAATGGGACAGCTGCAAGGTCGGCGAACACGAAGGTGACATTGTGGCGTTCCTGCTCGACCTGATGTTTCCTTGCGACGGCGATCATGGAACGGGAAATGTCGAGTCCAACTACGTGGCGGACGCGCTTTGCGAGGTGCATGGTAAGAAAACCTGTTCCGCACCCGGCATCTAACGCTCGCTCGGTGCCGTGTGGCAGGAGATTCAGCAGGAGATCATTGCGGGCGCCTCCACTCGTCCGGGCCATAAAGTCGAACTCCTCGGCGAAATCGTCCCTCTCCCTGTCTCCGACTTCGCTCATGGCCTCCGGCTGGACACGTCCCGTGCGATGGCTCAAGAAACCCGGTCCCCCTGCTTGATGACGTGGAGCGGCAGGATCTTCGCCGCGCCGGTCGCATGTGGCTCCCGGCGAACTACTCGCAAGGTCTGCGCGTCGCGCCAGTAACCTGCCATCATCGGAGCCGCGCTGTTGCCGCAGGAGGCGGTTCCAAGCACCTCCAGAATTGTGCGCACCACCTGCGTCTGATCGATCTCGCCCACGCGCGGGCTCACGAGGAGGCTGACTTTCGACAGCCCTTCTTCCTCCTCTTCGAGGAGCTGATAATCCGTCGGATGCCCGCCGAAGCGATCGGGTAGTACCTCCTCAACCAGCCGCACCAGCTCGCTCCCCACGAAATGCATCCCCTCACTCGTCAGCTTCTCGTAACTCCGGATGGTGTGCAGATGCTGGTGGAATCCGAGATGATCGAACGGGCAACCGCACGCGCGCTCGGTCAGGACACCGCAGTCCCCGAGCTCCACATTCACCATGAGCTTGGGAACGGCCGGATGCAGCGTGGAGCAGAACAATGCGCCGACGGTGGCGCCGCCCACGGACCGGTCCTGCTGGAGCAGGGCGATCTTCTCGGTGGCCACGTGGACTTCGTCCACGGCCGCTGGCCCCGTACATGCCACACCGAGACGGCCGACCTCGGCCAAGTGGTAGTGGCACAGCGCCCGGCAACCCGCCTCCGTGATGATCCGAGCCCGCGCCTCCGTGAAGGGTTCGCTGCCGACACGAAACAACGTTCCGGCGATATCCAGGCCGTGCAGCCGGGCCGCCAGACACACGCGCACCGCCGAGCTCACGGCAACGTCCAGGTAGGCCGGCGTGCCTTGGGCTTTCTTCTGAGCCAGCCAGCGCGCCACTACGATAGGTCGGCCCACCGGCACGTATTCGGGCAGCGGAAAGGGCCGCCCGCGTCGCCGGCTCATGGCCATGGCGTAGCTGGTGAAGATCCAGCTCTTCCAAAGCTCGCGCGAGAACCGGAACTCGCTCTGGCTGAACCAGCGCTCGGCCGATATCCCGACCCTCGCATGGCGGAGCACACTCTTCATCGCGGCTGAAATCGGCAGCGCCGGCCGCCAGATTCCCATGGGTCGGCCGACGGCGTCGAGCGCCGTGAGGGCAACGAGTTCCGACGCGGCTTCATGGGCGAGCAGACCGAGGTCCACCTTCGTCCGGGTCCCCACGCCCCGGGTGCCCCCAGACCGGCCCTCGTAATGCGCCGTGAGCAGCGGGTTGTCGAAGTCGTGATCTCGAACGAACAGCTCGAACCCCGGGCGGCGGATCGGCCGGCGTCCCTTGAACTCGTCCAGCGTCACGTATACGCCCGCGCCGTAGAGCTCCGCCAGCGCGCCCTCGACGCCCCGGCGACGAATCCACGCTGCCACGTCGCCGTACTGGACCTTGGCCTGGCGCATCAGCGCAAAGTACGGGCTCCGGACATTTCCGAAAACGGTTCGCGCCATGATGCGGAGGAAGAACTCGTCACGCCGCGCGAGCTGATCCTTCAGGAGCCTGTGACAGTCCTCGGCCGTGTAGGGCCGCCCCAGGAACGCCCTGAAGTCTCGCGCGAACCTCACGGCCATCCTGAGGTCATCCAGCATGAAGGCGCCCCTCACGAAGGAGCCCAATCCCGCATACGCTGCCAGCCGTGCTGCCGCCTCGCGGCGGCGGCCGGCGACAGTCGACGACCACGAAATGGCCCGTCCACCGCCGCGTCGGCAGGGTACCGAGGAGGCGGTCCAGGCTGCCGTAGAGGCGGCGGAGCCCGGCCGCGAGCCGCGCGTGCCCACGGCGCGCCGCCCACTCCCCGAGCCAGAGGCCGAAGAGCCGCGGCACATGGAGTAGGTAGCCGCTCGCGCACACTGCGAGGCCTTCACGCTCGAGGACGGCCACGAGGCGCGCAAGCGAGAGCGTCCGCCCGATCGGGAACGGGATGAGGCCGCCAACGGGCCCCGTGAGCCGGTAGATGAGGCGGCGCCCCCTGAGGATGGGGTTCGCGGGATTGTCGAGCGCGACGATCAGGTGCCCGTCCGGCCGGAGGACGCGCCGCATCTCGCGCAGTGCGGCCGTAATGTGCCCCGGGTCGGCGAAGTGATCGAGCGTCGAAGGGGACACCACGAGGTCGAACGCAGCCTGACGAAAGGCAAGCGCGCGGACGTCGGTCACGCAGGCTGCGCCGGCGGCGCTCGGCCAGCGCCGCGCGTGGCAGAGGATGCGCGCGGAGACGTCCATCAGCACATAGCCGCGGGAGCCGAGGGCGGGGCGGAGCGGGTCGAAGCCGCACGCCTCCTCGAACGCGTCGGTCTTGAGGATCCGCCGGGGCGTCCGAGCGAGGGCCTGCGGGGCGCGCGCGTGCAGCCACGCGGCATACGCGTCGGCCTGATACCCGAACCACGGGTTCGCGTGATGAGCCTTCCAGGCCACGTCCCACTGTCGGTTCCAGTCGGCGTCCGCGCCGGGCGACGGCGAGCGTGCCCCCAGGCGGCCAGCGACGGCGACGCCGGCCCAGACGGCGCGCCGGTGAGCCGGGAGGTGGCGGTCGTAGACCGCGTCGAACTCTTCGACCGGCATGGCCCCGCGCAGCGTCTTGAAGCGGCCCGCCCCCGAGCTCAGGTTGAGCACCAGCTCCCGCTCGGCGGCCTCGGCGATCAGGAGCGCGAAGAGCATGCGGTAGAGGCCAAGCACCTGTGGGAGCGAGCGCTCGTAGCCGAGGATCGCGCCGGTCGCCACCCCGTCCTGGATGAAGTAGGCGACGAAGCCGTCGACCCGCTCGTCGCGGCGGAGCGCGCGGTAGATGAGGATGCCCTCGCCGAGCGTCAGGGCGAAGAAGCGCTCGGTCAAATGGGGGTTCATGCGCGAGTGCTTGCGCAGGTACAGGTCCTGATAGAGCGCCGCGAGGCGGATGGCGTGCGGCGCGATGGCCGCGGGATCGCGCACGATCTCGTAGGGCGTGCGCGCGAGCAGACGGAGGTCGGTGCGGGCGTTCTTGTGCCTGAGCCAGTGGCGGGTCGTGGCGTCGACGACGTAGACGCGGCGGCTGCGGACGAGGCGGTAGCCCTCGGTCCGGAGCCCTGCTGCCCCGTCGGGATCGAGCGTCGGGTTGACGGATCGGAAGACGACGGCCGCGTCCGGGTAGGCAGCCGTGAGCCTCGCCGTGACGGCTGCAATCTCCGCCCGCGACAGGCGCGGCGCCGGGTTGGTCGGGAGCAGCCAGTTGTTGACAAAGGCGACGCGGTCGATCCCCCCCGCCCGGAGCGCCGCCCCGAGCGGCCGGGCGAGCGCCGGAACGAGCCCGCGCGGCAGGCGCGGGTGGCGCTTGGCGAGCTCCTCGACTGTGTAGCCGACGTAGTGCACGGAGGGCACGCAGACGTCGGCGTTCCCCGCCGCCCGCTCGCAGAGCACGAGGGGAAGCACCTTGCCGCCGACAACGAGCGCCCGCACCTCGACGTGAGCGTTGTCGACATAGGCGCGCGCCCCCCCGGTCACGAGCCCCCGCACGTAGCGGCGGGCAACCGCCTCGCGCTCGCCGATCCCCACCGGTAGCTCGCCGATGGTTTTCGCATCGAGGATCGCGACCTCGGGGACCATGCGCAGGGCACCTCTCAGTGCGCCGGACGTCGCCACCTTGCCGTGACCCTCTTGACCGCCAGCACCAGCATGGCGACGGGCAGCCCCCACAGAGTTCGAGTCCGGAACGTCACTTGGAGGTATCTCGGAAACCGAGGACCTGCCGGCCGAATCCGTCCCTCTCCGCCAACCGGGAGTGGTCGAACCAGAGCACCGGCAGGGAGCCCACGAGCTTTCGTCGGCTCATCTTGACTCTGTGCTCCAAACGTTCAGTCCGCGAAGTCGGCAGCCGCTCAATGTTCTGGAGAACATCGCTGGGAATCGCCGCGCCCAATCCAGTGCGCAGGTACCAGAGCGCCTCCCTCATCGGCACGGCCAGACGTCGCTTCGCGGTCTGCTCGAGCAGTCGGCGCCAGTCGAGCTCTGCTCCCGAGGAGTCCAGAATCATCATCGCGTCGGCGACCCAATTGACCGGCTGAAGTGGGTTTGATCTTGCCCCATGCATGCATACGTGCAAGAGCTGATCCGCCGGACACAACACGTGCGTCGACGCGTCGCCGACCTTGACCGGCACCCTTGCCTTCCAGAAGTGATCGTTCGCTCCCGGCCA
>Ga0066710_100006174_pt1 | contig 11123 bp, 11 predicted proteins | sample GraSoiAngelo_159_FD_79666 | JGI IMG/M metagenome (GOLD analysis project Ga0066710, IMG submission 79666) | Grasslands soil microbial communities from the Angelo Coastal Reserve, California, USA - 14_1009_16_40cm | ecosystem: Environmental > Terrestrial > Soil > Grasslands | place: USA...
CGCCGCCTCCTCGCCGAGGCCGCCGTGCCATCCCCCGTGTTCCAAGTGTTCGACCGCGGCGAGAACGCGGAGGACGCGGCGAGGGTCGTGAGCTACCCGTGCGTGTTGAAGCCGACGTTCCTGGCGGCGAGCCGCGGCGTCATCCGGGCCAATGACGAGTCGGAGTTCATCTCCGCCTGGCGAAGAATCGAAAAGATTCTCGACGAGCCGGAAGTGGCGGCCAGAGGAGTCCCCCGCGAGCCGCGAGCCGCGGGCCGCGCAAGGGGCCCGGCCCGCGAGATCCTGGTCGAAGAGTTCGTGTCCGGCCGCGAGGTCGCGCTCGAAGGGCTGCTGCGAGGAGGCGAGCTGAAGGTCCTCGCGCTCTTCGACAAACCCGACCCGCTCGAAGGCCCCTACTTCGAGGAGACGATCTACGTGACGCCCTCGCGTCTCCCCGCGCCGGAGCAGGCCCGGATCGCGCAGACAGTCTCGCTCGGGGCATCGGCGCTCGGCCTGCGCGATGGGCCGGTCCACGCCGAGCTTCGGGTCGACAACTCCGGGCCCAGGCTCATCGAAATCGCCGCCCGCTCGATCGGCGGACTCTGCTCCCGGACCCTCCGGTTCGGCACCGGCATGTCGCTCGAGGAGGTCATCCTGCGTCACGCCCTGAGAATGGACATGCCGGAGCCGGTACGCGAGCGCCGCGCGGCCGGGGTCATGATGATTCCCATCCCGAGGGGAGGGCGCCTCGAGCAGGTCCGCGGCCTCGAAAAGGCGAAGGCGACGAGGGACGTCGAAGACGTCGCGATCTCGGCGCATGTCGGCCAGAAACTCGTCCCCCTGCCCGAGGGGTCGCGCTACCTGGGGTTCATCTTCAGCCGCGCGGCCACACCGGAACGCGCGGAAGCCGCGCTGCGGGCGGCGCACGCGTGCCTGGAGTTCCAGATCAGGCCTTCCTGACCTGTCATTCTGAGGAGCGGAGCGACGAAGAATCTGCTCTTCGGCGCCGGCGGAAAGATCCTTCGCTTCGCTCAGGATGACAGGGAACGCGACATCGCGTTCCCTGTCACTTGGAAGGCGAGTAATACGGATTGCGTCCCGCGGCGTGGTCGGTCGTGTCCAGGATCTCGCCGACCCGCGGGACCAGGTCGCGGATCGCCTTTTCGATCCCCTGCTTGAGGGTGACGTCGGCCGCGCCGCACCCCTGGCAACCTCCTCCGAGGCGGATGTAGACGTTGTTCCGGCGGACATCGATCAGCTCGACGAAGCCGCCATGCGCCGCGACCGCGGGATTGATCTGGCGGTCGAGCAGGTCTCCGATGACCCACTTCAGATCCCCTTCCGACGGGAGCTCTCCGAAGTATTCCCTCGCGACGATCGGCTGTCCGCTGCGGATGTGATCTCGAATGACGCTGCCGATCTTGAGCGCGGGCCAGTCCACGGGGTGAGCGGCGTCGACCGTGACGGTGTTGTCGGCGATCAGGACGGACTCGATTCCCGGAAGGGCGAGCAGGTCCGCGGCCAGCGGCGAGAACCGCACATCCTGGAGGCTGCCGAAGAAGGCCGATTCGCCTGCGGCGAGCGGCCGGTCTACGGTGAACTTGCAGCGGTCTCCGGCCGCCGAGGGCTCTCCGGTGATCTTGATCTCATCCATCTCGGATTCAGTATACAGGCGGGGCGCTGTGCCGCTTTTTGGGGAATCTGGAAGTCTCAATTGCCATTCCGCGTCCCGCGGCGCCGCCGCAGACTTCACGGAAGCCTCTCTTCGAGGGAAACTTGCGCCGACCGAGGAGGCCGGCACGTTTTTCGCTCTGCGCGGCCGCAGAGCCGTTCCATGTTCGAAAAGCGTCGTCTCCGCCGAGGACTCACCGCCCTCCAAGCGGTGCTCACCGTGGCCAGCGCCGCCACGGCGCTGTCCGTCTCGACGCTCCCCCTGCATAGAGCTCTTCGACAAGCGAGGCTTCACGGCGCGGTGCGCGGGGTCTACTCCGTCGTGGTCACGGCTCGGATGGAGGCGATCCGGCGAAGCCAGCCGGTCGTCGTCTCCGCCGATTCGAGTCGGCGCCGGGTCGTGTGTTGGGCCGACGAAGGCCCGTACAACTTTCTGCAGGATTCCGACGAGCCGGCGCTCGCCGCCTACGATATACCGAGGTTCGTCAGCCTTCGTTCCCGGGCGGGCGAGACCCTGATTGTCTTCCGGCCCGCCGCCGCCGCCGCCCCGCTCGAGGCCGCGGCGGTCTCCCAGGCGCTCCGGCCCTCGACCTACACGGCCGCAGTGCCCGCGGGATCGGTGGACTGCGCTTCGGGCTGCGGAGGCCTCTTCCTCGCCGATCGCGCCGGCGGAAACGTCTTCCGCCTGAGCGTGGACGACTTCGGGCGCTCCGGACGGGTCTCCCTGTTGAAATGGCTCCCTTCCGTCCAGGGAGGAAACCGGGGGGAGGCCGACTTCGTGCCGCCTCCGTGGAGATGGGTGAATTGAAGCGGAGGCCCCTTCGGTCATGAGATGATAGGCGCGGACCGAAGCGCTCAATTCCAGTCGAAAATGGCTCAACAGCGCGGGCGCGGCTTCTCGCGCCATTTCGTCGAGGTGATGGTCGCCATCATCGTGGCCAGCATCGTCTGCCTTCTCGCGGGACCGTACCTGTACAGGCTCTATCGCCGGGAACGCCTCCGGATCGCGGCCCAGGAGATCTCGACGGCCATCTCCGCATCCCGGTTGAAGTCCATCCGGCTGAACCGACAGATCGTTCTTCAGATCGACCCGGCGGCGCGCCTGGCCCTGGCGTGGGCGGACGATCCTCCGTTCAACTTCATCCAGGACCCGGGCGAGCCGACCCTCCTGAGATTTCGGATGCGGTCCGGGATCTTCTTTCGTTACGCGCCGAGCGGGGAGCGCGTCAACGGCGAGGATTCCGTGGCCTTCGACGGCTACAACGGCAACGCGGAGCTCGTCGATCGGATCGTGTTCCGCCCGGACGGAGTTCTCATCCCTCCCGAGAGCCCGGGGAGCAAGACGCCCCTTCGGCCGGCCGTCGAGACGGCCGCGGTGCCGTACGGCTCGATCAACTGCAATCCCGGAGACTCGTGCCGAGGAATCTACGTCTCGGACCGGCCCGGCGGGGGACCGGAGGCGAACCGCAATACGTTTCGAATCAGCGTCAACGATTTCGGGCCGATGGGTCGCGTGACGATCTTGAAATGGCTGCCTCCCTCACAGGGAGGCAATCCGGGCGAGACCGACTACGTTCCTCCGCCCTGGAAATGGGTGGATTGATGGAAGAGAGACGAAGGTACGACCGACGCACCGGCGCCGCCCTGCTCTGCCTGGTGGCGGCGACGAACGTGATTCCCTGGATGGAGCTTCTCCTGGGTCAGACGGCGACCTCGGAGCTGCTGGCGCCCTCGGAGATCCGCGCGGCGCTCGGCACCTGCCTGCTCGCGCTCCTCTTCCTGCTCGGCGCCTGGTTCTCCGGACGGCGCAACCCGATTCCGGAGAGGCCGTGGATTTCCCGCCCCCGCACCGCCGGACTGCGATTCTCGGTCGCCGCGGCGGCCGGCAATCTCGCGCTCGCCGCTCTGGTCCGTTGGCTCGGCTGGCGTCGCATTTTCGGTCTGCCGGCCGACCTCCCGATCTTCGCGGCCGTCTGGTATCTCGTCATTCTTCCTCTGCAAGTCGTCGCGGGATTCAGCCTCGGCAGGGCAGGCCGCGTTCCGGGCCGTCGCCGCGAGCCGTCTCCGATTTGACCCTGTCTCGCGGTCTCGCGGATAATCGGCCGGCGATGGCGAAGAAGATCACGCGGAAGCAAATGAAGCGCAACGACCTCGTCGAGACGATGGGGCGAACGGTGGACTACGTCTCGCATCACCGCCGCGGAGTGACCGAGGCGGCCGTAGCCGGGGCCATCGCCGCCGTTCTCGTGGCGGGGTTCTTCCTGCTCCGGACATATCGGGAGAGCCAGTCTGGCAAGGAGCTTTCGGCCGGTCTGGCCGCCCTGGACACCCCCATTGCCGGGAAGCCGGCGGCGGCTGGAGCGCCGAAAACCTTTCCGAACGAAGCCGCGAGGGACAAGGAGGCGCAGTCCCACTTGCGCAAGGCCGCGAACCATTCCTCGACCGCGGCCGGGCGCGCAGCGGCGCTCATCCTGGCCGCCCAGAACCAGGCCTCGGCATCCGCCGAGACCTTCGCGAAAACCGCCCGGGAGGGCAAGGCCGAGGTGGCGGCGTCGGCCGAGCTCGACGCGGCGCGGCTTCTGGCGGCCCAGGGTAAGAAGACGGAGGCCATCGACCGCCTGAAACGGGCCTTCTTGTCTCCGGCCTCTCCGGCGCCGAAGGACGCCCTGCTCTTCGCGCTCGGACAGATCTACGAGGAATCCGGGTCGGCCTCCGACGCCCGCGCGACGTTCCAGAGACTGATCACCGACTATCCCAACTCGCCTTACCGCAACGACGCCCGCCAGAAGATCCCCGGATCGTGAGCCGGGAGGCGGCAGACGGCAGGCGGCAGGCGAGAAAAGAACCGCTCCGATGAAGCGGGAGTCTTCGTGGCCTTCCCCCTCCCGCCTTCCGCCTCCCGCCTTCCGTTCCGTATGACCCATCGCGTCGTCATCGTGGTCTGCGACGGCCTGGGCGTGGGGGCGGCTCCCGACGCGGAGGCCTACGGCGACGCGGGCAGCGACACCCTGGGGCACGTCCTCGAGAGGTGTCCCACGCCTCTTCCGAACCTGGAGAGACTTGGCCTGCTGACGCTCTCCGGCGGCGGCAGGCCGACGGGAGCGCGGGGCAAGGCGCTGGAGCTCTCGGCCGGCAAGGACACGACGACGGGGCATTGGGAGATGATGGGCCTCGTCGTCGAGCGTCCCTTCCCGCTCTACCCGCGGGGATTCCCGCGCGAAGTCGTCGAGCCTTTCGAGGAGTATGCCGGAAAGAAGGTCCTCGGCAACAAGGCGGCCTCCGGAACCGAGATCATTAAGGAGCTCGGCCCGCAGCACCTGGCCACCGGGCGGCCGATCCTGTATACCTCCGGCGACTCGGTGTTTCAGGTCGCGGCGCACGAGGAGATCTGGCCGCCCGAGAAGCTGTGGGACCTCTGCCGATTCGCCCGGAAGATCCTCTCCGGAGAGCATCTCGTCGGCCGCGTCATCGCGCGGCCGTTCACCGGGTCGCCCGGCAATTTCTTCCGCACCGCCAACCGTCGCGATTTCACGGTGGAGCCCTCGGGGGAGACCTGGCTCGACGCCGTGGTCGCCGCCGGGAGGTCGGTCTTCGGGGTCGGGAAGATCGTGGACATCTTCTCCGGCCGCGGGATCTCGGACTCCGTGCACACGGGATCGGACGCGGAAGGAATGCGCGTGACTTCGGAGGCGGTGCGCGCCCGCCGCGCCGACGTCGTCTTCACGAACCTCGTGGATTTCGACAGCAAGTACGGACACAGGAACGATCCGGCCGGCTACGCGAAGAACCTCGCCTCCCTCGACAAACTTCTCCCGGATCTTCTGTCAGCGCTCGGGCCGGAGGATCTGATGTTTCTGACGGCCGACCACGGCTGCGAGGCGACCGACGTCTCGACCGACCACACCCGGGAGTACGTTCCATTTCTCGCGGCCGGGCCCGGCGTCCGATCCGACGCGGACCTGGGAGTTCGCCGAGGTTTCTGCGATCTCGCCGCGACCGCGGGGGAGTGGCTCAAGATCCCCGCTCCGCGCGGAGAGAGCGCGCTGACGGAGCTGTTGCTCTGAAGACGGCGTGATCCACGCTCTGCTCGCGGCCGGGCTCATCTGCTGGGCGGCCGCCTTCCTCATGGTCCTGGTGAACCTCGCGTGGACTCCGCGGCTTTCCGAATCGCACGTGGTCAGGCCGCCCGCGCCGAAGGTGTCCGTCGTGATCCCGGCTCGAAACGAGGAGCGGGCGGTGGCGCTCGGAGTCGGGTCTCTTCTTGCCCAGGACTACCCCGACTTCGAGGTCATTGTCGTGGATGACCATTCGGCGGACCGAACGGGCGAGATCCTGGCTTCCCTCGCCGCCTCGAGCGCCCGCCTCCGCGTGATCGAGGGAACCGAACCTCCCGCCGGATGGCTCGGGAAACCGCATGCGCTCTCGCTGGGCGCGCGGTCCGCGACCGGCGACCTCCTCCTCTTTGCCGACGCCGACGTCCGCTATCATCCGCGCGCTCTCGCCGAAGCGGTCGCCGCTCTCCAGACGCTGGAGGCGGACTTCCTCTGCCTGCTGCCGCGCCTCGAAGCGAAGGGCTTCTGGGAGAACGTTCTGATGCCCTACGTCATCGGATCTTTCTTTCTCGGCCCGGGGTTCCTCGCCAACCGCGACCGACCCCGGTGGTTGGCCGTCGGCGGAGGGGCGGGGAACCTGATCCGGCGCCGGGCCTACGAGCGGCTCGGAGGGCACGAGGCCCTCAAGGACTCCGTCGTCGATGATGTGAGGCTCGCGTTCGCCGCGAGGCGCGCCGGGTTTCGGACACGGGCGATCCGCGCCGAGCATTGTGTCGCCGTACGGATGTACCGGGGATTCGCGGAAATCTGGAACGGTTTCTCCAAGAACATCGCCTACATCTTCAACGGCCCCGTCGGGGCGCTGCTGCTCCTGCTGACCGCAGTGACGTTGATCCTGGCCGTCGCGCCGCCGATCATCTTGGTGGGAGGCCTCGCCGGCGCCCCTCTTATTGCGCCTGGTGATCTGGCCCTCGCCGCGGGAGGCACGGGTCTCCTGATCGCAACGCGGCTGGTCCTCGCCGCGGCGCTGTCCGATCCGCTCTGGCCGGCGCTGACGCACCCTATCCTCGCGGGCGTCTGGGCGGGTATCATCGGGCGTTCCCTCTATCACCGGATCATTCGAAAGAGCCTGACCTGGCGGGGCCGGGAGTTCGACGCGCGGGCCGCGCGCTTTTGAGGCGAGGAGGTCGGGATGCGCTGGATCGGCCTTCTGGGAATGGTCGTCATCGTGGGGATCGCCCTGGCGCTGTCGCGCAACCGCCGCGCCATCCGCTGGAGAACCGTGGGGTGGGCCTTTGCCCTGCAGCTCGCGTTTGCCGCGATCGTCCTCTACTGGGACAAGGGAAAGGACGCCCTGGAAGCCTTTTCGAACAAGGTCTCGAGCGCGATCGGCTATGCGGACAAGGGGTCTTCGTTCCTCTTCGGATGGCTCGCCGGGCCGATGGACGAGCTGGGCGCGAAGACGGGAATGCCGCTGCGGGGTTTCATCTTCGCCTTCAAGGTCCTCCCGATCATCATCTTCATCTGCGCCTTCTTTTCTCTCCTCTACTATTTCGGGATCATCCAGGTCCTGGTCCGGGCGATGGCCTGGGTGATGCAGAAGACCATGAAGGTCTCCGGGGCGGAGGCCCTCTGCGTCGCGGCCAATGTCTTCATCGGACAGACGGAGGCGCCCGTCCTGATCGCCCCGTACATCCCGGCCATGACGACTTCCGAGCTGCTGACGATGATGACGGGGGGAATGGCGCACGTTTCGGGCGCGGTCATGCTCGCCTACGTGACGATGGGAGCGCCCCTGAAGTACCTGATCACGGCCTCGGTCATGGCCGCGCCGGGAACTTATCTCATCGCCAAGATTCTCTGGCCGGAAACGGAGTCGCCAGTCACGATGGGCACGGTCAAGATGCAGGTCGAGAAGACGAGCGCGAACTTCATCGACGCGACGGCCAGCGGCGCCACGCAGGGCATGAGCCTCGTTCTGAACATCTCCGCCATGCTGATCGCCTTCGTCGCCCTGATCGCGATGTTGAACGGATTCCTGGGCTGGGTCGGGCATTTCTGGGGAAACCCGGAGTTTTCGCTGCAGACGGTCTTCGGCTGGGTCCTGGCGCCGCTCGCAATCCTGCTCGGCGCCCCCAGGGAGGACGCGGCGGTCGTCGGGAACCTGATCGCGAACAAGACCGTGATCAACGAGTTTTTCGCCTTCTCGATGATGAAGGACGTCGTCGGGCAGCTCTCGGAGAAGGGGAAGTTGATCGCGACGTTCGCCCTGTGCGGGTTCGCGAACTTCTCTTCGATCGGCATCCAGATCGGCGGAATCGGAGGGCTCGCTCCGACGCGCAAGTCGGACCTGGCGCGGCTCGGCTTCCGGGCCCTGCTCGCCGGCTCGCTCGTCAGCTTCATGACGGCCGCCATCGCGGGGTTGATCTGGGAGCTGGGTGTCGTGAAGTGAGAGAGGCGAGGCTCCTCGAGCGGCTGGACGCCGCCGTCGAGTTTCTCCGCGGCAAGAGCAACGCTCGTCCGGTGGTCGGGCTCGTGCTCGGCTCAGGGCTGGGCGCGTTCGCGGAGGGACTGGCGAACCGCACGGCCATCGCCTACGAGAAGATCCCGAACTTCCCCGTTCCGAGCGGCGTCGTCGGGCACGCGGGGGAGCTTGTCCTGGGAATCGTCAGGACGACTCCGGTGGCCGTCCTCTCGGGACGGGTCCACTACTACGAAGGGCGCCCGCTGGCGGACGTGGTCTTTCCGGCCCGCGTGCTCTCCCGGCTGGGCGTCAAGGCCGTTGTCCTGACCAACGCGGCCGGAGGCGTGCGGCTGTCCTTCCGGCCGGGCGATCTCATGCTCATCACAGACCACATCAACGCCTTCGGGACCAACCCTCTCGTCGGCGAAAATGAGGAGGCTCTGGGTCCGCGATTTCCGGACATGAGCGTGATCTACGACGCCCGCCTGCGCGAAGTGGTCAAGGGGCTGGCACGCCGCCTGAGGATTCCCCTGCGCCAGGGGGTCTACGTGGGCCTGCACGGCCCCTCCTACGAGACGCCCGCGGAGATCCGGATGTGGCGCAAGCTCGGCGCCGACGCCGTGGGCATGTCCACGGTGCCCGAGGCGATCGCGCTTCGCCACGCCGGAGTCCGCGTCGTCGGGATCTCGACGATTACGAACATGGCCGCGGGGATCTCGAAGAAGCCCTTGAACCACGTCGAGGTGCTAGAGACGACGAAACGGATCGGCGCGAGGTTCGTGAAGCTGCTGGAAGCGTCCGTGCCGAAGATCGCGGCGGCCGTCGAGAAGGCCTGATGGACGACGAGCGCGAGGCAAGACTCCTCGAAACAGCGATCCGTTACCGAGCCAACGCCGTTTCCAGGCGCAGCGGTTTTTCCGTCGGCGCCGCGATCGAGGACGAGAACGGCCGGATCTGGGGAGGCTGCAACGTCGAGAACTCGACCTACGGACTGAGCGTGTGCGCCGAGCGGGTCGCCATCTGGAAGGCTCTCTCCGAAGGCGTGCGCCGATTCCGCGCGGTCGCGGTCGTGACCGGGGCCGAGGTACCGACGCCCCCGTGCGGCGCCTGCCGCCAGATCCTCTGGGAGTTCGCCGGCGACGTGCCGGTCCTGATGGCCAATGCCTCCGGCAAGAAGAAGCGCTTCCAATTGAGCGAGCTCTTCCCCGAGCCCTTCGACTTCTGACACGTGAGACGTAAGACGTGAGACGTGAGACGAGAGGCGAGGAAACGACTCACTGCCGACTGATCGGCCCTGTCGCGGTCCTTTCGATCGGGCTCCTCTTCGCGGCGTCGCCGGCGAAGAAAGAGGCGGCCGATCTCGTGGTCGTCGACGCCCGCGTCGTGACGATGGACGAGAAGCTCTCGCTCTTCGATCCGGGCGCCGTCGCGGTGAAGGACGGAAAAATCCTGGCCGTCGGCTCTTCGGCCGAGATTTCCAGGAGGTACGCGGCCCGTGTGACGTACGCCGCGCACGGCAACATCCTGATGCCGGGCCTGGTCAACACGCATACGCACGCCGCGATGACTTTGCTGCGCGGCATCGCCGACGACCTCCCGCTCGATCGGTGGCTGACGGAGCACATCTTCCCGGCCGAGGGAAAGAACGTTTCGCCCGAATTCGTCTACGACGGGACCCTTCTGGCCGCGCTCGAGATGATCGAGGGAGGGACAACGACCTTCGCCGACATGTATTACTTCGAGTCCGACGCGGCGCGCGCGGTGGACAAGGCCGGGTTGAGGGGGGTCCTCGGCGAGACCTTCATCGACTTCCCGGTCCCCGACCACAAGGACCTGCCGTCCACCCTCGCCTTCATGGCGGAGTACGTCAAGCGCTGGAAGGGGCACCCGCGCATCACTCCCGCCGCCGCCCCGCATTCGACCTACACCTGCTCGAAGGAGACGCTTCTCGCGGTGCGGGACCTGGCTCTTTCTCAGGGGATCCCGATTCTGATCCACTTGCGGGAGACCAGGAAAGAGCTGGCGGAGCCGAAGGGCGGTTCCTCGGAGAGCCCGATCCTCCACCTCGCGTCCATCGGGTTCTTCGATCCGTCTACCAACGGGCAGCGCGTCCCGATCGTGGCGGCCCACGGCGTCTGGATGGACGAGAAGGACCGCGCCCTGATCAAGCAATACGGCGTCGCGCTCTCTCACAACCCGGAGTCCAACATGAAGCTCGGCTCGGGGATCGCCGACGTGACGGCCTGGCAGAAGGAGGGGCTGACCTGGGGGCTCGGCACCGACGGCCCCGCCGGGTCGAACAACGACCTGAACATGTTCGAGGCGATGGATTTCGCCGGAAAGCTTGCCAAGGTCTCGCGCGAGGACCCGACGGTGCTTCCAGCGCCCGCGCTCGTCTCCGCGGCGACGCTCGGTGGCGCGAAGGCCCTCGGCCTCTCCGCGAAGATCGGCTCGCTCGAGCCCGGGAAGCAGGCGGATTTCATCGCGATCGACGTTGCCAACGCCCACGTCCAGCCCTTCGAGGACGCGGGGGGTTCGGGAGTCTCCCCCGACAGGATTTATTCGACGATCGTCTACTCCGCGAAATCCTCGGACGTCACGGATGTCTGGGTGGACGGGAAGCGGCTCCTGCTGTCCCGGCGCCCGACGACGCTCGACGAGAAGGCGATCCTGGCCGCGGCGGCGAAATGGCGCGCGAAGGTACGCGCCTCCCTCACGACCGGAAAATAGAATGTACCTCATGCTCTGCCTTCCGTCCTGCTCTGCGAAGCAGCGCTTCGCTGCGCAGCACGAGCCTGCCGCCTGCCGTCCTGCTCTGCGAAGCAGCGCTTCGCTGCGCAGCACGAGCCTCCCGTCTCCATGAGGACCGTCTACGAGATCCTGCGCGCCAAGCGCGAGGGGCAGGAGCTGCCGAGGGAAGAGATCGCTTATCTCGTGGCCGGCGTCGTCTCCGGTGA